>Ga0307499_10000297_pt1 | contig 18444 bp, 18 predicted proteins | sample 13_S_MG_FD_201363 | JGI IMG/M metagenome (GOLD analysis project Ga0307499, IMG submission 201363) | Soil microbial communities from Populus trichocarpa stands in riparian zone in the Pacific Northwest, United States - 13_S | ecosystem: Environmental > Terrestrial > Soil > Riparian zone > Trees... | reverse complement strand
GCCCTTCCCTCGGTCCTCGCCGACCGGATCCAGCTGCAGCAAGTCATCCTCAACCTCGTCATCAACGGGATTGAAGCGATGCAACCGGTCAAGGATCGGCCGCGTGAGCTGGTGATCCGGACGCGACTGGATGAGGCAAGCCAGGTTCTGGTCACGGTGAGCGATAGTGGTATTGGCGTGGCCGCCGAGAATGCAGATCGGCTGTTCGATGCCTTCTTCACCACCAAATCCAGCGGCATGGGCATGGGCCTGTCAATTTGCCGCTCGATCGTCAGCGCACACGGAGGACGGCTATCGGCCTCCGGCAATGCCGGTCCCGGCGCGACGTTTCAATTCACCCTGCCATTGCACCGGGAGGACAGCACGTGAGCGGCCGCCCAGCATCGCCTCACACCCTCACAAGCGCCGAGGAACCGGTCGTCTTCGTTGTCGACGACGACGCGTCGATGCGTGAAGCCCTGAGCAATCTTTTCCGTTCGGTGGGCTTGCGGGTCGAAGTGTTCGGTTCTGCTCACGAGTTTCTGCAGAGCACGCTTCCGAACGTTGCCAGCTGCCTGATCCTCGACATCAGGCTGCCCCGGCAGAGCGGCCTCGACTTTCAGGCCGTGCTGGCGAAGGCCGATATTCGCATTCCGATCATCTTCATGACGGGTCACGGCGATATCCCGATGACGGTCAGGGCGATGAAGGCCGGAGCCGTCGACTTCCTGACCAAGCCCTTCCGCGACCAGGACATGCTGGATGCCGTCACCACGGCAATCGAACGCGACCGGGTTAGCCGCGATGAAGCCAGGGTGCTGTCGGGCCTGCATGCTCGTTTCGCGACCCTGACCCCCCGGGAACGGGAGGTGATGGCGCTGGTCACGGCCGGACTCATGAATAAGCAGATTGCCGCCGAAATCGGCATTGCCGAGATCACCGTGAAGATACACCGCGGGCACATCATGCGAAAAATGGCCGCCAAATCGCTGCCCGATCTGGTGAGAATGGCCGAGATGCTCGGGATCGGGCCCGCATCCGGCCGGCAGCAAACCTAAGTATGATTCTCCAGTTCTGTTTTTGGACGCACTCTCCCACCGCGCGGCTGTGCAGCAAGAGACACCTTCCGGTCGTCTCCAGGAAGGACCGCAGTGTCCAACCCACCGATAATCTCGGTCATCGATGATGATGGGTCCGTTCGCGCCGCGACCCACAACCTCGTGAGATCGCTCGGCTACGCCGTCCATACATTCGCGTCGGCCGAGGAATTCCTGCGATCGTCCCACTTGGGTGACACCTCGTGTGTGATAGCGGATGTCAGAATGCCGACCATGAGCGGGCTTGAATTGCAGGCCGATCTGCTCGCCCGGGGATACAGCCTGCCGTTCATTTTCATTACCGCTTTCGCCGTCGAGAGCGATCGCGCGCGAGCGCTGAAGGCCGGGGCGATCTGCTATCTGACCAAGCCCTTCGACGGGGAAGCCTTGATCGCGTGCCTCGATACCGCCCTGGAAGGAAAGGGTGCGGCAACGGGCGAATGACCCAATCGGGTTGGCGGCTTGCGTTAATGTGCTGCGGGCCGGCTATACGCAAGGATGACCCCGCCAAACATCTAGACAAGTTGATAGCGGCCGGGGACGGGCGCAAGACTCGGGGTATCGTCGCGCCCCTCGAGTTAGCGAGGGCCGAGAAAATGCAGCACACAATTTGATCGGTACCGGCAATTCCTCAGAAGGAGGTCGCCATGCGTACAGAACCACGGTGTTCCCAGTGCGACAGTGAAGATCCCAAGATTATTTCTCTTGCGCGTGAATACTACTGCGGACGGCTCTGCCTCTATCGCGGCCAGGAGAACTTCATCCGCTGGATCCGGCGCGCGAACGCGGAGGCCGCGTCATGACAAACTGCTGCGGGAATTCCGAGTGCAAGCGCCCCTTCGGGCTGGTCCGGCGCAGCTGGTACTTCGAACAATTTTGCTCGGCGAAATGCCGCGAGATCTACAGGCGGCAGCAGGAGCGCAACCGGGCCTATTGGAAATGGCTCTACAAATGCCCTGAACCGTCGGTCGCGGAAAGACACTGATCCAACTACGGGGTGGAGCGGACACCCAAGGAGCGATCATGACGACAGTGCAAGCGATGCTGGTGGGCGCGATACTGGCCTGGGCACCTTCCGTGCTTGTGTTCATCTACATCATGCGGGACATGCGAAACACACGAGGCCTCGATTAGCTTATGCCGGACCCTCAAGCACAGCTTCCAGCCGCTTGATTGACCCGCACCCTTCCCTGAATCGGGGCGCCCTCATGCTGCAACAGCCAGCGCTTGCGCTCCAGGCCGCCGCCGTACTTCACCAGCGAACCGTTGGCGCCGATCAGGCGGTGACAGGGCAGGACGACGCTGATCGGATTTGAGCCGTTGGCGTGGCCGACGGCGCGGACGGCTTTGGGCATCTTGAGTCTTGCGGCGAGCGCGCCGTAGCTCAGCGTGGTGCCGACCGGAATCTTGGGCAATGCATTCCAGATCTTTTGCTGGAACGGCGTGCCGGCGACGCGCCATTCGATCGCAGCGAGGCGGTCGAGGTCGCCCTTGAAATAGCCGGTCAATGCGGCGCGCAGTTCGCGCGGCGCCCGCGCAATCTTCAGCTCCACCGCGCCATAATGCAGGCGCAGCAACTGCTTCATGCGCGGCTCATAATCCTCCCAGTCCAGCGCGCGGAGCAGGCCATCCGCATCGGTGACCAACAGCGCCGTTCCGATCGGCGTTGGCAGGCGGTCGAGATTGAAGCTCTCTGGCATCGTCATTCCCTGAAAAATATCGGCAAGCGTCCCGCACTTTTCACGCACGCCGTGCTAGCGTCCACCCGAATTCCGCTGCCGGTTGGGGGACCGCAACATGATCTTGATCGCCAATTTTCTGGTCGCGGTGGTTGCCGCGCTGCATGTGTATTTTCTCATTCTCGAAATGTTTCTCTGGACCAAGCCGCTGGGCTTGAAGACCTTTCGCAACTCGATCGAGAAGGCGACGGAATCGGCGGTGCTGGCCGCCAACCAGGGCCTGTATAACGGATTCCTCGCCGCGGGCCTCATCTGGGGCCTGCTCCATCCCAACGCGGCGTTTGCATTCCAGATCAAAGTGTTTTTTCTGCTCTGCGTGATCGTGGCCGGCGCCTATGGCGCGGCGACGGTCAGCCGCCGGATCCTCTACGTGCAGGCGGCGCCTGCGGCACTCGCGCTGGTGCTGCTCTGGCTGGCTTGACGCGCTCACCTTTCCGTCACCGCCTTGCGTTGCCAAAACCGTTCCGCCAAACTCCCCTCCAACGATGACGGCTGGCCATCCCAAGGGGTGGCCGGAACAATCATCGGCCAACATACGGGAGAAGCGACATGAGAAGGGGCGTTCTTCATCTGCTTGCAGGCGCGGCGGTTGCGATCGCACTGACGTCGCCGGCCAACGCGCAGAAGAAATACGATACCGGCGCGAGCGATACCGAGATCAAGATCGGCCAGACCGTCCCGTTCTCGGGCCCGGCGTCGGCCTATGCCGGCATCGGCAAGACGCAGGCCGCCTATCTCAAGATGATCAACGAGCAGGGCGGCATCAACGGCCGCAAACTCAATTTGATCCAGTATGACGACGCCTATTCGCCGCCGAAAGCCGTCGAGCAGGTGCGCAAGCTGGTCGAGAGCGACGAGGTTCTGTTCACCTTCCAGATCATCGGCACGCCGTCGAACGCCGCCGTCCAGAAATATCTCAATGCCAAGAAGGTGCCGCAGCTGCTCGCCGCGACCGGGGCCTCGAAATTCACCGATCCGAAGAACTTCCCCTGGACGATGGGCTTCAATCCCAACTACCAGTCCGAGGGCCGCATCTACGCCAAATACATTCTGCAAAATCACCCCAACGCCAGGATCGGCATCCTCTACCAGAACGACGATCTCGGCCGCGACTACATCACCGGCCTGAAGGAAGGCCTCGGCGCCAAGGCCGCGTCAATGATCGTCGCCGAAACCTCCTACGAGCTGACCGATCCGACCATCGACTCGCAGATCGTCAAACTGAAAGCGGCCGGCGCCGACCTGCTCTATGACGCCTCGACCCCGAAATTCGCCGCACAGGCGATCAAGAAGGTCGCCGACCTCGGCTGGAAGCCGGTCCACATCCTCGACATCAATGCGAGCCCGGTGTCGGCGACGCTGAAGCCGGCGGGGCTCGATATCTCCAGGGACATCATCTCGACCAACTACGGCAAGGATCCGGGCGATCCGCAGTGGAAGGACGATGCCGGCATCAAGGCCTACTTCGCCTTCATGGACAAGTATTACCCGGAAGGCGACAAGCTCAACACCGTCAACACCTACGGTTATTCAACGGCGGAATTGCTGGTGCAGATCCTGCGGCAATGCGGCGACGATCTCACCCGCGAAAACATCATGAGGCAGGCGGCCAATCTGAAGAACCTGTCAGGCAGCCTGTCGCTGCCCGGCATGGTCACCAACACCTCGCCGACCGACTACCGCATCAACAAGCAGATGCAGATGATGAAGTTCAACGGCGAGCGTTGGGAGCTGTTCGGTCCGATCATCGAGGACACCGGACCGACTGGTTAACGCCCGCCTGGATCGAGACAGAAGCCGCCGACGCCAACATGAGCCGGCGGCTTTTGCTTTGAACCCGTACATCCCCCGCCGCCGCGCGCTGCATCATTTTGCGGCTGACAACGAATGGTGGATTCTTTTTGAGCAAACGGAACCAGATACCGAGACCGTCCGGCTTTAGGATACCTTGCATTGCAATATGCGTTCCGCCACTATTATGGCAGCGACGACATCCGTGCGGCCGGACCGGCCCGCGGCACGATCAGCGCCAATCATAAACACACGAGGAACGCAGCATTATGAGGAAGAGTTTTTTCCATCTGGCGACAGGCACGGCGCTCGCGCTTGCCCTGACGGTCTCGACGGCTTCCGCGCAGAAGAAATACGACACCGGCGCGACCGACACCGAGATCAAGATCGGCCAGACCGTGCCGTTCTCCGGCGCCTATTCCGTCTATGCCAATATCGGCAAGACGCAGGCCGCTTACATGAAGATGATCAACGATCAGGGCGGCATCAACGGCCGCAAGATCAACCTGATCCAGTATGACGACGCCTATTCGCCGCCGAAGACGGTCGAGCAGATCCGCAAGCTGGTGGAAGGCGACGAGGTCCTCCTGACCTTCCAGATCATCGGCACTGCGGCCAACGCCGCCGTGCAGAAGTATCTCAACACCAAGAAGGTGCCGCAGCTGTTCGCCGCCACCGGCGCCTCGAAGTTCACCGATCCCAAAAACTTCCCCTGGACCATGGGCTACAACCCCAACTATTTCGTCGAGGGCAAAATCTACGGCCAGTTCATTCTGAAAGAGTATCCGAACGCGAAGATCGGCATCCTTTATCAGAATGACGATCTCGGTAAGGATTACATCAACGGGCTGAAGGCCGGCCTTGGCGACAAGGCATCAAAGATGATCGTGGCAGAAGCTTCCTACGAAGTTTCCGATCCCACCATCGATTCGCAGGTGCTGAAGATCAAGGACGCCGGCGCAGATCTGTTCTACAGCGCCTCGACGCCGAAGCAGGCCGCGCAGGCGATCCGCAAGATCCACGAGCTTGGCTGGAAGCCGGTCCATATCGTCGACATCAACGCGAGCCCGGTGAGCGCCACGCTGCAACCCGCCGGCCTCGAAGCGTCGAAGGGTGTGATCAGCGTCCAGTACGGTAAGGATCCGGCCGATCCGACCTGGAAGGACGATCCCGGCCTGAAGAAGTATCTCGACTTCATGACGAAGTACTTCCCCGAAGGCGACAAGATGAACACCGTCAACACGTACGGTTATTCGACTGCGCAGCTGCTGGTGCAGGTACTCAAGCAGTGCGGCGACGACCTGACACGTGAGAACGTGATGAGGCAGGCCGCCAACTTGAAGGACGTCGTGCTCGATATCGGTCTGCCCGGCATGAAGATCAACACCGGCCCGACCGACTACCGCGTCAACAAGCAGCTGCAGATGATGAAGTTCAACGGCGAGCGCTGGGAACTGTTCGGCCCGATCCTCGAGGACGCAGGTCCTGCGGGCTAGGCCCGACGACCCCATCGAAACGATCGGCGGAAAGAAGTCATCGGCGGCCCCTCGGGGCCGCCGATTTTTTGCTCTCGTCATGCCCGGGCTTGTCCCGGGCATCCACGTCTTAACCGTTTAGCAGCAAGAAAGACGTGGATGGCCGGGACAAGCCCGGCCATGACGATCTACTTCGGTATCTCCCCAAACGTCTTGCCTACCGGCAACACCGCGTGGCGGATCAGGCGGGAATCCTCGACCGCCGCCTGGCGGTGCTTCACCGCTTCGCGGTAGACGGGATCGCGGATCATTTCGGCGAACGCCGCGACGCTGGGATATTCGGCGATGAAGCAGCGGTCCCAGCGCTCCGCCTCGGGCCCGATCAGCATCAGTTCGAACTTGCCCTGCCAGACGATGCGGCCGCCGAGCCGCTCGAACACCGGACCGCTTTCGCGCCCATAGGCCGCGTAGGCCTCAGCGCCGGTCGCCTTGCGGCCGTCGGGATAGGCGGCCTCCGCGCGCAAGCGGACCAGGTTGAGCATGTGAATGGGCCCCGGCCGGTCATTGGCACGGAACTGCGCGAACACTTCTTTGGTCGGATCGACATGGCCCATGAAAAATCTCTCCCGGGAACGTTGCGGTTTGCAGCCATATTATTATGGGCCCGCCGCACCTCCTAATCCCGCGTTAACCTTTCCGTAACCGAGCCTTAAACAGCCCCCGCTAGCGTGCGGCGGGACGGGTGTGAGCGGCGTTTGTCATGGCGTGGGGACGGAAAAAGAGCGGCGGACGCAAGGAGCCGCTGTTCGGGCTTCCGGCAGCCCTCGTCGACCTGCGCCTCTCTGCGGAGGATCGCATTCCGGCCGCCGACGACGACAAGCCGAAGAAGCCAGTGCCCAAGCGCAAGCCTGAAGAGGACGACGACGAGCCACCGCCGCGCGAGCGCAAGCCGCGCGCGCCAAAAGGCGGCGCCAAGCGGCGTGCGAAATCGCGCGGCCGGTTCAGGTTCGGCCGGCTGGTCTACTGGGGCGCGGTGCTCGGCCTGTGGGCGGCGATCGCGGTCATCGGCGTCGTGGTCTGGGTCGGCGCGCATCTGCCGGCGATCCAGTCGCTCGAAATTCCGAAACGACCGCCGACCATCCAGATTGTTGGCGTGGACGGCAGCCTGCTGGCCTCCCGCGGCGAAATGGCCGGCTCCAATGTCGCGCTGAAGGATCTGCCGCCTTATCTGCCGAAGGCGTTCATCGCCATCGAGGACCGCCGCTTCTATTCGCATTACGGCGTCGACCCCGTCGGCATCGCGCGCGCCGCGGTCGCCAACGTGATGCATCGCGGCGTGTCGCAGGGCGGCTCGACGCTGACGCAGCAGCTCGCCAAAAACCTGTTCCTGACCCAGGAACGCACGATGGCCCGCAAGCTGCAGGAAGTGGAGCTGGCGCTGTGGCTGGAGCGCAAGCACTCCAAGAACGAAATTCTCGAACTCTACCTCAACCGCGTCTATTTCGGCTCCGGCGCCTATGGCGTCGAGGCGGCTTCGCAGCGCTATTTCGGCAAGTCGGCGAAGAACGTCACGGTCGCGGAGGCCGCAATGCTGGCGGGCCTTGTCAAGTCGCCCTCGCGGCTGGCGCCGAACCGCAATCCGGAAGGCGCGGAAGCCCGCGCGCAGATCGTGCTCGCGGCGATGGCGGACGCCAATTTCATCAGCGCCGCCCAGGCCAAGGCCTCGATCGGCCATCCCTCCTACAATGTGAAGCCGGCCGGCGCCGGCACGGTCAACTACGTCGCCGACTGGATCGGCGAGGTGCTCGACGATCTCGTCGGCCAGATCGACCAGAGCATCGTGGTCGAGACCACGATCGATCCGAAGCTGCAGAGCGTGGCGGAAGCCGCCATCATCGACGAACTGGCGGCCAAGAGCGTGAAGTTCAACGTCACGCAGGGCGCGCTGGTGGCGATGACGCCCGAGGGCGCGGTCCGCGCCATGGTGGGCGGGCGGAACTATGCCGACAGCCAGTATAACCGCGCGGTGACGGCCAAACGCCAGCCCGGCTCGGCGTTCAAGCCGTTCATCTATCTGACGGCGATCGAAGGCGGCCTGACCCCGGAAACCATCCGCCAGGACGCGCCGCTCGATCTCAAGGGATGGCGCCCGGAGAACTACACCCATGAATATTTCGGCGCGGTGACGCTGACGCAGGCGCTGGCGATGTCGCTCAATACGGTCGCGGTGCGGCTCGGGCTGGAGGTCGGGCCGAAGAACGTGGTGCGGACCGCGCACCGGCTCGGGATTTCATCGAAACTCGATGCCAATCCATCGATTGCGCTCGGCACCTCGGAAGTCTCCGTCATCGAACTGGTCGGGGCCTATGCGCCGTTCGCCAATGGCGGGCTCGGTGTCTCCCCGCATGTCGTGACCAAGATCCGCACCAACGAAGGCAAGCTGCTCTACGCGCGGCAGCCCGACCAGCTCAGCCAATTGATCGAGCCGCAGCACGTCGCGATGATGAACCGAATGATGCAGGAGACCTTGGTCTCCGGCACGGCGCGCAAGGCCGAGATTCCGGGCTGGATGGCCGCCGGCAAGACCGGCACCAGCCAGGATTTCCGCGACGCATGGTTCATCGGCTACACCGCGAACCTCGTCACCGGCGTCTGGCTCGGCAATGACGACAATTCGCCGACCAAGAAGGCGACCGGCGGCGGCTTGCCGGTAGAGGTGTGGACGCGCTTCATGCGGTCGGCACATCAGGGCGTTGCGGTGGCAAGCCTGCCGAACTCGCAACGCGGCGGCTTCATGTCGAACCTGTTCCAGACGGCGTCGCAGGCCAGCGCCGCGCCGAGCGCATCAGCACCGAGTCCGTCGGCGCCGGCCCAGCAGGGCGGCGGATATCGGCCGCCGCCGGCAAGAACCTCGGCGCCGCCACCCAATCCAAATGCGCGTCCCGAACCCGCCGCGGGACTGGATGGCTGGCTGGTGGATCGGATGTTCGGAAGGTAGCCACAGACGCGGGCTTCGCCATCCAGCCCCCGCGCTCAGGCCGTGCCGGCGATCCGTTCGCGATCAGGCGTCAACATGGGCTTGATATCGGCAGCCGACAACGGCTTGCTGAACAGATAGCCCTGCATTTCCGTGCATTCGAGTCCGCGCAACGCGTCGAGCTGCTCTTCGGTTTCGACACCCTCGGCGGTCGTCGTCATGTGGCGCGCGGAGGCGATGTTCACAATCGCCTGCACGATACAAGCCGACCCATCCGGCTCGGCGACGTCCTTGATGAAGCAACGGTCGATCTTGATCTTGTCGAACGGGAAGCGCTGCAGATAACTCAGCGAGGAGTAGCCGGTGCCGAAATCGTCCAACGCGATGCGTACGCCAAGTCCACGCAAGTGATAGAGCATGGCAAGCGCTGCGTCGTCATCGCGGATCAGAACCGCCTCGGTGATTTCCAGTTCCAGCCGCCTGGCCGGGAGCCCGGAATTCGCCAGCGCCCTGACGACCTTGAGCGAAAACGCCGGACTGCGGAACTGGACCGGCGAGACGTTGACCGCCACACTGACGTCATCAGGCCAGGAAGCCGCTTCCGAACAGGCCTTGTTCAACACCCAGTCGCCGAGCTCGTTGATCATTCCGGTCTCTTCGGCCACCGGGATGAATTCGGCCGGCGAGATCATGCCGCGCAGCGGGTGACGCCAGCGCAGCAGGGCCTCGCAACCCGTCACCCTTCTATCCCCGAGGTTCACCAGCGGCTGATAAACAATCTCGAATCCGCCATCTGCGATCGCCTGCCGGAGATCCAGCTCCAGCGTGCGCAGGGCGTGCATTCGGGCGCCCATGCCCGGCTCGAAGAAGCGGTAGGTCCGGCGCCCGTCGGCCTTGGCCTCGTACATCGCCAGATCGGCATTCTTGAGCAATTGATCGAGGTCCGTACCGTCCTGCGGCGCCCGCGCGATCCCGATGCTGGCGTCCGTCGTCAATAGATGCCCGAAGCACTCGTAGGGCTCCCGGATCGCCTGGTAGATCCGCGTGATCAGGTCCATGGTATCGGCCGGCCGCTCGATCGCGGTCTGGATGATCGCGAATTCGTCGCCGCCAAGCCGAGCGACGACATCGCCGGCCGCCACACAGGATCCCAGGCGGCCGGCGACCGCCTTGAGGAGTTCATCCCCTACGGGGTGCCCGAGCGAATCGTTGATGCGCTTGAACTCATCGATGTCGATGTAGAACACGGCCAGTTGCCGGCCCTGCGAGATGTTCTTCAGCTCATGATCGAGGCGTTCGCGGAACAGCACGCGGTTTGGCAGCTCGGTCAACGCATCGTAATGCGCCATGTGCGCGATGCGAGTCTCGACGCGCTGGCGCTCGGTAATGTCCTCCACCGTGGCAACCCAGCCGCCGCCCTCGATCCCCTTGCCGACGACCTGGATCGAACGCCCATCCGACATGGTCGATACGATCGGCGTATGCTGTCCGGCGGCGATGTTGCTGAGGAAGGTCGCACGATATTCCTCGACGCCAGTGGCCAGCGAGCCGGTTTCCCTGCGATGTGCGATCACCTCGCGGAAGGTACAGCCGGGTTTTACGACCAGGGGCGACATGCCCATCATTTTCGTGAATTGCTGGTTGCAAATCACGACGCGTTCCGAGGCGTCGTAGAGGATCAGGCCCTGCGCCATATTGTTCACGGCGACATCGAGCCGTTGCTTCTCTAGAGCCTCCAGCTCCTGCGCCCGCCGCAGTTTTTGATTGAGCTGCTCGATGTCGCGACGTTGGAGTTCGAGCGACGAGGCGGTATGGTTCAGGACCGTCATCAGGCTGCCGAGTTCGCCGCCGGGATAAGGCGGTGCGACACGCGCCGTGAGATCGCCGGCGCCCAGGCGCCGTGCCATCTTCGCGATACGTCCGATCTGCGAGCGGATGCCGAATTCGGCGAACAAGCCCACGCCGGCAAACAGCACGATCGACAGAATCCCGAGCGCGCCCATGTCTTCGGCAAGACGCCGCTCTGCGGCGGCGACAAGCTCGGATTTCGAACGGCCCAGCAGCACATGCAGTGCGACGCCCCCGACGGAGATCGTATGGGCCGTCGCCCAGATTTCGGCGTCCCCGCCATGACCGGTCAGCTCCCTGGTGGTGGCTGAGCTTTCCAGCGCAAGGCGGAGCCTGGCAGAACCCGCGATGGAAGCGCCGGGCTGTTCGTCGGTCCGATGCTGCGCCGGCGACCGGACAAAAATGGTACCCTTGTCGTCGATCAGCAGAAGCTCGAACCCCGGCGGCAAATTCTGGATCTGCTCCTTCATCAGCCTGTTGAGGTCGAGCGAGGCCAGAAGGACGAACCGCAACTGCCGCGATTCATCGTAAGCGGGATAGGCAATCTGGAGCACAGCGGCCCCGGTGAGTCGGCCGAATACCGGCTCGATCGCCGCCGCATCGGGGTTTTTCAGCGCGCGCTGGAAGTAGCTGCGATCACGCAAGTCGAGGACCCGCCCGGTGCTAAGCGAGTCGCAGAACAGGCTGCCGTCGGGGTTGATGGTCAGGATGCCGGTAAAATCGGGATTCTTCTCGAGGACTTCGGAGAGGAATTTCGAGCAGGCGGCCTTGTCGCGGCTGTCGAGGTCGCGCGCCCGGGACAGGCCGAAATGGAGCTGGGTCGTTCCCTGAACGTTGGCGTCGACACTCGTCGCAATACCGCGCGCCATCGTCGACAGGCCGCCGACCGCAGCCGCGATCTCCTTGGCTCGATCCTGATAATATCGCCCACCGACAAGAATAGCGGGCACAAACAAGGTTCCAAGAATCAGCAGCAGGAGCCGGACGCGGATACTCATGGCGGCACACCCGTGGTTTGGGTGACCCCGAACCCGTAGATTAGGCAAAATCGCCGCGACGCGATCGATACGTCGAGACCATCACTTGGCGGCCGTCATGCATGAACCGGTAGCCATTTCGATGGGACAAGCTACCCGTCGATTAATCTCCGGCCCGTTAATTCGCGGTTCCGTAAGTTTACGGATAGAACGCGCGGCAACGACGCCGAGCACATCAGCATGGAGTCCGTCAGCGCCGGTCCGGCAGGGCGGCGGATATCGGCCGCCGCCGGCACGAACGTCCGGGCCGCCCCCCAATCCAAACGCGCGTCCCGAGCCAGCCGCGGGACTGGATGGCTGGCTGGTGGACCGGCTGTTTGCAAGGTAGGGCGTCAATAGCCGGCGCGGGCTACTAGCTGGCAAAGACGACCCGCGTTTCCACCGAAACGCGCCGGTACAAATCCTCGACGTCGTCGTTCACCAGCCGGATGCATCCGGACGCGACCAGATGGCCAATGGTCTTGGGCGAATTGGTGCCGTGAATGAGCAGTCCCGGCTTGTCCAGCAGCAGCGCGCGTGCGCCGAGAAGACTGCCGGGACGGCCGGCCGCCGCGAGCAACGCTTCAGCGTCCTTTGTGTTCGCACCCGAAGGCCGCCAGTCAGGCCATTCAAGCTTGTTCATGACGCGAGAGAGGCTGCCTCCCTTGAGGCACTCCTGTGCTATTCCGATCCCGTAGCGGCGCGCGGAATTATTGGCGTCGATCAGATAGAGAAAGCGGTTTTCCCGATCGACCACGATTGAACCGGGAACGACGGTGGTGCGGTAGAACACCACTTGCCGCTGTAGCGCAAACGGCAGACCTTCGCCGGAAGAGCCGCCATCAACGCCGGGCTTCAGGTCAGCCATGACGACATCTTCGCGCACGCGCTGCGCGTTCGGCGACGGCGCCTTCACGCTGGCTGCGACGATGGCGGGGCCCTTGGTTGCGACAAAGCCATAGACCAACGCCGACAAGGCAATGACGGCAGCGACCGCGCCGGCGCCAATGGCGAGCGGCTTCCAGTTCCTGCCTGTCGACAACACCTCGTTGATTTCAGCCGCGGAGCTCGCCTCCTCGGCGGCGATGTCATCCTCGATCCGCCGGACGGCGTCTTCGAGCGCGGCGGTATGAGATGAAGCGGCCTCGCGCGTGAGGTGGGATCTTGCGATCAGGCTGAAGGCGTCCTTGTAAATCTGATCGCGCGCGGCGGCGTCCTTGCCTGCAACCGCTTTCATCAGCAGCGAATAGTAATCCACGGTCATGACCTGACCTCTGAAGAATTACCTGACGGGAGGCGCATATTGAATTCCGCCCTGAGTCCAGAGTGCATTCAGTCCGCGCGGGATGCTGAGCCTGGACTGCGTTCCAACGTTCCTTTCATAGATCTCTCCGTAGTTGCCGACCGCGCGGACGGCGCGTGCGGCCCAGTCCTTCGCAAGGCCCAACTGCTCGCCAAATTCACCTTCGGTACCGACCAGGCGCCTTATATTGGGGTTGGGAGATTTCATCGCATCGTCGATCGTCGTCGACTTGACGCCCAGCTCCTCGGCATTGATCAATGAATAGAGCGTCCACTTGATCAGGTTGAACCACTGGTCGTCGCCTTGCCGCACCGCTGGCCCGAGCGGCTCCTTTGAAATGACTTCCGGCAGGATGAGATGGCTGTCGGGTTCTGACAGCTTGAGGCGCTCGGCGTAGAGCTGCGACACGTCGCTGGTCAGCACGTCGCATTTGCGATCGTCATAGGCCTTCAGGCTCTCTTCCGCAGTGCCGAGACCCAGAACCTTCAGCGCCATGTCGTTGACGCGGAAATAATCCGTCAAATTCAGTTCGCTGGTGGTACCGGTCTGGGTGCAAACCGTCTTGCCGGCGAGCTGCAGGGCGGTATCGATCCCGGCATCGCGGCGCAACAGAAAGCCCTGGCCGTCGTAATAGGCGATGCCGGCGAACATCAGGCCGAGCGAACTTTCCCGTGACATCGTCCATGTCGAGTTGCGCGACAGTACGTCGATCCGGTTCGACTGCAGCGCCGCGAAGCGGGCGGATGCATCGAGCGGCATGAAGGTCACCTTGGCGGGATCGCCGAAAATCGCCGCCGCCACGGCGCGGCAAATGTCGACGTCAAAGCCGGTCCAAATGTTCTTGTCGTCCGTGCTGGAGAAGCCCAGCAATCCCTGGCTGACGCCGCAATTGAGCGTGCCGCGATCCTTGACAGCTTTCAGGGTCTGCGCGCCGGCCGGAAGGCCCGCAAGAACGAAGGCCAGCAATGCGAGGAGCGGGAGGATCACAGGCCGTTTCTTGAAGTCAGGCATATGGATCTCGCGGTCGGTGGCGGTTATGGCGTTCCTCAGCAGAAAGGACGTCCGGAGGCTAACACAGCCGGAAGGGTTACCAATGCATTCCTGAGCGGGCCGGTGCGCGCCCTGTCATGGCCCGGGAGGCAAAATGCGCGCCTCCGCGGCAATCCTTTCTATGACTACGCGCTTTGCATCCGAATAGGCGAGCAGCATATCTGCGCCATTACTGACAGCATGCCATTTCGCCGAAGCATAATTCCGCGCAGCTTCGGCATTCGCACGCAGAAAATCCCGGACGGCCAGGTTGAGCATCCACCATTCGCCTTCATGGGCGACGATTGCAATATTACAGGGCTGCGCGGCACCGCGCTTCCGCAGGGCCCATCGGCCGGGTACACCGGCTTCGCCGAGGCTCTCATAGCCGAGCCTCTCCAGCCGCTCGACCAAGTCGGCAATCCGGCCAGGCTCGCCGATTCCGACCATCAAATCGACGATGGGCTTGGCATCGAGGCCTGGAACCGCGGTACTGCCGATATGCTGGATGTCCGGGACGAGATCGCCGGGCAGCGCGCTTCGCAGCCGTGCCGCTTCTAGCTGGAACCAGCTCGGCCATGCCGGATCGGCCGCGCAAACCGTGATGCGTTCATCCAACACCGCACGTGGCGTTGGCTCGCGGCTTTCGCCAAACAACACGAAGGCTTCGTGGGCGGCAGCATCGAGGCCTTGCATGCGGGCGGATTGGTGCTCTGGCTCATTCATGACGTCTCGGGGCGTCGAACGCCCGCGGGCTGGCGCCAGGACGGGCTTAGCCCGTCCTAATCCTCGACCCCGTAGCGATGCAGGTCGTTGCCGTGGGTGTCGAGCCAGCGCTTGGCACGTTCGACATGGTCGCAGATGCGGCCGACGACGCGCCAGAACCGCGGCGAGTGGTTCATCTCGACGAGATGCGCCACTTCATGGGCGGCGAGATAGTCCAGCACATAGGGCGGCGCGAGGATCAATCGCCAGGAATACGACAGCGAGCCGGCCGAGGTGCACGATCCCCAGCGGCTCGACTGGTCGCGGATCGACACCCGCCTGACCCGCACGCCGAGATCCGCCGCGTAGGCGAGCGATGCCTTGTGCAGGTCCTTGCGCGCCTCGCGCTTGAGAAAGTCGTGGACGCGGCGGTCCATATGGTCGACGTCGCCGGCCACGCACAAAATCTTCTCGCCGCTGTCGCGGGTTTCAGTCCACACCGTGCCGCGCTCGCCCGCGCGATGCACGATCCGGTGCGGCACGCCGCGCAACGGTACGACTGTGCCGGCCTGAAACGGCGCAGCCTTCGGCAAACGGCCGAGACGAGCGGCGATCCAGCCGCCGTGAAGCTGCGCAAAGTCCTTGGCTTCCACGAGCGTGCCCCGCGGCGGCATCGTCAGGATGGCTTCGCGGTCGGTTGGATGAATGCGCAAGGTGTAACGCCGCGCGCGGCGGTGCCGGCGCAGCCGGATCGCAAAGACTTGCGAGCCGTGCTTGACCAAAAGAGTCGCGGGTTCGGCGGGCCGCCGATAAAGGAGGGCGCGAGTAGCCATGTCTTGGAGTCCGGGGAGTAGGAGTACGCCCGGATTCTGCCATATCCGCCGCCAAGGAAATCTCATCTAAATCGCTCGGGCGTAAAAACAAATCATTTGCCCAATATACAGGGGCTTGGCGCCAAATAGCCCCTACCGGCAGGGGCTGGAACCCAAAATTTTCGCTGGAACCGGGGGTCAAAACCGGCCTCAAGGAGTGAGTCTGAACTCACCCCTTGATTCGACCGAAAACTGGAATGTTTGAGTCTATTCAGCAACTTATCGGGGATGCGGAATCGATGCCCCGATCGCTGTTATTCGGCTGCACGGACCAATGTCGGCTTGATATTGGCCGCTGACACCTTCGGATTGGCCGCCGACATCATGAAATCGGAGATGCGCGGCACGATTTCCGAACGGAATCGCGATCCGTTGAACACGCCGTAGTGGCCAACGCCCTTTTGAACGTAATGAACGCGGCGATGATCGGGAATATTCGGGCACAATGCATGCGTTGCTTCGGTCTGACCGAGGCCGGAGATGTCGTCGTTCTCACCTTCGACCGTCATCAGCGCCACACGGCGGATCTGTGAGGGATCGACCGGCTTGCCGCGGTGAGTCATCTCGCCCTTGGGCAGCGCGTGCTTGACGAAGACGACATCGACGGTCTGCAGGTAATACTCCGCCGTCAGGTCCATCACCGCGAGATATTCGTCATAGAATTCGCGGTGCTTGTCGACCATGTCGCCGTCGCCCTTCACCAGATTGTTGAACAGGGCCTTGTGCGCGTCGGTATGGCGATCGAGATTCATGGTGATGAAGCCCGAGAGCTGCAAAAAGCCCGGATAGACGTCGCGCATCACGCCGGGATGCGGGAACGGCACCTTGGTGATGACATGGTTGCGGAACCATTCGATGCCGCGCTCGGCCGCGAGGTTGTTGACGGAAGTAGGGTTGCAGCGGGTATCGATCGGGCCGCCCATCAAGGTCATCGACAGCGGCACGAAGGGATCGCCCGCGGCTTCCATCACGGAAACCGCCGCCAACACCGGCACCGAAGGCTGGCACACCGCGATCACATGCATGTTGCCGCCGAGCACCTGCAGCATCTCGATGACGTAATCGACATAGTCGTCGAGATCGAAGCGGCCCTCGGTGAGAGGCACCATGCGCGCGTCGGCCCAGTCGGTGATGTAGACCTCATGCGTCGGCAGGAACGCCTCGACCGTGCCGCGCAGCAGCGTCGCGTAATGGCCGGACATCGGCGCCACGATCAGCACGCGCGGATGGGGTGCGCGCAGCGGCCGGGTCAGCTTGCGATCGAAATGCAGCAGACGGCAGAACGGCTTTTCCCAGATCGAGCGGACTTCGACCGGCGTGCGCACGCCGTTGACTTCGGTGGTGTCGAGGCCCCATTCGGGCTTGCCGTAACGGCGGGTGGTGCGTTCGAACAGTTCGCAGGCCGCGGCGATCGATTTGCCAAATTCGGTATGCGACCAGGGATTCAGCGGGTTTTGAAACAGGATCTTGGTGGCGTCGGTCACGGCGCGCGCCGGGTTGAGCGACGCATGGCCCATTTCGTACATCCAGTACATCGGCGTCGTAAGCGCCGGACTGCCTTCGGCCACTAGGGGCGGTGCGCCGCCAAACTCACCAATCGGCATTTTTGTTATGATCCCTGTTTTGCGCCGCAGCATACTGCCGAATGCGTAATTAAGCGTCAATGCGCCGGCCGGTAGATCTACGGGGCCAAACCGCCAAAAAACCCAGAAATCCACCGGAAACTAATAACTTATTCACCACCCCCGAGAAGAGAACCGTGATGTTTGGCGCTGCGCAAAAGGGCAAGGAAGATTGCAAATGAGGCAACGAACAGCACCGCGTTGATGCCGAGCGACCAGACCATCAGGTCGGCCCTGAACACGTGATCGATCAGGAGCGCGCGCATGCCCTCGAATACATAGGTCGGCGGCAGCATCCAGGCGATGGCCTGCAGCCAGCCGGGCAGCACCGCGACCGGATAATAGATGCAGGCGAGCGGCATCACGCCGAACATCAAGGTCCAGACGATGCTCTCGGCGCCAAGACCGTTGCGCAGCACGAGGCCGGATACGAAAATTCCGACCGACCAGCTGGTGAAGATCAGATTGCAGAAGAACGCGATCAGCGGCAGCCCGATCGCGAAGAAGTTGAAATCGAAGAAGAACAGCGCCAGCAGCGTCATCGGGATGACGCCGATCGCGAGCCGGATCAGGCTCATGATCATCAGCGAGATCAGGAATTCGATCGGCTTTAACGGGCTCATCATCAGGTTGCCGAGGTTGCGCGCCCACATTTCCTCCAGGAACGAGATCGAGAAGCCGAGCTGGCCGCGGAACAGGATGTCCCACAGGATCACCGCCCCGATCAGCGTGCCGCCGGCACGCGCAAAGAAACTGTCGTTCTGCGAGATGTAGCTCTGCAGAAAGCCCCAGGTGATGATCTGCAATGCCGGCCAATAGATCAGCTCCAATAGGCGCGGCCACGACGACATCAGGAGATACCAGTAGCGCAGCACCATCGCCTGGATACGGTGCCAGGAAATGGCGCGATGGACCGTGATCTCGCTCACGACGATGTCCCCTCCGCTACCCGTCCGCGCGCGACATCGAGGAACACTTCTTCCAGCGTGTT
>Ga0307499_10000296_pt1 | contig 18456 bp, 11 predicted proteins | sample 13_S_MG_FD_201363 | JGI IMG/M metagenome (GOLD analysis project Ga0307499, IMG submission 201363) | Soil microbial communities from Populus trichocarpa stands in riparian zone in the Pacific Northwest, United States - 13_S | ecosystem: Environmental > Terrestrial > Soil > Riparian zone > Trees... | reverse complement strand
ATCACCATCTTCACCGCCTCGTCCTTAAACTCGGGCGAGAACTTCCTGCGCCGTTCCGGCATTCCCATCCTCCATTCCAGACCGGGACCCTATTGGGTCCCCTGTCCGGAATCTGGGAGGCTCGCCACTCGGCTACCGGCCGCGGGTGCCGCTACCGGAAGGGCTGGCGGCGCAATGGGCGTGGCTGCAGGCGCAGCCGGTCCCGTGTGCCGTGAACGGGTCGATGGTCGTGCCGCTGCTGGGCGGCCCGGCATGCTGAGCCTCTCGGCGGGGTCGGCGAGCGAGTTGTTCGCCACGGCGTGCGCGGCGGTGATGGCCGAGGGGCAGCCGGTGGCGCCGCGCGGGCAGGCGACGGTGGAGGTGGTAGGCGCGCATCTGCGGTTGACCGAGCCGCGGCGGCGGCTGGTGGAGTTGGCGCCAGTGCGGGTAGTGAACGCGGCGTTCGCGGCGGCGGAAACGGTGTGGATCCTGTCCGGCTCGGACGCGGACTGGATCTACGCGTACAACAGCCGGCTGATCGAGTTCACCGACGGGGGGCGGCTGATGGGCGCCTACGGTCCCCGGCTGCGGGACTGGGGCGGCGTCGACCAGCTCGACGTAGCGCGACACCGGCTACTGCGGGACTCCGGGTCGCGGCGGGCGGTGATCCAGCTGTACGACCCGGCCCGGGACTCCGGCGCGCACAAGGACGTGCCGTGCACCCTGAACTACCGGTTCTACCTACGGGGTGGCCGGTTGGAGATGCACACGAGCATGCGCAGCCAGGACCTGTGGCTGGGGTTCTGCTACGACATCTTCGCCGCGACCGTGCTGCACGAGCTGATGGCCGGCTGGCTCGGCGTGAACCTCGGCTCCTACCACCATCACGTCGACTCTCTGCACCTGTACGCCGAGCACCTCGACGCCGCCCGCACCCTGCCAGCCAGCCCTGAGCCAGGTCCGTTGATGTCGTTGCTGCGTACGCCGTGGGATGGCTTTGACGCGCTCCTGGGGCAAGTGCAGGAAGGCGAACTGCAGGTCCGGACAGGCTGGGCGGAGTTCGCGCAGGTGATGCGCAGCTACCGGATTTGGAAGGCCGGTGACCGCGCCGATGCGCGCGCGAAGGCCGCAGCTGCCGACGGTCCGCTCGCCCAAGGACTGCAGAGCTGGTACGACCACCTGGACCGGCAGCGGGAGCTGGCCCCGGCGTTTGGCGGCCGGCGGTGACCGCCGGCGGGCTGCCGGTGGTGCTCGGAGTGTGCTCGGGTACCCACGACTCGGCCGCGGCCCTGGTCGCCGGCGGCGAGCTGGTCGGCCTGGTGGAGGAGGAGCGGCTGGTTGGGGCCAAGCACACCAAGACCTACCCGGCCCGCTCGATCGACTGGCTCCTCGCCGCCGCCGACCTGGCAGTGTCCGGTGTGGACATCGTCGCCTACAACTTCCAGCCCTGGCGCTACCTCACGGCCCTACCGCCGGCGCCGCGGTACCTGCTGCGGCCGGCGACGCGACCGCGGGCGCTGCCACGGGCGCGGAGCTTCGCGACTGTCCATATGCGAGCCCGCCGTCGTGTGCAGGACCTTGCGGCCCGGTTCCCTAGCGCGGCGGTGCGGCCGGTCGGGCACCACCGGGCGCACGGCCTGTACGCGTTCGCCGCGTCCGGGTTCGACGAGGCCGCGGTGCTCGTCGTGGACAGTCTCGGCGAGACCGCGACGACCAGCATCGCCCACGCCCGCGTCACCGGCGCGGCCGCGGAGTACAGGGTGGTGCGGGTGTTGCGGGATCCAGCGTCGCTCGGCTACGCCTATGGCGCGGTCACCGAGCACCTGGGCTGGCGGCGTGGGGACGAGGAAGGCACCGTGATGGCCCTGGCCGGCCTCGGTGACCCCGCCCGCTTCCGTCCGCTGTTCGCCGAGGCGATCCGTGTGACCACCGACGGGTTCGCCCTCGACCCGACGCGATTGGCGCTGCGGGTGCTGTCCAGCCGGTATCCCCGGGTCACCCCGCCGTTCATCGCCGACACCTGTCCGCCCCGGACGGCGGACGCGGAGGTGGAGCAGGTGCACGCCGACCTGGCCGCGGCGCTGCAGGAGCGCACCGAGCAGGTCATGGTTCATCTGGCCCGCCGCGCCCGCGCGCTGACGGGCGCACGGCGATTGTGCGTGGGCGGTGGGGTGGCGATGAACTGCCTGAGCATCGGCCGCATCGTCGAACAAGCCGGCTTCGACGAAGTCGCCGTGCCGCCGGCGCCCGGAGACTCCGGTACTGCCGCCGGCGCCGCGATCGCCGCTCACCTCGACGCCACCGGCACCGGCCCGGCGGGTGTCGCCGGCCGCTGCTACCTCGGCCCCGATTGCGACACCACCAACCTGACCGCTTCGCTGCGACCGGACCTCATCGCCCGCGCCATGCCGGACTCGGAGGCGGCGCGGTTCGTCGCCCGGCAGTTGGCTGACGGGCTGATCGTCGGGGTATTCCAAGGGCGGCTGGAGGCCGGGCCGCGGGCCCTGGGCAACCGGTCCATCCTCGCCTCGCCGTTGAAACCGGATGTGGTCGACCGGCTGAACACCGCGGTGAAGTTCCGCGAGCCGTTCCGCCCGTTCGCCCCGGCCGTGCTCGCCGACCACGCCGCCGAGTACTTCACCCTCGCCCAGCCCTCGCCGTTCATGGCCATCGCCAGCGGCGTCACCGACCTGACCCGACAGACGATCCCGGCGGTGGTGCACGTCAACGGCACCGCCCGCGTCCAGACCGTCGACCCCGGCGCGAACCCGTTCCTGGCCGCGATCCTGACCGCGTTCGCTGAACTCACCGGCGTACCGGTGCTGATCAACACGTCACTGAACGTCAAGGGCAAGCCGATCTGTGGCGACCCGGACGCCGCGCTTGACTGCTTGGCCACTACCGGGCTGGACGCGCTGCTGCTCGGCGGCTGGTGGGTGACCCGGGCGTGATCATCGGCTACAGCTTCTGGGGCTTCCTCGGCAACGGCATCACCGACACCCCCGACGGCGGACGCGCGCACCGCCGCACCCTCATCGACGGACTGACCGGCCGCGGGCACCAGGTGGTGTTCCTGCAGGCCAACCGGGACCTCGACGAAGCCGGCGACGACCTCACCGGCCACTACACCTGGCACCCGGGCTACCCGCAGGTCGACGTGCTGTTCCTGGAATGGCGATGGACCATCTCCGGCCGCAACGACACACCCTGCGGCACCCCCGGGCACACCTGCGACCTGCACCGCCAGACCGACCTACTCGACACCTACACCCTCGCCGGCGTGCCAACCGTGGTCTGGGACAAGGACCAGCAGCTCCGCCCCGATCATCGGCTGCGGCGCTTGCCGCACGTCACCGTGTGCGAGCCAGCCCTGCACCCCCGGCCCGGCGCGACCAGCCTCCTGTTCCCGGTTGCCGACGCCGACCTGGACGCCACCGAGCCGGCCGCGCTCGCCGCGGCGGTCCGGGACATCCCACTGGTGTACGTCGGCAACCAGTACGACCGCGACGACGCCTTCGACACCTACTTCGCCCCCGCCGCAGCGCTTCACCGGCATGTGGTCGCCGGCAAGTGGCCGCGCACCGCACGATGGCCGCATGTCCGCTTCACCGGCCGGCTTCCGTTCACCGAGGTCCGCCGGCTGCACGCGCGTGCCTTGGCCACGGTGCTGCTGCTGCCGCACCGGTACGCGGCCACCGGTCAGTTCACTCAGCGCACGTTCGAAGCCGTCCTCGCCGGGTGCTTGCCCCTCACTCCGGTCACCATCCGGTCCGCACCGGCGGTCGTCCCGCCGGAGCTGTTGGTCCGTGACGGCACCAACGTCGGCATGGCGATCAGCAGGCTCGGCCGGCTCGCCGGGACTGCCGCGCACGCTCAGCTGATCGGGCAATGCCTGCACCGCCTCGACCCGTTCCAGCTGTCCCACCAGCTCGATGTCCTCGACACCGTCCTCGACCAGACCGCCGCGCGTCGCCGACCGGCGCCCGTGGCGGCTCGGTAGCGTCGCCGCTATGGACCGGATCGCGATCGTCGGCTGCGGTGGCAGCGGCAAGACCGTCCTGGCCCGCCGGCTCGGCGAACTGCTGGACGTGCCGGTGACCCACCTCGACGCCGTCTACTACGACGACGCATGGAACCCCCTGCCGCTGGAGAAGTTCGCCGCCGTCCAGGAAGATCTCGTCGCCACCCCCCGATGGATCGTCGACGGGAACTACGCATCCACCCTGCCGATCCGCCTCGCCGCCGCCGACACCGTGATCTTCCTCGACCTGCCCGCCGTCACCTGCCTGTGGGGCATCGCCCGTCGCCGGCTGCGCCACCACGGCGGCCAGGAGGACCAGACCGGCGTGTACGACCGGATCACCTGGCAGTTCCTCCGCTACGTCGCCGGCTACCGCCGCACCATGGCCCCCCGCGTCCACGCCCTCATCACCGAACACGCCAACCACGCCCAGGTACACGTACTGCGATGCCGCCGAGCCACCGGGCGTCTACTCACTGCTGCGGCCCGGAGTCGGACCGAGCCGCCGCCCTGACCAACCCCTGCCCAGCACGGAGGTGACCGGTGCCCGCCGCGAACCCCTTCCTCGACACCGCCCTGGCCCGCGATCACCTCTACGCCACCGCCGACCGGCTCAGCGCCCGCACCAGCGCCCTGCTCGGTGCCCGCACCACCGGCACCCCCGCCGCCGAGGTCCTGATCAACCTCGCCCGGACCGTCCTTGGCGCCGCGGCCGGGCAGGCCCGGGTCCTGGACATCGGCTGCGGCCGTGGCAGCACCAGTCTCGCCCTCACGACCCTCCGCCCGGCAATCCTCGTCGCGCTCGACGCCGCACCGGCCATGCTCACCGCGACCCGACAGCGCCTCGCCGCCGCGGGCACCCGCCCGCCCGCCGCACGCGTCGTAGCCGGCGACTTCCACCGGCTACCGATCGACGACCGAAGCATTGACCTCGCCGTCGCCGCGTTCTGCCTCTACCACTCCACCCAGCCAGCCCGCGCCCTGGCCGAGATCGCCCGCTGCCTCCGCCCCGGCGCCGCGGTGATCATCGCGACCAAGTCCCGCGACAGCTACGCCGAACTCGACCAGCTCGTCGCCGCCGCCGGCCTCGACCCGCTCGCTGCTGAGCGGGCGAGCCTGTACCAGACCATCCACAGTCGAAACCTCGCCGACCTCACTGCCACCGCGTTCACCGTCGAGCACATTCAGCACGACCAGCACCAGTTCCGCTTCACCGACCTCGACCACGCCGCCGCCTACCTAGCCACCTCACCCAAGTACCAGCTCCCGCCCGGCCTCGCCGGCAACCAGGTCGCGCTCGCCGCCGAGCTGCGCCGCCACCTGGCCGACCGGCTCATCGAGACCTCGTCCACGGTCAGCTATGCCATCGGACGCCGCCATGCGCCCTGAGACCCCGGCCCACAGGGTGTTCACCAAGCACTACGCCGATCCCCACCGAGCCGGCGCCGCCGCCGCGCACCACCGCTGGCTGACCGGGCTTGGTGCGCCAACACCGCGCCTGCTCGCAGTCCGCGGCAGGCGGGTCGACTTCGAACACATCACCGGCCACCACGTCCGACCCGACGACGTACCCGCCGTCGCCGAACTACTCGGCCAGCTCCACGCTGCTGCCTATCGAATCACCTCTTATATGTCCACAATGGACGACCGCGTACTCGACGGACGTCATGTCATTCCCGGGTTCGTCGCCTGCCGGACCGCCACAATCCGCCGACGTCTCGCAGCTGGCAGCGTGCCCGACCCTCGCTTCACCGGTGACGAGGCCGAACAACTGCTCCAGGCCGCCGCCGACCAGCCCGCCGCCTTCTACAAGGACACCAACGCCCGCAACGTCCTCATCACCACCGACGGCCCAGTCCTCATCGACTTTGACGACCTCACCCTCGCCCCGTTCGGTTACGACCTCGCCAAACTGCTTCTGACCGCTGCCATGACCTACGGCCCACTGTCAGACGGCCTCATCGGCACGGCGCTTGACACCTACAACCGAAAAGCGACCGGGATCGCCGGCGCCGAGGCGCAATGCAGCCTGCCCGAACTCGTTGCCTGGATCGAGACCCACCACATCCTCACCAGCCCCTACGTCGGCCGACACGGCTACAACCGCAGCTGGCACACCCTCCGCCCGTGGTAGTCCACCGAGCTAGACGAGACGCCTCCGGCCGTACAGGGCTTGACGCTGACAGCCTCTACTCGGCCTACTCTGTGGACACGGACGACCCCACCTGGACCCACAGCCGCCTGCCGTGCACGGCGGTCCCAGTTATAGTTACAGTACAGACGATGGTATGAGTCAGGCCCCGAACTGTCGATTGTGCGAAGCTCGATCTTTGGTCAAATACTTGCTTCGTCGTCCGTGATGAGACGGACGCGGGAAGCGCGAGGACGCCTGCCATCGTCGGATTCTCCGACGACGAACTGAACGGCCCGGCCGGCGAGGTTGACTTCCTCGCCCGGCTCGTTGAGATTCTCGACGACGGATGCAGGGAAGAAGACATTGTCCGGATAGCTTGAGTGCTCTACGAAACCGAAGGTCCCCCTCCAGGCGCAGACTCTGCCAGTCATGGGGATGCCTACGTCATTGCTGCCCTCTGGAGTACTGTCGGGCCCGGCTTGAGTGGTGAGCTGAACATATAGCCCCCTAAGGTCCGCGGTGGCATTCTTTGACCTGCAGAGCTTCGCAGCATGCGCCAAGAAGCGCCTCCACGACGAACACCGTTGAAACAGGTCAGCGAAGTCAACGACAAGCTCAAGAACTTCCTTTACTTGCTTCTCAAACCGGTTCCGGCGGCTGACCACAGTAATTGATGCGCGAATCAATGCCGTGCCGGTGTCGAGTATCGAATCGGCGAGCCTGGTATCTGAGATACCGGTTCGGAGGTCGTGAGCGCCGAGGTTAAATCCAGCGTAAGCCTTGTGGGCGGCCTCCAATGGGTTGTGCTCCTGCTCTAGGAGGTGTTCCGACCATCGTCGCCACGACTCGACGAGAGATGTCATCACAATCAGTCGTGTCTTGCCCTGCGCTTCTTCAAGGGCAACCTCCAGCATCTCCTGCCCATCTCGGTAGTCACCACACCACACCATCATCCCACCTAGCTGATGGGCGGTTTCCGGCGTCCGGAAATATTCGTGGGCTACCTTCGCGTACTCGATTGCCTGCTTCGGTCGTAGCTCCTTTCGAGCGAGATGACCTGCGAAGAAGAAGGAGGTGACAGCCCTCGCCTCGTCTGTATCCGCCTTGCGAAGAGCTGATCGGTAGAGAGTGCTCGCCTGGTCGACATGTCGGGCAGTCGAGAGAATGAAAGCTTCTACGCGATCGACCTCCCAAAATTCCGGATTGAGCCCTCTTGCCTTCTCGACGTTGGAGAGGGCTGTATTCAGGTTCCCTTGTCGCGACGCAATTAGCGCCAGCCTCAACAGATGCGCCGTCGGAGCATCGTGATCGGAATTGATACGTACTACTACCGGCGCGAGGCTTCTTGCGTGCTCGTCAGCCCGACGTCGTTCCTCCGATATACGGAGTTGACGTTCCTTCTCAACGGTTCCAGCAACCAGTAGCGGGTCGGGTGGACTCACCCTTCGCAAGAACTGTACTGCCGCCTCCGTCGGACGGATGCGAGATATGAGCGGGTTCTCGATGTCAGACTCAACTGCCACCATAGACCCTCCCAGAAGAGTCTGAACGCTCCGCCGCAGCTCGTCAGGTGAAAGTTCCGCGAACAGAGCCAGTTCGTCGTACGTCGCACTCCTCTCAAGCGCAAACAGCATTGCAAGGATATGCCTAGCGTTCGGCGCAAGTTCGTCATAGACGGACTTGACACAGAATGCCAAGAGCTCTTCCTGATTCGCGAGAATGTCAGCTGGCTGCCTCCCGGCTTCAACGGCGAGCACATACCATCTTATCGCCAATGGACTCGTCCGCAGACGGGACACCACGTCAGCCACCGCTGGGTTCGGGAGTGTCGCGAGCCGTTCAATACCTCGCGAGCGGGCGAAGCTCCGGAAGAGGATTCCCGCATCTCTTGTGCCAAGCGGTTCAAGGGGGATCCGCCGCTCGAATTGCCCAACACCTACGCGGCTAGTAAATAGGTATGTAACCGACTCGGGTAGCGTGTCGTACAAATCGGTAATCTCGGCGCCGCTAACAGTTTCCAGATTGTCGATCACGAGCAGCGTGGTCACACCTTCAAGCGCTTCGGCCAAGTCGGCGACTCCACCTGAGAAGCTGTCATCTAGCGCTGAGGCCAAGCTTCGTGCAGCCCCAGTTACATCGCGGATGGCGTCCGCAATCTCAATGACACCATGCGCGGTGAGGCGTTCCGTCTTGAGCGATGTCCAGAGAATGCACTCATAGGGAGATGCTGGATCGTCTAGAATCGAATAGGCGATCTCCAGAGCGACAGCCGTCTTGCCGATCCCGCCTTCGCCCACAATTGTGATCATCGGATCACGCCTACGTAGAAGTAGACTTCTCACCCTCTGACAGTCGGATCCGCGACCGATCAGTCCTGTTTCGTCATATTCTGGCAACGGCAAGTTATGTAACACGCGATCTGACCGTCGTGCCTCAAGAGAATAAGACGGCTCCCAGGTTGGATCTCGAACCAGATGATCTAGCGTCTCATGGGTGGAGTTCCAATATCGGGCCCGAAAGGAATGGCAAACAGTTGTAGCGCGCTCGGTGTCTCCAGACAATAGTGGGCGCCCATGCATGACCCGATTTCGTATTGGAAGGAGGTCTTGCACCGATTGCGAATTGTGCCTTAACTCTCTGCTCAGGTCCGTTGGAAGCGAGTCGCGGTGTCTGTTCAGAACGTCATACGCTTCCTGCAGATACAGGTAGTCGGAAATTGACCCGCCGCCGGCCGCGCTATCGCGATCCATCCGGTCGCGAATCTTGTCGTAGCTGCTGCCGAAGGCTTCCAGTTCGCCGAGGTGGTCGAGAATGTACCGGTCGATGCAACGACGCATATCATTCTCGAATGAGTCGACCAATATGTAGAGCCGGGCTCTGGTCATCTTTGTGTGTGATACGTCGGTCAATTGACTAACCCTCCACGCGCGCCTCGATGCTGTGGAATGCTAGCGTACCCGACCGACGGCACATTGCGACTGACGGTTACCCAGGGAAAGAGACAACCGGTCGGATGTGGGTTGTCCCGCGGCCGTCCAGCGAGATCTGACCGGCGAACGGGTCGGCGACGACCGGGCGGATCAGGCGGATCAGACGCCGCAACCAATTCCGGCAGCGAGCCGGTCGGACGATAAGAAGGATCCCTTCTGCATCTCGTGAAGGACAGGACGATGCAGCCACGGAGCTGATGACTGTCTGACGTGGACCGTGGCGGAGTGGTGGCTCCTGGCTGGTGGGTAGGGTGGGTCCGCGGTCGTCGTCGCCAGCTTCCGGGTCTTTCGGAGGGGCAGGCCGTGAACCGGCCGCCGGTCAGTCCTTCGCCTCGCCGGCCCATGGGGCGTGGAGCGGTGCGACCGCGGTCGGGCGGGCCAATCAGGAGAGGCGACCTCGCCATGGGGGTCACGACTCACCATGACCTCGCGCCACCTCATGCCCAGCGGGCATCCCGGCCGAACACACGCCAGAAGTGAGCCACACCAGACCGCGGTGGGCGGCCACGCGAGTAGACCGTCCAGCCAGACACCCGACCTACCTCGCCGGTATCAGCCCACGAGACCAGTGAACAAGGAGCCGACGTATCGGGCTGGTAGGGCTGGGCTGCCGCGATGACTTCTGTCACCCAAGGTGATGGGGCAGCGCCGGCTGGCCGTACCTGACGGACCCGAGTGAGGCCGTCGAGTCGCGGCCCGTCGGAGATGTCCAGTTTGGCCAGTCAAGAATGTCGGACGCGTATTGCCTGCGCTGAGGCGCCAGCGTGGCTTGCGAGCCGTCCGGGAGCTGGCGCTATGCATTTCCGGGGACGGCCTCGTCCGCACCGGCCCAGCGACTGCCGGTGGCTTCGTAGTGGGCGAGTTCGGCGTGGAGGGCATCAGCGATGTTGGCTTCCCGGCGGAAGGTGTGGCCCTCGTCGGGGTAGGTGATGAGGGTCGCCGGCTTGCCCACGGTGTCGAGGCGGGTGGCGACGTCGCGGATCGGTCTGGCCGGGGCGATGCGGTCTCGCTGGCCGTGGAGGAGGAGAAGTGGGGCGCTGAGGTGGTCGGGGTCGTGGAGGGCCGAGCGGGTCCGGTAGTGGTCGGCGGCGTCGGGCCAGGGGCCGATGAGGTCGGTGGTGTGGTGTCGCTGGAACCGGGGCACGGTGTTGCGCCAGGTGGTGGGGTCGGCGATGGCTGAGCGGGCGGTGCCGGCGGTGAACAGGGTGGTGGTAGCTAGCGCGCGCAGGGTGGTGTAGCCGCCGGCGCTGGCACCGGAGATGTAGACGCGCGCGGGGTCGGCGAGGGCGGTGGTGGTGAGGTGGTCGGCGGCGTCGATACAGTCGGTGACGTCGAGGATTCCCCATTGGCCGTTGAGGGCTTGGCGGTAGGCGCGGCCGTAGCCGGTGCTGCCGCGGTAGTCCAGGTCGAGGACGGCGTACCCGTGGCTGGTGAAGAACTGCACGGCCGGGTCGAGGCGCAGGGTCGTGTTGGCGGTCGGGCCGGGATGTGGGCGGATGATCACCGGCGGAGGACGCCGAGGCTCGGTTGCTCGGGCGTCGGTGGGCGGGTAGTAGAGGCCGTGAGCGGTGGATCCATCGCGCGTCGGGATGTTGATTGAGTCCGGTGTGGACAGTTGGTCGGCCGGGGCCAGTGGCAGTGGTACCGCGAGTTCCTGGACGTGGCCCGTTGTTGTGTCGATAAGCGCGACGGTTGGCGCCTGGGTGGGGTTGGCGCCGATCAGCGCGATCAGGTCGCCGTGAGCCGATAGGTAGGGCTTGATCGAGGTATACGGCAGCGCCTGTTCGGTCACGGTGCCGGTGGCCGGGTCGTGGATGGTCAGGCGGTGGCTGGGGCCGTTCTGCAGCACGACAGCGATCCGGCCGGCGGGCAGGAAGGCGTAGGTGGCGTAGCCGAGTTCCCACGGCGCGGCGGCCATCTCGGCGTCCGTGAGCAGCACGGCCTCGACCTTGTCGTCGTGGTGGCGGTAGAGGTTCCACCAGCCGGATCGGTCGGACAGGAAGTACAGGTGCCCGTCGGGTGCCCAGGTCGGTTGCAGCACCGACTCGCCGGGACCGCCGGCGATCAGCGTCGGCGTGCCGAGTTCGAAGCCGGTGCCACTGGATGCCAGGTCGGCGGTCCACAGCCAGGTGCCGTCCCAGGGCAGGAGCGGGTCGGACCAGGTTAACCACGCCAGCCGCCGCCCGTCCGGATCGGGACGGGGGTGAGCATGAAAGTCCCACCCGCCGGTCAGCCGTCGCGGCTGCTGGCCAGGCATATCGGCGTCAACGACGACGATGTCCGACCAGCCCTCGCCGCCGCTGTCGTGTTCTCGAACGCACAGCAGCCGGTCGCCAGCGCCTGGGGCCGGCCACAGATCTGCGTACGAGACCGGCGGGTCGCCGGCTGCCGGCGGGGTGACCGGCGCCGGCGGCTCGCCGCCGGCCGAGCGCCAGATCCGGCCGTCTGCATGGCAGAACCACACCGCGCCACCCGCGACCGCGTAGCTCCCGCCGCCATAGCCATAGAGGGCCGAGCCGACATCCGCCCATCCCGGGACGGCGTCGCGTCGGCCACCGCTCAGCGTCCACTCGACCAGCACCGACCGTCCGTTCTCATTGGGTCGGCCCTCCAGCCACAGCAGCCGGCCGTCGGCGAACCGCAGCTCGTCGAACGTGGTGCTCGCCGCGGCCGCCCGTTCGGCTGGGACCGGCGCCGGCGACCGGTCAGGGGTCACCCGGCGTGCGCCAGTGCCTGCTCGCGCAGCGACCCGGCCGCCACCGGATGCCCGGCTGCGGCCAAGGTGTCGGCGAAGGTCGCCACTCGGCGCAGCCCGGCCACGGAGTTCCAGCCGGCGAAGGTCTCGACTGCCGTGCCGGCCAACCGGGCCGCCTCGTCCGCCTCGCCGACCCGCAGGCGGGCGTGGGCTAGGTCCAGCCGGGCTTCCGCGCGCCGCCGCGCACAGGTCTGCGGCAGCGCCGCGAGCGCGTCACCCAGCGCCGCGGCGGCCTCGACTGGCCGGTCCAGCCGCAGCAGGCACGCGCCGGTGTAGGCGGCCAGCCGGCCGTGGTCGAACTCGAACATCCACTCCGGACACTCCCCGCCGCGGTTCAGAGCCCGCTCCGACCTGGCCAACGCCGCCAGGGCCTCCGGACCCCGCCCGGCACCAGCCAGAACCCGCGCGTGCAGGGCAGCCAACCACGCCAGCACCACCGGCGCCGCCGACCGACCCGCCTGCCGCTCGGCGATCTCGGCCTCGCCCGCACCACGCAGGTGCTCACCTCGCTCGGCCAGCGCCAACGCCCAGAACCCGCGGACGTAGCCAGCCAGCGCCCGATCGTCGGACACCTCCGCGGCGGCCTGGGCGGTCCGGTACAGCCGCAGCATCCGCACGCCATCGCCCAGATCACCGCACAGCCAGGCGGCGAAGCCGGCGGTCTCCAGCACCGCCGACCCCAAACTGCGCCGGGTCTGATCGCCGGCCCGCGCGAGCAGGCCATCCACCAGCTGCAGATGCCCCCACACGGCCGGGAGCAGTACTGCCGAGGGCAGCCGGTGGTACAGCGACCGGTACCGGCGGGTCAGCGGATCAACGTCCTCCTCCACCAGCCGCAGCGTCGGCCGCGGACCACCAGATACCACCGGATCCATAGCCGCCTGCGCCGGGCCTTCGACCGCGAGCGGCCGCCCGGCCGGCTCCACGCCTGCTTCCGGAGAAGGCTTGTCGTGCCCTTTCTGCCAAGCGGCCACCCGTGCCTCGCGAGCCGCTCGAGCCTCGGCCAGCGCTGCCTGCCTGCGCTGCTCGCGCGCCTGCGTCAACTGCGCGTACGCCCGCAGTAGTCGGCCGTCAGCCCGCAGCACCGCGTCGGCACCGACCCAGAAGTGCTCGGACGGCACCCGCTGCCGCCGCTCCGCCGTGCCCACGGTGGACCGCCGATACCCGATCCGCTTTGCCAACCCGTCCTGCGTCAGGCCCGCCTGATCGCGGAGCGCGGCGAGCAGGTCAGCCAGCGTCTGCTCCAGCGGAACAAGATCCTCAACGGTCATCGGCAACGACCTTCCCAACCTTGCGTCCCCATCGGCGCCGAGCCTAAACCCGCTCTCAGCCCGACCGGGGACCTGCTTAGCTGGGCTCGCATGGCGGGCAAGGCCGGGCCGCGCTGAGCTAGCCCCAGCCATTCGTGATCTTGGTTGGCTGGTCGGCGTGTGGATGGCGAAAGTGCCTGCTCTGTAGGGGATCCTTGGCTTGTCGAAGGCCCGAGGTTCCCGTACGGAGAGGCACTTTCGGAGTGCAGAGTACCGCTCGTCCGAGGCTGGTCGTGTCCGCTGATGGGCGGGGTGTCGTCTCGCACGCTGGGTCACGGCTGTTGGCGGATCTGGCTGAGCGCACGGGGTTGACGAGCCGGCTCGGGGAGGCGCTGGTTGGGCTGGCCCGGCCGCGGGCGATCCACGACCGGGGCCGGGTGCTGGCCGATCTGGCTGTCGCGGTCGCCGATGGAGCGGAGTGCATCTCCGACATTGCCGTGCTGGCCGACCAGTCCGCGCTGTTCGGGCCGGTGGCTTCGGATTCCACGGTATGGCGGCTGTTGGACCAACTCGGACAGGCAGAGCTCGGGCGAGTAGCGGCCGCGCGGGCGGCGGCTCGCGATCTGGTCTGGGCGCAGCGGGCCGAGACCTGCGGCGCCGCGGTCGGGTCGGCCTGGGCCGGCGGGCGTGAGTTGGCCGGGCTGGTCATCGATATCGACGCCTCGATCGTGATCTGCCACAGCGAGAAGGAGCAGGCGGCGCCGACGTTCAAGGGCACGTTCGGGTATCACCCGATTCTGGCGTTCTGCGACAACTCCGGGGAGTTGCTGGCTGGGCTGCTGCGCCCGGGCAACGCCGGCGCGAACACCGCCACCGACCACATCACCGTGCTGGACCAGGCGCTGACGCAGGTCCCTGACGCGGTGCTGCACGGCGGTCGGGTGCTGGTGCGGGCCGACGGCGCAGGCTGCACCAAGGCGTTCCTGGCCCACATCCGGGACCTACGGGAACGACACGTCACGGCCGAGTTCTCCGTCGGCTGGCCGATCGGCGGGCGTGAACGCCTGGCCATCGACGCCCTGCCCGCCATCGCCTGGACCGCCGCGATCGACGCCGCCGGTGAACCACGCGAAGGCGCTGACGTGGCCGAGCTGACCACCCTGCCATCAGACACCCTCGCCGACTACCCAACCGGAACCAGGATCATCGTCCGCCGCGAACGGCCCCACCCCGGCGCCCAGTTGTCGCTGTTCGAGGGACGCGACGGCTGGCGCTACCAGTGCCTGGCCACCGACACCCCGGTAGGACAACTGGCGTTCCTGGACGCCCGCCACCGCGCCCACGCCCGCGTCGAGGACCGTATCCGCTGCGGCAAAGACACCGGCCTGGGCCGCTTCCCGTCCCGCCAGTTCGCCATCAACACCGCCTGGCTCACCGTCGTCATGCTCGCCATCGACCTGCTGACCTGGGCCCAGACCCTGCTCCTTGCAGATCAACCAGCACTGGCCCGCGCCGAACCGAAAACCCTGCGCTACCGGTTCCTGCACGTCGCCGCCCGCCTCGTCCACGGCGGCCGACAACACCGACTACGCATCGACCGGCACTGGCCCTGGGCCACCGCCCTGGCCACCGCGTTCCACCGCTGCGCGGCCCTGCCCCAACCCGCCGGCTGAATCCGCCATCACGACCAGACAACCAGGACCGGAAACCCGGCGAACCGGCCGGGTGAACCCACACACCCACCCCAACCCCAACGACACAACCAAGATCAACACGACCAACGTCGATCACCATGAATAGCCGGGGCTAGTACCGAGCTAGTATTGCAACGACAGTTGATCATGTGGTGCATGATCGTTGGTGCGGCTGCCCAGTAGACGCCGCCGCTGCGGCGCCGGCAGTCACGCAGGACCCAGTCCGACACGAACCGACCATGATCACGATCAAGGTCGCCAGACCTACGACACACACCTTAGCCGCTCCACGTGGAGAAGGGCTGACGGTCAGCCCGACCGGACTCTTCGGAGAACCGAGTCGATGATGGCGAAGTCGTGCGGATCGAGTCCAGCAAGGACGCTGTCATCAGTTTCGCCGTTGAGAATCCGGCGCAGACGGACGAGGAGCGTGCCGAAGTCCATGTCCACGGCCACGGTTTCGAGGGCCGTGTCGAACTGTGGCATGGCGCGTCCGGTCCGCACCGCATCGACGATGACCTGGGCAGTCTGCTCGAAGAATTCGTCGATCTGGTGTCCGGTTGTCTTTGCCTCGGTGATGAGCTGCCCCAGGATTGTTTCCATGGAGGCTGGGTCCGGTGACAGGCGTTTGACAAGTCCGCCGAAGGCAACTCCGGGTACTCGGTCAACGGTTTCTGCGACATCGTCGACCGATCGGGGGACGGAGGCGCGGCGTCCGAGGCGAAGGCGTTGCCGGAGTCCGTTCTGTGCCGTATGCAGGTGGAAAATGTCACCTGTTGCCGATGCAAGGATGCCTGAGGCGAAATAATGGGCCGCGACCGCGGTCGAATCGCCTCCGGTAAGGCCGAGCATCTTTCCATAGTTCATGTGTGCGCCGCACAGCTGCTCCGGCGCGGGGCGAAGGTAGAGAAGGCGGAGGGCGGACTCCTGATGGTCGCGGGCGTGCGCCGGCCGTCCGCGGTGGAACTCCAGGTCGGAGAGCGTGCCGAAGACGAGACCGAGCATAGTGGTGTCTCGTGCCCGCTCGAATATCTGTCGGCACTCGCGGAGGATCTCCTCGGCCAGTGTGAAATCTTGGCGGCGAGTGAGCGGGGCGCATCGATCAAGAAGCACGCAAGCGCGGTCGAAATCGCTTGCTTGGCGCTTTATCATGCTCGTGGTCCGCAACTTGTTCAGCCAGAGCGCGGTCTCCCACTCTTGGGCGGCCAAGGCTGCCTTCTCGACGATGAACAAGGTGGTTTCGCGGATGTTCCAGATATCCACTGGGTCGCCGGCGTCGGGACTGTCCGGCAGGGACTGCATATGTGAGACGAGAGTGGTTCCGCGGATCAGAGTGCCCCGAACGTCGCCCTCGGAGTAGGCCAGTTTGAGAGCCGTTCCGGCTTGGTACACCTGGGACCAGCGTCCCGGAACTTCGTTTCCCGTTCCGTCGGCGGTCAGCGTTCTTGCCTCATTTGTCTTGCCGAGTCGCAGGAGCGCCTCGGTAAGTGATTCGTCAAGTAGCGCGGCGGCGTCGAGATGGCCCAGCTTGAGCGCGGCCTTCTTCGCTTTGCGGAGTAGCTGGGCCGCCTTTTCCGGGTTGAGGTGTGCAAGCATGTTGCAGTAGATGGTCGTGCATGTGAACCCGTCTTTCGAGTCGTCGGGCGGGAGATGCCCGAGGTGGGAAAGCGCCAGCCTGATCGTGCGTTCGGAATTGTCCCGCGAGACGGCGAGGTGCATCGCGATGGCGAGGGCGTGCCAGCGGCCGGTACGAACCAGGTACGGCGCAGCGTGCAGGCTGGCGAAGCTGACCGCGTCACTGGGCGCTCCGCCGTTCTCCTCCGCATCCCGCAGGACCATGGCATTGCTCGTCCAGAAGGCATCGAGCGTTGCGTCGGTTGCCGGGCCGATGTTCTGCTCGGACAGAGATCTGATGCATTCCGCGATGGCAGGATGCATGACGTAGTGCCAATTCGCGCGAAACACCTCGGACTGGTACACGGACCGCGATGCGAGGCCGTACCTGAGCAGGGGAGACATGGCATCGTCGAACGGAGGTGGGTCGCCGCTCGCTAGCTCCGCCCAGAGGAACGGCCAGATGAACTCGGCCACCGCGTCAAGCCGGTCGGCCGGCTCGGTCCAAGCCAGGATTGCCGCGAGCAGGCGTGCGGAGGTTGGAATCACCGCAAAGATCGAACGGGTCCAAGCCAGCAGTTCCCTGGCGACTGGGTCGTCGACGCCGGGAAGTTCGGTAAGAAGCGAGGCGACGCGGCCGGGATCCTCCGCAGCCGACTCCAGGAGCTCGATGACCTGAGGGTGGCCGCCCGCGTGATGCAGAGCTTTCGTGACCAGCGCCCTGTCAGCCCCTGCCGCCCCGGTGTGCTCCCGATCGACGCCCAGCAGCGACCGAAGTCGTGGAAGCTCCCGGGCCATCGCCAGCGACTCCGCCTCCGACAGGGCCGGCACAGCGATGGACTCGAACTCTCCGGCCACGGACGGCGGCATGCGACCTGTCAGCGCAACCTTGCCGACGCCGGGACGGTCGAGCAGTTTCGACCATACCGTGCTCCATCGCGGATCAAGCCAACCGCTGGACTGATCGAGCAACTGCTCGACTCCGTCAAGCACGATGAGCGCCGGGGCTGAACCCAGAACGTCCGCGGCATGGTCAAGGACAGGTTCCAGGTCGTCGGCGGTCGCCACCCGCCCGGACAACTCCGAACCCAGCGCCGGAAACACGCGCTCCAACTCGAGCGCGAAGGCGAGCAGTCCCTCGTCCGGTGTGGTCGACCACCAGACCACGGTGTCGAAGTCTTCGGCCCGCTGGTGCACTGCCTCGAGCAAGCAGGTCGTCTTCCCGATCCCGGCCATGCCGTGAATCACCACAACACCTGGGGCGTCCCGGGGTGCGAGCGCCGACACCACGCGCGCCACGATATCGGTGCGTCCGACGAACCACGGTGTCTGGCGGGGCAGGGGCGGCTCGGCACGGCGGGCGGGTGTCGCGGATGCCGCATCTTTCGGCGCCGCGAGGTCGAGAAGGTCGGCGGAACCGAATATCAGCGGCGACGCGACGGACAACGGGGTCCGGCTCGCGGTCAGCCGCCCCTCGGAGGCCCGCACAGAGGCCAGCGTCAGGGCGCGGTCGGCCCGAGAACCTCCGGACAGCAGCTGGCGGTAGAACTCAGCGCTGAAGTCCACCAGAAATTCGTCGGCGACCGAGTACCGCATGCCGACGGCGACGACCCCCAGTCGGCTGCAAAGCGTCTCCGCGAGCCCCGATGAGCTGCCGCCCCGTGCGGATCCGCAGGAAGACAGTGTGACGAGGCGGAGGCGAGAGGACGCGAGACCCAGGATGTCGGCGAGCTCGGCATCGGAAACCGCGTCGGCCGAGCCGCCACGACGCTCGAGCAGAAATCCCTTCCCCGAGCCGTGACCACTCATGTGGATGATGTCCCAGCCGGCCGGATCGGCGACGGCTTCACGGATTCGATGTTGGTCGACGCCGTACTGGATGTACCTGAAGTGAATGCTCAGGTTCTGCTCGATCCGTAGGTCCTCCATGAGTTGCGTGATCTTGATGCGTTCCCGCCGGAGCGCGAGCGTGTCGCGGGTAATCGGCGAGCTGAAGATCGCGAGGAGCCGTAACTCGGG
>Ga0307499_10000295_pt1 | contig 18515 bp, 13 predicted proteins | sample 13_S_MG_FD_201363 | JGI IMG/M metagenome (GOLD analysis project Ga0307499, IMG submission 201363) | Soil microbial communities from Populus trichocarpa stands in riparian zone in the Pacific Northwest, United States - 13_S | ecosystem: Environmental > Terrestrial > Soil > Riparian zone > Trees... | reverse complement strand
ACCCGGTCCGGCTGGGTCCAGCCGACCTGGTAGAGGTAGGGGCTGCGGTCGAAGCCACCATGGCCGTCCGGCCGGGCCGCCACCTCGAACACGCTGAACGTGTACTTCCCGGGCGGCGCGACGGTCACCGAGGACGCCACGAACACGCCGTCGAAGTTCGAGCCGATCACGCCGGTGCCGGTCTCGCCCCAGGTGGTGGTCAGGAACGAGTCGAACTCGGCCAGGCTGCTGGCCGCCGGCCGGTCCAGGGCGATGCCGAGCGGCTTGCCGCGGCGCGCGTCCAGCGGCGCCGGGCGCGGCCCGCTGACCACCAGGTTCGGCTCGAACAGCTCGGTCAGGTCGAGGTCGAACTCGCCGGGCCCGATCCTGGTCTGCACGAAGCCCTCGAAGTAGAACCGCCCCTTGGGCAGCCGGGCCACCACCGTGCCGGACGGGTCGTACGGGAAGTACGCCTTGGGGTGGTCGATGTCGACGAACCGGAAGAAGTAGTTCGGCGTCGGCCGGCCGGCGCGGTCGAGCACCTTCACCGGCACGTCGTAGCTCTCCACCTCCTTGGTCAGCGCGACCGGGGTGCGGATCGAGGTGCCGCCGCCGGTCGCGGTCAGCACGCCGGTGTAGCGGCCGTCCGGGGCGGAGCCGGTGGTGACCGCGCTGAGCCGGACGCTGGCGCTGCCGCCGGCCGGGACAGTCACGGTCGGCGCGCTGAGCACGAACAGGCCGGCCGCGGCCGGGTGGCCGGCCTGGTCGGTCATGGCCGGCGCGACGCTGAGGGTGACCGGCGCGGTGCCGGCGTTGTGGTAGGTCACGGTCTGGTTGATGACCGGGTCGTCGGCGTGCGGCCAGCGGGCGGTGCCCAGGTTGATGTTGGCCGGGGTGGCGTACGCGGTCTGGTTCACCGCGCGGGCCACGTCCACGCGGCCGGCGCCCTGCTGGTCGACGCTGATCCCGGTGCCCGGCGTGGCCGAGCCGACCAGCGCGGCCTTGAGCTGCTCGGCGGTCCAGTCCGGGTGTTCGCCGGCCAGGATCGCCGCCGCCCCGGCCACGTGCGGGGCCGCCATCGAGGTTCCGGACAGCCGCAGGTAGGCGTCCCCGACCGGCTCGCCGATCTGGGCGTGCGCCGCCTTCGCCGCGACGATGTCCACCCCCGGCGCGGTCAGGTCCGGCTTGATCGCGCCGTCCAGGTTCACCGGGCCGAAGCTGGAGAACTCGGCCAGCCCGTCCTGCCGGTCGACCGCACCGACGGTCAGCGCCGCCGGCACCTCGGCCGGGCTGCCCACGCTCTCCCCGCCCGGCCCGGAGTTGCCGGCCGACACCACGAACAGCGGACCGCCGCCCGCGGTGAGCCGGGTCAGCGCCTGCTCGACCGGGTCGGTGCCGTCGGCCGGGAACGGGCTGCCGAAGCTCATGTTCACGACCTTGGCGTGCTGCGCGGCGGCCCATTCCATCCCGGCGATGATCCACGAGTCGGCGCCGCCGCCGAAGTCGTCCAGTACCTTGCCGACCAGCAGCTTCGCGTCCGGCGCGACGCCGGTGTACCTGCCGTTCGAGGCGGCGCCGTTGCCGGTCACGATGGACGCGACGTGGGTGCCGTGGCCGACCCCGTCGTCGGTGCCGGCGACGTCGTCGTCGGTGAAGTCCTGCGCGCCGGCCACCGCGTCGGTGAGGTCCGGATGGGTGGCGTCCAGGCCGGTGTCGAGGATCGCGACCGTGCTGCCGGCGCCGGTGAACCCGGCCTGCCAGGCGGCCGGCGCGCCGATCTGCGGCACGCTGTGATCCAGGGTCGCCCGCACCGGGGCGTCCAGCCAGACCCTGGCCAGGGTGCCGCCGGCGGCGCGCGGCGTGCTGCCGGCGCTGGCCAGGTCGGCCCGCGCGGTGGACCAGAACGCGCCGGCCTTCGCCGCCCGCACCGCGGAGCCGCCGATGCTGGGCAGGTCGCGGCCGACCCGGGCGCCGGCCCCGGCCACCCGGGCCCGGCCGGACGGAGCCAGCCCGCCCGCATACGTCACGATCAGCGGCAGATCCGGCCGGGACCGGTCGCCGTAGCCGAACGCGACCAGCTTGGTCACGTCGAACAACCGCCGGTCCAGCCGGCCCGCGTTGACCAGCGGGGCCGCGTCGGCCGGCAGCACGTACGTGTCGCCGCGGTCGAGGTACCGGATGAACCGCACCTTCTCCCGACCCGCGGCCGGGACGACCTGCACGCTGCCGGCGACCCCCGGGCGGACGCCGGGACGCAGCCCGACCCGGTCACCGGTCAGCAGGATCACCCAGCTCAGCCCGGTGGCACCGCTCCTGGCGACCGGGGACGGCGCCGCGCTGGCGGTGCGGTCGATCATCGCGACCGGTACCGCCAGTGCCGCCGCGAGGGCGAACGCACAAAGGCCGGCGCCCTGGCGCCGGCTTAGTCGTGACATACGGTCTCCTCCACCCAAGGCGGAGCCAACCCCCGCCTGTATGAACAGGAGGTTGCGGACCTGGCGTCCCGTTGCATCGGGCGGAATCTTTGTTCATAGGGGCACAACCGCCCCAGTCGGCCCGACGAGGCGGCAAAGCGTGCTAAAGGCATAGCCGGCCGCCCGGGGCCCGCGGTTCTGGCGCCGGGCGGGCGGGGGATCAGCCGGTCATCGCAGCACGTACGCCCGGATGATCGTCTGCTCGACGGTGTCACCGGCCGGGTCTGACGCGGTCGCCCGCAGTGAGACGAAGCCGCCGCGCGCCGGCTGGTGGATCATCGCGGTCCGCCGGTCACCCGAGCCGAGCACCGACACCGACTGCCAGCTCGCCCCGTCGTCGAACGAGGCCTGCACGCTGATCGAGGCCAGCGGGCCGAAGCCGCCGCCGGTCTGCCGCTGCAGGTACACCGGCACCGGCAGCACCCGCTGCCCGGCCGGCGGCCGGCCCAGCTGGTCCACCGGCGGGGCGAACCGGAGCACGGCCACCGGCAACGGCGCCCCGTCCTCGTCGCTGGCGTGGCCGGACCGGAACGTCCAGGCGGCGCTGAGCCGGGTGGACAGCGGGCTCACCGTGCGGGTCGCCTCGGTCTCCAGCCGGTAGGTCGCCGGCTCGGCCGGCACGGTGGCGTAGATGCCGCCCTCGTACGGCTCCTGCTGGATCAGCTGACCGTCGCGGAACAGCCGGGTGCTGCCGCTGGCCGTGGACGAGTAGCCGAAGTGGTCCGGCGCCGCGTCGGAGAACAGCGCCAGGTCGGCCACCAGCGCGTCCCCGTCCCGGCCGACGAACGGCCAGCCGCCGGCCGGGAAGGCCGGCCCGAACACCGGCAGGTTCCAGCGCTGCGGGGCGGCCCGGCCGGCGGCGGGGAACACCCCGTCGGCACCGAACTGCACGGTCGCCGGGTTGCCGCTGGCATCCAGCTCGGCCAGGGACTGGTACCAGGACAGGCCCGGGCTGTAGTACTCGGTCAGCGTCGCCGGCAGGGTCACCGGTAGATAGCCTTCCTTGTAGCCGAGCCGGCTGTCGGACGCCGCCGCCAGCGTGGCGGTGGTCACCGCCAGCCCGCGGTCCGGCGCGCGGCGGACGAGGTCGGCCGGCACCCTGCGGTCCGCCGACCAGGCCACGTGGTAGAGGTACGGGCTGCCGGCGAAGTCACTGTTGCGGCCCGGCCGGGCCTGCAGCGCGGCGACCTGGAAGGTGAACCTGCCGGCCGGCGCCGCGGTGGTCGACGGCGCGGCGTAGACGCCGACGAAGTCGTGGGTGTACAGGCTGTACCCGACGGCACCCCAGTTGGCCACCCGCTCCGCGTCGATCTCGGCCACCAGCGGCCGGGCCTCGGACCGGTCGACGGTGACGCCGACCGGCCGGCCACGCCGGGCGTCCAGCGCCATCGTGCCGGCCCGGCTGACCTGGATCGTCGGCTCGGTGATGTCGGTCAGGTCCAGGCTCCACTCGTCCGGCCCGACCCGGGTGCCCACCAGCGCGGCGAGGAAGTAGCGGCCCTTCGGCAGCCGGACCGTCACGCTGCCGGACGGGTCGTACGGGCGGTAGTCGACGGGCCGGTCGAGCGACACGAACCAGAGGTCGTAGTTCGGCGTCGGCCGGCCGTGCCGGTCCAGCATCCGCACCCGCAGGTCGTAGCTCTCGACCTCTTTGGTCACCGCGACCGGGGTGCGCACCGCGGTGTCGCCGCCGGCCGCGGTGAGCACGCCGGTGTAGCGGCCGTCCCGGCCGCCGCGGGTGGTGTCGACGGTCACCCGCACCGCGGCGGTGCCGCCGGCCGGCACCGTCAGCCGGGACCGGCCGAGCGTGAACATTCCGGCCGCGGCCGGCCGACCGTCGGGGCCGCTGGTGGCCAGGCTGAGGTCGAGGGTGACCGGCGCGGTGCCGGCGTTGTGGTAGGTCACCGGCTGGCGCAGCACCGGGTCGTCGGAGTGCGGCCAGCGGGCCACCCCCGCGTTCAGCACCGCCGGGGTCGCGTACACCGGCTGGCTGACCGCGCGGGCCACGTCCACCCGGCCGGCGCCCTGCTGGTCGACGGTGATCCGGGCGCCGGGCTCGGCCGACCCGATCAGGGCGGCCTTGAGCTGCCCGGCGGTCCACCGCGGGTGCTGCCCGGCCAGGATCGCCGCCGCGCCGGCCACGTGCGGCGTCGCCATCGAAGTGCCGGACAGCGTCGTGTACGAGTCCCCCACCGACTGGCCGATCTGGCCGCGGGCCGCCTTCGCCGCGACGATGTCCACCCCGGGCGCGGTGATCTCCGGCTTGATCGCGGCGACGCTGCGGGCCGGGCCGCGGCTGGAGAACTCGGCCAGCCTGTCCTGCTTGGTGACCGCGCCGACGGTGAGCGCGGCGTCCGTCTCGCCCGGGCTGCCGATCGACGCGTCGCCCGGGCCGTCGTTGCCGGCCGCGACCACGAACAGCGGGCCGCCGTTCGCGGTCAGCCGGGTCAGCGCCTGCTCCAGCGGGTCGGTGCCGTCGGCCGCGAACGGGCTGCCCAGGCTCATGTTGACGACCTTCGCGTGCCGCCCGGCGGCCCACTCCATCCCGGCGATGACGCCGGACTCGCTGCCGTTGCCGGTGTCGTCCAGCACCTTGCCGATCAGCAGCTTGGTGTCCGGGGCGACGCCGACGTACCGGCCGTGCGAGGCGGCCCCGCTGCCGGTGATGATCGAGGCGACGTGGGTGCCGTGCCCGAAGGCGTCATCGGTGCCGTCCGCGCCGCCGGTGAAGTCCTGCGCGCCGACCACCGCGTCGGCGAAGTCCGGGTGGGTCGCGTCCAGGCCGGTGTCCAGCACGGCGACGGTGCTGCCGGCGCCCTTGTGGCCGGCCCGCCAGGCGCTGGGGGCGCCGATCTGCGGCACGCTCTGGTCCAGCGTGGCCCGCACCGGGGCGTCCAGCCAGACCCTGGTCAGCGGCCCGGCGCCGGCCCGCTGACCGACGCCGACGCCGGTGCGGGAGAGGTCGGCACGGGCGGTGGACCAGAAGGCGCCCGACTTCGGTGCCCGCACCGCGGAGCCGCCGATGCTGCGCAGATCCGGCCCGACGCGGGCACCGCTGGCGGCGACCCGGGCCCGGCCGGCCGCTGCCCCGCCGGCCGCGTACGTCACGATCAGCGGCAGGTCCCGGCGGGACCGGTCGTCGTACCTGAACCGGACCAGTTTGGTCACGTCGAACAGCCGCCGGTCCAGCCGCCCGGCGTCGACCAGCCGCAGCGCGTCCGCCGGCAGCACGTACGAGTCGCCGCGGTCGGCGTACCGGACGAACCCGATCCGCTCCCGACCGGCGGCCGGCCGGATCAGCACGCTGTCCGCACCGGTGCCACCCGGCCGCAGCGCGACCCGGTCACCGGTCAGCAGCGTCACCCAGCGCAGCCCGCCCGACGCGTTGCCGGCCGCCGCGCCGACCGTGTTGCCGGCCGCGCCAGCCACCGGCGACCCGCCGAAGCTGCACCCGAACAGCGCGATCGGCACCGCGAGCACGGCAGCCAGCGTGGCTGCGAGACGGCCGGTCCCCCGGCGTCGACTGAGTCCTGACATGCGGTCTCCCCACCCCCGGAGCGAAGCCCGTCTCCACCCCGTACCGCAGCAGAGCCCAGCCGGACGGCCCGCGTAGGCCCGGGCCGGTTGTCGGCCCGCTCGGGCACGCCCGCCTTCACCCCGGGCCGGACCCGCCGACCCGCTTTCAGTGCGTCCGGTCGCGGTGTCGGCCCACTCGGGCACCCCGATCGGGCAGCGCCGGACGCCCTACCGGCCGACCGCTACCTGGCCGCCCGGCGGAGCCGATCGGCCCCGTCCGGCCCCGGTTGGACGCAGGCGCGCCGTCCGACCGAAATCGCAACGGTGTGGCAACCGGGGCGGTACAAGTGCCCAGAACGTGTCAACGCTGTACCGGGCGGCGTGAGTGCCTACTTTGGACATGCGCCGCTGTGGACCTGCGCCCGCCGGCCCGGAACTCCGGCCTGGCGCGCCGGCCTGGCCCGGGCGCCGGTCAGCCGGCGGTGGGGTCGTCGCCGCGGTCCAGGGCGTCCCAGACGGCGGCCGGCGCCGCGGCCTGCGCGGTCGCCGCCGGGGCGGGCGGGCCGGTGGGGGCGTCGTACCGGGCCGACATGCCGGGCCAGCGGCGGCTGCGCAGCAGGGCGCCGGCGCCGGCCAGCAGCAGGGCCAGGCCGGCGAGGACGGCCAGCACCGGCCAGACCGGCATGGTGGATACGGTGACCGCGGTGCCCGGCGGGATGCCGCTGGTCTTCCCGGCGTCGGTGAGCAGGGACCAGGCGGCCGCCTGGTCCGGCCCGGTGACCCGGCCGGCCGCGCGGACCGCGAGCAGCAGGCCGCTGGCGGCGAGGAGCCCGCCGACGACCAGCCGGCCCCGACCCCGGGTGGCGAGCAGCGCGACCAGACCGGCCAGGCCGACCACGCCCAGCGCCGGCACGAGCGGCTCCACCGCACGCCCGGACAGCGCCACCGCCACGTCCGGCAGCGGCGGCCGCCGGGGCGCGTCGACCCGCAGCCACACCCGCCCGCCGGCCAGCAACGCCAGCCCCGCCCCGGCCAGCCCCAGCAGCAGGACCGCGGTCAGCTCCCGCCGCCCCGCCCGGGCCGCCCGGGCCGGCCCGGTGACCTCGGCCGGACTGCGCGGCGCCGGGACCGCCGCAGGGCCGGTCACGTCGCCGGGGTCAGCGTCTCGGCGGTGGCGATGGCCTGCAGGACGGCGCCGGCCTTGTTGCGGGTCTCCAGCTCCTCCAGCGCCGGGTCGCTGTCGGCGACGATGCCGGCCGAGGCCTGCACGTACGCGGTGCCGTCGCGCATGACCGCGGTGCGGATCGCGATCGCCATGTCCAGGTCGCCGGACGCGTCCAGGTAGCCGACCGCGCCGCCGTAGATGCCGCGGCGTACCGGTTCCAGCTCGTCGATCAGCTCCATCGCGCGCACCTTGGGCGCGCCGGTGAGCGTGCCGGCCGGGAAGCAGGCGGTCAGCACGTCCAGCGCGTCCCGGCCGGGCGCGACCGTGCCGGTGACCGTGGACACGATGTGCCAGACGTGGCTGTACCGCTCCACGCCGCCGAACTCGACCACCCGCACGGTGCCGGCCGCGGAGACCCGGCCCAGGTCGTTGCGGGCCAGGTCGACCAGCATCACGTGCTCGGCCCGCTCCTTGATGTCGGAGACCAGTTCGGCGGCCAGCGCCGCGTCCCGCTCCGGCGTGACGCCACGCTTGCGGGTGCCGGCGATCGGGTGCAGCACGGCCTGCCCGGCCTGCACGGTGACCAGTGCCTCCGGGCTGCAGCCGACGATGTCGAAACCGTCCAGCCGGAGCAGGTACATGTACGGGGACGGGTTCAGCGTGCGCAGCACCCGGTACACATCCAGCGCGTCCGCGCCGGTGGCCACCTCGAACCGCTGGCCGATCTGCACCTGGAACACCTCGCCGGCCCGGACCGCCTCCAGCGCCGCCGCCACCGCCGGCTGGTACGCCCCGTCCGGGGTGCGCGAGATCGGCGGTGGCGCCGGCACCGGCCGGGTGGTGGCCACGCTGGGGGCGGCGGCGGTGGCCAGCGCGGCGGTCATCCGGTCCAGCCGGGCGACCGCGTCGTCGTAGGCGGCGTCCAGCTCGGCGGCGTCCGCGCCATGACGGGTCAGCGCGTTCGCGACCAGCAGCACGCTGCCCTCAAGATCGTCCACCACGGCCAGGTCGGTGGCGACCAGCATGGTCAGCTCGGGCAGGCCCAGGTCGTCCGGGGCGTGCTCGGGCAGCCGCTCCAGCCGGCGCACCACGTCGTAGCCGAGGTAGCCGACCAACCCACCGGTCAGCGGCGGCAACCCGGCGCCGACGTCGGCCGGCAGCGGCGGCCCGACCAGCGCCCGCCAGGTGCCGGCCAGCACGGTCAGCGGGTCGCCCTCGGCCGGCGCGCCCGGCGGCGGCTCGCCGTGCCAGACCGCCCGGCCGTCCCGCTCGGTCAGCGTGGCGGTCGAACGCACCCCCACGAACGAGTACCGCGACCAGGACCGGCCGTGCTCGGCCGACTCGAGCAGGAACGTGCCGGGGCCGCCGGCCAGCTTGCGGTACACGCCGACCGGGGTCTCACCGTCGGCCAGCAGCCGGCGGGTCACCGGGACCATCCGGTGCGCGCCGGCCAGCTCATGGAATCGGGCCCGGGACGGCGCCGGCTCCCCGGTGGTCACCGGGCCACCTCGGCAGCCCCCTGGGCGACCGCCGTCCCGACCGCCGCACCCGGGGCCTCGTCCAGCCGGCCGGGCACGGACCCCGGCCGGCCGGGCACGGACTCGGGCTCGCCGGGCACGGACGGGAGGAGGTCGGCGTCGAAGCAGGTCCGGTCGCCGGTGTGGCAGGCCGCGCCGACCTGGTCGACCTTGACCAGCAGAGTGTCGCCGTCGCAGTCCAGCGCGACCGACCGCACCCACTGCTGATGGCCGGAGGTCTCCCCCTTCACCCAGTACTCCTGCCGGCTGCGCGACCAGTAGGTGCACCGGCCGGTGGTCAGCGTCCGGTGCAGCGCCTCGTCGTCCATCCAGCCGACCATCAGCACCTCGCCGGTGTCCCACTGCTGCGCGACGGCGGGGATCAGGCCGTGCTCGTCCCGCTTGAGGCGGTCGGCGATCGTCGGGTCCAGTTGGGATGGGCGGGCTGGTCGGGGCATGCGGCCCATTCTGCCGGGTGCCCTCCCGAGCCCGGGCGGAGACCACTGGCCGGGCCGGACGAAGCCCCTGGGCCGACCGGACCGCGACCATGGGCCGTGCCGGTGCCGGCCGGCCCGGCGCGCAGAATGCAACCCATGCCATGGACTACAGCCGATATCCCGGACCAGGCCGGGCGCACCGCCATCGTCACCGGAGCGAACTCGGGGCTGGGCTACCACACCGCGCTGGAGCTGGCCCGGCACGGCGCCCACGTGGTGCTCGCCTGCCGGGACACCGAGCGCGGCGGCGCGGCGCTGCGCCGGCTCGCCGACGCGGTGCCGGACGCGTCGGTCGAGCTCGGCCTGCTCGACCTGGCCGACCTCGCCTCGATCCGGCGGTTCGCCGAGACGCACGCCACCCCGGGGCCGGACCTGCTGATCAACAACGCCGGCGTGATGGGCACCCCGCTGCGCCGCACCGCGGACGGCTTCGAGCTCCAGTTCGGCACCAACCACCTCGGCCACTTCGCGCTCACCGGGCTACTGCTGCCCGGCCTGCTCACCCGCCCCGGCGGCCGGGTGGTGACCGTCAGCAGCGGGCTGCACAAGATCGGCCGGATCGACTTCGACAACCTCAACGCCGAGCGGCGGTACCGCCGCTGGGCCGCGTACGGCCAGGCCAAGCTGGCCAACCTGCTGTTCACCCTGGAACTGCAGCGCCGGTTCGAGGCGGCCGGCGCCGACCTGCTGGCCACCGCCGCGCACCCCGGCCTCGCCGCCACCAACCTGCAGACCAGCGGACCGCTACAGGGCCGCCGGCTGCGCCTCGACCCGCTGGTGCAGCTCGGCAACCGGATCTTCGCCCAGTCGGACGCGGCCGGCGCGCTACCCACGCTGTTCGCCGCGACCGAGCCGTCGGTCCGCGGCGGCGACTACATCGGCCCGGACGGCCTGCTCGAGCAGCGCGGCCACCCCAAGCGGGTCGCCCGCTCCCGCCGCGCCCGCGACACCGACACCGCCCGCCGGCTCTGGACCGTCTCGGCAGAACTGACCGGTGTCCGCTACGACGCCCTGATCACCATGCCCTGACCGCCCCGGGCCGGCCCGTCCCTGGTGTCCCTGGTGTCCCTGGTAACACCGTCGAGCCGCCGGACGCCCTCCTTGAGCGGGGACACCGACGTGAGGGGGGTGTCCCGGCTCTCCTGGCGGGGAACCCCTGACCCGGCCCGCCGATTCGACGGGCCGGGCCGGGGCTCAACCGAACGGTCCGCCCCGATCGTCGCGGCGACCGGCTACCGTCCCGGCTCGGCAAGCCACAGTGTCGGCTGCCCGGTGACCTCACCGACCTGATCAAAGTCCCGGTCGTAGTGCAACAGGACGAGGGCGTGCAGCTCGGCGGCGGCCGCGACCAGCAAATCGACGGCCCCGGCGGAGCGGTGCGTGCCACGGGCGGTCAATCCCGACTGGATCTCCGCGCTTCGCTCAAAGACCCGGTCCGGCATGGGTACCCAGACGAAAGCCGCATGGAGCAGTTCGACAAGCTCGTCCCGGTCAGACTTGGACCGAGCGGTGTACAGGATCTCCAGTTCGACAATGGGGCAGACGGCGACCAGCCCTGCGGTGATCTGCTGTTCCCACCGAGCCCGCTGCGATTCGTCGCGGAGAAGCCGGACCAGAGCACTGGTGTCGACGAGATACCGCGCAAGGGTCATGCGCGGTACGAGGTCTTATCCAGAAGCTCGTCGAAGGCACCCGACTCACCTAGCTCGGCAAGGCGGCTCAGTGCCTTGCCGCGTCGTAGCCGCTCGGCGATCTCCCGCAGGGCGGTGTTGACGGTGTCCTTCTTGGTCTTGGTGCCGAGTAGATCAGCGGCTTCGGCCAACGCGGCATCGTCGACGTCAACGAGGATCTTGGTCACGGCGGCCGCTCCTATATCTAGTGGAGGACACCAGTATATCCACGCCGCGGCCTGCGGGAGCAGCCGGCGGCGCGACTGCGATCAGGACTGGAGGGCGCGGCTGGGCACGGCCCGTGGCGGCGTCGCCGGTGGCGGGGTGGTGACGATGGGCGCGGCGGGGAGGTAGATGGTGACGAGGGTGCCGGCGGCGGGCGACGACTCGAAGGTGACCCGGCCGCCGTGCTGGGTGAGCAGCGCCTGGACGATCGACATGCCCAGGCCGCTGCCACCGCGGCTGCGGATGCGGCCGCTGTCCGCGCGCCAGAACCGGTCGAACACCTGCGCCACCTGTTCCGGCGACAGCCCCGGGCCGGCGTCCCGGACCGCCACGACCACCTGCCCGCCCGGTACCTGGGCGCCAGCGGCCTGCGCACCAGCCACCTGCGCACCCGGCGCCCGGGCCTTCGCCACCTGCGCGCCCGGCACCTCCGCACCCGGCACCTGTGCGCCCGGCATCCGGGCGGTCGGCGCCTGGGCGGTCGGTGTCGACACGGTGACGGTGATCGGGCCGGCCGGGGTGTGGATGGCCGCGTTGGTCAGCACGTTGCGGACCACCTGCAGCAGCTGGTCGCGATCACCGAGCACGGTGGCCGGGGTGCCCGGGTCGACCATGGTGATGGTCCGGTCCGGGTGTGCGGCGTGCACGCCGGCGACCGCGTCGGCCACCACGTCGGTCACCGCGACCGGCTCCCATTCCGGGATCGCGCCGCGGTCGTGCCGGGCCAGCGTGAGCAGATCGTCCACCAGCCTGGACATCCGGGTGCCCTCGGCCTCGATCCGGCGCAGCGCGTCCCGGGCGTCCGGGTCGGTGCCCTCCTTGCCGCGCAGCCGGATCAGTTCGGCGTAGCCGCGCAGCGAGGTCAGCGGCGTGCGCAGCTCATGCGAGGCGTCGGCCAGGAACCGGCGCATCCGCTGCTCGCTCTCGTACCGGGCGCCGTACTCGGTCTCCACCGCGCCGAGCATCGTGTTGACTGCCTCGGCCAGCTGGCCGACCTCGGTGTCCGGGTCGACCACCTCGACCCGCTTGTCCAGCCCGGACCCGTCCGGCGACAGCTCGGCCGCCACCTCCTGCGCCGTCCGGGTGACCCGCTCCAACGGCCGCAACCCCAGCCGCACGCCCACGGTGCCCAACCCGACCACCGCCGCTACCGCGGTCGCTCCGGCGATCAGCTCCAGCCACAGCAGTTTGCCCAGGGTGTCGGCCACGTCCCCGGTCGACTTGCCGAAGACCAGGTAGGCGCCTTCCGGTGTCTGGTCCGGGTCTCGCGCAGCCGCGACGGCCGCAACGGCGATGGCGCGGGCCTCGCCCTTGCTCGTGCCGACGGTCATTGGCCGGCCGACGTTGGCGACCAACTTCTGTAGATCGCTGTCGGTCACATTGAGCGGAGTCACCGCCGGGCCGTTCAGGCAGACCGTCCGCACCGGCGCCCCGTCGCTGCCCAGGATGTCGACAGCGATGCCCGGCGGCGGCTGTGGCTGCCGCCGGCCAGGGCTGAAGCAGGGTGCCACCGGCATACCGTCGCTCGACCTGATGTCGTCATCCAGCCGCTGGTAGAGGAAGCCGTGCAGGGCGACATAGGTGGCGATGCCGGTGGCGAGCACGCCGAAAGCCACGAGGGCAACTGCCAGGGCGATGAGCCGGGTGCGCAGTGACCGTGGATTGAGCTTCATCGCGGGGCGCGGATCACGTAACCCACCCCGCGGATGGTGTGGATCAGGTGCGGCTCGACCGCGTCGACCTTGCGGCGCAGGTAACCGACGTACAGCTCCACGATGTTGGACTTGCCCTGGAAGTCGTACTTCCAGACCCGTTCCAGGATCTGCGACTTCGACAGGACCACCCGCTCGTTGCGCATCAGGTACCGCAGCAGCTCGAATTCGGTCGGGGTGAGCGTGATCTCGGCGCCGGCCCGGTGCACCTCCCGGGTGTCCTCGTCCAGCTCCAGGTCACCGACCTGCAGGACCGAGGTGGAGGTGCGGACCGGCGGCGCGGTGCGGCGGAGCACGGCGTGCACCCGGGCCAGCAGTTCCTCCACGCTGAACGGCTTCACCACGTAGTCGTCGGCGCCGGCGCGCAGGCCGGAGATGCGGTGTTCGCCGGCGTCGCGGGCGGTCAGGAACACGACCGGCACGTCCGAGCCGCCGTTGCGCAACCGGCGCAGCACCTCCATGCCGTCCAGGTCGCCCAGCATGATGTCCAGGACGACCAGGTCAGGGGTGTGTTCGGCGACCGCGGCGAGCGCGCTGGCGCCGTTGTCCGCGGTGATCGCCTCGAACCCGTCGAAGCGCAGGGCGGACGCGACCAGGTGCGCCACGTTCTCCTCGTCGTCGACCACCAGAACCCGCCGCCGAACCTGGGTCGCCGCGCTGCTCCCCCCGTTCATGTTGCCTCCCGACCGTCACCCTGCCACTGAATCACGCCGATGTGACCGGCGCCGTCGGATGGATCGTCACTGAGCGCGCTGAGCCCCCACTGTGCCTTTCCTGTGGCTCCGCTGTGAACCGGGCGAACGGTCGCCGGTTGCCGTCGACCGCCCGCCGTGTCATTATTCCTCGTACGTGGAGTTCTACAGATGAGGAATAACGATGGACGCGATCGAGGTACGCGGACTGGTGGTCGAGCGCGGCGGCCGGCGGGTGCTGCACGGCATCGACTGCACGGTCCCGACCGGTTCCGTCACCGGGCTGCTCGGGCCCAGCGGCGGCGGCAAGAGCACGCTGCTGCGGGCGATCGTCGGCGTGCAGCGGGTGGCCGGCGGCACGGTGACCGTGCTCGGCACGCCCGCCGGGTCGGCCAAGCTGCGGCACCAGGTCGGCTACGTCACCCAGGCACCCTCCGTCTACCGGGATCTGACCGCCCGCGGCAACGCCCGGTACTTCGCCGCGGTGGCGGGGGTCCCGCCGGCCGCGGCCGACGAGGCGCTGCGCGATGTCGGGCTCAGCGGCCAGGCCGACGCGCTGGTGGGCCGGATGTCCGGCGGGCAGGCGGCCCGGGTCTCGCTGGCCTGCGCCCTGCTCGGCCGGCCTCGCCTGCTGGTGCTGGACGAGCCGACCGTCGGTCTCGACCCGGTGCTCCGCCGCGACCTCTGGGCCCTGTTCGGCGAGCTCGCCGCGGCCGGCACCACGCTGCTGATCTCCAGCCACGTGATGGACGAGGCCGGCCGGTGCGAACGGCTGCTGCTGCTCCGGGACGGCCGGATCATCGCGGACGACACCCCGGCCGAGATCCTCCGCAGCACCGGCCGGGATGATCTGGAAGGCGCGTTCCTGCGGCTGATCGAGCTGAGCGAGGGCGCCACGACAGCGCGGACAGCAACCGGGAACCCGGTGACCGGAACGACGACGGGAGTGGCGCGATGACGACCCGGCCGATGCTGGCGACCGCGGCGCGGGTGCTCAGCCAGCTGCGGCACGACCGGCGGACGGTGGCGCTGCTGCTGGTCGTGCCGGTCGCGCTGCTGATCCTGTTCAAGTACGTCTACCAGTCGGCGCCGCCGGTGTTCGACCGGGTCGGCCCGATCATGCTGGGGCTGTTCCCGTTCGTGACGATGTTCCTGGTCACCTCGATCGCGATGGTCCGGGAGCGGACCAGCGGGACGCTGGAGCGGCTGCTGACCACCCCGCTGCGCAAGTTCGACCTGCTGGCCGGGTACGCGCTGGCGTTCGGCGTGCTCGGGCTGGCGCAGGCGGGGATCGCGGCGGCGGTGGCGCTCGGGCCGCTCGGGCTGACCGTGTCCGCCGGGCCGGCCGTGGTGGTCACCCTCGCCGTGATCAACGCGCTGCTCGGGATGGCGCTCGGGCTGTTCCTCTCCGCGTTCGCCAGCACCGAGTTCCAGGCCGTGCAGTTCCTGCCGGCGGCGGTGCTGCCGCAGGTGCTGCTCTGCGGGCTGCTCGCGCCGCCCGAGCAGATGGGCGTCGCGCTCCGCTGGGCCAGCGACGTGCTCCCCCTCACCTACGCGGTGGACGCGCTGACCGAGGCCCGCACCGCCAGCACGGTCACCGCCGCGATGACCGCCGACGGGCTGATCGTGATCGGCTGCATAGTGGCCGCCCTCGCGCTCGGCGCCGCCACCCTGCGCCGCCGTACGCCGTGACCGGTTCCGCCGATCCGCTTGCCGGCCCGACCGCCCCCGCGGCTGGGCCGGCAGCCGGCGGCGGCACCGGGGATGCCGCGGACCGGGCGTCGCGCGGGCGGCGGGCCGGGCGACCGCCCGGGCAGGGCAACACCCGGGAGGCGGTGCTGGACGCGGCCCGGCGGACGTTCGCCGCCCGTGGCTACGACGCCTCCTCGCTGCGGATGATCGCGGCCGAGGCCGGCGTCGACCCCGGCATGGTGCGGCACTTCTTCGGCAGCAAGGCCGGCCTGTTCCAGGCCGCGATGGAGCTGCCGGTGGACGTCGAACGGGTGGTGCCGATGCTGCTCGCGGACGGGCTGGACGGCCTCGGCGAGCGGCTGCTGCGGTTCTTCCTGTCGGTGTTCGAGTCCACCGGCGACCGCAACCCGTTCATCTCGCTGCTGCGGTCCGCGGTCAGCCATGAGGACTCGGCCCGGCTGTTCCGGGAGTTCCTGACCGACCAGATCCTCGGCCGGGTCGCCGCCGCGGTGCAGCTGCCGCAGGCCGGACTGCGCGCCTCGCTGGTGGGCAGCCAGATGTCCGGCCTGATGCTGGCCCGGTACGTGATCCGGGTGGAACCGCTGGCCTCCGCGGACCCGGAGACGGTGATCGCCGCAGTCGCCCCGACCGTGCAGCGCTACCTCACCGGCGACCTCGGCCTGCCCCCGTGACAGGCTGCCCTGGTGACGGGGCTGGCCCGGTGACGGGGCCTGACCCGGTGACGGGGCCTGACCCGGTGACGGGGCTGACCCAGTGACGGGGCTGACCCAGTGACGGGGCTGACCCGGTGACCAACCACTCAGCTGACCAGATGGACCCGCTGCCGGCGGGTTTCGTCCGCAACGTCCGGGGGGCTTTCCGGGCCGCTGGTGAACAGTGGCTGGCGGAGCTGCCGGCGGTGCTGGCGGCCTACGCGCGCCGCTGGGAGCTGACGCTGGGGCGGCCGTACCAGCTCACGTATCACTACGTCGCCGCCGCGACCAGGGCCGACGGCACGCCGGCGGTGCTCAAGCTGGGCGTGCCGGGCGGGGTCGAGTTCGGCTGGCAGGTCCGGGCGTTGCGGCTGGTGGGCGGCGACGGGATGGCCCGGCTGCTGGCCGCGGACGTCCCGGGCGGCGCGATGCTGCTGGAGCGGGTCGAGCCCGGGCAACGGCTGACCCCGGCGGACGAGTCCGCCGACCCGGCCGCGACCGAAGTGCTGCTGGACCTGATGCGCCGGCTGCACCGCCCGGTCCCGCCGCCCGACACCCAGCTGCCAACCACCACGCCAGCACCTGAGCCAGCACCCGGGCCAGCACCTGGGCCGGCGGGGATCAGCTTGCCGACCGTGGCCGGCTGGGGCCGCGGCTTCGGCCGGCTCCGGGCCAGGCACCGCGGCGGCACCGGACCGCTGCCGGCCGTGCTGGTCGACCGGGCCGAGCGGCTGTACGCGGAGCTGGCCGGTTCGCCCGCCGGCCCGCCGGTGCTGCTGCACGGCGATCTGCACCACGAGAACGCGCTGCGCTCCGGGCGCGCCGGCTGGCTGGCGATCGACCCGAAGGGCCTGCTCGGCGAGCCGGCCTTCGAGGTCGGCCCGGTGCTGCTCAACCCCTGGGACGAACTGCGCACCTGGCCCGACCCGGCTGGCGTCCTGACCCGCCGGGTGCACCAGCTCGCCGACGGCCTGGCCGTGCCCCGGGACCGGGTCCGGGCCTGGGGCTTCGCCTTCGCGGTGCTGTCGGCGATCTGGACCGACGAGGACGGCGGCGAACCGGACCGGCATTCGCTGGCCGTGGCCGAACTGCTCAGCGGCCGCTGAGCCCGGCGCCGAGCCCGCCGTCAGTTGAGGTTGCGGCGGTGCGATGCCCAGGAGGCGTGCAGGCGGGCGTAGACACCGGGCTGGCTGACCAGGGTGCTGTGCGAGCCGCGCTGCACCACCCGGCCGGCGTCGACCACGATGATCTCGTCGGCGGCTTCGGCGGTGGCCAGCCGGTGCGCGATCGTGATCGTGGTCCGGCCCCGGGTGAGCGAGTCGAGCGCGCGCTGCAGCCGGACCTCGGTGGCCGGGTCGACCGCGGAGGTGGCCTCGTCCAGCACCAGCAGGTCCGGGTCGGCCAGGTAGGCGCGGGCGATCGCGACCAGCTGCCGCTCCCCCACCGACAGCGCCTCGCCGCGCTCCCCGACCGGGGTCAGCACGCCGGCCGGCATGCCGGCCAACCAGTCGGACAGGCCCAGGTCGACGAACGCGGCGGTCACCTCGTCGTCGGTCGCGGCCAGCTGGCCGTACCGGACGTTGTCGGCGATCGTCGCGTCGAACAGGAAGCCGTCCTGCGGCACCATCACCACCCGGGACCGCAGCGAGTCGAACGGGACCTCCCGGAGCGGGACGCCACCGACCAGCACCCCGCCCCGGGTCGGGTCCATCAGCCGGGTCAGCAGCTTGGCGAACGTGGTCTTGCCGGAACCGGTCTCGCCGACCACGGCGACCTTGGTCCGGGGCGCGATCTCCAGGTCGACGTCGGTCAGCACCTCCCGGCCACGACCGGGGCCCGCCGACGCGGCCGAGACTGAGCCGTTGGCGGCTGACCCGTTGGCGGCTGACCCGTTGGCCGCCGCGGCAGCGCTGTTGCCCGCTGTGCTGTTGCCTGCTGTCCCGCCGCTCGCTGTTCCGCCTGCTGGCCCGTTGCCCGTCAGACTCTGGGTTACTGGGGTCGCAGCTGGTGGGGCGTCCAGGGTGGCCGTGTTGGCGGGGTAGGCGAAGTGGACGTGTTCGAACCGGACGCCGAGCGGGCCGGGCGGGAGCGGGCGGCCGGCCGGGCCGGGGTCGGTCACGTCCGGCTCGACGTCCAGCACGTCCAGCACCCGGCGCAGCGAGGCGAGCGCGTTCTGCGCCTCGGTCAGCGCCTCAGTCGAGATCTGCACCGGCTGGATGAACAGCGTGACCAGGAACAGGAACGCGACGAGCTGCCCGGCGGTCAGGTCACCGTCCAGGCCGAGCAGCACGCCGACCACGACGACCGCGGCGTTGGCCAGCCCGGCGGCGAGCTCGCCGGTGGTGAAGACGACGGCGGTCCAGGCCTGGGCGCGGACCGAGGCGCGGTAGTGGTTCTCGATGGCCCGGTCGATCCGGGCCGCGGTGCGCTCCTCCACCCCGTACGCGCGCACCGTCTGCGCCCCGACCACCGACTCGGCGACCGCGCCGAGCAGGTCGCCGACCCGCTCCCGGACCCGCTTGTAGGCCTCCGCGAGCCGGCGCTGCAGCCGCGGCACGGCCCAGGTCAGCGGCACGAAACAGGCGTACACCAGCAGCGTCAGCTGCCAGGAGTAGAACGCCATCAGCACGCTGGCGACCAGCAGCTGGCCGATGCTGGCCACC
>Ga0307499_10000294_pt1 | contig 18612 bp, 15 predicted proteins | sample 13_S_MG_FD_201363 | JGI IMG/M metagenome (GOLD analysis project Ga0307499, IMG submission 201363) | Soil microbial communities from Populus trichocarpa stands in riparian zone in the Pacific Northwest, United States - 13_S | ecosystem: Environmental > Terrestrial > Soil > Riparian zone > Trees... | reverse complement strand
GGTTCTGCTCGAAAAGGTCGATCTGCGCGTCCGGATGACGCCGTTTCCAGAGATAGGCGAAGTAGAGGCCGCCGGGGCCTCCGCCGATGACGGCGATACGCACGTCTCCCTCCCAATCGACAGTATACTTACTAATTTGGCGTGGAGACTAATCCGCGCGGGGAATTTGCGCTACAGAAAAATGATCAGGGAACGAGGCTCGGGCCGGGTCCCGACGGACCGGCGACCCTTGCCCTGTTACCCTTGCCCTGTTTCAGTCCCGCCGGTTCTGTCTGCGAACAATTGTCCGCTCTGCGACAGCTCCGGCTTGACCGATTTCGATGAGATGACGAAGGCTCAGGTGCAGCGGCGAACCGCCACGCCGTCCACCACCACGGTCCTGCAGACCACGGCAGGTTTGCGGACGACGACGGCGCCACGGGCTCCGGCGCAGCCGGCGCGAACGACGCCACGCGCGCAAACGACCGCGTTGGCCTCGGTGGTTTCGAAAGTCATGGTGGCGGAAAAGGACAGCACGGCGGCAGCGATCAGCAGGAAGGAACGCATGTTGGTCTCCGGGACTGGTTGATGTTCAGGTGTTGAAAGTCTTTTTCTTGAAAGTACCTTCACTAAGGTTCTGCGGATGCCTGTCGCGGCGTGCGTGCACGCCGAACTCGTTTCGGTTGACGGCCGGCGTGAAGCCGCCGTCCCCTCATTTCTTCTCGGCGGCCTCCAGCACCTTCCTGCAGGCCGGCGTGATCTTGTCGCTCTCCTTCGCCAGGCAGGCGATGATGCGTCCGCCGCCCGGGGTGACGCCTTTGCAATATTTCTCGTAATCGCCCATGCAGGCGTTGCGCTGTTCGGCGGTCAATTCCTGGGCTGATGCGGCCTGCGAAAGGCAGAGCGCGGCGGTGGCGGCCAGGATGGTGCGTAACATCGGTCTTCTCCTTATCGTTGTGGCGGCTGATCATGAGGTGAGTATCTGCGGATCGGGATGGCCGGCCTTCTTGCTTCTTGATCGCGGACCCGCTGTAGTGAAGCTCCCATTCCTCATTGCAGGGAAACCCAAGGAAAACTCAATGGCGCAGGTCAGGGCCAGATGGCTGGCGTTCTATTCCGAACATGTCGAGCCGGTCTCCAAGGAAATATTTTCTCACGTCGAGAAGATGATTATCGGGACGTTGATCGTATCGGCCGGCGCCCATGTCTCGAGTACCGAGCCGGCGATCGTGCTGTTCGGCTATCTGCGCCATGGCCTCATCGGCCGCGGCGTCATGTTGTTCGGCGTCATCCTCCTGCTCCTGAACTTCCTCGACGGCCTCTACAAGCTGGCCAGGCTCAATTGGCATGTTGCGTACCAAATCGCGATGACGATCCTTTATATCGCCCTCTCGGTTCGCCTCGTTCAGCTGATCCTCGCCTTTCGCGGAGGTGAGTGACCGGAAGCGCCGATCAATTCCGGACAGCCGTCGTGGCGCGACCTACCGCGCCGCGAACTGGGACAGAACGTCCTTGCAGGCCGGTGAAAGCTGCGCGGCATTGGTCGCCAGACACTGCACGATTCGGCCGCCGCCAGGCTGCACGCCGCCGCAAATCGAGCGGACGTCGGCGCCGCAGGCCGATCGCAGCACCAGCAGTTCTTCACGCGGCCGCATCGGCCGCAGTACGATCACGGTTGGCGCCGCTGGTGCAGCGGCGGCCGCCGCTCCCGCTGCAGCCGGAGCCGCGCCTGTTGCGGGTGCAGCCGCTGTCGCGCCACCGCCGCCGGCGGCGGAAACGGCTTTCTCGCAACCGGCCGAGAGTTTGCCCTTGTTCTTTTCCAGGCATTGCAGGGCGGGCGCGCCGCCGGTCGGCACGCCGGCGCAGACCTTCGGATAATCGGAGCGGCATGCGCTGCGGATCGCGGAAATCTGCGCGCTGCTCGGCTGTGCCGCAGCTGCGGCCTTCGGCTCGGCAGCTTGGGGCGCCGCGGTCGTTGCAGCCGCAGGTGCGGCGGCTTTCGGTGCGGCGGTGTCGGCCGGCTTGGCAGTCGCAGCCGCCGGCGCTTCCACGGCGCGCACGGCGCTCTGGCAGCTCGACGAGAGGCTCGACATGTTCTTCTGCAGGCATTGCAGCGAGGCCTCGCCGCCCGGGGGCACGCTGGAGCAATGCGCGATATAATCGGAGCGGCATTGGGATTTGATGGCGTCGCGTTGCGCCTGGCTCGGCGCTTGCGCCGACGCGGGTGCCGCAGTTACGAGCATCGCGACGACCGAAAGCCACGGCGCAAGCTTCTTCGCACGTTTCAACGTGTTGATCATTTGAATGAATCCTTTTGTCGTCGCAGGAAGCTGGCGCTTCGACCGCAGTAAAAATTTGAAGAAATAATTCTAACGCCCCGCATCATTTTCGCTTTCGGGTTCCACTGCAAGCGGATTGTTGCTATTTTCATGGGGTGGCGCTGAACGACTTTTTCTGAATAGACAATTTTCTGAACAAACCAATTGAGGCACGAAAAAATGAAGTCCATGCGTTCGCCAGCACGCTCTTGTCCGCACCGCAAAATCGGACAGGGAGGTGCTTCGATCCGGCGCGCGGCGTTCGCCATCGCCGCCATGGGCATCTTAAGTGCCTGCGAACAAAATACTTTTGTTCCGCCGCCGCCGCCGAAAGTCGATGTCGCGGTGCCTGCGCAAGGGTCGTTCACGCGCTATCTCGAAGCGACCGGCAACACCGCGCCGGTCAAGAATGTCGATCTGGTCGCGCGCGTTCAAGGTTTTCTGCAATCGATCGAATACAAGGACGGCGCCTTTGTGAAGGAAGGCGCGCCCCTGTTCACGATCGAGCCCGAAACCTACAAGCTGAAGCTCGAGCAGGCGCAGGCGGCGGAATCCGGCTCGCAGGCCTCGCTGAGACAGGCCGAGGCGGATTTCAAGCGCCAGCAGGAATTGGTGCAGCGGCAAGCTGTTTCCCAGGCCACGCTGGATACTTCCACCTCGACGCGCGACAACGCGCAGGCGAACCTGTTGCAGGCGCAAGTCAACACCAAGATCGCTGCGGTCAATTACGGGTATACCCATGTGGCCGCGCCGTTCGACGGCGTCGTCAGCGCGCATCTCGTCTCCGTCGGCGAACTCGTCGGCGCGTCGTCGCCGACACAGCTCGCCACCATCGTGGCACTCGACCCGATCTGGGTGAATTTCAACGTCAACGAACAGGACGTGCTGCGGATCCGCGCGGAGGCCCGCCGGCGCGGGATGACGGCGGACGATCTCCGGCAATTGCCGATCGAAGTCGGATTGCAAACCGAGACGGGTTTTCCGCACAAGGGCAGGCTCGACTATGCCGCCGTGACGCTCAACCAGTCGACCGGCACGCTTCCGGTGCGCGGCGTGCTTCAAAACTCCGACCGCGCGTTGCTGCCAGGATTCTTTGTGCGCGTTCGCGTGCCGATCGACCAGGAGCAGAATGCCCTGTTCGTGCCGGATGTGGCGCTCGGCGCCGACCAGGCCGGACGCTATTTGCTGGTCGTGAACGCCGAGAACGTCGTCGAGCAGCGCAAGGTCCGGGTCGGACCGTTGCAGGAGGGAGGCTTGCGCGTGATCGAGGAGGGCCTCAAGGCCGACGATCGCGTCGTGACCGCCGGGCTGTTGCGCGCAATTCCCGGCCAGAAGGTCGATCCGCAATTGAAGAAGATCGAAGCACAGTCGGCTGCGACCAAGTAGGAGCCGGCCATGATTTCGAAGTTCTTCATCGAGCGGCCCGTCCTTTCCAACGTCATCGCGATCCTGATGGTCCTGATCGGCGGCGTCTGTCTGTTCCGGCTGGCCGTCGCGCAGTATCCCAACGTGGTGCCGCCGACGGTGCAGGTCACCACCCGTTATCCCGGTGCCAGCGCGAAAACCGTGATCGACACGGTGGCGCTGCCGATCGAGCAGCAGGTCAACGGCGTCGAGGACATGCTCTATATGCAGTCCTACAGTGGCTCCGACGGCACCTATACGCTGACGGTCACGTTCAAGATCGGCACCGACCTGAACTTCGCGCAGGTGCTGGTGCAGAACCGGGTATCGAGCGCGCTCTCGCAACTGCCGCAATCGGTGCAGAGCCAGGGCGTCACGGTGCAGAAAAGATCGACGGCGATCCTGCTGTTCGTAACGCTGAGCTCGCCGAAAGCGACCTATGACAGCCTGTTCCTGAGCAACTACGCCACCATCAACGTTCGCGATGAGCTGTCGCGTTTGCCCGGTGTCGGCAACGTCACCGTGTTCGGCGCCGGCCAGTACTCGATGCGGGTCTGGCTCGATCCGAACAAACTCTACGCCCGCAGCCTGATGCCGCAGGACGTCATTTCCGCGATCCAGCAGCAGAGCCAGCAGGTCACCGCGGGCCAGGTCGGAGCACCGCCGACGCCTGCGGGGCAGGCGTTCCAGTATACGCTGAACGTCAGTGGGCGGCTCGCCGAGCCCAGCGAGTTCGAGAATGTGGTCGTCAAGACCGGCACCAGCGGCGACGTCACGCGCGTGCGCGATGTCGGCTGGGTCGAGCTCGGCGCCCAGACCTACAGCCAGGTGTTCTCGCTCAACAACAAGCCGTCCACCGGCATCGGCGTGTTCCAGTCGCCCGGCGCCAACGCGCTCGAAGTCCAGCACGCCGTCGAGAAGAAGATGCAGGAGCTGGCGAAGGCGTTTCCGCAGGACGTGACCTTCGATACGCCGTTCGACACCACCAAATTCGTCTCGGAATCGATCAATGAGGTCTACAAGACGCTGATCGAGGCGGGTTTGCTCGTTCTCGTCGTGATCCTGATCTTCCTGCAGGACTGGCGCGCGATGCTGGTGCCCGCGACCACGGTGCCGGTGACGATCATCGGCGCCTTTGCGGCGATGGCGGCGCTCGGCTTCACCGTCAATATCTCGACCCTGTTTGCGATCGTGCTCGCGATCGGCATCGTGGTCGATGACGCCATTGTCGTGGTCGAAGGCGCTGCGCACAATATCGAGAAGGGCATGTCAGGCCACGATGCCGCGATCAGCGCCATGGACGCGCTGTTCGCGCCGATCGTCGGCATCACGCTGGTGCTGATCTCGGTGTTCCTGCCCTCGGCGTTTCTGCCGGGATTGACCGGGCAGATGTACGCCCAGTTCGCGCTGGTGATTGCCGCAACCGCGCTGCTCAGCGCCGTCAACGCGGCGACGCTGAAGCCGACGCAGTGCGCGCTGTGGCTGCGCCGTCCGGTGCCGCCGGAGCAGCGCAACTTTTTCTATCGCGGCTTCAATGCGGTCTATAACCGCGTCGAGGCCTGGTATAGCCGGCTGATCACCCGTCTGGTCGCGCACAGCAATGTTTCCGTCATCTGCGCGCTGATCCTGATCGGCATCGCCGGCTACGGCCTGTCGCGGGTGCCAACCGGCTTCATTCCGATCGAGGATCAGGGCTATCTCCTGGTCGCCGTGCAGTTGCCCGATGGTGCGGCGCTGGAGCGAACCCAGCGTGTGCTGACCCAAGTCAGCGAGATAACCGGCAAGGCGCCGGGCGTCGATCAGGTCATCACCATTGCCGGCATCTCCGCGCTCGACAATTCTTCCAGCCTCGCCAATGCGGGCGTCGCCTATCTGATCCTGAAAGAGTGGAGCGCGCGCGGCAAGGGCGAGGATTTGCGGTCGCTGTTCGTCGGATTGAACGAGAAGCTTTCCGTGATCGAGGAGGCGCGGATTCTGGTGGTCCCGCCGCCGCCGATCCAGGGAATCGGCAATGCGGCGGGCTTTGCGATGCAGGTTCAGCTCCGCGACGGCAATTCCGACTTCAGCAAGTTGCAGGCGATCACGAGCGCGCTCGTCGCCAATGCGTCGACACAAAGCGCGCTGCAGCGGGTGAGTTCGCCGTTCCGCTCGATGGTGCCGCAGTTCGACATCGAGGTGGACCGAATCAAGACCCAGACGCTGCATGTCACGACCGATCAGATCTTCTCGACGCTGTCGTCCTACATGGGTTCGACCTTCGTCAACCAGTTCAACAAGTTCGGCCGCACCTTCCAGGTCTATGCGCAGGCGGACGCGCAATTCCGCCTGACGCCGCGCGATATCCAGAACATGATGGTGCGCAACAGCAATGGCGACATGATTCCGCTCGGCACGGTGGCAACGATCACGCCGGCGGTCGGCCCGTCGCTGATCAGCCTGTACAATCTCTACCCTGCGGCAACCGTCATCGGCCTGCCGGCCACCGGATACAGTTCCGGCCAGTCGATGAAGCTGATGGAGGAGATTGCCGCGAAGACCTTGCCGCCGGGCGCGGGCTTCGAGTGGACGGCGATGTCGTACCAGGAGAAGGTCGTCGGCGGCCAGATCTATTGGGCGTTCGGTCTGGCGTTGCTGCTGGTCTATCTCGTGCTGGCCGGGCAATATGAGAGCTGGTACGCGCCGATCTCGGTCATTCTCGCGGTGCCGCTGTCGTTGCTCGGCCCGATGATCGTGCTGACGGGACTGCGGATCGAGAATAACCTCTATACGCAAATCGGCATCATCCTCCTGATCGCGCTGTCGGCGAAGAACGCCATCCTGATCGTCGAGGTGGCGCTCGAGCTTCATGTGCGCGACCGCAAGCCGCTGCTTGAATCCGCGGTAGAGGCGGCGCGCGCCCGGTTCCGGCCGATCCTGATGACGTCATTTGCCTTCATCCTCGGCGTCGTGCCGCTGGTGCTGGCGACCGGCGCCGGCGCCAATGCGCGGAAGTCGATCGGCATCACGGTGTTCTCGGGCATGCTGGCGTCAACGTGCCTGGCCGTGCTGTTCGTGCCGACGTTCTTTGTCGTGGTGCAGCGGTTCGAGAATTGGCTCGCGGAGCGCAAGAAGCGCAAGGCCGGGGTTCAGACATTGCCCCAAGCGCCCACAGTGCATTAGATCTACGTCGTCCCGGCCTTGAGCCGGGACCCATACTCCGCGGCTTCTCGGTTTGGCAAAGGCGTCAGAGACCTCCTGTAAGCAACAACCGCCGCGGCGTATGGGTCCCCGCGTTCGCGGGGACGACGTGGTGGTAGAGCCCGGCCTACACCCTCACCATCCGCTTGCCGCGGTTCTCGCCGGCGAGCAGCCCGATCAGCGCTTTCGGCGTGTTCTCGATCCCGTCGATCACGTCCTCCTGTACTTTCAGCTTGCCCGAGGCGACCCATGACTGCAGGTCGGCCAGCGCGGCGGCGCTCTGGTCCATGTAGTCCATCACGATGAAGCCCTGCATGATGAGGCGCTTCACCACGATCAAACCGGGCACGCCGCGCGGGCCGTGCGCCGACGGCACGCCGTCATATTGCGAGATCGCGCCGCAGCAGGCGATGCGGCCGCGGTTGTTCATCAGCGAGAGACACGCTTCGAGTATGTCGCCGCCGACATTGTCGAAATAGACGTCGATGCCCTTCGGCGCCGCTGCCCGCAGCGCCTTGAAGGTGGCGCCGTCCTTGTAATCGACCGCGGCGTCGAAGCCGAGTTCGGATGTCAGCCACTGGCACTTGTCCTTGCCGCCGGCGATGCCGATGACGTTGCAGCCCTTGATCTTGGCGATCTGCCCGACGATCGACCCGACCGAACCGGCGGCTGCCGATACCACGACGGTCTCGCCTTCTTTGGGCTTGCCGACATGCAACAAGCCAAAATAGGCGGTGAGGCCGGCGATGCCATAGACGCTGAGCAGATGCGTCATCGGTTCCAGCCTCGGCATCTTGGTGAGATGTTTTGCCGGCACGGCGGCGAATTCCTGCCAGCCGGTGTCGCCGAATACGATATCTCCGGCGGCAAGTCCGGGCGCCTTCGAGGAAACGACCTCAGCGATCCCGCCGCCGGCCATCACCGTGTTGGCTTCGACGGCGGCGCGATAGGTGGCGCCGTGCATCCACGCGCGGTTGGCGGCATCGAGCGAGATATAGCGCGCCTTCACCAGCACCTCGCCGTCCTTCGGCTCGGGCACCTTGCCGTTGACCATCTTGAAATGCTCAGGCCCGAGTTTGCCGGTCGGCTTTTCCACGAGCAGGATCTGGCGATTGACGGTGTCGTTCATGGCGTGTCTCCCCTTGTCTACTCTTGGGCCGTTCTGGTCTTGGGCCGTTCTTGGGCCGTGACCGTTCTTGATGCAGTTGGCTGGGCTTGAAACAAGCATCTGCACAGATTGTGCGCTGCAGAGACGCTAGTCGGTGTGCGCCCACGCCACAACGGGAACATTCTGGCAAGTGTGCAAAATGCCGCAAGCTTGTTGCGTCCCCAATCAAATCTGCCAGACTTGCGGCTGCCGGAAATACGGGGGTGCGAGAATGTCCAGCAGGTTTACGCAGTACATCCTGATCGCGATGGCACTTGGCATCGTGATGGGGACCATTGTCTTCAACTATATGCCCGACAGCCGGGTGGAAATCGCCGCCGACGTAAACCTGATTGCCATGCTGTTCCTGCGCCTGATCAAGATGATCATCGCGCCTTTGGTGTTCGCAACCCTCGTCGGCGGCATCGCGCATATGGGCTCCGGCTCCAAGCTTGGCCGCGTGTTTGCCAAGACGATGGGCTGGTTCGTCAGCGCCTCCTTTGTCTCGCTGCTGCTCGGCCTCGTCATGGTCAATCTGCTGCAGCCCGGCGCCAACTTTCCCGGCACGCTGCCCGACAAGGCGCAATCGACCGGCCTGCCGGTCTCGGCGTTCTCGATCGAAAAATTCCTGACCCATCTGATCCCGACCTCGATCGCGGACGCGATGGCGCAGAACGAAATCCTGCAGATCGTGGTGTTCGCCGTGTTCTTTGCGGTCGCGCTCGGCGCGTTGCCGGAACGCGCCAAGGCGATCATGGGGCTGATCGACGACCTCGCCCACATCATGCTGAAAGTGACCGGCTATGTGATGCTGTTCGCGCCGATCGCGGTGTGGGCGGCGATCATGGCGACCGTATCGAAGAACGGCCTCGGCGTGCTGTGGAAGCTGATCGTGTTCATGGGCGGCTTCTATCTCTCGCTCATGATCCTGTGGGTCATCCTGGTCGTGGTCGGCTTCATCGTGATCGGGCCGCGGTACAGCCATCTGCTGCGACTGATCCGCGAGCCGCTGATGATCGCGTTCTCGACCGCGTCATCGGAGGCGGCCTATCCGAAGACGCTGGAGGGCCTCAATCGTTTCGGCGCCTCGTCGCGGATTTCGGCCTTCGTGCTGCCGCTAGGCTATTCGTTCAACCTCGACGGCACGATGATGTATTGCACCTTCGCGAGCGTCTTTATCGCGCAGACCTATCACATCGAGATGTCGCTCGGCACGCAGTTCGCGATGCTGGCGACGCTGATGATCACCTCGAAGGGGGTCGCCGGCGTGCCGCGGGCGTCGCTGGTGGTGATCGCGTCGACACTCAGCCAGTTCGGCATTCCCGAGGCAGGATTGCTGATGATCATGGGTATCGATACGTTCCTCGATATGGGACGCAGCGCCACCAACGTGATCGGCAATTCGCTGGCGACCGCGGTAGTCGCGAAATGGGAAGGCGAGCTGAAGGCCGAGCATGAGCTCGGACCTGATGACGTCGTTCCGGACGATGCGGTTCCGGGTGACCCCGTCCCGGCTCATTAGGGGGGAGATGCATGCATCGAATCCCAAGGAGATTGGCAGGGGTCGGCGGAATGCTGCTGGCCGCCTGCCTGTTCGCGACGCCGGCGTCCGCCCAGACCGCGAGCGAAGGGCTTAGCCCGACGCTCGCCAACATCAAGCGAACGCATGTCGTGCGTCTCGGCTATCGCGAAAGCTCGCCGCCGTTTTCGTTCCTCGATCATTCCAACCGGCCGATCGGCTACAGCCTCGAACTGTGCGAGGCGATCGTCGAGGAGATCGGCATCGAGGTCGATGACGCCAATCTCAAGGTCGAATACGTCAAGGTCACCTCGGATGATCGCATCCCGGCGGTGACCGAAAACAAGATCGATCTCGAATGCGGGTCGACCACGGCCAATGCGGAACGCGCCAAACTTGTGGCGTTCTCGCCGCTGATGTTCGTGGCGGGGACCAAGCTGATGGTGCCGAAGGCGTCCACGATCTCGGCGCCGCCGGACCTCAAGGGCAAGACGGTGGTGGTGACCAAAGGCACCACCAACGAGCAGGCGATGCACGCGATCGACAAGAAGTTTTCGCTGGGCCTGAACATCGTGACGTCGCCGGACCACGAGCAATCCTACCAGATGCTGGTCGACGGCAAGGCCGACGCGTTCGCAACCGACGACATTCTGCTCTATGGCCTGATCGCGCGGCACAAGGCGCAGGGCCAGTTCAAGGTCACCGGCGATTATCTGTCCTACGATCCTTACGGCATCATGTTCCGCAAGGGCGAGCCGCAGCTGAAGGCCGTGGTCGACCGCACGTTCCAGAAGCTCGGTTCGGGCCGCGACCTGATCCCGCTCTACAACAAATGGTTCGTCGCGCGGCTGCCGACCGGGGAGAAGCTGGGTGTCGCGATCTCGCCGCAACTGGAGGAAGCCTTCAAGGTGCTCGACGACAAGCACGGAAGCAATTAGGGGCGCTTGGGGAGCATGCATTTTGCCGTCATGCCCGGGCTTGTCCCGGGCATCCACGTCTTAGCGGCATCAAAGGGAGGAAGACGTGGATGGCCGGGACGAGCCCGGCCATGACGGAGGCGTGATCAGAAGAAGTTCAAATCTTCGGTGCGCCCGCCCTTCGCGACAGTCGCGTACTCGATTGCCAGGAATAGCCCACCCGCCACATAGATTCGGTTCTTTCCTACTCGCGCCAGTTCCTCCGAGAGGCGTACTGCGTCCGTTATCGTCGTGGCGACACGAATATCCGCCTCGGGATTGGCGCGTGCGGCCGCGGCGGCGATGCGTTGCGCATCCGCCCCCTTGTGATGGGCTGTCGTGCAGATGATCGTATCGAACGAGGGCGCGAGCGCGCCGACGATTTCGTCCGCCTTCTTGTCGCGCGACGCGCCGGTGACGAGGATCCAGTCCTGGCCGCCATGGATCGCCATGACGCTTGCGAGCGATTGCCGGATGCCGTCGGGGGTGTGACCGACGTCGATCACGGTGAGCGGGTCCTGACTGACGATCTCAAGGCGGCCGGGCCAGCGCGCCTCGCGCAGGCCGGCGCGTATCGCGGCCTCGATCCGGTCCGGAGCGACGCGTGGCTGCTCGCGCTGTAGCCACAACAGAAAAAGCGTGACGGCAATGGCCGAATTGTTGACCTGGAACGCGCCGGGCAGGCTTAGTTCGAGGCGGCGAAAATCATGATCTCCGAGCCGAAGATCGAAATGCTGCCCTGATGCCGCCGCCACCTCGTTGTCGATACGGATATCATCGCGGACGAACAGCGGCGTGCAGCCGCGCCCGCGATTATATTCGACGAGATGCGGCCGCAAGCCCCGGCAGTTCTCGCCATAGACGACCGTGCCGCCGGCGACGCAGGCGTCGCTCTTGTCCGATACGATCAGCTCCAGCGTGTTACCGAGCAGTTCGACATGCTCGTAATCGACCGAGGTGACGCAAGTTTCGCGCGCGCCGACGAGGCGGACCGGATCGTAGCGTCCGCCGATGCCGGCCTCGAACGCGGCGAAGTCGCATCCGCTTTCCTGGAAGTGCAGGCAGGCCAGCGCAAACAGCGCTTCGAACGCACCGAATTTTTCGCCGAGCCGTTTCGAGACCTCGGCGATGGCGGCCTCGATCCGCCGTTGCAGGCGGGCAAATGCCTCGTCGCCGATCTCGGCGCCATCGACCTGAATCCGTTCGTTGAAACGCACCAGATGCGGCGACGTAAAGAGGCCGGTGCGCAGGCCGTAAGCGCGGCCGATTTGAGCGCACATCGCCGCCGTGCTGCCCTTGCCGTTCGAGCCGGTCACCACCACCGAGACGCGCTGCAGCCGCGTGCGATCGATTGCGAGCGCTTCCAGCAACGCCGCCAGGCGCGCGAGGCAGATGCCGTCGCCGTATTTCGGCAGGTCGAACACTACAGCAGCCCCATGGCGACGAAGCTGTGATGCCAGATTTTCAAAATGAGATCGCCGCGATTGGAATCCTCCAGCAGCCGGATCGACGGGTTGGAGTTGACCTCGATGATCTCGTTCGCATCGGGCTTGCCGCCGATATCGACGAACATGTCGATGGCCGCGACGCGAAGTCCGATGGCGCGCGCCGCCTGCCGCGCCAGGATGATGGCCGTTTCGGATGGCGCATCCGCCAGCACCATCGTGCCTCCCGCACTCAGATTCATGCGCCCGGGAATCTCGCGCCGTTCGTCCTTCGCAGGTATGGCGTCGAGGGACGGATCGCGATCCGGCAGCGAAGCAGGTGACAAGCCGCGGGCGCGCAAGGTGTCGTTATGGGCAGCGAGCAATTCACGAACGGTGTGCACGCCGTCACCTGTGACGGACGGCGGATATTTTCGCGCGCAATAAAGCATATCGTCGTCGAGCAGGAAAACGCGATACTCTGTCCCCTCGACGATCGGCTGGATCAGGACCGCGTCGTAATACTTCACGACGTCATCGAGATAGCGAACCAGCACGGCTTCGTCGTGGACGGCTTGCGCGAAATCCCCGCGCGACCCCGTCAGCGGCTTGACGAAGGCCGTTCCGCCCAATCCCCTGAAACAGTCGATCGCGTCGCTGCGCTCATGGCCCGCCGGGCGATGCGCGCGATGGCGGTCGTGCAGGAAGAAATACTCGCCGCCGAGCGCCGGCACGCCGGCTTCTCGCAGGATACTGCTTGCAAAGTGCTTGTCGGACGCCAGCATCGAAGCGGTCGCGCTGTTCTGCGGATACCAGGAGCATCGGCCGGCGCCGAAATGCAGCAGCCGATCGCGCGAGGCCACGCTGAACAGCAGCCCCGAACCGCCGTCGAGGTCGCGAAAATGCAGCCCGAATTCGGCGCAGGCGAATTCCGCGTAGACCGACTGGTCCGGATAGAAACCCGGTTTTCCCTTTCGAAACTCGCTTGGGCTTCGCATGCGATCTCTTTTGAAACGTTCTTAATTGCAGAGGGTAATTTATTGCCAGATCGGTGCCGAATTCAGCAAGTTAATTACGCGACACAACCTTAACGAAGCCGATCGAACCATTTTGCAAAATAGAACGACAGCCATACCGAGTTATCGATTGTGCTGTAGGTCATATTGACTATGTCTCTGCCGTGCGCAAATGACGCGCGAAATCGCGGATAATTTCGCCGATTTTTGGCACTTCGAGACCCGAAAACCGAAACGTTCTACACCGAGACGTCAGGAAAAACGAAAACCCATGGCCGCATTCTATAGAGAGAAGGTTCTTTCTGTCCGCCACTGGACCGATACGCTTTTCAGCTTCCGGGCCACCCGCGATTCCGGTTTCCGCTTCCAGAACGGGCAGTTTGCGATGATCGGCCTCGAGGTCGAGGGCCGGCCGCTGCTGCGTGCCTACAGTATGGCGAGCGCCAATCATGAGGAAGAACTCGAATTCTTCTCCATCAAGGTCGCGGACGGGCCGTTGACCTCGAAGCTGCAGAAGATCCGCGAGGGCGACGAAATCCTGGTCGGCCGCAAGGCGACCGGCACGCTGATCACCGACAATCTGATTCCGGGCCAGCGCTTGCTGCTGCTGTCGACCGGCACCGGCCTTGCGCCGTTCGCGAGCCTGATCAAGGACCCCGACGTCTATGAGCGGTTCGAGACCATCGTGCTGGTACACGGCTGCCGCCAGGTTTCCGAACTCGCCTATGGCGAGGAACTCGTCGCCAAGCTGCGCGACGATGAACTGTTCGGACCGCTGTTGTCGGAGAAGCTGTTGTATTACCCGACCGTGACCCGCGAGCCGTTCCGCAACCGCGGCCGCATCACCGACCTGATCTCGTCCGAGCAGTTGTTCAACGACATTCACCAGCCGCCACTCAATATCGAGACCGACCGCGTCATGATGTGCGGCAGCCCCGGGATGCTGGAAGAGCTGAAGGTGATGTTCGAGTCCGGCGGCTTCATCGAAGGTAGCGGCAACACGCCCGGCCATTTCGTGATCGAGAAGGCGTTCGTCGAGCGCTGAGAAGTTTAACGTCATTCCGGGGCGATGCGGAGCATCGAACCCGGAATCTCGAGATTCCGGGTTCGCGTCTGCGACGCGCCCCGGAATGACAGCCCGATCTCTCCACTGCTATAACCACCCCAACCCCGCGCGGCCCGTCGCCGACGCGGCGATGAGGGAGTGGGTGCGTGTCGGTGCGCGACGAGATCGGTCCGGCAAAGACCGCCTTTGTGTTTGCGGGCGGCGGCAGTTTTGGCGCCATCCAGGTCGGCATGCTGCATTCGCTCGCGGCCCACGGCATCGCTGCGGACATGGTGGTCGGTTCCAGCGTCGGTGCGCTGAACGGCGCGTTCTATGCCGGCGATCCCACGCTCGATGGCGTGCAGCGGCTTGCCGCCGTCTGGCGCGGATTGCAGCGGCACGACGTTTTCCCGATGAGCTGGCGAGCGGTGCTGAGTTTCCTGTGGCACCGTGATTTCCTGATCTCCCATGACGGCATCCGCAAGCTGATCGAGGATCACATCCCCTATCGCAATCTGGAGGAGGCGAAGCTGCCGGTGCATATCGTCACCACCGATATCGTCTCAGGCGACAGCGTGGTGTTGTCGGAAGGCTCGACGGCGGAGGCGATCGTTGCGTCCACCGCGATCCCGGGCGCGTTTTCGCCGATCCGCTACAGGGATCGTTATCTCGCCGACGGCGCGATCTCCAGCAACACGCCGATACAGGCCGCCGTGAACAAGGGCGCCCGGCGCCTGATCATTCTGCCGACCGGGCACGCCTGCGCAAACCAGACGCCGCCGATCGGGGCGGTCGCCAACGCGCTGCATGCGCTGACGCTCCTGATCGCGCGCCAACTGGTCAGCGAGCTCGAAATGCTCGGGCGCGATATCGAGTATTTCGTGGTGCCGCCGCTATGCCCACTGGTGGGTTCACCCTACGATTTCTCGCGAACTGCCGATCATATCGACCGCGCCATTCTCTCCACCGACGCCTGGCTGGCGCAGCACGGCCTGCAGCAGGGCAAGATTCCGCACGAGATGCGGCTGCACAGCCACTGAGCGGCGGTGCCGGACCCTCACGCTGCACTGCAAAAGCGCCCGGCCGAACCGGCAAATATTTTTGCCGCCGGTTGTCACATCCGCGAGCGCCGGCCCGTATACCGTATGGGCTTGCCGGATCGGTTGGACTAAGCTGTCGTCCGGCAAGAATAATTTGGCTGAGGGTTCTATGGAAACGCTGCTGCTGCCGTTCTCGCCACGCTTCATCGTCCTGACGATCTGCGCCGTCGTCACGGCATTGCTAATCGGGATCGGGATTTTCGACCATAACCCGAAGATCTGGGAAATCCTGCTGATCCCGATCGCGATTTTCGGCGCCCTCACATTTCTCGGCATCCGCGATCTGCTGCAAAAGAACCACGCGGTTCTGCGCAACTATCCGATATCAGCGCATATCCGCTTCCTGCTCGAGGAAATTCGCCCCGAGATGCGGCAATACTTCTTCGAGAGCGAGAAGGACGGCATGCCGTTCTCCCGCGACACCCGCGCGCTGGTCTATCAGCGCGCCAAGATGCAGCTCGACAAGCGACCGTTCGGCACCCAGGAAGACGTCTATCGCGAGGGTTACGAATGGATGCATCATTCGGTGGCGCCGAAGGCGCTTAGCGGCTCGGAATTCCGTCTCACCATCGGCGGCCCGGATTGCAGCAAGCCGTATTCGGCATCGGTCTTCAACATCTCGGCGATGAGTTTTGGCGCGCTCAGCCCCAACGCCGTACGCGCGCTGAACACCGGCGCCAAAAAGGGCGGCTTCGCGCATGATACCGGCGAGGGCGGTGTCAGTCCCTATCATCGCGAAAACGGCGGCGATATCATCTGGGAGATCGGCTCCGGCTATTTCGGCTGCCGCAACCGCGACGGGTCGTTCAACCCGGACGAATTCGCCCGCGTCGCATCCGACGACCAGATCAAGATGGTCGAACTCAAGATCAGCCAGGGCGCCAAGCCCGGACATGGCGGCGTGCTGCCGGCAGCCAAGGTGTCGGAAGAGATCTCAAAAATCCGCGGCGTGCCGATGGGCGAGGATTGCATTTCGCCGGCCACCCACCGTGCCTTCTCGACGCCGCTGCAGATGATGGCGTTCGTCGGCGAGATGCGGAGGCTGTCGGGCGGCAAGCCCGCCGGGTTCAAGATGTGCATCGGCCATCCCTGGGAATTCCTGGCGATCTGCAAGGCGATGCTGGAGACCGGTATTTATCCGGACTTCATCGTCGTCGACGGCAATGAGGGCGGCACCGGCGCGGCGCCGCTGGAGTTCATGGACCATCTGGGCATGCCGATGCGCGAGGGCGTCAGTTTCGTCCATAACGCGCTGATCGGCATCAACGCGCGCGACCGCATCAAGATCGGCGCCGCCGGCAAGGTCGCGACCGCCTTCGACATGGCGCGCGCCATGGCAATCGGCGCCGACTGGTGCAATTCCGCGCGCGGCTTCATGTTCGCTCTCGGCTGCATCCAGTCGTTGAGCTGCCACACCGATCGCTGTCCGACCGGCGTGACCACGCAGGATCCTTCCCGGGCGCGCGCGCTGGTGGTGCCGCTCAAGACCGAGCGGGTCTACATGTATCATCATGCCACCCTGCATGCGCTGTCCGAGCTTCTCGCCGCCGCCGGCCTCGAACACCCGCAGCAGCTGCGGCCGATCCACTTCTCGAAGCGAACCTCGAGCACCGAGGTGATGTCGTTTGCAAAGCTCTATCCGTCGCTGCGGCCGGGCGAGTTGATCGAAGGCACCCAGGACCCGCGCTTCCGCGATGCCTGGGCGATGGCACGCGCGGATTCGTTCCAGCCGGTGGGATGAATATCTTGGCGGTATTCCACGCTCTGTTGAGCCTTGCCGGGACAGCTTTCTGGTAAGGTTTCCCGGCGTATCGGAATGGAACCTTCAAGAAAGCGGTAATGCTCTACTTTGAACTCGGGATCGTCGCGATCCTGATTGTCACCAATGGCCTGCTTTCCATGTCGGAGCTGGCCATCGTGTCGGCGCGGCCTGCCCGGCTTGCGGCGCTGGCTGAAAGAAGCGTCAAGGGCTCTCGCCGCGCGCTGGCGCTGGCATCCGACCCCGGAAAATTCCTCTCCACGGTGCAGATCGGCATCACGCTGATCGGCGTGCTGTCGGGCGCATTTTCCGGCGCCACTCTTGGCCTGCGGCTGACCAACTTGTTGGTCGGGGCGGGGTGGTCACAGGGCCTGGCGGACGCCGTCGGTGTCGGCGTGGTGGTAACCGTGATCACTTACGCGTCGCTCATCATCGGCGAACTGGTCCCCAAGCAGATCGCCTTGCGCGACCCGGAATTGGTGGCGGTGCGGGTGGCGCCTTACATGACCCTGCTTGCGACGATCTCATTGCCGGCCGTCTGGCTGCTCGATCGGTCCGGCAAGGCATTGTTGTGGATGTTGGGCCAGCGCGGCGAGGCCAGTGAAAAAGTCAGCGAGGATGAAATCCGCACGCTTGTGGTCGAGGCGGAGAATGCCGGCGTGCTCGAACCCGGCGAAAAGGAAATGATCGCGGGCGTCATGCGCCTCGGCGATCTTCCCGTCGGTGCCGTCATGACACCGCGTCGCGAGGTGAGCATGATCAACCTGACCGACGACCTGCAAGCCATCCGATCTGCGCTCGCTGCCAGCAGCCGTTCCCGCTTTGTGGTGTTCGATCCGGCGGCCGATGCCGTGGTCGGGATCGTCAACGCCAAAGACATGCTGGACTGCTATCTGTCGGGAGAGACGCCCGATGTCGGCAAGCTGGTCCGCCCGGCGCCGATCATTCCGGAGTTTCTCGACGCGAGAGACGTCGTCGCCATCCTGCGCGATTCCGCCGTCCATATGGGGCTGGTCCATGACGAATATGGCGCGTTCCAGGGCGTGGTCACCAGCGCAGACATTCTGGAATCGATCGTCGGCGGTTTTCACACCGAGGAGGGACCGCCGGAAGCGGCGGCGGTCAAGCGCGCTGACGGTTCGTATTTGATTTCGGGCTGGATGCCGGCTGTCGAATTTGCCTCGCTGCTCCGCTTCGAGTTGCCGATGTCCCGTCACTACCAGACCGTTGCAGGCTTTCTGCTCAGCCACTTCGGCCGGATACCCGATGTCGGCGATCAGATCGAGGCAGAGGGTTGGCGCTTTGAGGTCCTCGATCTCGACGGCCGGCGCATCGACAAGGTGTTGGCCGCCAAAATGGCGTGATGCTTTTTCTGTGGCGGAGACGAGTTAACCAGACCGGCCTTTTCGCGGCTTCATTATTCGAGCGAATTGTCGCAATTAGGGACTCCCGGCTTCAGATTGCCGCAGCTCCAGATCGTTCGGCGGTTGTCGGCCTCCGTTCGACGATCTATATAGACCGACATGAACGCCCTTCGCAGGAAGCCGAGGCTGACTGGTTCCCGGTCGCGCTGGCTGACGATGTTGTGTATCGCGCTGACTCTGACGTTCGGTGCGAGAGCAGCCGTGTCGGTGAGCGAGAGCGTTCATCATGAAGTGGAAGTCACTCAGGCCGCTTCGCCAACTGTGGCGATCATTTGTCTCGGTGATGACCGATCCTGCGGCCTGCCGGAGCACGACGAGAATCAAGTGATCCCGCACGTTCACGC
>Ga0307499_10000293_pt1 | contig 18627 bp, 12 predicted proteins | sample 13_S_MG_FD_201363 | JGI IMG/M metagenome (GOLD analysis project Ga0307499, IMG submission 201363) | Soil microbial communities from Populus trichocarpa stands in riparian zone in the Pacific Northwest, United States - 13_S | ecosystem: Environmental > Terrestrial > Soil > Riparian zone > Trees... | reverse complement strand
TCCTCGCCACCCAGCTCGTACCGGCCACGCGGCATCCCGGCGGCCGCGGCCGCGTCGGTCACCAGCACGATCCGGCCCGGCGCGGTCTGGAACGCCAGCCGGCAGACCGGACCCACCACGTGGATCAGGTCCGCGATCAGGCCGCTGGTGAGCCGGTGGTCGACCAGCGCCTGGCCGACCACACCCGGCTCGCGGTGGTGCAGCGGCCGCTGCGCGTTGAACAGGTGGGTGACCATCCGGGCGCCGGCGTCCGCGGCGGCCGCCACCTCGGCCGCGGTGGCGTTGCTGTGCCCGACGCTGACCAGCACACCGGCCGCGGCCAGCTGGCGGATCGCGGCCAGCGCGCCGGGCAGCTCGGGCGCCAGCGTGTGCAGCTTCAGCAGCCCGGGCGCGGCGGCCAGCAGCTCGGCCACCGCGTCCGGGGTCGGGTCGCACATCCAGTCGGTGTTGTGCGCGCCGTGCCGCCGGGGCGAGATGAACGGCCCCTCGACGTGCACGCCGAGGACCCGGGCCCCGCCGGCCGGCAGACCGCGCAGCACCTCGGCGGTCCGCTTCAGCGCCGACGCGAGCCGGGGCACCGGCGCGGTGATGAAGGTGGGCATGAACGCGGTCACGCCGGTTTCCAGCAGCCGCCGCCGGATGGACGCCCACTGCTCCGCGGTGGCGTCCACGAAGTCGGCGCCGTAGTAGCCGTTCACCTGCAGGTCGACCAGGCCCGGGGCGAGCACCCCGGTAGGCAGCGTGATGTCGGCCGGCCGGCCCTGGTACGTCAGGCCGCTGGCAACCCCGGCGATGGCCCCGTCCGCCACGGCCACCACCGCCGGACCGACCAGGACTCCATCCACCAGCACGCGCGGCGCCGAGATCACGAGCACACTGACCCCCAACGTTGACAGAACTGCTGACCTCTGGTCTAGTCCCGACTAGACCAGTACAGACCAGTTGCGTGGACTGTAGGACGCGGAGAGGAGGGCGCGCAATGGCCGAGGTGAACCGCGGTGCCCAGGGTGTCGACCTGGCTGGCGCCCCCACCGGCGTCCGGCTCGACCCGTCCGGCATCGACCACGCCAGCCCCGTCCCGAAGTACTTCCAGTTGCGCGAGATCCTGCTCGACCTGGTGGAGACCGAACTCGGCGTCGACCAGGCGATCCCGTCCGAGCGCGAGCTTTCCCAACGGTACGGGCTGTCCCGGATGACGGTCCGGCAGGCGGTCGACCACCTGGTCTCCGAGGGCCGGCTCTACCGGGTGCAGGGCAAGGGCACGTTCGTGGCCCGGCCGAAGATCGAGATGCCGCTGCGGCTGGCCTCGTTCACCGAGGACATGCAGGCCCGCGGGCTCTCCCCCGGCTCGCGCGACATCGACCGGCGCACCGCCCCGGCCACCGCGCACCTGGCCCGCTCACTCGGCATCGAGACCGGTGCCCCGGTGCACGTGATCGAGCGGCTGCGCACCGCCAACGGCATCCCGATGGCGATGGAACGCTCGCACATCCCGGAGGCGGTCGCGCCGGGGCTGGCCGACGAGTCGCTGGCCGACCGCTCCCTGTACGACGTGCTGGCGCAGCGGTTCGGCATCCTGTTGGATTCCGGCGAGCAGACCATCGAGGCCGGCATCGTCGACCCGGCCGACGCCACCCTGCTCGAACTGCCCGCCGGCAGCGCCGTCCTGCTGCTGCAACGCCGCTCGTTCGCCGCCGGGACGCCGGTGGAACTGGCCCTCTCCACCTACCGCGCGGACCGGTACCAGCTGCACGTCGCGCTGGACGTGCCGCGCCCCTCACCGCGCGTGCACTGAACTACCCGCCCGGGCCGTCCGCCCGGGCCCGCGACAACGGGGAACTGAATATCGGCCACACCCCCGAGGACACCGCTGCCCCGGGTCGGTCCTTCATGTCCTGCGTCGAGGAGGCCCCAGTGAGCCAATCCCCCGAACCGGCAAGAAAAACCCCGCCCGCCCGACCCGGCGGCCAACCCGGCGCCCGGAGCGAAGGGGTCCGGCAGTGAGCGCCACGGCCGCGGACGGGCTGCCGGCCGCCGCGCCCACCAGCAACCGCACGCTGGCCGTGCTGCAGCGGATCGGCCGCAGCCTGATGATGCCGATTGCGGTGCTGCCGGCGGCGGCGCTGCTGCTCCGGTTCGGCCAGGACGACATGCTCGGCCCCAAGGGGCTGGCCCAGTACGGCGGCTTCCACTGGACGATCAACGTCGCGAACGCCCTCGGCGCGGCCGGCGGGGCGGTCTTCGACAACCTCGCGCTGATCTTCGCGGTCGGCGTCGCGATCGGGTTCGCCCGCCGGTCGGACGGCTCCACCGCGCTGTCCGCGCTGGTCGGCTACCTCGTCTTCAACAACGTCTACACCGCGCTCACCAAGGACACCGCCAGCACCGCGGTGCCCGGCGTGATCGGCGGCATCACGATCGGCCTGCTCGCCGCGATCCTCTGGCAGCGGTACCACCGGATCAAGCTGGTGCCGTGGCTGGCGTTCTTCGGCGGCCGGCGGTTCGTACCGATCGTGATGGCGGTCGTCGGGCTGCTGATCGGCGTGCTGTTCCGGCTGATCTGGCCGCCGATCGGCGACCACGTGCTCACCCCGATCGGCAACTGGACCGCCGACAACGGCTCGATCGGCGCCGGCGTTTACGGCGTGGTCAACCGCGCGCTGCTGCCCTTCGGCTTGCACCACGTGGTGAACTCGATCGTCTGGTTCACCATCGGCGACTGCACCAACGCCGCCGGCGCGGTCCAGCACGGCGACCTGACCTGCTACTTCGCCGGCAAGCAGGGCACCGGTACGTTCATGGCCGGGTTCTTCCCGGTGATGATGTTCGGGCTGCCGGCCGCCGCGCTCGCGATGATCCACGAGGCGCGGCCGGAGCGGCGCAAGGTCATCGGCGGCATCATGATCTCCGCCGCGATCGCCTCCCTGGTCACCGGCGTCACCGAGCCGATCGAGTTCGCGTTCCTGTTCGTCGCGCCGATGCTGTTCGCGGTGCACGCGGTGCTCACCGGCATCTCACTGGCGCTGGCCGCGGCGCTGAACGTGAAGATCGGCTTCGGGTTCTCCGCCGGGTTGATCGACTACCTGCTGAACTTCGGCAAGTCGAACACCCACAACCCGGGGCTGGTGCTCGTCATCGGCGCCGTCTACGCGTTCGTCTACTACTTCCTCTTCAGGTTCCTCATCCAGCGCTTCAACCTGATGACGCCGGGACGGGAACCGGAGGCGGACGACGCCGGATCATCCGCCCGGGACCGCCGGGCCGATCGGCTGGCCGAACAACCGGCCGCCGAACCGGCCGGCGCCGAGCCGAACCGGCCCACGGACGGGCTACCCGCCACCTGATCCACCGATCAGCTGGCCGCCCCCGACGGACTCCGGGACCGCTGACCGCGGTCCCGGAGTCCGGGCGCGAAGTGTCGGTGGAAGGGCGTAGTTTCCTCACCGCGGCGGGCTCGCCGCGGTGAGGAAAAGGGGTCGGTCGTGGTCCAGGTCGGGGGGGCTGGCCCAGGGCTGGGCACCAGCCCCGAGGCGGCACAGCTCGGTGCGGTCATCGAGCTGCGGGTGCACGGCGTCAGCGGCACTCCGCCGGAGGCGCTGCTGGCCGATCCGTGGGCGGTCCGGGTCGCCGGCGATCAGCTGTCCGGCTTCTACCGGCGCGGCCAGGCGACCAGCTCGCCGGCCCGGCCGGGCGCGGTGGTGCCGGAGGCGTTCAGCTGGGGCAGCCTCACCTCCGGCGCGTCGGCCCGCGCGCTCTGGTTGCTGCTGCTGCCGTTCACCCTGGTCAACGTCGCGTACTGGATGCGGCCGTGCCGCACCGGCAAGCTCGACCGGCTGACCCGCTGGTTGCTGCGGCTGCTCGCGCTGAGCCTGACCGCGACGATGGTGCTGGCCGCGGCCGGCGTCTCGATGAACCTGATCGGCTGGCAGTGCACCGGGCCGGGCCAGACCTGCGGGGCCAGCCGGTCCTGGCTGCGCTGGCTGTCGGACGGGTACTGGAGCGAGCCGGGGCGGCGGGTGCTGATCGGCGCGCTCGGCCCGGCCGCGGTGATCGCGCTGCTCTGGTACCTCGGCCGGCGCACCTGGAGCAGCTACGAGTCGGTGCTGATGCCGCAGCGGGCCGACCGGCCGGACCTGCCGATGGCCGACCCCAGCTTCTGGTACGGCCGGCACCTGGTCCGCCGGCTGCGCTCGATCCACGTGGCCGGCGGCACGATCGCGCTCACCGCGCTGCTCGTCGGCCCCGCGCTGCGGGCTGACCGGCTCAGCCACCGGCCGCTGCTGGCCGCCGCCGGCTGGGCCCTGGTCGCCGTGCTCGCATTGCTCGCCGGCACCGTGACCGTGCTGCTCGGGCTGCGCGGGGTGGTCGACCGCGCGCCGGCGCCGCGCCGCGACCGGTCGGCCACACTGGCCCGCGCGGTGGCGCCGGTGAGCCTGGCGGTCGCCGCCGCCGCGGCGCTGTACGTGGCACTGCCGGCCCGGGCCCGCTGGCCCCGCACCCCCGCGCTGCCCGGCTACCCGAACCTGGTCACCATGCTGTTCTGCGCCCAGGCGGTGCTGCTGCTGGTGGTCACCGGGCTGGTCTGGGCGCAACGCCGGGCGGTGCCGGCCGGCACCGCGCTGCGCGGCTTCGCCGCCCCCTTGATGGCCTCCGTCGGGCTGCTGCTGGCCTGCGCGTTCTCCGCCGGGCTGGCGTTCCGGGTGGCCGACTTCCTGGACGGCGCCGGCACCCAGAACAAGCCCAGCATGAGCACGGTCAGCCCGCTGGCGCCGCCGCCCCAGTACTCCTGGGCCAGCCTCGGCTTCCTGATCGCGCTCGCCGGCCTGCTGCTGCTCGTCCTCGGCGTGCTGGCCGCCCGGATGCGCGGCAAGGTGCTGAGCAGGGCCGAGCGCGACTACGTCAGCGAGCTGCGCGGGGCCGAGCCGGGGCTGAATCCGTACCGGGAGGACCGGAACCGGCTGCGCCGGGTGGCCCGCACCCGGCTGGCCGCCGCGCTGACCGACAGCGCGCCGGTGTTGATCGCCACGCTGGTGCTGCCCGGCGCGGTCATCGCGCTGCTGATGACGCTGGCGGTGGTGCTCACCTCGGCCCCGCCGGCGGTGCTGGCCGAGCGCCACCTGTCGGCACTGGCGCCGACCGTCAGCTTCCTCACCAACCTCGGCACCTGGCTGGTCAGCGGGTTCGCGGTGGCCCTGCTGATCCTCGGCCGGGCCGCGTACCGGGGGCCGAAGCTGCGCCGGATCGTCGGCATCCTCTGGGACGTCGGCACGTTCTGGCCGCGCGGCGCGCACCCGCTGGCCCCGCCCTGCTACGCCGAGCGCGCCGTGCCCGACCTGATCCGCCGCGCGAACTGGCTGGCCACGCCCGGGCTCGGCCGTGGCGACGTGCTGCTGTCCGCGCACAGCCAGGGCACGATCCTGAGCGCGGCGGCGCTGCTGCAGATGCCCGAGCCGGCGCTGGCCCGGATCCGGCTGCTCACCTACGGCTGCCCGCTGCACCGGCTGTACGCCCGCTACTTCCCGGCCTACTTCGACACGACCACGCTGACCCGGCTGGACGACTACCTCAGCCAGCGCTGGACCAACCTGAGCCGGCTCACCGACCCGATCGGCGGCCCGGTCTTCCCCGCCGACCCGGCCCGGCACGCCCGCATCGACCGCATGCTGAACGACCCGGTCAGCTTCGGCTGCCCGCCGCACGACACCGTGCCGCCGCCCATCCGCATGCACTCCGACTACTGGACCGACGAGGCGTACGAGGCCGCCGTGCAGGGCCTGCTGGCCCGCCCGATGGCGGTGCCGCAGCCGCCCCCGGCCGCGCCGCCCACCCCGCGCACTCCGGCGCGACCCGACGCGCCGGCCGGACGGACGCCGCGGTCCGAACCGCCATCGTCGGCACGGCCGCGGGCCGAGCCGCCACCGCCGGCACGGCCGGCGAAGGGCTCGCCGGCACCGCGCCGGCGCCCGGCTGGCGGGCCGGTCGACCCGGTGGACGCCGAACCGGCCGCGCCCGGCGACCAGCCCCAACCGTCCACTCCGGACAGTGCCGGCCCCGCGCCAGGCACCGGCGGCCGGGTTGGCCGGGGCCGGAAGGCCACCGGCCGGCCCGTACCGGGCCCGGGTCAGCCGACCGAACGCTCCACGCCGGCGTCCCGCCGTCCCAGCGGCACGCCCACGACGGGCGAGTCGTCCGACACCCGGGCCAGCGGCAGCACCGGCAAGCCGGCACCGACAACCGCGGCCAACCAGACCGGCGACCCACCCGCCGCCGACCCCGCCGAGGGCCGGGCCGCCGGCGACGAGCCCAACGACTGACCTCGCCGCGGCCGGAACCGCCGGCGCCCCCCGCCGGCAACGGCCACCGCGGCCGGGACGGCCCGCGCAGCCAAGGCGATCGGCGCAGCCGAGCCGCTTGGCCCGGCCGAGCCGGCCGGAACGGCTGAGCCAGCCGGGACGGCCAAGCCGGCCAGCCCAGTCGGGACGGCCGAGCCGGCCGGGACGGCCGGGACGGCCGAGGTGGTCGGGACGGCCGAGGTGGTCGGGACGGCCGGGACGGCCGGGGTGGCCGGGGTGGCGCGGTGAGCGACGGACAGCGGTTGGGAACGGACAGGCCGTCCGGCGGCGCCGATCGGTTCGGGCGAGTCGGCGCCGCCGGCGGCGGTCAGCGGCGCGGCCGGGCTGGCCCGGCGGCGGGTACGGTTCCAGAGCCGGCGGGTGGCTTCGGCCAGCAGGCCGGCGAGGGTGAGGACCGCGATCGCGGCGAGCATGCCGACCCATGGCCGGTCGGCGGTGACCCGGCCGGCGACGTAGCCGAGCGCGGCGGCGTAGCCGGCCCAGACCGGGCCGCCGCCGGCGATGGCCAGGCCGAACCGGCGCGGTGGCACCCGCAGGAACCCGGCGACCAGCGTGGTCACGGTACGGCCGCCCGGGATGAAGCGGGCGGTGACCAGCACCGGCACCGCCCGCCGGTGCAGCCGCTCGGTGGCCCACACCAGCGCGCGCCGGCTGCGCGGCTGGCGCAGCAGCCGGCCGATGCCGAGCCGCCCGGCGCCGCGGCCGAGCAGGTAGGCCAGCGTGTCGCCGAGCATGGCACCGACCGCCGCGGCGACGATCAGCAGCACCAGCGAGAGCCGGCCGGTGGACGCGAGCACCCCGCCGGAGATCACCGCGAACTCGCCCGGGATGAGCGGGAAAATCGCGTCCCCGGCGACCAGCAGGACGATCAGCAGGTAGGACCAGCCGGCCAGGCCGGTCAGCGTGGACAGCACGGCGGGCTCAGTCCGCCGGGCCGGGCAGGTCGGCCGGGGCCGGCACGCAGCGCAGCACCGCGGCCCGCAGTTGGGCCGCCCGCACCCGCCGGGTCCGCAGCTGGACCGCGTGCGCCCACGCGCCCGGTGCCGGTGGCCGGCCCCACCGTTCGGCCGACGCCCGCGCCCGGGCAGGCGTCCCCAGCTCCGCCGGCCTACCGGCACCCGCCGGCTCCGCCGGGACGGCCGGCTCGGCGCGGGGCGGCGCCGTGGACGGTGCCGGCTCCGCCGGCGTGCCCCGATCCAGGTGGACAAGCTGGTGAACACCGGACGGCTTGGTCATACCGACCAGGCTCGTCCACCCCGGGCGGCTGGCCAATCGGGGAAGCCACCGAAATGGGGGTGCGGGAGACCCCCGATCCCAACTGAGGGAAAGCCCCCGTAGACAACCTCGGCCGCCAGCGAACCGCCAGGTCAGCGGCTTGCCGGCGGCCGGTGGTCGGTGGGAGCGGTCAGATGCGATCCTCGTCGACGATGTGCACGGCGGCCTCCTCGGCCGAGGCGCCGGCGCCGGAGATGCCCACGTCGCGGGCAACCAGGTCGGCCTCCTCGTCGGAATGGGCGCCCTCGTCGTCGGCCACCAGCCGGCCGGACCGCGGGTCGGCCTCGGCGGCGGCGTAGCCGGGGAAGTCGGTGTCGCCACCGTCGGCGCGCAGGCTGGCGAGGATCTCCGGGTCGTCGGTGTCCGCCTCGGTCGCGGCGCGCGGCCCGTCCGGCTCGCTGACGCCGTCGTCGGCCCGGTCGGCCCGGTCCAGAGCGGCGAAGACGTCCGGCTCCTCCTCGGCGAGCTTCTCGTCCAGGGACTCGCCCTCGCGCTCCTCGGCCAGCGTGGTGCCGAAGTCGCTGTGGCCGGGCGGCCGGTCCGGCGGCGACCAGCTGGTGTCGTACAGGTTCTCCACCGCGGACGCCGGGTCGCCCGGGTCGATCGTGTCCAGCGCCTCGGGCGTGTAGTCGCGCTCGGCCTCGTCGTCCGGGTCCAGCACCGGCTCGTCCGGGTCGGGCGTCCCGAGGCCCTCGTACTCGTCCGGCCCCAGGCTCATTCGGCACCTCCAGGTACGGCCCGCCGCGGGCTTCCGTCAGCGGCGGGTGATCTCCAGGACCTTGAGGGGCGTGCCCTGCTGGCAGTAGCTCAAAACTCCGGTCAGCACGACGCCGCGGACCCTGATCGGCACCTCGGTCGGCACCGTACCCTTCGCCCCGACCAGCAGGTAACGCCGGCCCCCGGTGCTGAAGACCACGCAGCCGGGCTCGACGCCGGGCGCGGCCGTGCCGTCCAGTTCGAGGGTGGGCCCGCTGGGCGTGCCGGCCGGTTCGGTCACCGTCGGCGCCCCGGACGGGGTGGTCGAGGCCGACGGCACCGGCTTGCTCGTCGGGGGTGCGCCGCCGCCGGGCTGGTCACCGGTCTGGGCACCGCATCCGGTCAGGACGGCCGCCGCGGCCGCCGCCGCACACATCACCGTGAATCGACGCATGCCGCTGCGACGCACCCGGCCCGCGGGCTGGTTCCCCGCGGGCCGGGTGATCAGGGCGGGCCCGGGGTGCGCGCCGCCGGAGCGGATCGGCGCCGCGCACCCGGTCGCCATTTCGGATCCGGGCAGGTCAGGCGACGTTCAGCGCGGTGTCGTCGACCACGAAGCTGGTCTGCAGGGACGAATCCTCGGTGCCGGTGAACTTCAGGCTGACCGTCTGCCCGGCGAACCCGGACAGCGAGAAGCTGCGCTGGGTGTAGCCGGTGGCCTTGTTCAGGTTCGAGAACGTGGCCAGCGTGGTGCTGTTGGCGGTCACCGTCAGTTTGTCGAACTGGGTCGCGGTGGTCGTCTCGGCCGAGTCGATGTGCAGGAAGAAGCTGAACGTGTACGACGCGCAACCGGCCGGCAGCGTCACCGTCTGGGTGAGCGTGTCGGTGTGGGTGCTGCCGTAGCCGTCCAACCAGGCCTTGAACGTGCCGGCGTGGGTGGTCTCACCGGCCGCGTTGGTGATCACGCCGGCGGTCGCCGTCCACGGGGCGGTGCCGGACTCGAAGCCGGGGTTGCCCAGCAACTGTCCGGCCGTGCACCCGCCACCACCGCCGCCGCCGGTGCCCGGGACGAACCCGCCGGTGCCGTTCGGCGTGCCCAGCCCGGTCGGGCCGTCGTAGCCGACCTTGGCGGTGCACAGGTACGTGCCGCTGCAGCTGCCGTTCGAGCCGCTGGTGACGTCGTTCAGCGCGGCGGTGTGCGCGTACGGGTAGGAGGCGGGGTAGGTGCCCCCGGTCGGGGTGCCGGCCAGCGCGTACACCGACGCGATGATCGGCGCGGACGCGCTGGTGCCGCCGAAGACCAGCCAGCCGCTCTCGCCGAAGGTGTCGTAGACCGCGACGCCGGTGTTCGGGTCGGCCACCGCGGAGACGTCGGCCACGGTGCGCCGGGCGCAACTGGCGTCGGTCTGCCAGGCCTGCTTCGCCTCGAACGCGGAGCAGCCGCTGCCGGCGCCGTTCCAGACCGTCTCGCCCCAGCCGCGGGCGCTGGCGTTGCGGACCAGTGAGGTGCCGCCGACCGCGGTGACGAACCGGGACGAGGCCGGGAACTCGGTGCCGAAGCCGTCGTCACCGGAGCTGACCGTGATCGCCACGCCGGGGTGGTTGAAGAAGTTGTTGCTGTCCGAGGTCTCGGCCGAGTACTCGCTGCCGCCGTAGGAGTTCGAGACGTACTTCGCGCCCAGCGAGACGGCGGTGTTGACCGCGGTGCCCAGGTTGGCGGTGGTCGGCGAAGTGGCCTCGACCAGCAGGATCTTGCAGTTCGGGCAGACCGCGCTGACCATGTCGATGTCCAGGGCGATCTCGCCGCCCCAGCCGGCATCGGCCGTCGGCAGCGGTGACGCGGCGCCGTTCTGGTTCACCTTGCGGAAGCAGCCGTTCGCGGTGGTGCAGGCCGGCAGGCCGAACTGGGACCGGTAGGTGTTCAGGTCGGATTCGGCGGTCGGCAGGTCCTGCGCGTCGATGATCGCGACGGTGGCGCCGGTGCCGGCGGTCGCCGACGGCAGCGCGTAGGCGCTCTGCAGGTCGCCCGGGCCGTAGCCGGCCGGGACGGCGTTGGGGTGTACGCCGGTGCTGGCGGCGGTGTCCGTCCGGGCCACCGCGTTGCAGTGCATTACGCCCACCGGCGTCGCGGCCGAGCACAGCCGCTTGGTCGGATGGGCGGCGAGTGGTGCGCCCGCCTGGCCGCCGGCAGGTGCCGCCGATGCGACGCCGGCTCCGGGCCAGACGGCAGCTAATGCCGCGACGGCCGCAACCGAGACGATCACTCTGCGCATAGTGCGCCTCCTCGTGGGAGTTAGGGTGATCGCACGCTGGCAGAGCGGAGTGTCCCTGTCGCCCCATTTTGATCCTTAATTTCGTCAAGACAGCGCAAAGCCAAACGCCACACCTCTAATGATCCGAACGGGCCACAAAGAGCAGGGCCGGCGGGGATGCCCCGCCGGCCCTGCGCGCCTACCGGTACGCGCTACAAGAGCGAGATGCTCTGCGTGTAGGCGTCCTGGTTGGGCGAGGTCTCGCCGGGCCGGCCGCGGAAGTCGGTCCAGCTCGGGTGGATGCGCAGGTCGGTGCCGATCGCCAGCCCGGTGTAGTCACCGATGAAGACGCCCTGCAACTCCTCGCCGCTCTCCTCGCCCACGCCGACGAACTGCACCTGCGGATTCGACGACTCGGTGGTGATCCGGTGGATACCGGCCCGGCCGAGACCGGGGGCCCCGAGCGACTTCCAGTAGGCGTAGTCGAGCTTGATCCCGGCCGGGTCGTAGTGCCGGGTGTAGGAGGAGACCGCGACGAAGCCGGCGAACGCGGCCACGGCGCCGAACACCTCGTCCTGCGCGGTGCCCACCACCACCGACCGCGACCAGCGGGCGCCGCCCCGGGAGGTGGCGACCAGGTTGTCGCCGTTCGTCCGGATCGACTCGCCGTCCGCGGTGTACTGGCCGTTCCGGTCATCCGCCCAGGTCACGTACAGCTGGTCGAAGACCGGGTCGTAGCTGAGCATCGGGAAGCTGCTGATCCGGAAGTTCTCGCCGGTCAGCGTGGACCGCCCGACGTCCTCGTTCGGCGGGAAGTCGAAGTCGGTGTCCACGATGGACTTCCGGAAGGTGGCGCCGTGGTCGCGCGAGGTGGCGACCACGATGACGTCCCGATCGGTCGGCTGGTCGCAGTCCAGCGTGGCGCACTGGGTGCCCTCGTACGCGACGTAGAGGGTGCCGTCCCGGCCGACCTGTGGGTTGGAGCCCTGCGAGAACGGGGTGATGCCGCCGGGCCGGAAGTCGGCCAGCGTGGTGTCGATCCGGTTGAACGGGGTGAACGTGCGACCGAAGTCGCGGCTGCTGGCGACCACGATCGGCGCTTCCAGAAAGCTGCCGTCCGGGTTGTCGGCGAACATCGTCCAGGTCACGTACACCCGGCCGCTGTGCCGGTCGGCGGCCAGCCAGACCTTGTCGTTGAAGATGCGGGTCGGCGTCGGGGTGCCGGCCGCGTCCACCCCGTCCAGCTGGATGATCACCGGCTCGCCCCAGTGCAGCCCGCCGTCGTGCGAGACGTTGAGCACGATGCCGCTGGCGCCCTCGGTGCCGCCATCGGCCGGCGCGGCCCGGCTGAACACGATGTTGCCGTAGTAGACGGTGTTCGCCGGCCCGAACGCGAGCACCGGGTCGCCGGCGGCGTCCATGAAGGACAGCGCGCCGGTGGCGCCGGTCTGGAAGTTCAGGTGCGGCAGCAGCACGTTGGTCCAGGTCCGGCCGCCGTCGAAGCTGGTGTACGCCACGCCGGTGCTGTCGTTGCGCTGCTCCCGGCTGTTGAACAGCCGGTAGTCGTTGCTGCCGGCGACGATGTTGCGCGGGTTGGCCGGGTTGACCGCGATCGCGGTCTCGTTCTGCGCGGTGCTGCAGCCGGCCTGGCTGCCGAGCGGGACGATCGTGTCGCCGTGGATCTGGTTCACGTTCGGCGCCGGGTTCCGGTACGGGTTGGGCTGGCCGATGAAGCTCTGGCAGAGCGCCGACAGGTTGGGCGGGTCGAAATCCTCGTCCTCGTGCTCGCCGAGCACCTTACGGAGCAGTTCGTTGTGCGGCCGGCCGGTGCCCGAGCCCGGGCTGCTGGTCGGGCCGGTCGGCGCGGCCTGGGCGGCCGGGCCGGCGGCGGCCAGCGCGAGCGACCCGAGGACGCTCATGACACCGGCGACCGCGACCGTGCGTAATGTCCGGAACCTCATTCGCATCACCTCTCTGTGACGGGTGGCGATGCACAGCCTTCCCTGTGGCCCCTCAGGTGGGAAGGCACGGGCCGGGACTGGTCTGCCCGATCAGTCCCGGCGGCCCCGCCCGGCGGTCAGCGCGTCCCGGATGCCGACCCGTGCGCCGGTGCGCAGCACCGCACCCGTGTAGACCCAGGCGGCCAACCGGATCAGGCCGAAGATCGCCACCAGCATCAGCCCGATGGACAGGCTGATCTCCCACCAGGCCGCCTCACCGGCGGCCCAGCGCACCGGCATGGTGAGCACCGACAGCGGTGGGATCAGCGACGCCACCCGGGCCACCGACCCGTCCGGGTTGTTCTGCGCGAAGACGCCGATGAAGAAGCTGCCGACCAGCATGATCGTCAGCGGCCCGGTGATGTTCTGCAACTCCTCCTGGCGGGACACCAGCGCCGCGGCGGCCGCGTACGCGCAGGAGTAGAAGGCGTACCCGAGCACGAACCAGACCAGTACCTGGCCGACCACGCCGAGCAGCCCGGACGGCACCGAGACCGCGCCGCTGATCAGCGCGGTGGCCACCCCGACCCCGCCGACCAGGGCGAACTGGGCCAACCCGAGCAGGCCGATGCCGACGATCTTGCCGGTGAGCAGCTGCCACGGCCGCAGCGTGGCCAGCAGCAACTCGACCACCCGGCTGGACTTCTCCTCCACCACACCCAGCGCGACCCACAGGCAGTAGCCGATGAGCTGCGCGTACAGCAGCACGATGCCGAAGAACGCGGCACCGCGCCGGGCCTGCCGATCGCTGCTGCCGGTCAACGAGTCGACGGTCAGCGCGGGCACGGCCAGCGCCTGGCTCACCTTGGCCGGGTCGATGCCGGCCTCGGCCAACCGCCGCGCGCTGGCCACCTGCCGGTAGGCCGCCTGCACCACCGAGCCGAGGGTGCCGTCCAGTTCGTCGTTCACGATCACCCGGTCGGCGCCGACGAACACGGCGCCCACGTCGCCGCTGTCCACCGCGGCCCGGGCCTGCCCCTCGTCGGCGTACCGGCGTAGCTGGAAGGTGGCGCCGTCCTGCTCGGCGCTCTGTTTCAGGGCGGCGTCCAGCCCGGTCGCCGAAGTGCCGACCACGCCGACGACGACCTTCTTCGGCCCGTTGTTCAGGTTCGGGATCACCACCAGGGCCACCACGATCAGCACCGTGATCAGCGTGGAGATCGCGAAGCTGCGCTCCCGGACCCGGGTGACGATCTCGCGGCGGGCGACCAGCCGGACCATGCCATGCGGGGTGTCCCGTTCCGGCGCGGTCGGTGCCGCGGTAGCCGGCGGCGCGGTCTGCACGGTCATGCGGCGGCCTCCGGAGTGAGCAGCGGCAGCGGCCGGGGGGTGCGGCGGACGGGACCGCCCGGACGGATGGTCATGCCGCCACCGCCTCCCGGAACAACTCGGTCAGGGTCGGCTCGCGCCAGCTGAAGTGGTCGACCCGGCCGGTGCGCAGGGCCGCGGCCAGCACGGCCTGATCGTCCGCGGCGCCCGGGTCGGTGCCGAGCTCGAGCAGCACTTCGCCGTCCCGCTCGGACAGCACCCGCACGCCGGACAGCGGCGCCGCCCAGCCGGCCGGGGCCTGCGGCGCGATCACCCGCAACTGCCGGCGGGCATCGCGGCGCAGCCCGGCAACGGTGCCGGTGGCCACCATCGCGCCGGCGTTGATGATCCCGACCGCGTCGCAGATCCGCTCCACCAGATCGAGCTGGTGGCTGGAGAACACGACCGGGACGCCCTCCTGGCACTTCTCGGTCAGCGCGCCGGCCAGCGCGTCCACGCCGACCGGATCGAGCCCGGAGAACGGCTCGTCCAGCACCAGCACGTCCGGGTCGTGCACCAGCGCCAGGCCGAGCTGCACCCGTTGCTGGTTGCCCAGGGACAGCTTCTCGACCGGGTCGGCACGCCGCTCGGCCAGGCCGAGCCGCTCGGTCCACCGGTCGGTGGCGGCGGCCGCGGCGGCCGCGGACAACCCGTGCAGCCGGGCGAAATACACCAGCTGCTCGGCCACCCGCATCTTCGGGTACAGCCCGCGCTCCTCCGGCATGTAGCCGAACCGGCGCCGGTTCTGGAACGTCACCGGCTGCCCGGCCCAGCGGACCTCACCGGCGTCGGCCGCGAGCACCCCGAGGGCGATCCGCATCGCGGTCGTCTTGCCCGCCCCGTTGGCGCCCACGAAGCCGAACATCTGGCCAGGCCGGACGGCGAAGCTGAGCGAACGTAGCGCGACGGTCTCGCCGTACCGCTTGCTCACCTGGTCGAACTCAAGCATGGAACCTCCCCGCGCAGACCGTATCGGCAGGTTCGGAAGGGGGGATCCGTCCCGAGGAGGAGGCCCGGCATCCCCCGCACGGTGGATGACGCACGCCTCTACGACATATAGGGCGTGCTGGACATATCGCCGGCTGGTCCCTAAAGTTGCGGCAGCGTCGGAATCCGGGAGCTTTGCATGGGTCAGATCATCGTCGACATACCGGCGTTGAAGGACATGGCGAGCCAGTTGCGCAACGCCCGCGCCGGCTTCGACGCGGTGGAGGGTGTCACCCACGCGGCCGGCGAGTACCTGGGCGCGTCGACCGTGGCCAGCGCGATCGAGAAGTTCGGCAAGAACTGGTCGGACAAGCGCAAGGAGATCTCCGGGATCATCGACAAGGTCGCCGCGGCGGCCGACGGTGCCGAGCAGATCTACGAGCAGACCGAGCAGAGCATCACCGAGGCCGAGCGGAAGCTGACCGAGCAGCTCACCGGCAACCAGGGCAACAGCAACATGACCAACGGCTCGGGCGCCGGGGCGGGAGCCGGGGCCGGCGGCAGCGGCGGCGCGTCCGCCGGGACGGGCGGCGGCGCGTCCGCCGGTACCGGCGGCGGTAGCGCGGGCAGCGGTAGCGCGGGCAGCGGCGGCGCCGGCGGCGCCGGCGGCGGCCCGGCGGGCGGCGGGGCGGGCGCCGGGACGGGAGCCGGTTCCGGCGCCGGGACGGGCGGGCCGGTCGACACCGACTCGGACGGGATGCCCGACTACCGGGACACCGACTCCGACGGCGACGGCATCCCGGACAGCGTCGAAGGCGGCCCCGGCGCGACACCCGGCGGCACGGGCACAGGCACGGGTGCCGGCGGCACCGGCGCGGGCTCCGCTGGGTCGGGGGGCGGTACCGGATCGGGGGGCGGCACCGGATCGGGCACCAGCCCGATCACCGGCGGCCCGATCCCCGGCGGCCCGGTCGACACCGACAGCGACGGCATGCCGGACTACCGCGACACCGACTCGGACAACGACAGCATCCCGGACAGCGTGGAGTCCGGCGGCAGCCCTGGCTCCGGCAGCAACCCAATCACCACCCTCCCAGCGACGGGTTCCGACATCGACACCGGTTCTCCGTTCCCGGACGGGAGCGGCTCGGGGGTCGGGTCCGGGCCGGTCGGGTCCAGCGGGGGATCGGCGTACGACCCGTTCACCAGCGGCGACAGCGGCGCCGGCGGCAGCGGGTATGACCCGATCACCGGCTCGGCCGGCCTGGGCAGCGACAGCGGTTCGGGCGACCCGCTGGCCGGCGCGGGTTCGGCGCTGGCCAGCGACACCGGTGGTATTCCCCTCGGCGGCGGATCGGGCGGCGGCGGCGGTCCGCTGGACGCCGGGGCGGTCCCGGGCAGCCTGGCCGGCGACGGCAGCCTGGTCGACCAGAGCGCCAACGCCGCGCTGACCGGCGGCGGTGCGATCGGCCTGGGCGGCGACGCGACCAGCGACGGTGCGCCGGCGGCAGCCGCGGCCGCGCACGGCAGCCGGCTGCCGAGCGCGGCGATGGCCGCACCGGTCGGCATCCTCGGCGCGGCCGGGGTCGCGGCCTGGGCGGTCAAGCGGAAGAAGGATCAGGCGGGCAGCGAGGAGCCCGGCGACGGGGAGGACGACGACTGATGGCGTTCTGGTTCGAGCGGGTCATCGCGGCCGAGGCCTGCGAGCAGGACAAGAACCCGATCGTCGGCGACCCCAGCCGGATCGGCGCGCTGGCCCAGCAGCTCAACGGCACCGCGTCGACGCTCAAGACGCAGGCCGACCGGCTGCGCGCGGTCACCACCGAGCAGTTCTGGAAGGGCGAAGCGGCCACCGAGTTCACCCACATCAAAGACAAGCTCCCCCCGCTGCTGGACAAGGTGGTCAAGCGGTACGGCGCGGTCGGCGAGGCGCTGGCGAAGTACGCGCCGGACCTGCAGCACTCGCAGGAGAGCGCGCAGCGGGCGCTGCTGGCGTACCGGGAGGCGAAGGGCCAGCAGCAGACCGCGCAGACCAACGCCACCCAGTACAACCAGCTGCGGCAGCAGTCGATGCTGCAGAACCGCCCGTTCCAGTGGACCGGCGGCGACCCGACCAGCCAGCTGGGCAACGCGAACCAGGCGGTCAGCAACGCGATCCGGATGATGACCGACGCGATGGACAGCCGCGACGCCGCGGCCAGCACCTGCGGCGGCCGGATCCGGGACGCGATCGACGACGACCTGAAGAACGACGACTCGTTCTGGGGCAAGCTGAAGAAGATCGGCAAGAAGATCGTCGACGCGCTGGAGAAGATCGCCCCGGTGCTGCGCAAGGTGGCCGCGGTGCTCGGGGTGGCCGCCGCGCTGCTGTGCTGGGTGCCGGTGCTCGGCGAGGTGCTGGCCGGTGCCGCGCTGGTGGTCAGCGCGGCCTCGCTGGCGGTCGACCTGACCTTGAAAGCCGCCGGCCGGAACGTCAGCTGGGGCGACATCGCGATGGACGCGATCGGGGTGATCCCGTTCGGCAAGGCCGCCCGGCTGGCCAAGGCGGCCCGGCCGGCGACCGAGGGCGTCGGCGTCGCGGCCAAGGCGAAGAGCCTGGTCCAGTTCGGCAAGAGCATCGTCAGCAACATCGGCCCGGCGTACCAGGACATCGCCGCGGCCGGCCGGGAGGTGCTCGCCGGCCGGGCCACCGTCGCCACCATCGGGCGCGGCGCGGTGGACGAGTTCGCGGCGCTCGGCGGGGTCAAGGGCGTGGCCAAGGACATCGGCCCGATCTCGTTCGCGCTGACCGCCAACAAGCTCCGCGGGCTGTTCAGCGACGGTGGGGCGTCGGCCGGCGCCAGCGCGCCGACCAACCCGGCCGCGTTCACCTCCGGCCTGCCGGTCGGCACGCCGGCCACCGGCAGCCCTCCGGTGACCAGCCAACTCGTCGCCCTGCCCGTCGCCGCCTGAATGTCCGGTAACGTCGTTCGTCCATGAGCACCGTTGACGACCCGGGGGCGCCGGCGGATTTCCGGATCCTCACGCCCGCCAACTGGTACGTCCTCGACCTGAACCCGACCACCCGGACGGCGTCCATCGCCCGGCTGGTCGAGCAACGGTTCGGGCCGACCGATGATCCGCGGCTGGTACAGGCCCGCCGGGAGCTGACCGCGCTGCTGCGCGGTGCCGCCCGGGACGCCGCCGACAACGGCGCCGTCTACGCCGCGCTGATGGACACGCTGGTGGACGGCGCGGCGCTGTCCGCCTCGCTGCTGGCGGTGATCGGCCCGGCCCCGGTGGACGAGGACGGCAACGTGGTCACCGATCCGGCCGCGCTGTCGGCCACCCTGCTCGCCGGTGAGCTGGCCGGTGCGGTCGAGGCCGCCATCGCCGGCGACGGCCCGGACGGCCCGGTCGCGGTCGACCTGACCCCCGACCCGCCGCCCGCCCCCGCCTCGTCGACACCGCCCGGCACGCCCGCCCCGGGCAGCCTGGACGGCACGCCCGCCGCCCCGGGCAGCCCGGCTGGCACGGCCGCCCCGGGCAGCCTGGACGGCACGGCCGGCCCGGGCGGTACCGGCGGGCCGGCCGGCCCGGGCGGTACCGGCGGGCCCGGGAACGGCCGGCCGGCGGGCGACTCCGCCGCCGGCCCGGACGAGGAGCGGACCGAGATCGTCGAGCTGCCGGCCGGGCCGGCCGTCCGGCTGCGCCGGCGCACCGACAGCGGGCTCCCCGGTACCACCGGGGAGACCGCGGCGGCGGCCGAGACGCAGTACTTCGTGCCGATCCCGGCCACCGACCGGATGCTCGTGCTCACCTTCGCCACCCCGAACG
>Ga0307499_10000291_pt1 | contig 18669 bp, 18 predicted proteins | sample 13_S_MG_FD_201363 | JGI IMG/M metagenome (GOLD analysis project Ga0307499, IMG submission 201363) | Soil microbial communities from Populus trichocarpa stands in riparian zone in the Pacific Northwest, United States - 13_S | ecosystem: Environmental > Terrestrial > Soil > Riparian zone > Trees... | reverse complement strand
GGACACGCCGTGCCTTTTCGCGGCCGCCTCCAGCACGCGCAGGCCCTCCGGGACCACTTCCTTGCCGATGCCGTCACCGGGAATGACCGCGATCCGATACTGCTTTTTGGCGCTGCTCATCGAGAGTTTCCTTGTCTTCGCTGGACCGGCTAATGCCGCTTATTTGATTGCCTTGCAATGGACCAAACCTGCCCGTTGCGCAACGCTGCACTGCAATGTTGACCGCCACGGCGCCGCAAGCTTAACAATTTGCGGCCCCCTCTTTCCACCTCCCTCACCCAAGCGAGAAATCCCATGGATCTGCACCTGCGCGGCAAACGCGTCCTGATCACCGGCGCCTCCAAGGGCATTGGCGCGGCTGCGGCCGAAGCCTTTGCCGAGGAAGGCTGCGACGTCATGCTGGCCGCCCGCAACGGCGAGCAGTTGAAGGCGCTGACCGAGCGGCTGCGCTCCGCCCACCAGATCGGTGCAACCGCCCATGTCGTCGACCTGCGCAAGGGCGAGGACATCGCGCGGCTGGTCAAGGAAGCCGCCGATATCGACATTCTCGTCAACAATGCCGGCGACATTCCGGGCGGCTCGATCGACAAGATCGACGAGGCGACCTGGCGACATGCCTGGGAACTGAAGGTGTTCGGCTACATCAATCTCACCCGCGCGATCTATGCCCAGATGAAGGCGCGTGGGCACGGCGTCATCGTCAACGACATCGGCGCGGCCGGCGAAAAGTTCGATGCCAACTACATCTGCGGCAGCGCCGGCAACGCCGCGCTGATGGCGTTCACCCGCGCGCTCGGCGGCAAGAGCCTCGCCGACAACATCCGCGTGGTCGGCATCAATCCCGGCCCCGTCGGTACCGACCGCCACGTCACGCTGCTGAAGACCCGAGCCAGGAACCAGTTCGGCGACGAGAACCGCTACAAGGAATTCCAGAAGAACATGCCGCTCGGCCGCCCCGCGCATGCGCGCGAGATCGGCGACCTGATGGCGTTTCTGGCGTCGGATCGGTCTGGCTATACGTCGGGGGTGATCTTTACCGTGGACGGCGGGCATACGGCGGGATGGGGTTAGGCTGCTAGCAGCACCTACAGACCTCATCCTGAGGAGCATCGCGAAGCGATGCGTCTCGAAGGATGGGCCGCGAGTGAACGAAAAAAAACTTGCCGCAGACAAGTTGATGGAGAGGTTGGCAAAGATGAAAACAGGAGCAAAGAATAAGCGGCCTGAATCTTGCTTTTAGCACGGAGCAACAGGAAAGAGTTTAGTCCATGTCTGACGCTGTACGCGACCTATTCAACCGCTGGGAGAAAGTTTGGCATGAAGGCCAATACGATCTGATCCCGAGTTGCCTTGGATCGCACTACATCCGCCATGACGAAAAGGGCGACCGGACGGTGACGCGGGAAGCCTATGCGGCAGAACTCGCGGCTGTCCATAAGGAGCGACCAGGCACCCGTGTCGTCGTGTACGATCACTCATTCACAGACGACCGCGCTTGGTTTCGCTTCTCGTTCGTGTGGCCTGATCCCACGACTGGCGAGCGCCGCAGCCGGGCGGGGATGCAAAGCTACCGGATCGAGGACGGCAAGCTCGCCGAGACCTGGATTACGCTGCTCCCGCTAGCCACCGCATGGACGGATGCGACTGCCCAGGAGCGTTGGACGGTCAAGCGTCCCATTTAGCCGTCATGCCGTGGCATGGATTGCTTCGCGGAGCCTGTCATCCGGCGGCGCTACGCGCCGACCGGGTGGCTCGCAATAATCTTCACGGTGGACGGCGGACATACGGCGGGTTGGTAATCCGCGGGCCACATACTCGACCTCATCCTGAGGAGCGTCGCGAAGCGATGCGTCTCGAAGGATGGGCCACGGGCCTCATGGTTCGCCCGGCGATGCGAAGCATCGTCCGGAGACGGTGCTTTCGCGCCTCCTCACCATGAGGTCGAAGAGACGCAATGACGGCGCCGCCTACCCCGTCGTCCGCTCGAACAACTGCCGGATCAGCGTCGTGATCCTGCCCTTCGGCGACATCATCTCGTACATGATGGTGAAGTGGTTCGCATCGGGGATTTCCTCGTACGTCACCGGCAATCCATATCGCGCGCGGTGACCGGCGAAATCGGCGGTCTGCTTGCGTAAGAGCGGCAGTTCGGCGCTGCCGACCACCAGCGACAGTGGCTTCAATGCACCGCCCTCCTGCATCATCGGCGAGTTGCGGCGCGAGGTTGCTTCATCCGCCCGCAGTTTCTCGTTGAGATAGGAGTGGCGGATCGGCTCGAGATCGTAGATGCCGCTAATGGCCATCCCCGCCCTCACCCTCGGATGCGACAGCGCCATCGAGGTCAGGTGCCCGCCGGCTGACCAGCCCGACACCACGATGCCCTCGGCGGCCACGCCAAGCGCGGGCAATTTCTCGACGAGGAAGTCAATGCCGGCGTGGATTTCGGCGACGATTTCGTCCAGCGTCGTCTCCGGCGCCAGCGTGTAGCCGATCAGCGCGACATTGATGCCATGCGCCATCGGGCCCTCGGCAAAGACGGTGAAAACCTCCTTGGCGCGCGTCTGCCAGTAACCGCCGTGGATGAACAGCAGCGTCGGCGCCTGCTCGCCCGCCTTGAGAAAATCGATCCGGTTGCGCTCGCGCGGGCCATATCGCAGGTCGAGATGGTTTGGAAAACGCTTGCGCATCTCGGCGGAGCGCTGCTCCCAGCCCGCGGCCATCTCGGCGCTGCCAGACACGGCCACACCGTTGTTGAGGCCGAGATCGCGCGCTTCCTGGCTCATCGCATGCCAGTCCAGCGCGGAAAACAATGTCGTCATGCAGATATCTCCGGTCGAATACAGCTTCCGCACATTCCACTTTGCCGAAAAATGTTCTACAGCACCATCTGCGATCAAGAAGCGGATAACAAGCGGAGAAAGCGAAGTGGCTGATCAGGAGTTGGTGCGTGAGACGGCGTGTGCCATCGTCGGCAAACTGCAATCGGGCGAAGTTACCCCGCTCGACCTGCTCGATGTGCTGGAAAAACGCATCGCCGAGGTGGATGGCAAGGTCAACGCGCTGCCGACTTTGTGCTTCGACCGCGCCCGCAAGCATGCCACCGCGCTGATGAAGAAGCCGGCCTCCGAGCGCGGCCTTCTCGCGGGGCTGCCGATCCCGATCAAGGACCTCACCAATGTCGCTGGCGTGCTGACCACGCAGGGCTCGCCGATCTACAAGGACAACATCCCTGCCAAGTCGGATATCCTGGTCGAGCATCTCGAAAACAATGGCGGGGTGGTCTACGCCAAGTCGAACACGCCGGAATTCGGCGCCGGCGCCAATACCTTCAACGAAGTGTTCGGCCCGACCCTCAATCCCTGGGACACCTCGCGCTCTGCCGCCGGCTCCTCGGGTGGCGCTGCGGTGGCGCTCGCCACCGGCACTGCGTGGCTTGCGCACGGTTCGGACATGGGCGGCAGCTTGCGCAACCCCGCAAGCTTCTGCGGCATCGTCGGATTGAGGCCGAGCATCGGCCGCGTCGCGCATACGATAGCCGCGGCGATCGATCGCAATCTCGGCCAGCAAGGGCCTATGGCGCGCAATGTCGAAGACGTCGCGCTGCTGCTCGATGCCATGTGCGGCGAGCATCCCGCTGATCCGCTTTCGTTGCCGGTGCTGCCCAATTCGTTTCTGTCTGCCGCCCGTTCCGGCAGCAAGCCGAAACGCGTCGCCTATTCGCCCGATCTTGGCATCACGCCGGTCGATCCCGAAGTCGTAGCCGTCACCCGCAAAGCCGCGCAGCGCTTTGCCGAGGCTGGCGCGATCGTCGAGGAAGCCCATCCCGACCTGCGCGAGGCCCATGAATGCTTTCACGTGCTGCGCGCGTTCGACTTTGCGCTGTCCAAGGCCGCGCTGTTGCGCACCAAGCGCGACCTGCTCAAGCCCGAAGTGATCTGGAATATCGAGGAAGGCCTTAAGCTGACGGTCGAGCAACTCGAACGCGCCGAAGCGCAGCGCGCCGCCATGACCGCGCGCACGCTGGAATTCTTCGAAAAATATGATCTGTTGCTTTGCCCGGCCACCATCGTGCCGCCCTTCCCGGTCGAGAACCGCTATGTCGCCGAATGCGCCGGCAAGAAGTTCGACAATTACGTCGAATGGCTCGGCATCGTCTACGCGATCACACTGGTGTGTTGCCCTGCGCTGTCGCTGCCGTGCGGGTTTACCGCCTCGGGCCTGCCGGTCGGGCTGCAGGTGGTGGCGCCGCCGCGCGGCGAGGCACAGTTGCTCGCGGGGTCGAGGGTGCTCGAGGATATCCTGGGCGTGCGCGGCACGACCCCGATCGATCCGCGGGCGCCCAAGTAAGCACGATCGTCAGAGCAACGTCTCTATCCAGCCCAGCGTTCTCAGTTTCGTGATCGGGGAACCCGGCATAGCCCGTCCTCGTTTCCTGCTGTTGTGCGTGGCGAATTGATCCGGGACAAAGGGATCGTGGATCGCCCTTTGGAGACGGATCATGACCGACCAAGCCATCAAATCTGCCGGCGATCATTTCGACATCCAGGACGTCGAGCGGCGGCTCAAGGCGATCTTCATCGGCTCGATCGGCAACCTCGTCGAATGGTACGATTTCTACGCCTACACCGCGTTCGCGCTGTATTTCGCGCCGGCGTTCTTTCCGAACAGCGATCCTGTGGTGCAGCAGCTCAATGCCGCGGTGCTGTTCGCGGCGACCTTCCTGATGCGCCCGCTCGGCGGCTGGCTGTTCGGCTTCATCGCCGACCGTTACGGCAGACGGCTGTCGCTGACGCTTTCCGTGGTCTGCATGTGCTTCGGCTCGCTGATCATCGCGGTGACGCCGACCTATGCCACCATCGGCATCGCCGCCCCTGCCATTCTGGCGCTGGCGCGCATCATCGAGGGGCTGAGCCTCGGCGGAGAATACGGCGCCAGCGCCACGTATCTCACCGAGGTCGCCGATCCCAAACACCGCGGCTTCTATTCGAGCTTTCAATACGTCACCCTGATCGGCGGCCAGCTCACCGCCATCATGGTGCTGTTGCTGCTGCAAAAGGTATTCCTCACCCCCGAGCAGCTTCGGGATTGGGGCTGGCGCATCCCGTTCGTGATCGGCGCCCTGCTCGCGATCTTTGCCGCGGTCATGCGGCGTAACCTGCATGAGACGGAAGCGTTCGAGGAAGCCAGGAAGCTGACAAAACCCACGGGCTCGATCCGCGGACTGCTGAAATATCCGCGCGAGCTATTGCTGGTGGTCGGCCTCACCGCCGGCGGCACCGCCGCGTTCTATACCTTCACCACCTACATGCAGACCTTCGTCAAACTGTCCGTCGGCCTCACCGAGGACCAGACTACTTTCGTGATCTTCGGTTCGCTGATCTTCGCAACGCTGTTGCAGCCGATCTATGGCGGTCTTTCCGACCGCATCGGCCGCAAGCCGCTCTTGATCTTCTTTGGCGTCGTCGGCACGCTGGCGACGGTGCCGATCCTGACCACGCTAAAGGACACAAAATCGCCGTTCACAGCCTTCCTGCTGATCTGCGCCGCCTGGATCTTCGTCGCTGGCTACACCTCGATCAACGCCGTCGTAAAGGCCGAGCTATTCCCGACCAATGTCCGCGCACTCGGCGTCGGCCTGCCCTATGCCATCACGGTGTCGCTGTTCGGCGGCACCGCGCCGGCGGTTGCGCTCTATTTCAAGACGCTGGGGCATGAGGACTGGTTCTACTATTATCTCAGCGGCATGATCTTCCTCTCGCTCATCATCTATGCGACGATGCGCGACACCAAACATGCGTCCGCGATGCATCGCCACGAGTGACTGGTCCCGATATGGCCGACGAGAACGAGCCGCCGCCGGAGAGCAAGCTGACGCGCAGCAAGGCGCGCTGGGCGCGCGAGGGAAAATTCCTCACCGGCAAGATTTCGCGGCCCGAGGAAGCCCGCCTTCCGCCTGGACAGCACCTGACGAAGGATTGGCCCACGCTCGATCTCGGGCTGACGCCGAACATTTCGCGCGAGCGCTGGCGGCTCGATGTTTATGGCGCGGTCGAAAATCCGCTGTTCTGGGACTTCCCCCAATTCACTGCGCATCCGCAGAGCAAATTCGTATCCGACATTCACTGTGTCACCACCTGGTCCCGCTACGACAATCAGTGGGAGGGGTTGGCGACCCGCGACCTGCTCGATGCCTGCCGCCCGCGCGAGGAGGCGCGGTTCGTGGTGCTGCATTCCCACGACGGCTACACCACCAACCTGGCGCTGGAAGATTTCGCCGCCGAGGATGCCATCCTGGTCCATAGCTGGTCGGGCGCGCCGCTCGAGCAGGAGCATGGCGGCCCGGTGCGGCTGGTGGTGCCGCATCTCTATTTCTGGAAAAGCGCAAAATGGCTGCAGAGCATCGAATTTCTGGCAGAGGATGCGCCGGGCTATTGGGAAGTGCGCGGTTACCACAATCGCGGCGACCCGTGGCAGGAACAGAGATATTCAGGCGATTGAGGATGGTTTAACCTTCCCTAGGTCGCGGCTTCATCCTTCGAGACGCATCGCTTTGCGATGCTCCTCAGGATGAGGTCTTGGACCCTCATGGTGAGGAGCGCGGCGACGCCGCGCGTCTCGAACCATGTAGGCCGAACTGCAGCCGACAGATCCGCGCCCAACCCAGGAGAACGCCCGTGCCGACGGAACGCTTTCAATTTACCGGCGAAGGCGGCCATCAGCTTGCCGCAGCCCTTGATACGCCGGATGGACCGGTGCAGGCCTACGCGCTGTTTGCGCATTGCTTCACCTGCGGCAAGGATGTGCTGGCGGCAAAACGCATCGCCGCAGCGCTGGCCGCCAAGGGAATTGCGGTATTGCGTTTCGACTTTACCGGCCTCGGCGCCAGCGAAGGCGAGTTTGCCAACTCCACCTTTTCGTCCAACGTCGCCGATCTCGTCCGCGCCGCCGATCATCTGCGTGAAGCCCGCGCCGCGCCCGCGCTCCTGATCGGGCACAGCCTCGGCGGCGCGGCGATCCTGGCCGCCGCCGGACAGATTCCGGAAGCGAAAGCGGTCGCGACCATCGCGGCACCCTCCGATCCCGTCCATGTCACCCATCTGTTCAAGGATCGCATCGAGGACATCCGCCAGCACGGCCAGGTGCTGGTGCAACTTGCCGGGCGGCCGTTCCACATCAAGCGCGAGTTCCTCGACGACATCGCCGAACACCGCCTGATGTCGCAGGTTGCAAAGTTGCACAAGGCGCTGCTGGTGATGCATTCGCCGACCGACGACACGGTCGGGATCGACAACGCCACCAACATCTTCGTCGCGGCCAAGCACCCCAAGAGTTTTGTCTCGCTGGCGGGCTCGGATCATCTGCTGTCCGGCAAGCGTGACGCGGCCTATGTCGCCGATGTCATCGCCGCCTGGGCCGAACGCTATATCGAGCCCATCGCCACGCAGCCCGCCGCTGCCGCGGGCGAAGCGCCGCGCAACGTCGTGGTGCGCGAAACCCGCAACGGCAAGTTTCAGCAGACCGTGACAACCGGTCCGCACCAGATGCTGGCGGATGAGCCCGTCGCCGCCGGCGGCGAGGACAGCGGACCCGGGCCATATGATTTCGTGCTGGCGGGCCTGGGCGCCTGCACGTCGATGACGATGCGGATGTATGCCGATCGCAAATCGCTGCCGCTCGATCGCGTCACGGTGACGTTGAAGCACAGCAAGATTCACGCAAAAGACTGCGAGGAATGCGAGACCCGCGAGGGCATGCTGGACCAGATCGACCGGGTGATCTCAATCGAGGGCGCGCTCGATGCCGATCAGCGCAAGCGATTGATGGAAATCGCCGACAAGTGCCCGGTGCACCGGACGCTGACGTCGGAAATCCGGATCGTGACGAAGGCGGCGGATTAGTGGATAGGCCACGGGCCTTCATGGTTCGAGACGCCGCCTCGCGGCTCCTCACCATGAGGGTCTCGCACCTCGCCTAATTCTCAAACCTCATCCTGAGGAGCATCGCAAAGCGATGCGTCTCGAAGGATGAAAGCCCAGGTCTTGAAACGCCTCTAGGCCGCCGCCAGCGGCCGGACGCGGAACGCGCCGCGCAGGCCGGCAGCGGAGCCGACCAAAATCCCGGCAAACGCGATCAGCGACGCCAGCGCCAGCGTGGAAAACCCCGTCAAGCCCTGCCCGACCGAACAACCAAAGGCCATCACGCCGCCTGCGCCCATCAGCGCGGCACCGCCGCCGGAGCGCAGCATGTGGCGCGGCGACTGATAGCCTTCGAGATGGAAGCGTCCGGTCGCCAGCGCCGTGACGAGGCTGCCCGCGTACACGCCGAACACCGTGACGATGCCGAAATTCAGCGTCGATCCCGTCGACAGCATGACATATTGCAACGCATCGGCGATCGGCGCGATGAAGGTGAGCGAGGTGACCGGCGCTGGATTGAAATCGTCGGTGCCGAGATAGCCGGTGGCGAACCAGCCGGCCGCGACCAGCAGGCCGACCACGAGACCCGCAGCGATCTGCCCCGGCGAGCGCCGGAACGCCGGATGCGCAAGGGCGAAGATGATCAGCGCCGCCGAGATGATCGATGCCGCCAGCATGCGCGCGGCCGCAGCACTCAGGCCCGCTCCCGCAAGCAGCGCCGGCACCGAATTTGCCGTTGTCGTGGTCTGGGACGCAGCGACCATGGCAATGCGCGGCGGCGCAATCAGGCCCTTCAGCGTCATCTGTGCGAAAATCGCCAGCACCACGACCACCACGAAGGAACGGAGATTGCCGCGTCCGAGCAGCACCAGCGCGCGTGAGCCGCAGCCGTTCGACAGCACCATGCCGTAGCCGAACAAGAGGCCGCCTAAGAACATCACCGGCACCGAAAACGACGGCAGCAGATAGATCGACTTGCCGATATCGACGAGGCCCGCCGCCGCCAGCAACTGCGTGGCGGCGACGGCCACACCGATTGCCAGCGCATAGGTGCGGATCAGGCGGCCGTCGCCTTCCGCCAGCCAGCCACGCATGCCGCTCATCAGGCAGAAGCCGCTCAACAGGCCGACCGAACCATAGACGAGGCCGATCACGAGCCCGGATAGAGTGACGATGCTGGCGCTATCCATGACTTGGCTCCCGTCACGCCGGCCGCAAAATCACGCGGTCGCGCGACGAACCAGCCACCGCAATGAAGGCAGCCTTGGCCTGCTCCAGCGGGTAGATCGCACCCGGCTTGATCGGGAACGGCTTGAGATGGCCGTTGGCGAAGCCGGGACCCAGTTCCCGCAGCACCGCGCCGGTCGCAACCGACGACAGGCCGAGCGTATCGATGCCCACGTAAGTGTGCTGGCCGCGATAGAACTCCAGAATGTTGAACTGCACGATGCGGTCGACCGCGGCGATCAGGATCTGCCGCCCGCGCAACGCCAGCGATTTGTGTGCGGCCTCGAAATAGGGATCGCCGACCGTGTTGAACACGATGTCGGCGCCCTTGCCTTCAGTCAGTTCGCGCACGCGCGCCGCGACGTCGGTCGCGGCGGCGTCGATGACCTCGACTTGCGAATTGGCATGGCCCTCGTACGGCTCGGCCCTGCGCACCACGCCGATCGCGCGCGCGCCGTGCCAGGTCGCGATCTGCGTCGCCGCCTGCCCGACCTTGCCGTTGACGCCCATTACCAGCACGGTCTCGCCCGCCTTCGGAATGCCGGCGCGGCGCAGACCTTCCATCGCGGTCACAAAAGGCACGCCGATGCCGGCGGCCTCTTCCCATGAAATGCTCGCGGGCTTCTCGACCACGGCTTCGGCCTCGACCACGAGATGCGTGGCATGGGTCCCGTCGCGGCGGATACCGAGGTCGCCGGAAGAGCCGAACACCTCCCGCCCGATCCAGCCTTGCGGCCCGTCGATCACGACGCCTGCATAGTCGCGGCCCGGCGTGCGCGGGAAGACGGCATAGGGCATCAGCCCGGTCGCGGCCTTCACGTCGGATGGATTGACGGCGGCGGCCTTGAGCTCGATCAGCAGATCATTTTCGCCGCGCGACAGCGGGTGTGTCTCGATGACAGGCGAGATCGACGCAGCATCGACGGCCTTCGCCGGCAGGCGGACACAGCGGGCCTGCACGGCGGAACGTCGAACATCGGGCTTCTCGGCAACAGACATCAGGGTTCCCGCTCGGTTTCTGAGCAGGGGTTACCCTTTCGGCCGCTTGTCGTAAACACGTTTTGCCTTGCCGAGCGAACGTTCCAGCGTGTCGGGGGCGACGGCCTTGATCCGGGCGGTGATGCCGATGGTGTTCTTGATGAAGATTGAGACCTTTTCGGTGTGCACGGGCAACCCGCTGCCGTCCCAGCTTTCGGGTCGGGCCTCGGCGAGCACGGTCATCTCGTCCATCCGCCCTTCGCGCGTCAGTTCGATGATGAAATGGCCGCCGCACCAGTCGGTCGCCAGCAGCGCCTCCTCGATCTGGGTTGGGAATACGTTGACGCCGCGCAGGATGATCATGTCGTCGGAGCGCCCCGTCACCTTCTCCATGCGCCGCATGCCGGGCCGCGCGGTGCCGGGCAACAGCCGCGTCAGGTCGCGGGTACGGTAGCGGACGATCGGAAAGCCCTCTTTCGTCAGCGAGGTGAACACCAGTTCGCCCTTCTCGCCGTCGGGCAGCACCGCGCCGGTCTCGGGGTCGATCACCTCGGGATAGAAATGGTCCTCCCAGATGTGCAGGCCGTCCTTGGTCTCCACGCATTCCTGCGCCACGCCGGGGCCGATCACTTCCGACAGGCCGTAAATATCGGTCGCGTCCATGTCGAAGGCGTGCTCGATCTCGGCGCGCATCGCGTTGGTCCACGGCTCGGCGCCGAATATGCCGAATTTCAACGACGATTTGCGCGGGTCGAGGCCCTGCTTCTTGAACTCGTCCGAGATCGCCAGCATGTAACTCGGCGTCACCGTGATGATGTCGGGCTTGAAGTCGTTGATCAGTTGCACCTGCCGCTCGGTCATGCCGCCGGACACCGGCACCACGGTGCAGCCGAGCTTTTCGGCGCCGTAATGCACACCGAGTCCGCCGGTGAACAGGCCATAGCCGTAGGCATTGTGAATGATCATCCCGGTGCGGCCGCCGGCGGCTCGGAGCGAGCGCGCCATCACGTCCGCCCAGATGTCGATATCGCCTTGGGTATATCCGACCACGATCGGCTTGCCCGTTGTCCCCGACGACGCGTGGATGCGGACCAGCTTTTCGCGCGGCACCGCGAACATGTTGAAGGGGTAATTGTCCCGAAGGTCGGTCTTCACCGTGAACGGGAACCTGGCGAGATCGGAGAGCTGCCTGAAATCGGAGGGATGCACGCCGGCCGCATCGAATGCCTTCCGGTAATGCGCGACGTTGTCGTAGGCATGCTTGAGCGACCAGGCGAGACGTTTTGTCTGCAGCGCCATGATCTCATCGCGCGAGGCGCGCTCGGCCTCATCCAATTCAGCGCTGTAACCGCTTCCGCTGGATTTCAATCTTGCCATGGCCATGACGCGTTTCCCTCCTCGCTATTTTTGTGCCGCCGCGCTGTCCGCGCTCGGCAGCCACGTCCCGGCAATCGTGCGCGAATGACCGCGGAACTCGGCGATCACGACGTCGCCCGCGGTGACGCGAACGTCATAGATCCCGGACCGGCCGCTGCGCGAAATTTCACGCGCGGTCGCGACCAGAACGTCGCCGAGCTTGCCGGGCCTGATGAAGGTGATGTCGCATTGCGCGGCGACCGCACGCTGGTTGCGGGAGTTGCAGGCAAAGGCGAAGGTGGAATCGGCCAGCAGGAAGATGAAACCGCCATGCGCGATGCGCTGGCCGTTGACCATGTGCGGCTGCACCGTCATCGTCAGCGTCGCAACGCCGGGCTTCACCTCGACAATCTTCATGCCGAGGCCTTGGCTGGCGTCGTCTTCGTTCCACATCGCATCCGCGCAGGCGCGGGCGATATCGTCGGGCGAAAGTGCTATGTTCATAGCGGGCTGCCCGCTCTGCGAGACGGTTCCACGACGTATTCTCCCTTTGCGTACGAGCCTGTTCGGCCTCTTTAGCTTCTTAGTGTCGGGTCGAAGCACCAGTGGTGTCAACGAGCCCGAAATCTCTCCTCCGTCATTCCGGGGCGATGCGAAGCATCGAACCCGGAATCTCGAGGTTCCGGGTTCGCTTCGCGCCCCGGAACGACGGGCTCACACATGATCGTAATCCACGACCACCCTGTCCGAACACGGCCGCGCCTGGCAGGTCAGGATAAATCCCGCCTTCAGTTCCCACGGCTCCAGCGAATAATTGACTTCCATCTGCGCGTCGCCCTCGACCAGCTTGGCGCGGCAGGTCGAGCACATGCCGCCCTTGCAGGCGAACGGCAGGTCCATGCCGGCGCGCAACGCGGCATCCAGAATGGATTCCTCCTCGGCGACCGGAACCTCGCGGCGCTTGCCGTCGATGATCAGCGCGGCCATCGCCTTGGGCGGCGCGGACGCTTCGATGGCTTTCTTCGGCCGCGGCTTGCCGCCGAACTCCGAGACGAAACGCTCGACGTGAATGCGCTCCTCGGCAATGCCAATGTCGCGGCAGGTCGTTTCGATATCCTCGCTCATGCCCGTAGGGCCACAAATGAAGACGTGATCCACGCTTGCCGCCGGTACCAGCGAGCGAAGCAGCACGCGCACCTTCTCGCCGTCGAGCCGGCCGTGCAGGATCGGAATGTCCTGTTCTTCGCCCGAGATGACATGGAACAGCGAGAGCTGCTGCATGAAGCGATCCTTCAATTCCTCGAGCTCTTCGAGGAACAGCATGCTCGATGTCGAGCGGTTGCCGTAAAACAGGAAGAAGCGGCTGTTCGGTTCGCGCGCCAGCACGCCTTTCACAATTGACAGGATTGGCGTGATGCCGCTTCCCGCGGCAAAGCCGACGTAAACCCGCGCCTCTCCGGGCGCATGCGCGATGCCGAAGCGGCCGGTCGGCGTCATCACATCGAGTTCATCGCCCGACTTCAATTCGTCTGCGGCCCAGTTCGAGAATGCGCCGCCGTCGATCTTTTTCACGGCGATGCGCAACTCGCCATCGTCGGGCCCGGAACAGATCGAATAGGAACGCCGTACTTCCTCGCCGTCCATCGTCGTGCGCAGGGTGAGGTATTGGCCGGGGGTGAAGCTGTAGTCGTCCTCCAGCTCTTTCGGGATCGCAAAGGTCATGGACACAGCGTCGGCGGCTTCGCGGCGCAAGTCATTGACGGCCAGACGATGAAAGCGTGGTGCGTGGGACATTTCAAAAATCTCGCCACGTCATTGCGAGCGTAGCGAAGCAATCCACACTTTCTTCGCCGCTCGATGGATTGCTTCGCTGCGCTCGCAATGACGGCATAGAGATCCTCAATGACACTTGAAATAATCGAACGGTTCACGACAGCTCTTGCAGCGCCACAGCGCCTTGCAGGAGGTCGAGCCGAACTCGGACAGCAGTTCGGTGTTATCAGAGCCGCATTGCGGGCATGCCACCTGCTGTTCGCCGAACAACGCGCGGCGCGAGTTTGACGCCTGCGGCGGCGCGATGCCGTATTCCCGCAGCTTGTTGCGGCCGTCCTCGCTCATCCAGTCCGTGGTCCAGGCCGGCGACAACACCGTGCGGACGGTCGGCCGCGCGATGCCGGCGCGTTCCAGCGCCAATTCGATTTCGAGCGCGATCATATTCATGGCAGGACAGCCGGAATAGGTCGGCGTGATCGCGACCTCGACACGGCCGTCACGGACTTCGACCTCGCGCAGCACGCCGAGATCGGCGATGGTCAGCACCGGGATTTCGGGATCGACCACTTGCGACGCCGCCTCCCAGGCGCGGCGGCGCAGGTCGCTGTCGTTGCGAACAGCCGCTACCATGTCGCCCCCGGAAAGGTCCGCGGCATCGACTGCAATTCGCTCAGGAGATGGCCGAGATGCTCGCTGTGCCGCCCGCTGCGGCCGCCCTGCTGCATCCAGTCGTTGTTCGGCAAGGCCAACGTCGCGTCGCCGACGACGCCGGTAATTGTCTTTAGCCATTGCGAACGCAACGGCGCCGGATCGACGGCGATGCCAGCGTCGATCAGCCCGCGCTCGCTGTCGTCGACGGCAAACATCTCGCCGGTAAACGCCCAGAGTTCGTCGATCGCTGCCTGCGCGCGGGCATGGCTTTCTTCGGTGCCATCGCCAAGGCGGACGATCCATTCCGAGGAATGGCGGACGTGATAGGCGCTTTCCTTTTCAGACTTTGCCGCAATCGCCGCCAGCGTCGCGTCGGTCGAGCGCATCATCGCCCGCCAATAGAGGTCGGCGAAGGTCGCGTAGAAAAACTGCCGCACCATGGTGCGCGCAAAGTCGCCGTTCGGCTGTTCCAGCAGCAGCAGATTGCGGTATTGCCGGACGTCGCGCAGAAAGGCGAACTTGTCCTCGTCGTTATCCCTGCCCTCGGCCTTGGCCGCATAGGAATAGAGCTCGCGCGCCTGGCCGAGCAGGTCGAGCCCCATATTGGCGAGCGCCATGTCCTCTTCCAGCATCGGCGCGTGGCCGCACCATTCCGACAGCCGATGACCCAGGATCAGCGCATCGTCGGCGCGGCGCAGCGTGTAGAGCACCAGCGGCGTTTCGGAGACGGTGATGTTGGCGACGGTCATGAGGTCTAACCCAGGTCTAGATCGTCATTGCGAGCGTAGCGAAGCAATCCAGACTTGTTTTGCGGCGCGATGGATTGCTTCGCTGCGCTCGCAATGACGGTGAAACCTACATATGTCCCACTTCATCCGGCACGTCGTAAAACGTCGGGTGCCGGTAGATCTTGGATTCCGCCGGCTCGAACATCATGCCCTTCTCGGAGGGATCCGACGCCGTGATCGCGTTTGATGGCACCACCCAGATCGAAAGCCCCTCGCCGCGGCGGGTGTAGATGTCGCGCGCGGCCTGCAGCGCCAGCGTGGCGTCGGTGGCGTGCAGCGAGCCGACATGCTTGTGCGCAAGCCCGTTGCGGCTGCGGATGAAGACTTCCCAGAGCGGAATGTTCGGCGTTGCCATTGATGATCTCCCTACTCGGCGGCTTGCAAGGCGGCGCGCTGCCGGCGCTTCTCGGCATAGGCCAGCGCGGCCTCGCGCACCCAGGCGCCGTCGTCATGCGCCTTGCGCCGCGCAGCCAGCCGGTCGCGGTTACAGGGGCCGTTGCCGGCCAGCACCTGCTTGAACTCGTCCCAGTCGATCGCGCTGTATTCCCAGTTGCCCGCTTCGTTTTGTTTCATGCCGGGATCGGGAATGCTGAGCCCGAGGAATTGCGCCTGCGGCACGGTGGCGTCGACGAACTTTTGCCTCAGCTCATCGTTGGAAAAACGCTTGATCTTCCATTTGGTCGAGCTGTCGCTGTGCTGGCTGGCCTGGTCGGGCGGACCAAACATCATCAAGACCGGCCACCACCAGCGGTTCAGCGCGTCCTGCGCCATCGCCTTCTGCTCGGCGGTGCCACGGCACAGCGTCAGCACGATTTCAAAGCCCTGGCGCTGATGGAAGGATTCCTCCTTGCAGACGCGGATCATCGCGCGCGCGTAGGGACCGTAGGAGCAGCGGCACAGCGGGATCTGGTTCATAATGGCCGCGCCATCGACCAGCCAGCCGATGGTGCCGATGTCGGCCCAGGTCAGCGTCGGATAATTGAAGATCGAGGAATATTTTGCCTTCCCCGCCAGCATCAGGTCGACCAGCTCTTCGCGCGAGGTGCCGAGCGTTTCGGCGGCGGCGTAGAGATAAAGTCCGTGGCCGCACTCGTCCTGCACCTTGGCAAGCAATGCCGCCTTGCGGCGCAGCGACGGCGCGCGGGTGATCCAGTTGCCTTCGGGCAGCATGCCGACGATCTCGGAATGCGCGTGCTGGGAAATCTGCCGCGTCAGGGTCTTGCGGTAGGCTGCCGGCATCCAGTCGTTCGGCTCGATGCGCTCTTCGGCATCGATGCGCGCCTGGAACTGCGCGGCCCGCGCGGCGTCCTCAATGTTGCGGTCTTCGCCCTCGGACGAATTGAGCGCCTGCGTATACATGGCGGACCTCCCTGAAATTGTTGGGAGCGAATATATAACACAATTTACGATATGCAATATAATTCTGTAACATATTTACGGATCGCCAAAGCGCTTCGCAAGTTCCACGCCGGGCTTCGGCAAAGGCCCGGTTTCGTTGGTGGCGTGGCGATCAAGCCATTGTTCGGACGCGGGAAGCAGCGCGCGATAGATCTCGCCGCACAGCGCTCGGGCTGCCCTGCCCGGCCAGTCCGAAGGCAACAGCGCTGTCGGCAATAGCGGATCGCGCAGCACGACGCGGCGGTAATGGTGGATCAGGAGCACGCGCGCGGTGAAGGCGTCGGCCTCCGTCAGCCGCTCGCCGCTGACGATCCAGCGATGCAGCGGCTCGAAGGTTTTCATGAACTTCTGATAGGCGTCGGCGGTGCGATCGAGCGGCCAGCTCTCGCTGAGCAGGCGCCGCCCGCTGTCGTCTTCGGCCGAGACTTCGAGGCGGATGGCGCCCGAGGCTTCCTCCGGCACCGGCACGCCCGAAGGCGCGACCCACACGCCTGGCAGCGGACTGCCGAAGCCGGCGTTCTTCAGCGCCTCGCGCGCGGCGTCACGATCGCCGCCATTGCCGATCAGCAGCAGCTCGAACCTTCCGGTCCAGTCGGAGGCCGGCGGGCCGTAGATGTGTTTCGTTGCGATATCAAACGTTTGCCGCCCGCTCTGCACCAGACGATAGAAGCTGTTGCGACCGATTCTATTGCGTTCGAACCAGCCGTCGGCGGTCAGCCGCGACATCGCGGTGCGCACCACACTGGCGTCGGTGTCCAGTTGTTCGAAGAATTCCAGCAGCGTACCGAGCCAGACCGAGCCGCCGCGCGGCACGATGGCGTCGCCGAATACGGTGATGACGATCGAACCGGTACGCGACGGTTCGCGCTTCAACTGCTGGATAATGCGGGCAAGCGGCGGCGGCATGCGTCAGGGCATAGCGCGTTTTGCGGGAGAGCGACAATGGCGGCCGGGAGTTCTCCCTCGCCCCGCTCTTGCGGGGAGAGGGTTGGGGTGAGGGGCTGCCTCAGCAAATTCGATGGAGAGGAGTTCGCGGAGAGCCCCCTCACCCGCCGCTTCGCCATAGCTGAAGCTTCGCTTCAGCGTTCTTTGCTGAGAACGGCCGCCGAAGGCGGCCTACGCTCTCCCCGCACGCGGGGCGAGGCTGTCGGAGTACGCCGCGCACCTACCGATGCGGGTTCGGATAAACCAAGCCGCGCCAGCCGCTTCGATCGAACGGCGCCCATTCGCCTTCCGGCTGCGCCAGGCGATCGGCGACCGCATAGACCGCGGCCGGATGATGACCCATGCCGCAATGGCTGCTCTCGACCTCGATGCTTTCGGAGGTCGCGCTGGCTTGCTCCATGCAGCCCTGCCAGGCGCAGATACCGTCGGTGCGGCTGAAAATCGCCGTGGTCGGCACCGGCGGCGTCCCCGCCAGCCCGCCGCCGAAACGATGATCTTCTTCCTCGGCGCTACGGCCGCTTGCCAATTCGTAAACACGCCAGGCGTTGGTGGCCTTCGGGCCCGACGCAAACGGACTGCCGAGCGTGATCACGCCACGCACGCGCTCCGGCATCATCTTGGCGAGCTGGCGGGCGTAGAGGCCGCCGAGACTCCAGCCAACCAGCGAGACCTTAGCGCCGTGCGTGTCGTTCAGCTCCTGCACCAGATCGACCATCGCGTCCTGCACGCCGTGGCGCAGCCCGAGATTGCGGCCCTGGCGCCAGCCCGAAACGGCGTAGCCGCGGCTCTTCAGGAAGCTGCGCAGCGGACGGGTGGACGTGTCGGACGCCACAAGCCCGGGCAGTACCAATACGGGATGGCCGTCGCCGCGGGGAGCGAGGCTCAGCAGCGGCAAGGCACCGAGAAACGCCCCCAGCTCGGAAATGGCGCGCCCCTCCAGAAACATCAGGGTTCTGGACGGCGGCGAAAGCGTCTGTGCAGCAACGGACATTATGTCTCCTCTCGGGTCGGCCCCTTTACGTCGCGGCAGCCGGCCACTGGTTCAGTGAAGTAGACGCAAACGCAGCAGAATCGTTCCGCATCGCAACATTGCTTCCTAAAAAGCTAGGAAACCGGTTTTCGGCTTGCAAGCCGGCCGACTACTGACGGGGGTAACTAAACGTGTTGGCGTGATTAATTAGTCACAACAGCCGCAGCAGGTATTCGAGGGTGTAGAGCGCCAGCCCCGCAAGCCCGCCGATCAGCGAGCCGTTGAAGCGGATGTATTGCAGGTCGCGGCCGATGTTGATTTCGATCAGCGAGATCAACTGCCCCATGTCCCACGACTTGACTTGGTCGGAGATGAAGGTCGAGACGCCGCTCTTCTGTTCGGCGACGACCGTTCGGAGCACGGCCACGAGGCCCTGATTGATTTCGGTGCGCAGCTCCGCGTCGCCGGCCAGCGCCTCACCTGCCGTCACGAACATGCGCACCAGATACTGCTCCAGCACCTGGGTCTCGCCCGACGCGCTGCGCTCGAAGAAGGTGCGCACATTGTCCCAGATATGGCGCGCGAGGTCCGTCAGTTCGGGCCGCGCCAGCAGATCGCGCTTGAGGCCCTGGATGCGCTCGGCATAGGCCGGGTCGGTGCCGAGACG
>Ga0307499_10000290_pt1 | contig 18679 bp, 14 predicted proteins | sample 13_S_MG_FD_201363 | JGI IMG/M metagenome (GOLD analysis project Ga0307499, IMG submission 201363) | Soil microbial communities from Populus trichocarpa stands in riparian zone in the Pacific Northwest, United States - 13_S | ecosystem: Environmental > Terrestrial > Soil > Riparian zone > Trees... | reverse complement strand
GCCGAGCTCGGCATGCGCGTCGTATTGATCGACAAGGACAAGGTCGGTGGGACCTGCCTGCACCGGGGGTGCATCCCGACCAAGGCGCTGCTGCACGCCGCCGAGCTCGCGGACAACATCCGCGAGAGCGCCCAGTTCGGCGTCCGGTCCGCGTTCGAAGGCATCGACATGTCGGCCGTCAACAACTACAAGGACGGCGTGGTCAGCCGGCTCTACAAGGGCCTGCAGGGCCTGGTCAAGGCCCGGGGTGTCGAGTTCGTGCAGGGCGAGGGGCGGCTGGTCTCCCCGACCGCCGTCCAGGTCGGCGACACCGTCTTCAATGGGCGGCACGTCGTGCTCGCCACCGGCTCCGCCGCGAAGAGCCTGCCCGGCCTGGACATCGACGGCGAGCGGGTCATCTTCAGCGACCACGCGCTGCGGCTCGAGCGGGTGCCGGCGTCGGTGGTCATTCTCGGCGGCGGCGTGATCGGAGTCGAGTTTGCCAGCGTCTGGAAGTCGTTCGGCGCGGACGTGACGATCGTGGAGGCCCTGCCGCACCTCCTCCCGCTCGAGGACGAGTCGAGCTCGAAGCTGTTGGAGCGTGCCTTCCGGCGCCGCGGCATCGGGTTCAAGCTCGGCGCCCGGTTCTCCGGCGTGCAGCACCGGGACGGCGGCGTCCAGGTGACGCTGGAGAACGGCGAGCAGATCGACGCCGAGATGCTGCTGGTCGCCGTCGGTCGCGGCCCGATCTCGCCCGGCCTCGGGTACGAGGAGGCCGGCGTCGCCACCGACCGCGGTTTCGTCAAGGTCGACGCCTACTGCCAGACCAACGTCGCCAGCATCTCCGCGGTCGGCGACCTCATCCCGACGCCTCAGCTGGCACATGTCGGATTCGGTGAGGGAATCCTGGTTGCCGAGCGGCTGGCCGGGCTCCCAGTGGTCCCGATCGACTATCTCGGCGTGCCACGTGTCACCTATTCCGAGCCGGAGGTCGCGTCGGTCGGCATGACCGAGGCCCAGGCAGCGGAGAAGTACGGCGCGGACGGCATCCGCACCCTCACCTACGACCTCGCCGGCAACGGGAAGAGCCAGATCCTCAAGACCTCCGGCGCGGTGAAGCTCATCTCCGAGCAGGACGGCCCGGTGCTCGGCGTGCACGCCGTCGGCAGCCGGGTCGGCGAGCTGCTCGCCGAGGCGCAGCTGATCTACAACTGGGAAGCGCTGCCGAGCGAGGTCGCCCAGTTGATCCACGCCCACCCGACGCAGTCCGAGGCAATCGGCGAGGCGCACCTGGCCCTTGCCGGCAAGCCCCTGCACATGCACAGCTGAGCGCCGTCCCGGGCCCTCATCTCCTGACACAGAAGGAGTCGTTGACCAATGCCGGTCTCCGTCACGATGCCGCGCCTCGGAGAGAGCGTGACCGAGGGCACTGTCACCCGCTGGCTGAAGAAGGAGGGCGAGCGGGTCGAGGCCGACGAGCCGCTGCTTGAGGTCTCCACCGACAAGGTGGACACCGAGATCCCCGCGCCCGCGTCCGGAGTGTTGTCGGCCATCAAGGTCGGCGAGGACGAGACGGTCGAGGTCGGGGTCGAGCTTGCCGTCATCGACGACGCGAGCGGAGCGACCGGCGACGCGGCCCCGGCCAAGCAGGAGAGCCCGGAACCGGAGCAGCAGGAGCAGCCGCCGGCGCAGGCACAGCAACCGCAGTGGAGCGAGCCGGCGAGCGCACGGTCGGCCGAGCCGGCGAAGGCGGAGCAGCCGGCCGAGCAGCCGCGCCCGGCCGCGCCGCAGCAGAGCGCGCCCAGCCAGCAGCCAGCCCAGGCACCGGCTCCGGCCGCGCAGCCGCAGACTGCGCCCGCTCCGCAGGCCGCGCCGCAGCCGGCCGCTGCGCAGACCGACGCCGACGTCTTCGGCGGCGCCTACGTGACCCCGCTGGTCCGCAAGCTGGCGGCTGAGCACGATGTCAACCTGTCTGGGCTTGCCGGCACCGGGGTGGGTGGCCGGATCCGCAAGCAGGATGTGCTGGAGGCGGCCCGGGCCAAGCAGGCGAGCCCGGCGCAGCCGGAGGCCCCGCAGGCGCCGGCCGCCCAGCCGGCCGGCACGCCCAGCCGGCAGCCCGCCCGGGTCGCGGCGTCCCCGCTGCGTGGCACCACCGAGAAGATGTCCCGCCTGCGCACCGTCATCGCGCACCGGATGGTGGAGTCGATGCAGGTCAGCGCCCAGCTGACCACGGTGGTCGAGGTCGACGTGACCGGGGTCGCCCGGCTCCGGAGCCGGGCGAAGGCGGACTTCGAGGCCCGCGAAGGCGTACGCCTGTCGTTCCTGCCGTTCTTCGCCGTGGCCACGGTCGAGGCGCTCAAGCAGCACCCGAAGGTGAACGGGTCGATTGATGTCGAGGCCGGGACGATCACGTACCACGAGGCCGAGCACCTCGGTATCGCCGTCGACACCGAGCGGGGGCTGCTGGTCCCGGTGATCCACAACGCCGGCGACCTGAACCTCGGCGGGATGGCCCGCAAGATCGCCGACCTGGCCGAGCGCACCCGCGCGAACCGGGTCAGCCCGGACGAGCTTGCCGGCGGCACCTTCACGTTGACCAACACCGGCAGCCGCGGGGCGTTGTTCGACACGCCGATCATCAACCAGCCGCAGGTCGGGATCCTCGGCACCGGCAGCGTGGTGAAGCGGCCGGTAGTGGTCGACGACCCGAACCTGGGTGAGGTCGTCGCCGTCCGCTCGATGGTCTACCTGGCGCTGAGCTATGACCACCGGCTGGTCGACGGCGCCGACGCGGCCCGCTTCCTGGGCACCATCAAGGACCGTCTGGAGGGCGGCGCGTTCGAGGCCGACCTTGGCCTGGCCTGATCCGCCGATGCCGGCCGCCTGCCCGCCGACCGCCTCAGGTCGCGGGCTGGCGGCGGCTGGGCGAAGATCAGCACTGTGCGAATAGCGATCACCGGGGCCCGCGGGCTGATCGGCAGCGCGCTGGTGCCGGCGCTGGAGGGTGTTGGACACACGGTCGTGCCGCTGGTCCGGCGAACGCCGCGGGCTGGTGAAGTCGGCTGGGACCCGGCCCGGCGGCAACTGAACCCGGCGGACCTGTCCGGAACCGACGCTGTGATCCACCTCGCCGGCGCCGGCATCGGCGACCGGCGCTGGACGCCCGCCTACAAGCGCACGCTGCTGGACAGCCGGGTCGATGGCACCACCACCCTGAGCGAGGCGATCGCGGCGGCCGAACCACGGCCGCCGGTGCTGCTGTCGTCGTCCGCGATCGGCTGGTACGGCGACACCGGCGACCGGGCGGTGGATGAGAGCGCGCCAGCCGGCTCGGACTTTCTCGGCGACCTGTGCCGCCGGTGGGAAGAAGCCACCCGAGCCGCCGCGGACGCCGGCGTGCGGGTGGTGCACCTGCGCACCGGCCTGGTTTGCGCGGGCAAGGGCGGGCTGCTCGGCCGGCTGCTGCCGCTGTTCCGGCTGTGCCTTGGTGGCAAGTTGGGCACCGGGAAGCAGTACTGGTCGTGGATCTCGCTCGCCGACGAGATCAGCGCGATCCAGCATCTTCTCGACAGCGACGTGTCCGGCCCGGTGAACCTGACCGGACCGGAACCGGTCACCAACGCCGAGTTCACCAAGGTGCTCGGCCGGGTGCTCGGCCGCCCCACGCTGGCGCCGGTGCCCGCTTTCGCGTTGCGGATTGCTGTCGGTGAGTTCGCCGACGTCGGCGTCCTGACCAGCCAGCGGGTACTCCCGAAGGTGCTGGAAAGCAGCGCATACCCGTTCCAGCACAGCACCGTGGAGGCGACGCTGCGCTGGGCGACCGGCCGCGACTGACCGCACCAGCCGCCGCGCCAACCCGGCCGACGTCATGCCAGCCGCCAGCCGTCCGGGCTCAGGGTGAGGTCGACGACGATGACGCTCTCCGGACGGCCCGGAATCGGTGCGACCGGCCGGCCGGACCGGAGCCGCAGCGATGCCGGCAGCGACTGCGCGACCCGCAGCCGCACCTCACCCGGGCCGGACGACTCGACCGCGACCAAGCGGAGCCGGTGCCGCACGCCACGCACCGTCTCGCCAGTGGCGGTGATCCGACGCAGCTGAGCCGTGTCCAGGCTGAGGTGCGAACCAGGCAGGTAAACCTGCCGCAGCAACGCCGGGTCGCCACGCTCGTACGCCCGGGCCCGAACCGCGTCCAGCCCGTCCAGCACAGCCAGCCAGTCGCGGGCCGGCGCCGGTCGTGCGGACGTCGGCGGCGTGGCCGCGCCAGGGCCGGCCGGCGCCGCGCCCGCCGACGGTCCGGCCGCACCGCCGGTCACCCACGCCGCGCCGCCGCAGGCGACCGCGAGAACAGCGGCCCCGACCAGCCAACGGCCTGGCCGCCGGCGGCTGCCGGGCGGCTCCTGCCAGCGGTGCCGGGGCCCGGCTGGCACCACCCGCGCGACCGGGCCGACGACCGGGCCAGCGACCGGCGGACCGGCGAGCGGCACGGGTTCCGGCTCGCAGCTGGCCCGCACGGCGAGGGCGAACTCTGCCGCCGTGCCCCGATCGCCCGGATCAGCTGACAGGCCCCGGCGCAGTGCCCGGACCAGCGGTGCCGGCGCGTCGAGGCCGGCGAGGTCGTCCGGACCAGGGCACGTCGGCGCGCCGGTCAACGCCTGCCCAGCCACCCGGGCCAGCATCAGCACGTCGGTTGCCGGGCCGGCTGGCCGCGGCACACCATCCGGATCGGACCGTCCACTTGCGACACCGGGCAGCTCGGGCTCCGCCAGCAGCGGCCGTCCGTCCACATTGAACAGAACGTTCGCGGGATGCACCGACCCGTGCGCGATGCCGTTTCCGTGCAGAAATTCGAGCGCCGACGCGAGTGGCACGAGAACCGTGACGAGCTCGCCCGGACGCAGCCGGCCGCGGCGGCGAAGCAGCATCGCTAGGCTGCCACCGGCGGCGTAGTCAAGCACCAGCACGGTCGCCTGGGAGCCGGCGAGGACCGCACGGACCGGCAGCAGGTGCGGCTGGCCCGCCTCGGCAAGCGACACCACCCGCTGCCGCAACGCGGCCAGGTCAGCGGCGGATGGCGCGCAGTGCAGGCGTTTCAAGGCGACGAGGCCACCGTCGCGCGCCGATCGTGCCCGCCACACCTCGCCGCTGGCGCCGAAGCCGACCAACTCAGTGGCGACGTACCCCGGCACGCTCCATGCCATCCGCTCGTGCATGGCGAGCAGGGTAGGCAGATTCGCTACAAGATCGTTCCCGTTATCCACAGGCAGAACAGTTATCCACAACTTGCGCCGCAGCCGCGAATCCGGGCTTGACGGCGGCTAGTGTCGCCGCCATGTGTCTGCGTCGGCAGCTAGCAAAGCCTTACGGAGAGGGCTATTGATGAACATCCTCGCGACGTCCGGCGGGTTCAAGGCCGACGATCGGCGGCCGATGCGGCCCGGCCCGCTCGTCGATCATGCCTTCGAGCTCGCGGCATCGCCGGCCCGGCCGCGGTTCTGCTACCTCGGAACCGCCTCTGGCGACAGCGACTACGCCATCTCGGCGATATACCAGGCGTTCAACGACCGGGATGTCGTGGTGTCGCACGTCGCGTTGTTCCCGATGCCGAACTTCGCCGATCTGCGCGGGCACCTGCTGTCCCAGCACGTCATCTGGGTCGGCGGCGGGAGTGTGGCAGGGCTGCTGGCGATGTGGCGGTTACATGGCGTCGACGAGATCCTCCGCGAGGCGTGGGCGGCCGGCGTGGTCCTCGCCGGGATCTCCGCTGGCTCGCTGTGCTGGCACATCGGCGGGACGACCGATTCGTTCGGGCCGGATCTGCGGCCTGTCACCAACGGGCTCGCGCTGCTGCCGTACTCGAACGGCGTGCACTATGACAGCGAGGCGCAGCGGCGCCCGCTGTACCACCGGCTGGTCGGCAACGGCACCCTGCCCGCCGGCTACGCCACCGACGACGGTGTCGGTCTGCACTACCGCGGCGTCGAACTGGTCGACGTCCTCAGCGACACTCCCGGAAAGGCGGCCTACCATGTCACGCCCGACGCTGGCGGCGGCGTCAACGAGACCCGGATCGAGCCCCGCCTGCTCGGTCGGTAGGCGGCCCCGGAGCCACAGGGCTCCGCTCGCCCAGCCCGCTACGCCTTGGACAGCGACCGGCCCGCTGCGCCTTGACAACGACTCGTCCGGCCAACTGTGCCTTGGACAGCCGATCGCCCGGCCGCCCGCGGCCCGTCATCTGCGGCCTGCCAGCTGCGGCCCGGCCAGCCGCGGCCAGGTCGGCCACGGCCAGGTCGGCCACGGCCAGGCCAGCCGCGGCCAGGTCGGCCACGGACCCCGGTCTGGCCGGACCGCCGAAGTCCGTACGGCGACGGCGGGATCGTCGCGAGGTAGCGTTGCCAGCGTGACCGAACTCGTCGTCATCCGAGCTGGCAGCGTGCCGTACGAGGCGGCCTGGGCCGAGCAACGCAGGCTGCATGAGCAGCGAGCGGCCGGGTCCACTCCCGACACCCTGTTGCTGCTCGAGCATCCGTCCGTCTACACCGCCGGCCGGCGGACCGAGCCGGCGGACCGGCCGACCGATGACACCCTGGTGGTGGACGTCGACCGCGGCGGCAGGATCACCTGGCACGGTCCGGGGCAGCTCGTCGGGTACCCCATCTTGCTACTGGCCGAGCCGATCGACGTGGTCGCCTACGTCCGGCGGCTGGAGGCGGCGCTCATCGCCGCCTGCGCCGACCTCGGCCTGGCCACCGACCGGGTCGCCGGTCGCAGCGGTGTCTGGGTCCCTGCCGACGACCGCGGTCCGGCCCGGAAGCTCGCCGCGATCGGAGTCCGGATCAGCCGCGGCGTGACGATGCACGGCTTCGCGGTGAACTGTGACGCTGATCTCAGCGCGTTCGACCGGATCGTCCCCTGCGGAATCAAGGACGCCGGCGTGACTTCGCTGACCCGGGAACTGGGCCGCCGCGTCGGCGTCGCCGACGCGATGGACGCGGTCGAGCAGCGGATGCGGGTGGCGCTGACCGGGGCGGAAGCGGTGCTCGCGACTACCGCGTAACGATCGAGCGCGGCAAACCACCGGGCCGGCGGTACGAGCCGGGTTACCGGCCGGGCCGACGCAACCCGCGCCGGCCCGGCCGGTCGTTGATCAGGCGAGCTGGGGAACCACCTCGGCGGCGACCAACTCGACGTGATCGAGGTCGTCCAGGTCGAGCGTCTGAAGGTAGACCCGCTCGACCCCGGCCTCGGCATACCGGGCCAGCGTGGCCACGCACTCGGCCGGGGTGCCGGCGACGCCGGTCGAGCGCAGCGCGTCCGGGTCGCGCCCGATGGCGGCGGCGCGGCGGGCGACCTCGGCATCGTCCCGGCCGCAGCAGAGCACCAGCGCCGCCGACCAGCACAGCGTCTTCGGGTCCCGGCCGGCCTCGACGCAGGCGACGCGGACCCGGTCGAAGTAGGTCTCGACCTGGTCGGCGGAGGCGAACGGCGCGTTGAACTCGTCCGCGTACCGGGCGGTGAGCGCGGGTGTCCGGCGGGCACCGCCACCGCCGATGATCACCGGCGGTCGCGGGTGCTGCACCGGCTTCGGCAGCCCCGGCGAGTCGGCCACCTGGTAGTGCTTGCCGTGGTAGCTGAACCGGTCACCCTCCGGCGTCGCCCACAGCCCCGTGATCACCGCGAGCTGCTCCTCCAGCCGGTCGAACCGCTCGGCGACCGGCGGGAACGGCATCGCGTACGCGGCGTGCTCCGCCTCGTACCAGCCGCTGCCGATACCGAGCTCGATCCGGCCGCCGCTCATCGCGTCCACCTGTGCGACCGCGATCGCGAGCGGGCCGGGCAGCCGGAATGTGGCCGCCGTCATAAGCGTGCCCAGCCGGACCCGGGATGTCTCCCGGGCCAGCCCGGCCAGCGTGATCCAGGCGTCGGTCGGCCCCGGCAGGCCGGTCGCCGAGCCCATGCTCAGGTAGTGGTCGCTGCGGAAGAACCCGTCATATCCGGCTTCCTCGGTGGCGCGGGCCAGCCGGAGCAGCTGCTCGTAGGTGGCGCCCTGCTGCGGTTCGGTGAAGATGCGAAAGTCCACGGCAAGTGACTCTAGTGTCCGACCCGACCCGGTTCGCGCCAGCCGCCCGCGGCCCGCCGGGCGGTCCCGCACCGCGTCACCGGCCGGGCCATTCGCGGACGCGTACGCTCGACGGCGTGACTGCGGTTGAGCCTGAGGGACGTCGGCTGCTCCGGCTGGAGGTGCGCAACGCGCAGACCCCGATCGAGCGCAAGCCGTCCTGGATCAAGACCCGGGCCCGGATGGGCCCCGAGTACACGGAGCTCAAGTCGCTGGTCCGGCGTGAAGGCCTGCATACGGTCTGCGAGGAGGCCGGCTGCCCGAACATCTACGAGTGCTGGGAAGACCGCGAGGCCACCTTCCTGATCGGCGGCGAGCAGTGCACCCGGCGCTGCGACTTCTGCCAGATCGACACCGGCAAGCCCGCCGAGCTCGACCGGGACGAGCCGCGCCGGGTCGCCGAGTCGGTGCAGGCGATGGGCCTGCGGTACGCGACGGTCACCGGGGTCGCCCGTGACGACCTGGCCGACGGCGGCGCCTGGCTGTACGCGGAAACGGTCCGCCAGATCCACCGGCTCAACCCGGGCACCGGCGTCGAACTGCTGATCCCGGACTTCAACGGCCGACCCGACCAGCTCGGCGCGGTGTTCACCGCCGCCCCGCAGGTGCTCGCGCACAATCTGGAGACGGTGCCGCGGATCTTCAAGCGGATCCGTCCCGCGTTCCGGTACGAGCGCTCGCTGGACGTGCTGCGTCAGGCCCGCACGGCCGGTCTGGTGACGAAGTCGAACCTGATTCTCGGCCTCGGCGAGGAGTCCGCCGAGGTCAGCGCTGCTATGCGCGACCTGCATGACGCCGGCTGCGAGCTGCTCACGATCACCCAGTACCTGCGCCCGTCGCCGCGGCACCACCCGGTCGAGCGCTGGGTGCATCCGGACGAGTTCGTCGCGCTGCGCGAGGAGGCGGAAGCGATCGGCTTCGCCGGCGTGCTGAGCGGGCCGCTGGTCCGGTCGTCATACCGCGCCGGGCGGCTCTACCAGCAGGCCCTCGACAGCCGCCGGCTCGCCCCCGCCGGCAGCTGACGGCCGGCGCGGCCGACGGAAGTCGGCAGTGGCGGGCGAAGGCGGCTGACGCGGCCGTATCCTCGTCGTCATGGCGAAGGATTCCAAGGCGACGAAGCCTGCCCGTGGCGCGGCGAAGGCCGAGAAAAAGAAGAAGGCCCCGCGCGGCGAGCGGTGGCGGCAGATCCTCGCCGCGTTCCGGATCACCCGGCAGCGCGACCCGAAGCTGCCGCTCTGGATGCTGCTCGCCTTCGTCGCCAGCTTCGCGGTGGTACTGCTGGTGTTCACCCTGCTCGGCGGCCCGATCTACCTGAACATTCCGGTCAGCGTGCTGTCCGGCGTACTCGGGTTGATGATCGTCTTCGGCCGGCGGGCGCAGAAGGCGGCGTTCCGCGAGGTAGAAGGGCAACCCGGCGCGGCTGGCTGGGCGATCCAGAACATGCGCGGTGACTGGCGGGTGACCCAGGGCGTCGCGCTGACCTCGCAACTGGACGCAGTGCACCGGGTGCTCGGGCGGCCCGGCGTGATCCTGATCGGTGAGGGCTCGGCGCAGCGGGTCCGCGGGCTGCTCGCGCAGGAGAAGAAGCGGGTCGCCCGGGTGGCCGGCGACACCCCGATCTACGACGTCATGCTCGGCGAGGACGAGGGCCAGATCTCGCTGCGGAAGCTGTCGAACCATCTGACGAAGCTGCCGCGGAACCTGTCCGCTGCCCAGGTCAACACGATGGAGAAGCGGTTGCAGGCGCTCGGTGGCAGCAAGACGCCGCCGCTGCCCAAGGGGCCGCTCCCCCGCGGCGCCCGGATGGCCGGCCTGGAACGGACGATGCGTCGCCGCTGATGCCAGGCACCGGGTCCGGGTCCCGGGTCCCGGATGCCGGGCACCGGGCCTGATGCCGGGCACGGGCGCCCGGATGCCGGACACCGGCTCCTGCTGCCGGGCACCGGGGCCGCTGATGTCTGACGCCGGGCCGCTGATGCCGGACGGCAGGCGGTCCTGGCCTGACGCTGGGCGTCGGGCCCTGCCGGACGGTCAGGCCCGAACCACCGCGGTCTGGCTGAGCTGATCGTGGATGCAGCGGGCGTCCTGGTCCCAGATCAGCGCCGGGATCAGTAGGGCCACCAGCACGGTACGGATCAGCGCGCGGACGAGCCCGACCCGCGCCGGCCGGTCGACCCGGATCACCCGCAAGCCGATCAGGCGCATCCCGGGTGTCTGGCCGAACGCCGTGGTGAACGCCACATACTCGATCAGGAAGACCAGCAGGCTCCAGTTGCGCGGCAGCTCCGGGGCCGTGAACAGGCCGGCGACCAGCCCGGACAGCACCACGTCCACGGCCAGCGCGGCGAGTCGCTGGCCGGACGGCGCTAGCGAGCCGGCTCCGCTCGCGGGCAGGCCCAGCCGCTGACCGCGCCACTCCTGCGCCCGGGACGCACCGGGGCCGCCGGGCTCGGCCGGGCCCGCGTCGGCCATTCCGCCCCCGTCGGTCTGCTCGCTCACGTCACGACCATAGATGCCGCCCCGGCACCGCTCCCGGCACGGCCCTCGGCCGCGCGGGCACCGCGCCCGCCTGGGTCCGCCGGCGCGAGCTCACCGGCCCCGCGGCGCCGGGCCACTCGGTGGTCCCGCACGGCATGTCCCCGCCACGCCCGCACGCCACCACGCCCTACCCCGGCGCCACGCCCTACCCGGCTTCAAGCCGATCGGCCGCGCGGCGGCGCGCCGGTCCGCTCCGCATACCGCCACGCCTACCCGGCGCCACGCCCATCGGCCACGCCCCGTCGGCCACTCGGTGCCGCGCCAGTCCGCCCCGGACACCGCCACGCCCGGCAATGGAGCCATGCCGGTCGCCATCGTCCGGCGGCACACCCGTCATCTCGCGCCACCCGGCCCGCGCCACCCGGCCGCCACCGGTCCGCGCTACCTGGCCGCCACCCGCCGCCGCGCCACCTGGCCGCCACCGGCCCGCGCCACCCGCCCGCCACCCCGCCGCCGCGCCACCCGGCCGCCACCCGGCCCGCGCCACGCGGCCCGCCCGCGCCACGCCGCCCGGGGCGGCCGGACACCGCGCGACACCGACGGCAGCCAGCGATCGGGCGGGCCTAGAGTGTCCCCAGCCCCGCCACCGGCCAGCAGGACCTGGCGAGCCGGTGACAAGCGGCAACGAAGCCGAACAGGCGCCCCGTAACCCGTCGGAAACAATCGGGACATGGCGAGGCAACCGTTCGACCATACGGTGCGAGACAAACGTCTAATCCGGAGGACGCATGTTCAACAGCCCAGACGAGGTCCTGGAATACATCCAGGCAAATGACGTGAAGTTCGTCGACGTTAGGTTCTGCGACCTCCCGGGCATCATGCAGCACTTCACAACACCGGCGTCCTCGTTCACCGAGGCGGTGTTCACCGACGGTCTGGCCTTCGACGGTTCGTCCATCCGCGGCTTCCAGGCGATCCACGAGTCGGACATGCTGCTCCTGCCGGACGCGACCACCGCGGTGGTGGACCCGTTCCGCAAGGAGAAGACGCTCAACATCAACTTCTTCATCCACGACCCGCTCACGCACGAGGCCTACAGCCGCGACCCGCGCAACCTGGCCCGCAAGGCCGAGGAGTACCTGCGCAGCACCAACGTCGCCGACACGGCCTACTTCGGTGCCGAGGCGGAGTTCTACATCTTCGACTCGGTGCGCTATGACACCACGCAGAACTCCGGCTACTACTACGTCGACTCAGCGGCCGGCGCGTGGAACACCGGCCGGGAGGAAGAGGGCGGCAACAAGGGCTACAAGGTCCGCTACAAGGGCGGCTACTTCCCGGTCTCGCCATACGACCAGTACGGCGACATCCGCGACGAGATGGTCGTCAACCTGCAGGGCGTCGGGCTGGAGATCGAGCGGGCGCACCACGAGGTCGGCACCGCCGGCCAGGCCGAGATCAACTACAAGTTCGACTCGCTGCTGCACGCGGCCGACTCGCTGATGCTGTTCAAGTACATCGTCAAGAACACCGGCTGGGCGCGCGGCAAGACCGTCACGTTCATGCCGAAGCCGCTGTTCGGCGACAACGGCTCGGGCATGCACTGCCACCAGTCGCTGTGGAAGGACGGCGGCCCGCTGTTCTACGACGAGGTCGGCTACGGCGGCCTGTCCGACACGGCGCGCTACTACATCGGCGGCCTGCTCACCCACGCGCCGTCGCTGCTCGCGTTCACCAACCCGACCACCAACTCGTACCACCGCCTGGTGCCGGGTTACGAGGCCCCGGTGAACCTGGTCTACAGCCAGCGCAACCGGTCCGCGGCCTGCCGGATCCCGATCACCGGCAACAACCCGAAGGCCAAGCGCGTCGAGTTCCGGGTGCCGGACCCGTCCTGCAACCCGTACCTCGCGTTCTCGGCGATGCTGATGGCCGGCCTGGACGGCATCCGCAACAAGATCGAGCCGCCAACCCCGATCGACAAGGACCTGTACGAGCTCCCGCCGGACGAGGCGTTGTCGGTCCCGCAGGTGCCGTCCTCGCTGGAGGCGGTGCTGGACAACCTCGAAGCCGACCACGACTACCTGCTCGAGGGCGGCGTGTTCACGCCCGACCTGATCGAGACCTGGCTGAGCTACAAGCGGATCAACGAGGTCGACGCGATCCGGCTCCGCCCCCACCCGCACGAGTTCGCGCTGTACTACGACATCTGAGCCACCTGGTCTCCTGACCTGTGCGGCAGCCCATGGTGGGCTCGCCGGGGCGGTTCAGCAGACACCCGATACCTCGCGGGGACATCGGCCGCGCCTCCCGGTTCGCCGGCGGGCGCGGCCGATGTCTTCCGACGGCCGCCGCGGCAGCTGGACTCGCCGCGTCGGCGGGGTCGGCGGCTCCGGGCCGGGACCGGGGCCGGAGGTAGGCTGCGGGGATGCCGGGAGTGGATCTCGCGGAGCTGTACCGGGGCGGCCAGGAGCGGGTAGCCGGCCTGGTTCAGGAGTTGAGCCCGGCGGAGATCGCGGCGCCGGTGCCGACCTGCCCGGGCTGGACGGTCCGTGACGTGGTCGCGCACCTCAGCGGTATCGCCGAGGACGTGGTGGCCGGAAACACCGCGGGCGCGATGACCGACGCGTGGTCAGCGGCGCAGGTGGCGCGCGGCCGCGGCCGATCCGTCCCGGACCTGCTCGCCGGCTGGGCCGCGAACCTGCCCGGGGTGGAGGCGTTCCTGACCGCGCATCCGCGTCAGTGGCCGGCAGTGATCGACATCGCGGCGCACGAGCAGGACATGCGTGGCGCGGTCAGCCGGCCCGGCGCCCGGGACAATCCGATCATCCAGGCGATGACGCCGGTGCTGCTGGCGTCGGTCCGGGTGACCCGACCGCTGGTGATCCAGACCGAGCACGGGGAGACCCGGGTCGGTCCGGACAGCGGTAGCGCGATCGTGCTGTCCACCACCCGGTTCGAGGCGTTCCGGCTGCGGATGGGCCGGCGCAGCAAGGCGCAGGTGGCCCGGCTGGACTGGTCCGCCGACCCGGAGCCCTACCTGGACCGCCTCTTCGTCTTCGGGCCGTCCCGCACCGACATCGTGGAGTAGCCCGACCCGGCCCCGCCACGGCGCTGCGCGCCTGCGGCTGGGATGGGTCAGTGTGGGGTGTCGTCGACGATCGGGGCGTGGTAGCGGGTGAGGACGGCGGTGGTCCGGGCGCGGGAGAACGGGGGCGCCAACTGCACCACGTCCGTGGGGGCGTTGACGAACGTCGGGATGTAGCCGACCCGGCTGACCCGCCAACGGCCACCGGCGCCGGGCGTGACGGTGATGCGGACGATCACGCCGTCGCGGTGTGCCGGGGTCAGGTCGGGCGGCGTGACCTCCTGCTGGGCAAGGAAGTTGCCCAGGCCGAAGACCACCCAGCGGCCGTCCGGGCGGCGCTGGATCGGCTGCACGACGTGCGCGTGGTGGCCGACCACGAGGTCCACGTCGGGCGAGGCCATGACCGCGGCGGCGACCTGCTGCTGGTACGCCGACGGGGTCTGCTGCTTCTCGATCCCGAAGTGCAGGCTGACCAGAACGAACTGGGCGCCGGCCGCGCGGATCCGGTGCGCGTCGGCGCGGATCCTGGCCGGGTCGATCAGGTGCACGGTCGACGCGTTCGGCGGCTGGATGCCGTTCAGCCCGTACGTGTAGGCGAGGTGGCCGATCCGCAGGCCGTGCACGGTGTAGATGGTCAGCGAGCTGAACTCGGTCGGTGTCCGGGCGCTGCCGACATGCCGGATGCCGACCCGGTCGAAGACGTCGAGTGTTCCCCGCACCCCGGCGGCGCCGTGGTCGACCGTGTGGTTGGACGCGGTGGTGCATGCGTCATAGCCGACCGCCTTCTCCACCTGCGCGAGTTCGTACGGGGCGCTGAACGCCGGGTACCCAGACAGCAGCTTGTCGTCCGGCGAGATCGGCGTCTCCTGATGGCAGATCGACCAGTCGGCAGACCTGATCAAGGGTGCGACGCGCTGCAGCATCGGCCCGAAGTTGTAGCCGCGGCCGCCCGCGTTGCGGGCCGCCTGCGCCCGCATCTCGTCGCTGACCAGCATGTCGCCGGTGAACAGCAGCGTCACGGACGGACCGGCCGGCGTCCCGGCCGCAGCCGACGAGGTCGGCGCCGTCGAGGCGGGCGGCGGCGCCGGCAGCGCCCCCGACAGCCGGCTGGTCAGCGGTGGAACCGGCGTCCCGGTCGCCCCGGCACCCGACCCGGTGCTGGTCACACACCCGGCCAGCCCGAACACGGCCAGGAGCCAGGCAGCCGCCGCAGCCCGCCGCACTGCGGCCCGCCTCGCCGCAGCCCAGCCCGCCGCAGCCCGGCCCGCCGCAGCCCGGCCCGCCGCAGCGCGCCGCGCCGCAGCCCAGCCCGCCGCAGCGCGCCGCGCCGCGGCCCAGCCCGCCTCGACCCGGCCCGCCTCGACCCGGCCCGCCTCGACCCGGCCCGCCTCGGTCCAGCCCGGCTCGGTCCGGCCCGCCTCGGTCCGGCCCGCCTCGGTCCGCCGCCGGCGGACGGTCGGCGCGCCACCAACCAGGTCGGGAAGCACATGGTCAGCGCGTCCAGCCGGCCGGCGAGCCGCGCCGGTGGCGACGGGCGACTGCCGGCCGGGACGTAGCGCCCGATCGACCGGTGAGTGGTGCGGGGTGGGCACGGGCGGCACCTCGATACGGACGGGCGCGGCGGGTGGCCGTCAGGAGTAGAAGACGCGCTCGACCACCCGGCGGGCGCGGCGGGTGGCCCGACGGTAGTCGTCCAGGAACTGGCCCGGGTCGCGACCCGGCGGGTAGCCCATCGCGCGGGCGACGCCGACCAGTTCGCGGCCCTGGCGGGGCAGCTGGTCGGAGGCCCGGCCACGGACCAGCATGACCGCGTTGCGGGCCCGGGTCGCCACCTGCCAGGCCGCTTCCAGCGCGGCCGCGTCGTCGGCGGACAGCAGCTCGGCGTCCCGGGTGGCGGCCAGCGCGTCCAGCGTGCGCGTGGTGCGCAGGCCGGGCACCGAGGCGCCGTGCCGGAGTTGTAGCAGTTGCACGGTCCACTCGACGTCGGCAAGGCCGCCGGGGCCGAGTTTGGTGTGCGTGGCGGGCTCGGCGCCGCGGGGCAGCCGCTCCGACTCGACCCGGGCCTTGAGCCGGCGGATCTCGGTGACCGCCTCGGCGGGCAGGCTCTCGGCCGGGTAGCGGATCCGGTCGGCCAGCTCCAGGAACCGGACGCCGAGGTCCCGGTCGCCGGCCAGCGGGGCGGCCCGCAGCAGCGCCTGCGCCTCCCAGAACGACGACCAGCGCGCGTAGTACGCGGCGTACGAGGCGAGCGTCCGGACCAGCGGGCCGCTGCGGCCCTCCGGCCGGAGGTTGGCGTCGACCAGCAGCGGTGGATCCGGCGCCGGCAGGGCGAGCAGCCGGCGCAGCTCCTCGGCGACCGCGTTCGCCGCGGCGAACGCCTCCCGCTCCGGCACGTCCGGCTCCGCCTCGTGCACGAACATCACGTCCGCGTCGGAGCCGTAGCCCAGCTCGGCGCCGCCGAGGCGACCCATCGCGATCACCGCGAACCGGATCGGCAGCGGACCGTCCTGGCGGGCCTGCACCGACCGGGTGGCCACGTCCAGTGCCGCCTCCACGGTCGCCGCGGCGGCGTTCGACAGGGCGGTACCGACCTCGACCACGTCGAGCCGGCCGAGCAGGTCGGCACTGGCGATCCGGAGCAGCTCGTGCCGGCGCAGCCCACGCGCCGTGCCGACCGCCTCCGCCGCGACACCGTGCCGGGCGGCGGCGGACCGGAACGAGGACCGCAGCCAGTCCGCCGGGCGCGGCCGCAGCTCCTCTTCCGCGGCGAGCAGTTGCAATGCCTCCGGCGCCCGCGCGAGCAGGTCGGACACGTACCGGGACGAGCCGAGCAGCAGCGCGAGCCGGTCCGCGACCTGCCCGGAGTCGCGCAGCAGCCGCAGGTACCAGGGCGTCTCACCGAGCGCGTCGGAGACCTGCCGGTACGCCAGCAGGCCGGCGTCCGGTTCGGGCGCGTCGGCGAACGACTCCAGCATGACCGGCAGCAGCGCGCGCTGGATCGCCGCCCGCCGGGACACCCCACCGGTCAGCGCGGCCAGGTGCCGCAGCGCTCCTTCCGGGTCGGCGAAACCGAGCGCGGTCAGCCGCCGGCGGGCCGCCTCCGGGGTCAGCCGCAGCTGCTCGCTCGGCACCCGGCTGACCGCGTTCAGCAGCGGCCGGTAGAACAGCTTCTGGTGCAGCCGCCGGACGTCCCGGGCGTGCAGCGCCCGCTCGGCGTCGAACACCTTGACCGCGTCGCCGCGCCGGTCCGGCCGGTAGCCGAGCGACCGGGCCAGCCACATCAGCCCGGTGCGGTCGTCCGGGATGAGGTGGGTGCGGCGCAGCCGCTGCAACTGCAGCCGGTGTTCGACGGTGCGGAGGAACCGGTACGAGTCGGCCAGATTGGCCCCGTCGTCGCGGCCGATGTACCCGCCGTCAGCCAGCGCCGCCAGGGCGGCCAGCGTGCTGCGGCTGCGCAGCGTCTCGTCCGCCCGGCCGTGTACCAGCTGCAGCAACTGGACGGCGAACTCGACGTCCCGCAGCCCGCCCGGGCCGAGCTTGAGCTCCCGCTCGGCCACGTCGAGGGTCAGCGTGTCCTCGACCCGGCGGCGCATCGCCTGCACGTCGTCGACGAAGTGCTCCCGCTCGGAAGCGGTCCAGACCAGCGGCGCCAGAGTGTCCACATAGGACTGTCCGAGGTCGAGGTCGCCGGCCACCGGCCGGGCCTTGAGCAACGCCTGGAACTCCCAGGTGCGCGCCCAGCGCCGGTAGTACGCCTGGTGGCTGGCCAGGGTCCGGACCAGCGTGCCGAGCCGACCCTCCGGGCGCAGCGCACAGTCCACCGGCCAGGCAACCCGGCCACAGATCCGGACCAGCTCGCTGGCCAACGCCGCCGCCGTCTGCAGCGCCGCGCCCTCGTCCACCGGCTGCGCAGGCTCACCCGACCGCGCCGGCCCGGGCGGCTCCACCGCCGACGGCATCCCCGCCCCCGGCGGGATCCCCGCCCCAGGCGGGATCCCGGGCCCCGGCGGCACACCCGGCCCCGGCGGAATACCGGGCCCGGCCGGCTCCCCCGCCAGCGGCCCGCCAGCCACCGGTTGTGGTGGGCGCGCGGCGCCGGGCTCGGCGACGAAGACAACGTCCACATCGGACACGTAGTTCAGCTCGCGGCCGCCGCACTTGCCCATCCCGACCACGGCCAGCCGGCACGGCGCGGCCCCGGCCGGCAGCCCGGCCAGCGCGATGGCCAGCCCCGCGGACAGCGTTGCCGCGGCGAGGTCGGCGATCTCGGCGGTCAGTTCCTCGACGGTGATCTCGCCGACCAGGTCACGCGCGGCCAGCACCAGCAGGCGCCGCCGGTACGCCGTGCGCAGGGCGTGCACAGTGTCCGGACCGGTGCCGCGGGCGGGCGTGCCGCCGGTGCCGGTCGGCGGGTCGGCCGGGTCCGCGCCGACCGCGCCGAGCAGGGCCGACCAGTGATCGTCCATAGTGGACAGTGGTGGTTTGTCGTCCAGCAGCTGCCAGTCGGCCGGGTTCGCCACCAGGTGGTCGCCGAGCGCCGAACTGGCGCCGAGCACGCCGAGCAGCCGGAACCGCAGCACGCCGCTGGCCCGCAGCCGGTGCAGCAGACCGGCCCGATCGGCAGCCGGGCCAGTCTCGTCCAACTCTTCGGCCAGCCGGCAGAGCGCGAGCACGGCCAGGTCCGGGTCGCCGGCCCGGCCGAGCGCGGACACCACCAGGGCAGCGTCCGGATCCGACGGTGTGCCGGAATCGGGCCGCCAGAGGCCGAGATTCTCCGGCCCGAGCAGCCGTTCGGCCCGCTCGGCGTCGGCAAACCCCAGCCGGGCCAGCCGGGCCCGCCGCCGGCCGACCGCCGCCTCGGTCTCGCTCGCCGTCACACGAGCAACCTAGCCCCAAAGCCGTGTAGTTAGCGGGGTTGCTGGTCTGTCAAGTGATCATGGTTGGCGTGTCGGTGCCGGTGATGGCAGCGGAGCTCCGGTAGGAGGGGTCGTCCTCACAAGACGTCCTCGTCCCTG
>Ga0307499_10000289_pt1 | contig 18680 bp, 16 predicted proteins | sample 13_S_MG_FD_201363 | JGI IMG/M metagenome (GOLD analysis project Ga0307499, IMG submission 201363) | Soil microbial communities from Populus trichocarpa stands in riparian zone in the Pacific Northwest, United States - 13_S | ecosystem: Environmental > Terrestrial > Soil > Riparian zone > Trees... | reverse complement strand
GCTGGGGACGAGCGCGCGGTGGATGATGCCACGCTGAACGTGGCAGCCCACCGGCTGGAGAACTTGATTCACGATCGACGCGCATCAATCGCTAAGAGACCCGCAGTGGCCTCCGCGGCCTAGCTAGTGAATCCACGCTCTAGTAATCGAGATCCGACAAGAACGTGGTGTTCACGATTTCGAACTCGGACTCCCGCCAGTTTTTCATCAACTTCGCGCGCGCCAAACGATACGTTGCAGAATCCGATGTGCTGCAATTCACCGCGTCGTGATCTATGCCTGAAATCTCGAGCAGCGCATCAAAGCTTTCCCGGCGATCCTCGCGATTCTCAACTTCGGCGAAGTAGGTCGTATGGTCGAACTTTCCCATCGCCCAGCAAAATTGAACGCGATCCTGCGCGGCGGCGGCAGCGAAATTTGGGGCAAGCAGAGCTGCGCTCAGCAGCAGCCGGATGACCCGGGCTAACCTGTTCACGATCCTTGGCGTCATCGCGAGATTCCAAACCTTTCGTTGAGGTGTCCGGCCCAAATCCGCTACGGCTTGGTGGGGATGGCCTCACCCTGGCAGGAACCTATATTGCAGCGCACGATTTCACGTGTGAGGTACGCCACAGGCGGGGCGATTTTTGCCAAAGTGTACGACGGTGCTTGTTATGGGTAATCAGCCATTTGCATGAGGAGTATCCGGATTTATGCCGCGCACACATGGAATCGACTCCTAAGTTGGAGCGAAAGCTTCGTATGAGCGCTACGGAGTATTACAGTGGTGAAGTTGGCTAAAAATCAGCTTTGCGAGAATTTCGGCGTCGTTCAGTTCCGACTTTTGGTCGCAAGTTTGCGCTTGACGGATTGCTGTTGCCGCGTTTGCCTGCTGGCCGTGGGGGTTGGAGAGCGCCATGGGCCGCGGAACTGCCTACCATGTTGCAGGCTGCCACCGGATGCACGTCGACACGCCGCGAACCGGCAGTCCTGTGGGGTCGGCCGAGTCTCGGGCACTGGCTCGTCGCGGACCCCCACGCACGGTCCTGGCTTGGCTTGCCAAGGTTCTCACCGATCGCACCACCGACCCCCGGCCTGACTATCCGCGAACGCGATCGACGGCATTCGACGACCCCGCGTCAACCAGGCTAGGCCAATTCTTCGGCCCGGCGGCCGACCAGCATCCGGGTCTCTCCGGCTTCAGCCTCTTGAGCCAGGCGCGCGAGGCCTTCATCGCCCGTCTGGCGCTCGCCGACCTGGCCGAGCGTAGCCTCGATATGCAGTATTACATGTGGGACGGCGATACTACCGGCCGGATCATTGTCGAGCACGTGATGAAGGCGGCCGATCGTGGGGTGAGGGTGCGGCTCCTCGTCGACGATCCCTATTACAAGGACAGCGATTCCGTCAAAGCCAGCCTCGATGCTCACCCCAATGTAGAGATCCGACTGTTCAACCCGCTTACCAACCGGCGCTGGTCTATCCTTGATTTCATTTTCGACTTCGGCCGGGTCAATCGCCGCATGCACAACAAGCTGATGGTCACCGACAATGCGGCCGCGATCGTCGGCGGCCGCAATATCGGTGACATCTATTATGGCGTGAACACCTTCGCCAATTATCGCGATCTGGATGTGTTGGCGGCTGGGCCTGTCGTTCGCGATTTGTCGGGGGTATTCGACCGATACTGGAATAGCCCCTCGACCGTGCCGATCGCGGCCATCGTCGATCGCGCCCATGACGCTGCCGATCTCGATGCCATCCGGATTCGCTTGCGCGAGGCGATCGCGGCAGCCGACTACCCCTATCCGATTGACCAGGACCTCGGCCAACTCGCTGCCCAGGGCGCCGAGCTTCGCGACAATCTCGTGTGGGCACGCGGCTATATTGTCGCCGACGATCCGGAAAGCATCGCTTCCGGCAAGGAGAGCGATGACGTCATGGCTTTCATTCGCGAGCGGATCGCACATCTGAAACGGGAACTGCTCGTCGAATCGCCATACTTCGTCTTGCCCGCGGGAGCGCAGGCAACCGTCAAGGCGCTGCAGGCGCGCAATGTTCGGGTGCGCGTACTGACCAACTCGCTCGCTTCGAACGACATGCTGCCGGCGCATTCAGGCTATGCCAAGACCCGAAGGCGTCTGCTCGAGAACGGCATGGAACTGTACGAACTGCGCCCGGATACCGACGCTTTCCGGCCGGGCTGGTCACTCCTTTCCCGGCGGTCGCGAGCGGCCTTGCATGCCAAGGCCATGGCCTTCGACGGCGAAGCCGTGTTCATCGGCAGCTTCAATCTCGACCCGCGCTCTGCCGTGATCAATACCGAAGCGGGCCTCTACATCGAGAGCACCGAGCTTGCCAAAAGGCTGACGGACTACATGGCAACTGGCGTGGCGCCCGAAAATTGCTACCGCGTCCGCCTCGATCCGAAAGGCGCGATAGTGTGGGAAACGGAGAGGGACGGCCAAAGGGTACGCTATCGGGACGAGCCCGAAACCGGCTTTCGAAGGCGCTTCGTCGCCAACCTGTGGAAGCTGCTACCGATCGACTCGCAACTCTGACACCGATCCTTGGCTGCCAGAACGGCAGCGGAGAAGACTGATCTGCTTCAAGCGGACGCACCGGCCATGGCCTCAGCCGCCATAGGTAAGTGTCACGATGACTGGGCCGAGGATGATCAGAAACGCGTTTCCGACCGTATATTGGACCGGTGCAGCGTTGAGATAGATCAATAAAACCCCGCTGGATTCGGCTCCGAGTGACGGTGCGAATAGCTGCATTTTGGCCGGGGAGGGTTGGCGGGTGTCGAAAGCCAAGCAGAAGAAGCGCGAGGTCGCTGAGGCGCCGGACGCGTCCGGCAAGATCAAACGCAAGGAATTCGAGGGGGAGCTCGCCAAGCTTCAAGTGGAGCTAACCCGGCTGCAGACCTGGGTCAAAGACCAGGGGGCGCGTGTCATTGTGGTTTTCGAGGGCCGGGACACGGCAGGTAAGGGGGGTGTGATCAGCCGGATCACCGCACGCACGAGCCCGCGTGTCTTCCGGCACGTGGCCTTGCCTGCCCCCTCCGACCGCCAGAAGACCCAAGTCTACATCCAACGCTACGTCGCGCAATTCCCAGCGGCGGGCGAGATCATCCTCTTCGACCGCTCGTGGTACAACCGGGCCGGGGTCGAACGAGTCATGGGCTTCTGCACCGACGAGCAGTACGAACGGTTCATGAAGATGGTTCCCATGGTCGAGCAGGAGATGATCGTCAGCAACGGCATTATCCTGCGCAAGTACTTTCTCGACGTCAGCCAGGACGAGCAGCGACGCCGGTTCGAGGCCAGGATCAACGACCCGATGAAGCACTGGAAGCTGAGCCCGATGGACACTGAATCGGTGCGCCGCTGGTGGGACTACACGGCGGCCTACCAGCGCATGATCGAGGCCACCCACACACCATGGGCGCCGTGGCACATCGTCCCGGCCGACGACAAGCGGCGCGCGCGGCTGAACCTGATCCGGCATCTGCTCGACAGCATCCCCTACAAGAAGGTCGACGTAGACCTGCCGAAGATTCCCAAGCCGCAGCCGCGGCCCAAGGATGCTATCGAGGGCCTGCGCGCAGGCCAGCCGATTCCCAGCCGCTACTGATGTTGGAGCGTGGAGCAGGGCGCGCAGACCGCGTGCCCCGCTTCACGATTATTCGGTCCGGGCGGCTAGGCCGAACGCTCGCGGAATTCGCCGCTTAGCGCTTTCCGTCTGGTCTCGACCGCGTCAGCCAACAGGTTCAGCGCGGACACCGTCGTCTCCCAGTCGATGCAGCCGTCGGTGATGCTCTGCCCATAGGTCAAAAGCTTGCCCGGCGCCACGTCCTGGCGGCCGGCGACCAGATTGCTCTCGATCATGACGCCGGTGATGCGCTGCTCGCCGTTCGAGATCTGCTGGGCGATGTCGGCCACGACCAGCGGCTGGTTCTCCGGCTTCTTGTTGCTGTTGGCGTGGCTGGTGTCGATCATGAGCCGCGGCGCCACGCCGGCACGGACCAGTTCGAGGCACGCGGCATCGACGCTTTCGCGGTCGTAGTTCGGCTTGTTTCCGCCGCGCAGGATGATGTGGCAGTCCTCGTTGCCGGTGGTCGCCGCGATCGCCGAGCGGCCGCCCTTGGTCACCGCCATGAAATGGTGCGGATGCGAGGCCGACTTCACGGCATCGGCTGCGATGCGGACATTGCCGTCGGTGCCGTTCTTGAAGCCGACCGGGCAGGAAAGCCCGGAAGCCAGTTCGCGATGGATCTGGCTCTCGGTGGTGCGTGCGCCGATTGCGGCCCACGCCATCAGGTCGGCGATGTATTGCGGCGTCGTCATGTCGAGGAATTCGGTCCCGGCCGGCAGGCCGAGATTGTTCACGGCAGACAGCACGTTGCGCGCCAGCCGCAGACCCCTGTTGATGTCGAAGGAGCCATCGAGGTTGGGATCGTTGATCAGCCCCTTCCACCCGACCGTGGTGCGCGGTTTCTCGAAATAGACGCGCATCACGATCTCGAGGCGGTCGGCGAGTTTTTCCCGCAAGGCGGCGAGGCGCTCGGCGTATTCCACGGCGGCAACGGGATCGTGCACCGAGCAGGGGCCGACGACGACCAGCAGGCGGTCGTCGGTCCCGTTCAGGATGGCGTGGATGGCGTTGCGCGCCGCCATCGCCACGCGCGTCGCAGTCAAGGTGCGTGGGATCTCGCCCATCACCTCCTGCGGCGTACTCAGCTCTTTCAGTTCGCTAATTCGAAGGTCGTCGGTGGTGCTCAACATGGCTATGGCTCCTGTTTTCTGGGAACCTGCCGGCCAATAAAAAAGCCGCCAGGTTTGGCGGCTGTTCGGACTTCTTGGCTTCAATTCGTCAGATTGAGCGCGATCCTCCCACCGCCAGCGAGCTGTCGTAGCTAAAATACCAATAGCTGTTGGCGGCGATCATGATCATGGCGAGCTCTATAGCTCAGGTATTGGGCCTTGTCATCCCCCTAGAGGCGCGGGCTACTGCTGGGGCTATTTCGAAACACGCGCAGTAATCCCTGTCTCGTGCAGATCTAAACCACGAGTTGATCTATAATATCCACCACGGTGCCTGTGGATGTCGGTTCATAGGAGGACGACAATGAGCTGCATGAGGGTGATTGGCACGGTTTTAGCCGTGTTGCTGGGAAACTCCTCCACATATGCGCAGACTTCGACGCTCTGGATTGCTACGGGTAACGACGTAGCCGGTGTCGCGCAGCGGTCGTTTACCGGCCGAGCCTCGCTTGCGGACGGGCGGCCAGTCTTCCGCACGTTTGAGTCGAATAACGGCATCTCAGTCGCCGAGATTGCCGAAAGTGCCTTGGACGAGTTCGTTGGCCTGATCCACAGCGGCTACCCGCGCTGCGGCGGTTTCACTGTTCACGCGTCACGCGAGGCCGCCCTGAACGAGGTGAACAACGCCGCTAATATTGCCGGTTTCCGCGCCCCGGGTCGCCTCCCGGATACGATCGATCAGCAGAGCGTTGTGAAACCTGCCCTTGATCAGGTTAGTGGTGCCACTATCGTGCGCATGATCACAGCGCTCCAGGATATCGGGACGCGGTACTATCAAACGCAGAAAGGGCAGGAGGCGGCTGAGCTCATTCGTCGCGAGTGGGAAATGCTGGGATCAAAGCGTACAGACTTTTCAGTTGCCCTCTTTCCGCACGGCTGGATCCAGAATTCCGTCATTGGAACCATCAGGGGTGTGTCCGCGCCGGACGAAATAGTCGTAATCGGCGCGCATCTGGACTCGATCAATCAACAGAACCGCGAGAATGCCCCAGGCGCTGACGACGACGCATCCGGTGTTGCGGTCGTAACAGAGACACTTCGCGTGCTAACGGAGATTGGATTCAAGCCAAGGCGAACGATACAGTTTATAGCTTACGCTGCAGAGGAGGTGGGTCTCCGAGGGTCAGGCGAAATCGCGGACAAATACAAGGCTGAAGGCAGAAATGTCATTGCCGCCTTGCAGATGGACATGACCGGCTTTAAAGGTTCCGAGCGGGATGTTTACCTGATCAACGATTTTGTCAGTCCTGAACTCAACTCTTTTCTGACTACACTGCTACAAGAATACAACAGTTCGGATGCTCACAAGATCACGCACGCTGAAACGTCATGCGGCTACGCGTGCTCTGATCATCACTCATGGACGAGGAACGGCGTGCACGCCGCCTTTCCGTTCGAGGCAGCGTTCGCAGACTATAACCGTGCAATCCACACTCCACAGGACACAGTCTCCACATTGGACGCAACGGGCGCCCATCAAGCGCGCTTCGCAAAGCTCGGGATCGAGTTCCTGATCGAAACCGCAAAGAGCGCCGGCGATGTGTCTGCACAGGCTCGTTAAACGATAGTGGATAAACTCAAGCCGGCGTTCTGACATTCGCGCGCAAGAGAGAAGAATGCTTGCCAGGCAACCGGTTTCTGGACCAGACGGTGCGGAGATTGCACTTGGGGGTTGTTGTATCTGGTTCGAGCAGGCCCGATCTCGGGGCAAGCGTCCCGTTTTCGCCATGACCAGGATGACTGCTTGCAACTCGCGCAGTTCGACAATCGCTCTTGGTAACCGGCAAAAGCGCTGGGGGCCGCGTCAGGATTGGCGCGCGGCGAGCGCCATGCCGACCAGCGACGCGCCGCCGAGCACGAGGTTGATCCCGACCAGGAGGCCGATCGCCCAATTCGCCGAATCCGGGAGGCCTGCGACGATGATGAACGCGATCAGGAGGTCCATCACGCCCGAGATCAGCAGCCAGGACCAGCGCCCCGATAATTCACGGCGGTGCTCCAGCGCATACATGATGGTGACGATGCCCTCGGCCAGGAAATACGCGCCGACCACGATGGTGAGCGTGAGAATGCCCTGCTCGGGCTTTGCGAGCAGGATGCCGCCGGCCAGAACGGCCAGCGCCGCCGAAAACAACGACCACCAGAAGCCCGGCATCTGCCGCGCCCAGTAGGTGGCGAACAGCCCGGCAATGCCGCTGATCAGGAACATCCAGCCGAGGAAGATGGTGACGGCGAGGCTAGCCAGCGGCGGCACGATCATCGCAGCCAGGCCGAGCAGGGCGAGCACGATGCCTTCGAACAGGAAGGCTTTCCAATGCGCCTTCACCGTGGCGTTCATCTGCGTCTGCAGTTTGGCGAGGTCGTCCGGTGGGATGTCCTGGGGAAGGGTCATTGAAAACTCCCGATGCCTGCCGCGCCGATGAGTATCCAATATAGCTTGGGCGCCGCCTGCAGGTAAAATTTGTTAGCAAGCCTTTTTGAGCGAGATCAACGACGGAAGGATGACGTTCAGCCCCGGCCGGATGCCGACGAAAAGCCTTCCGAGGACGTCCTGATGCGGTTGCGGCTGAATACATAAACTGCCGACGTCGCCAGCAATAATCCCAGGCCGATCAGAATGGAGGTCAGGCCGAGCGGAATCAGAAGCAGCGACGCGTTGCGATCGGGATTGACGAACCAGTGATGGAGCGACGTCAGCACGAAAGCGGCGCCGGCGAAGCCGGCCCCACTGCCCACCAGCAGCAGGGCCCACATCCGTCGCAACAGGCTCAACCGCTCACGCGCGATCTCGGTGCGCGGCGCGTGGTGCCGGCCGACGCGCCGCACCAGCCGAATGGCAAATCCGATCGAGCTGAATCCGATCAGCAGGCTCGCCGCCCCGAGCAGCATGCGCGTGGTGGGGCCGAGATCGGGATGTTTCTGCAGCGTCAGCAGCGGGAAATCGAATGCGGCGTGCAGCGCCACCGGCGCGAAAAGCGCCAGACACCAGCTTGAAATCCGCGCCCAGTCACGATGATGGCGGTTGGCGCCCAGCGCCGTTCCCGCCCGCGCGATCGCGATATAGGCGCCCGCGATGATGCCGAGCGCACCGTGGAACGGCACCGTCAGCACGCTGCGCAACGCCGCCAGCGACCGCCACATGTCGGAATGCTGCACGAGATAAGCGAGGTTTTCGTAAGCGGCGAAGCCGAGGCCGGCGGCCGCGCCATGGACCACGGTATCCATCGGGTCGGCAAACGTGCGGCGGCGCACCGACACCGCGACGATCACGAGAACCTTCACGATCTCTTCCGGCGCGGCGACCCCGAAGACCGAACGCAGGCCCTGCGTCATCCAGGGGTTTCCCGGCACGGCGAGGATCGCCGCAAACGGGGCGCGTGCAATGCCCAGCAGTGAAATGCTGGCGGCGCCGAGTATGAAAGCGAGCCATACCCGCGTGGGCGGGCCGGGACGCTCGTCGGCGGCAATCACGAGCCAGAGCACCAGCAGCGCCGGCGCAATGGCGGCTACGCCGATCGATGTGGGGAGGGCCTGCAGCAACAACATGTGAAAAATCTACCTCGTCAGGCGATCAAATGGCCGCAAATTCAGTTGTTTGCAAGAAAAGCCGAACGCGACTCGTTGTCGCCAAGCGCATTCTTATCCTGGCCTCCGGGAAGGCTATGGGGCCTTGCCGCCGATCTTGCCCTGTACCAGCAGCAAACCCGCCAGCGCGGCCAGCGCGAAGCCGGCGCCGGCCAGGAATGTTCCCTGCGGCCCCGTGATGTCCCAGAGCGCGCCCGCAATGATGCTGGCTGCGAGCATCGCCAGACCGCTGAGCAGATTGAAGAAACCGTAGGCCGTGCCCCTCAGCTCAGCCGGCGCGGTATCGGCCACGAGGGCGGCCAGTAACCCCTGCGTCAGGGCCATATGCAGGCCCCAGAGGACGACGCCCAGCGCAACGCCGCCGATCGACGGCAGCAGGGCCAACGCGAGGTCGGCGGCGATCAGCAGCACAATGCCGGCCGCCAGCACGGCCGTGCGGCCGATGCGGTCGGAGATCACGCCGGCGGGATAGGCCGCAACCGCATAGACGATATTCATCGCCACCAGCACGGCGGGCACGAGCATGATCGGCAGCCCGACATTCTGGGCGCGCAGAACCAAAAATGCCTCGCTGAAGCGTGCCAGCGTGAACACGCTCGCCACGGCCACCACCCACCAATAGGCCGGCCCGAGATTCCTGATCTCGGCCAGGCTGATCGGATTGCGCACGGCGCGCAGCCCTTCCGGCCGCTCCGGCTCACGCACGGCGAAGACGATCAGCGCCAGCGCCAGGAAGGCGGGAATGACGGCGAACCAGAACACGGCGGTGAAGTTGTCCGATGTCCACCACATCAGGGCGATGGCGAGCAGGGGGCCCATGAAGGCACCGACCGTGTCGAGCGATTGGCGTAATCCAAAACTCGCGCCGCGCAGATCAGCCGGGGAGAGGTCTGCCACCAGCGCGTCGCGGGGGGCGCCGCGAATGCCCTTGCCGATCCGGTCGACGAAACGCGCCGCCACCAGCCAGGCGATGGTTGGCGCCAGCGGAAACACCGGTCTGGTGAAAGCCGCCAGACCGTAGCCGGCGGCTGCGAGCCATTTGCGCTTGCCGAGCCGGTCCGAGAGCGCGCCGGAGAATATCTTTGTAATGGAGGCGGTCGCTTCGGCGATGCCTTCAATAACACCGACCGTTACCATCGATGCGCCAAGCACCGTAACCAGGTAGATCGGCAGCAGGGCGTGGATCATCTCGGAGGAGACGTCCATCAGCATCGAGACGAAGCCGAGAACCCATACCCCCGGTGGAATATCCCTGATCGAATAGGCCGGCCTGGTGCCAGCAGCCATCTCGTCCTTCGGTCTCACCGCGCCAACAGGCGCCGGCACGCGTCGACAAAGACCTCGGCCCCCGTGACGATGTCGGCGTCGGCGGTGTTCTCGGTCCAGTGGTGCGAAACGCCGCCGATCGAGGGCACGAACAGCATGCCTGCCGGCATCACGGTCGCGAGGACCTGGGCGTCGTGGCCGGCGCCGCTCGGCATGCGCCGCGACCTGCCACCGGCACAGGCTGCGCTCGCCTGTTCGATGGCCTGCTGAAACGAGGCATCCATCAGCGCGGGCGCGCCGGTGCGAATCCGCTCCACAGAGACGCTGCAGCGGCCCTGTTTGTCGACCTCTGCGGCCATGCTGCGCAGCAGATCTTCCAGCCGCGCAATCACGGCCGGATCGTCGTCGCGAATCTGGAACAGCATTTCCGCCGCGCCCGGGATGATGCTGGGTGCGCCGGGATCGAGGGTGATGCGGCCGGTGGTCCACACCGTGCGTGGGCCGCAGGCCGCGGGGAAGCGTTCGTCGATGGCGACGCAGAATCTGGCGAGCGCGAGGCCGGCGTCCCTGCGGATCGCCATCCGTGTGGTGCCGGCGTGGTTTTGTTCGCCCGTGAACGTGATGCGGTACTGCCAGATCCCGACGATGGACGTGACGACGCCAATCTTGAGACCGCTGCTTTCGAGCGTCTCGCCCTGTTCGATGTGGGCTTCGAGATATCCGATATGCCGCCCGCTTTCGCACCGGGCGCGGGCGCGGCCGCCAAGGCCGGCGTCGCGTAGCGCCTCACGCATGCTTCTGTCGTTGTTGCGGTCGCGCGCCTCGTCGATATCGGCATCGGTGACGCCGCCGACATAGGAGCGGCTGCCGAGGAAGCTTCCGAAATGACCTTCCTCGTCGCACCAGGACGCCACTTCAACCGCGCCGTTTACATTCGGATCACGGTTGATGATGCGGGCGGCCTCGAGCGCATAGATCACGCCGAGCGGTCCATCGAGCCAGCCCGCGTGGTTCTGGCTTTCCAGATGCGACCCCGCCAACAATTTCGGTCCGGACTTCGTGCTGGTGCCGAGGATGTTGCCGATGCCGTCGATCTCGCCCGTGAGGCCGGCCTCGGGAAGCCGCTGCACCAGCCACGCCAGCGAGGCGAGATGCGGTTCCGAAAACGTCGGCTTGTGGACGCCGGTCTTGTAGGCGCCGATGGCGCGCAGCGCGTTGAGGTCGGCGAGGACGCGGGCGCCATCGGCGCGTGACGGTCTATCAGTCATGAACAGGTACTCTGCTGGTCGGTAGATCTCCGGAGTAGAACAAAGTTCCGCTGACGTTGCCAGACGCGATATCCGACCGCTGTGATAGCGATTATTCGGACCGTCGCCTTCCGCGTGCACTCGCGCATGCGACGGATTGCATATCCTGAACTTATTCTAATCGTAAAGCGCGCCTTGAAGACCTCTAGTGTTCGGCTTCCAGCGCACTTGATCTGTGGACGCCGCGGCAATGTTCCTCCAGACAAGGTCTCGGTTTGAGGCGAGGGAACAAGAACACAAATGCCCGACGACAATTTGCGGCAACGGCTTTCCGAGTCGCCGGTTCGAATATTGAACAGGCTCCCTCTCGCCGGAAAGCTGATGATCGTGGCGCAGAACGATGGGGTAACCCATGAGCGCATCGGCACTATCGAAAGGCTGGAGAAGCAAGCCGGCCGCGCGTTCTGTATTGGCCAGGCACATAATTGCAGCATCGATCTGGCGTCGGTCTCGTCGGTCATCATCGACCGCACCGCGCGAATGAAAGACAGGGTGCTTCCCAAGCTGGAATTTCAGAACGCCGGCGAGGAAACACTCTTTACAGTGGTCAGCCTGGATAACGGAGACAAATTCGATACCAGCTTCGGATCGTTCGCAGGCGTTCCAGTCGCCGCGCCGGACAAGCAATCCTCCGAGGCATCGTCGCTTTCTGACGACGATCCGGCCTTCCAACCCCTGCGCGCCGCCATCGAAGCCGGCATCGAAATCGAAATTCAGATGCGACGGCCGGCGTTGGACCAGCGCTGGCGCGGGGTGGTCCCTGCCATCAACCCTGCCATGGGGTTCATCAATCTGATTGCCGCCGATTTCCATCTGCATTTGCGCGGCGGGACGGTTGCAAGCTGGCGAAGCCAAAGGGCCGACGCGGATGGCGATGTCGAGCTCGCCGCAATCGGTCAAGGCGGCGATCCACTGGGACTGGTTTTGGTCGGACCCATCAGGGCCTTTGGGATGTCCTGATGATCCCAACCCCGGAGCCGTTGGTATTCGAGCATCCACTGGCAACGTGGATCAATCCCTCGAACGGACGCCAGATCGACGAATCCGAGCTGATGCACGAAATGGCGACGCGCCAGGTCGTGCTGCTTGGCGAAACCCATACCATCGCCGAGATCCACCGCTGGCAGCTCCACGTCGCGACCATCCTCCGGTTCATCAGGAGGAACGTCGCGGTCGGTTTCGAGATGTTTCCGCGGCGCGTCCAGCCCGTTCTCGACGAATGGGTGGCGGGCGAACTCACAAGCCTCCAGTTTCTCGAAAAGGTCGACTGGAAAAATGTCTGGGGCTACGACGCCGAGCTCTACCTTCCACTTTTTCATTTTTGCCGGCAGCAGCGGGTCGCCATGCTGGCGCTCAATTGCAACCGGCCGCTGGTGACGCGCGTTGGCAAGGATGGATGGGATGCCGTACCCGAGGAAGAGCGGGATGGATTGACGCCGGCCGCCGAGGCAACCGTCGCCTATCGCGAATACCTGTTCGGGCTGGGCCTCAATCGCTCGCCCACAGCGCCTGCATCGGCGATGGATACAACGCTCGATCGATTTATCCGCGCCCAGCAGACCTGGGACCGCGCCTTCGCCTGCAACATTGCGCGGGCGCTAGCGCAGCCCGACCCCCCACTGGTGATCGGCATCATCGGCCGGGGCCATCTCGAATACGGGCACGGCACGCCGTTTCAACTGCGCGATCTCGGCATCCCGGCTCCGGCCGTGCTGCTTCCCGAGATGCGTTTGCAGCACGATGCGGCCCGCATCAACGGAATAGCGGATGCGATCTTTGCTCTCGCCGAAGTCGAGCCTGCCGCGCTCTCTAAATTCGACCGAAACAATTCTCGCGCCGAAAATAAGGATTAGAAGAAGACTAAGTATAAATATGTATTACACGTAATGTAGTTCCAATGTTAGTGAGAATTGACGGGCTATAATTGACTCTAATACTTCATAATACGAGACCATCCCGCACAATTACTTTTCAGTTGTGTGGGGGACTCGATGAAGAAGATGACCTTGGCCACCGCCGGGGCAGGGTGGCGTTCTGCCATGCTCGCTGCCGTGTCGACGATGGCGCTGACGGCGCAGGCGGATGCGCAGTCCGCCGGGGACGATGAAGCGGCGGCGCGCGTAGCGGCCCGGTACGGCGTCATGCTGGACACGATCAGCGTCTATGCCGATCGCAATGCGCGGCAAGTGCTCGATCTTCCGCAGAACGTCACGGTCATCGGGCGTCAGGAACTCGACGAGCGCATGGTGCGGGATGTCCAGGACCTGGTGCGTTACGAACCGGGAATAACGGTCGCCAAGACGACATCCGGGACCGATCCGTTCGGCAACCTCGCCGGGTTCACCATTCGCGGCGTTTCCAACAATCGCGTACAGATGCTTATCGACGGCACCCGCGTGATCGAAAGCATCGTCGACGGCAACCGTGACTTCGTGAACATGGCGAACCTGAAGGCGGTCGAGATCATCCGCGGGCCGGCAGGCGTGATGTGGGGCGCCGACGCGCTGGGCGGCGTCGTTGCCTTCGTCACCAAGGACCCGGAGGACTATCTGAAGGGCCGCAAGTTCGGCGGCCAGCTCGACACGGGTTATGACTCATATGACAAGAGCTTCTTCAAGACGGGCACGAGCGCGGTGCGCTTTGGCGATTTCTCGGCGATGATCTCGGCATCGCAACGGTCCTACAACGAGGGAACGCTCAGCAAGGCCCGGGCCGATGGCGGCATCTATGGCTGTCCGCGCAATCCGGAGGCGATCCGCTGCAACAAGCTCAATCCGCTGGACGGCAGCGATTACGACATTCTCGCCAAGCTGGTATGGAATCCCGACAAAGAGCACGAGGTGAAGCTGACCGGCGAAATGCTCAAGAAGGACGCCACGATCGACCAGCGTTACGACCTCGGCCTGCAGGGCACCGGCATCCGGAATCTCAGCTACATCCGCGACCAGGTTCAGACCCGCGACCGCCTGACCCTTGCGCATCGCTACACGCCCAACCTCGGATGGCTGGATCAGGTGAAATGGCAGGTATCACACACGCCGCAGGAGCGGGATTTTACCGGAGTTAGAAATCGCCGACTTGCCAACGGTCAGAATGACAGGCTCGACTTTCTGTTAAATTACAAGGAAAAGTTCACCGAAGGCGATATTCAGATGAATTCGTCTTTCAAGACTTTCATTGCTACGCACAAGCTCACCTACGGAGCATACGCCAGCGTCGCGGACACGGACTACCAGCGCCGTGACGTCACGACCAATTTGACGACAGGAGCGGTTACGGTGGCCAACGCCGGCGGGTTCAATTTCGCCGACGCCACGACATATCGCGTCGACGGCTTCCTTCAGGATGAGATCCTGCTGTTCAACGACAAGCTAAGTCTTACGCCGGGCGTCCGGTATGCGACCTACGATCTCGATCCGCGGCCAAACCCGTTTTATGTCGTCAAGCCGGGGAACGAACCGAAGCAGATTCAGAGCGAAAAGCTCGTCAAGCAGTTCGGCGCCGTCTACAAGACCACCGACAACATTTCGCTGGTCGGCCGTTATGCGGAAGGCTTCAAGATGCCGACCGCACAGCAGCTTTATACATCGCTGCCGAATGTGGATCTCAATCAGGACCTCGTCCCGAACGCAAGGCTCCGGCCCGAGCAGGTCAAGAGCTATGAGGCCGGCATACGCGGCCAGTTCAGCAAGGGCTACTTCTCCGCGACCGTATTCAAGGCCGACTACACCGACTTCATTCAAAATTTCGTGCCCATACCCAGCGTCAACTTTCCGGGCTTTAACGACCTGACCTACCAGAATCTTTCCAGCGTGAAGCTCTGGGGCATTGAACTAGCGGGGGAGTTTCGTTTTCACGAAAACTGGACCGCGAGCGCGTCGATTGCGTATACCGAAGGCAAGCAGCGGTTTGACGCAACGAGTCCCGTTGTTGCGTTCGACAGCACGACGCCATTTTCGGGCGTGTTCGGCCTTCGCTACAGCGACCGGCCCCACGGGTTTGATGCGCAGCTGATATCGACCTGGGCCAGCGACGTGCTGTCGCGCAGCTCGCCGCTGCTCTATCAGCCCGACGGATATATCGTGTTCGACGCCATCGTCGGCTGGGCGCCGCAGTCGGTGCCGGGATTGACATTGCGCGGTTCGATCCTGAATCTCGCCGACACGCGATACTTCGCATCGCTCAACGGTACGACCACCTACAACACCGTGCCAACCACGGCGGTCGCCATAACAAATCCGCTCGAACTGAGGACAGCGCCGGGCCGAACCTTCAAGGTCGGCGCCAATTACGCCTTCTGATGCACCGTTTCGGTGATATGCGGAGCAGGATGACTTTCCGTCCCGTCCGCAGTTGAAAAGGTGCAACGGATCATATGCGTAACACCATAAGCGCCATCTGGCGGTTGCTCTGCATGGCCGCCGGCGGGCCTTTTCGCTGGGCCGGCTTTGCCCTGCTGGCCTTCATCATCGGGTGCCAAATTGCGGGTATCCAGATCACCCTGCGGCTGATCCAGTGGAGCGCGGATTTCTACAACGCATTGCAGCGCCTCGATGCATCCGCGGCGGTGACGCAGGTCGGCATTTTCGCGGCCCTGATCGGAACTTCAGCCGGCCTGCATCTGGTCGGCTCGTTTGCCCGGCAGCACCTCCAGATCCGCTGGCGGCGAAGACTGACGGATGCGGTGCTGGACAAATGGCTGCCGGCCAAGGCGTACTGGTTTCTGCAGCCGTCGCTCGGCGGCGCCAGCATCGACAATCCGGACCAGCGCATTGCGGAAGACTGTCGCGAGTTCGTCGAGTCGCTGCTGACGAAGGTGCTGGATTTCCTGATCAGCCTGATCGGGCTTGCCTCCTTCGTCACGCTGCTCTGGCAACTCTCCACCTTTCCGCTGTCGTTCGAGCTGTTCGGGATCGCATTCGAGATCCCCCGCTACATGGTCTGGGCGGCGCCGATCTATGTGGCGATTGCAACCGGATTGACCCATGCCCTCGGCCGTCAGATGCCGGGCCTGCTTGCGGAGCAGCAAAAACGCGAGGCGGATTTCCGGTTCGCATTGATGCGCTTGCGTGAAAACGCAGCTGCCGTCGCATTGTCGGGCGGCGAGCAAAGCGAGCGACGTGTCCTCGATCGTCGCTTTCAGGCGCTCGTCGGCAACTGGCGAAAAGTGATCGCCCGCGAATTTATCTACGGGTTGTTCCAGAGGCCTTACTTTCAGACCGTCCTGAGGATTCCGATGTTTCTTGCGCTGCCGGCGTTTCTCGCCGGGAAGGTAACGCTCGGCGGTCTGATGCAGGTGGCGTCAGCCTTTCAGAACACGGTGACGACGCTGTCGTGGTTCGTTTTCAACTACAAGTTCGTTTCCGATCTGGTGGCGACGACAAGACGAATTCAGCGGTTCCTCGGTGAGATCGATGGCGTCGACCGGCTCGAACGCCCGCTGAACAGAACGCGGTCATCGGACGGCGCCTTGCGGATGCATGACGTATCGATCTTCACGCCGGACAAGCGCCCATTGCTTCGGGTCGCCGAGCTTTCGATCGACAAAGGCGACACGGTCTGGCTCAGCGGGGCGTCAGGGCTTGGCAAGAGCACGCTGCTGAAGGCGCTCGCCGGATTGTGGACCTTTGGCGAAGGCCGCATCGAACTTCCGGACGGACATCTGTGCTTCATGCCGCAGCAGGTGTACATGCCTCTGGCGCCGCTCGTTGCCGCTGCCGCCTATCCCTTGGAACCGGAAAGCGTGGCGCCCGGTGCCATCGAAAGCCTGCTGCGCAAGACGGGGCTCGGGCACCGGCTTGACGCCGGCGGAAACGAAACCGCCGCCGATCTCTCGGTCGGCGAGCAACAGCGCCTGGCGCTGGTGCGGTTGATACTGGCCAGGCCGGATTGGGCATTTCTCGACGAAGCCACGAGCGCGCTCGATCCCGAGACGGAAAAGCTGGTCATGTCGCTGCTGCGGGCTGAATTGCCCGATACGACATTCGTGATCGTGGCGCATCGGGAACCGCAGGGGCTTGGGTGCGTACGCAACGTTCCACTTGGCGTCGGGTTGTGTTCGATCTTGTAAGACAATTTTGTATTGGTGGCCGTCAGCCGAGGCGCGCTTGCGTCTACGTAGTTCTCCGGGGGAGAACAAAGTTCCTGCTGTCTCCGGAGCAGCACAAAGTTCCCGCGACGTCACCAGCCGCGTTGATCTAGCCCCCCGATAGCAGCGCCAATGCGACGACGGCGAGCCACGCCACGATGACGAGCGCCGTCACCGCGCCAGCGGTTATCTTGGCCTTCTCCTTCAGCGTGTAGCTGCGCATTTTTCTCGCAAGCGTATGATAGGCCTTCAGCCCCTGACGGGAGAATATTCAATCGCTCGCATCAAGGAAACAGTCCGCGTAGAGCGAGCAGGTGCGTTGCAGCCAAGGGCGCTCGCCGACCTCTGTTCTTACCTCGAAAAGAACTTGGCGTTTTGCCGACGGAGATCGCCTGCGGCGCCAACGGAAAGCGCAACCAGCACGGCGTGCGGCTGATGCCAGACGATTGAGGCGCTAACGCCGAATTAATCTGATCAGCCTATGATCTCAGTCAGTTCTAGTTGGGTGCTGCGTAAAGGAGCCGTCGCGAGGGACGATCCAGCGGTGGCTCCTTTTTTGTTCACTCATTTGAGGTTGATGCACGTGACCCAGACATCGGAAAATCAGAGCCAAGCGGACCAACCCGAATCCACGGCGCCGACCAGGAAATCGAGCCGGAAATCGATCTTGGCGCTTGCGGTGTTCGCGCTCGGAATAAACAGTACAGCGGCCTACTATACCCTGTCGCCTCCCGACGTTGCTCTGCATGATCTCAGCAAGTTGGCCGAACTGATTCCGCATGAGCTGCTTCCGCAGTGGAAAGCTTCCGATCCAATATCGGATCCGGCCGTCGCCGCATTGAAGAATATTCAGTCGGCCCAGCAGCAACACGTTGCCTCGCTGCAAGAGAACAGCTTCCTGCTGCAGCAAAACACCGATCTTCTTCAGCAGGGTTCAATGACGCTTGCTTCTCTAAGAAAGAGCGTCGTGGATGAGCACGCCGACGTGAAGAAAATATCGGCTCAGATAACGGATGAGCATGCGGACGTGAAGAAGGTGTCTGCTCAGATTTCCACGCTCATTGCGAAGGTAGACTCGCTGCAAAAAACGATTGCCCCGGAAGTAACTGCCTCCATTCCAACAAGGCACGCTCGCAACCGGCTATCCCGAGCAGCGCAGAAGAGGATGGCGCGGCAGTCCAAGCCTGTGGGACCTATTTCGCTTGGAGGAGCCCCCCTGACTCTCCCGGCTAACACGGCAGGCCCACAAGGCTGAAGAACGAGACAGCGAGGCGCGGGACTTCGGTCCCGTGCTCCGGATCTATTTGAAGAAGTGGTAGATCCCGTTCAGCCCGAGAAGCCCGGCGATAATCAGATAGACCGCCACTGCGACGCTAACAATGCGGGGCGCGATCAGCAAAAACACTCCCGCGGCCAGGGTGACCAATGGCAGTAGGGGGGTTGCAGCATCGGGATGCATCCCGCTTTATAGCAGATTCGAGCCCCTCACCCGATCGACAGTGACAGCCATACGCTGGCGCCGAATACCGACAGCGTGCAGGTGCACCCAGCCGTGTTCCTTGGTTCCCCGAGATCCATTCCGCCTACCATGTCTGAAGTCGCCGCACCCGCCGGCGATCGAGGCCAGCC
>Ga0307499_10000288_pt1 | contig 18724 bp, 16 predicted proteins | sample 13_S_MG_FD_201363 | JGI IMG/M metagenome (GOLD analysis project Ga0307499, IMG submission 201363) | Soil microbial communities from Populus trichocarpa stands in riparian zone in the Pacific Northwest, United States - 13_S | ecosystem: Environmental > Terrestrial > Soil > Riparian zone > Trees... | reverse complement strand
GTGGCTTCATAGAACCGCGCGGCGCGTTCGAGATCGGCGACGCCGACGGAGATGTGGTCGATCATGAAATAGTCCCTGCTCTCACGCCGGCGCGCCTGATTTCACCAGCTTGTAGATCACCGAATCCATCAGCGCCTGGAACGAGGCGTCGATGATATTGGGCGAGACGCCGATCGTGGTCCAGCTATCGCCGTTCTCGTCCTCGCTCTCGATCAGGACCCGCGTGACGGCTTCCGTACCGCCATTGAGGATACGCACGCGGTAGTCGATCAGCTTCAGGCCCTCGATATATTTCTGGTACTTGCCGAGGTCCTTGCGCAGCGCGACGTCGAGCGCGTTGACGGGGCCGTTGCCTTCCGCCGCCGAGATCAGCCGTTCGCCGGCGACATCGACTTTCACCACCGCCAGCGCCACCGTGACGCGCTGGCCGTTGGAATTGTAGCGCTGCTCGACATTGACGTCGAACTGCTCGACCTTGAAATATTCCGGCACCCGGCCGAGCGTGCGCCGCGCCAGCAGGTCGAACGAGGCGTTGGCGGATTCATAGGCGTAGCCTGCGGCCTCGCGCTCCTTCAACTCCTCGACCAGGCGCGCCAGTTTTGGGTCGCTCTTCTCGTAAGCGATGCCGGCGCGGTCGAGCTCGGCCATCACGTTGGAACGGCCGGCCTGATCGGACACCAGCACCTTGCGATGATTGCCGACGGATTCCGGCAGCACGTGCTCGTAGGTGTGCGGGTCCTTCATGACCGCGGAGGCATGAATGCCGGTCTTGGTCACGAAGGCGCTCTCGCCGACGTAAGCTGCGTGGCGGTTCGGCGCGCGGTTGAGCATGTCGTCCAGCGTGCGCGACACCTTCATCAGCGTCGCCATCTTGTCCGCGGTGACGCCGATGTCGAAGGCGTCGGAAAACTCATTCTTCAGGCGCAGCGTCGGGATCAGCGAACAGAGATTGGCATTGCCGCAGCGCTCGCCGAGCCCGTTGAGCGTACCCTGGATTTGCCGCGCGCCGGCCCGCACGGCGGCCAGCGAATTGGCGACCGCCTGCTCGGTATCGTTATGAGCGTGGATACCGACATGGCTGCCCGGGATCTGCGTCACGACGTGGCCGACGATGGCCTCGATCTCGTGCGGCATGGTGCCGCCGTTGGTGTCGCACAGCACCACCCAGCGCGCCCCGGAATCATGGGCCGCCCTGGCGCAGGCCAGCGCGAAATCGGCGTTTTCCTTGTAACCGTCGAAGAAGTGCTCGCAATCGACCATCACCTCGCGCCCCGCCGCCTTCGCCGCAACGACGCTGTCGCGGATCGAGGCGAGGTTTTCCTCGTTGGTGGTCTCCAGTGCCACCCGCACCTGATAGGCAGAGGATTTCGCGACAAAGCAGATCGCGTCGGCCTTGGCCTCGATCAGCGCCGCCAAGCCCGGATCGTTCGAAGCCGAACGGCCCGGACGGCGCGTCATGCCGAATGCGGTGAACTTGGCGCTCTCGAACTTCGGCTTGGCCGCAAAGAATTCGGTATCGGTCGGGTTGGCGCCGGGATAGCCCCCCTCGACATAGTCGATGCCGAGTTCATCGAGCATCTGCGCGATGATCTGCTTGTCGTGCAGCGTGAAATCGACGCCGTTGGTCTGCGCGCCGTCGCGCAGCGTGGTGTCGAAGAGATAAAGGCGTTCGCGGCTCATGTCGGCGCTCCCGGCGCTGCGCCATCGGCCAGCGTCTTCTGCATCGTGGTGTTGGCGAGCCATTCGCCGTTGACGGTGACGGTGTTGCGCTGTTTTGGGGTGTAGCCACGCTTGCGAAACAGCGGCTCCGCGGTGTCGCTGGCATCGACGGTGAGGGCTTTCGCCCCGCGCGCGCCCGCGAGTTTTTCCAGCGCATCGACCAGCATCGAGGCGACGCCCTGCCCCGCCACACTTGGATGGACGAACAGCATGTCGATATGGTCAGCGCCCTTCAGCGAGGCAAAACCGACCGGCGAATTGTTGATCGTCGCGATCAGCGTCAACTGCCCGGCAAGCTTCTTGCCGAACGCTTCCTCGTCCTCGGCAGTCGCCGCCCAGGCTTCCTGCTGCGCCTCGCTGTAATCGTCGCCAGTCAGCCCTTCGATCGCGGCAACGAAGATCGCCGCCAGCATCGGAATGTCCGCCGGCAAAAACGGCCGCAAGCCGGGTTTGGGCAATGCCTGTCCCATCGCGTCAAAATACTCCGAACAGTCTCAAGGCCAGCACGACCGCGGCAACGATCAGCGCCCATTTGATGAAGATGTAGTAGCGCCAGTGTTTTGGGAATGGCGTATCGGGTTTTGTCATCACGCGATCTCCCATGTGGTCACGGGCTTGCCGTCGGCATCCTTGCCGTCCTTGATGGCGACGCCCATTGCAACGAGTTCGTCGCGGATGCGATCGGACTCCTTGAAATCCTTTCGCGCGCGCGCCGCTGCGCGTTCCGCAATCAGGCGGTCGACCTGTTGCGGATCGATGCCGCTCGCCTGCTGCTTGCGTCCTTTCCATGCGGCAGCGCTCATCGAGAGGAAGCCGAGCAGCCGGAGCGAGGCTGCGAACTCGCCACGCTCGCGCTCGCCACCGGACGCCGCCGCATTGCGCAGGCCGTGCAGAACCGCCATCGCCTGCGCCGTATTGAGGTCGTCATAGAGCGCCTCGACCATCGCCGACGACGGCTGGCCGCCCTCGGCGTCGGCTGCGATCGCGTACCAATCGTCCAGCGTCCTGGCACTCTCTTCCGCACCCTTCACGGTCCAGTCGAGCGGCGAGCGGTAGTGCGTCTTCAGCATATTGAGACGCAGCACCTCGCCCGGCCAATCGGCCAGCATGTCTCGGATCGTGAAGAAGTTGCCGAGCGACTTCGACATCTTCTCGCTCTCGAGCTGCAGGAAGCCGTTGTGCATCCAGACATTCGCCATGCGGTCGGTGTGGAAGGCGCAGCAGGTCTGCGCGAGTTCGTTCTCATGGTGCGGGAACACCAGATCGATGCCGCCGCCATGGATGTCGAACTTTTCGCCGAGATGCTTCCAGGCCATCGCCGAGCATTCGATGTGCCAGCCGGGGCGGCCTTCCGCCTTGATCCCCGCCGGGGACGGCCATGACGGCTCGCCCGGCTTCGACGGCTTCCACAGCACGAAGTCGGTATTGTCGCGCTTGTAGGGGGCGACGTCGACGCGGGCGCCGGCGATCATCTCGTCGAGCGAGCGTTTCGACAATGCGCCATAGCGCGGCATCACGGAATTGGCTTCGTTCATCGCCTGCGGCGAGAACAGCACATGATCTTCCGCGACATAGGCAAAGCCGCCGGCCACCAGCTTCTCGATGATCGCGCGCATCTCCGGAATATGTTCGGTCGCGCGCGGCTGTACCGTCGGGGCCAGGCAGCCAAGCGCGGTGACGTCGTCCTGATACTGCTTGTATGTCTCTTCGGTGACCTTGCGGATCGCCTCGTTCAAGGGCACGCCGGGATAGTCGCGCGCGGCGCGCACGTTGATCTTGTCGTCCACGTCGGTGATGTTGCGGACGTAGGTCACGTGGTCGGCGCCATAGCGATGGCGCAGCGCGCGGAACAGCACGTCGAACACGATCGCCGCGCGACCATTGCCGATATGGGCGAAGTCGTAGACCGTCGGTCCGCAGGCATACATGCGGACGTTGTTCAGATCGAGCGGCACCAGCGGCCGCCTCTCCTTCGTCAACGTATCGTAGAGGCGCAGTTCCATAGGAAACCCATCCGTTGCGGCCGGGCGTCCAGTGATCTCATTTTTGAGAAAAGACGGCCTCAGCCAGCGAATCGCTAGCTAATAATCTCGCGGCAAATGCTGCAGATGGCGAGGAGACCGTTCATGGTTCCACCATTGCGGTATCGGGCGGAAATCGTCAAGGCCTTGAGGCCTTGCTTGTGCCCGATTTGGGGCCGATCAGGCCGCAACTCTCGCCAACCGCTGCCGCCCCGAGGGGCTCATGGTTAATCATTTTTAACCCTTTGGGCCTATTCCTGACGGCGGTTTCTTCCCTTGCCGGTGCCCGCCATGCGACTTTCCTCCGCACTTCTTGCCAGCGTCTTCCTGGTTGCCGCCTCGGCCGCTTCCGCCGACAGCCGCGTCTTTATCGTTGCCAACCAGGCGGATGGCTATGGCGTCGACGAGTGCCTCGCCAGTGGCGAGAAATGCGGCGCCCATGCCGCCCGCTCCTATTGCCAGTCACGGGAATTTGCACAGGCGACCGCCTATCGCCGCGTCGATCCCGACGAGATCACCGGCGCGGTTCCGAGCGGTGGCGGCGACAAATGCGCCGGCCATGGCTGCGGCGAATACGTCGCCATCACCTGCCAGCGCTAGAACCGGATACCAAAATACCGGGGGGCCGGTTGCCACACCTGCGCCCCGGAAACGACGTGACGATGCCCCGAGAAGCGGCTATTGGATGCGGCCTTGGCCGCAGAATGCCGCCTTGGACGCGCGATTGGGCTTTCGAGCCGCGCGGAACAGCTCTCAATGGCCGGATATGCTGGAAATTCGCAACGCGCTCTCCCTTCGGATTTTGACCTGCGCCGTGCTGCTCGGTATCGCCACCCCGGGCGCGCCCGCGCTGGCGCAGTCGAACAACGACGCCATGGCGCAGATGAACCAGGACGGCCCGCCCCAGCAGGGCGCGCAGGGCAACCCGATCTGCATCCGGCTTGAAGGGCAGTTGGCGACGATCGACCGTGGCGCCGGCACCGGCGACCCCGCCAAGGATGAACAGATCCGCCGCTACCAGGAAGCGCAGGCCAAGCAGCAGGCCGAACTCGATCGGGTCACCCAGCAGGCCAAGCGGATGGGTTGCGAAAGCTCGGGCTTCTTCTCGCTGTTCAATGGCCGCTCCGCGCAGTGCGGTCCGGTCAACAACCAGATCCAGCAGATGCGCGGCAATCTCGACCAGATCACCTCAAGCCTGGAGCGGCTGCGCAGCGGCGGCATCGGCGGCGCCGACCGCGAAAACCAGCGCCGCTCGGTGCTGACGGCGCTCGCGCAAAACAATTGCGGCCCGCAATATGCCGCCGCCGCGCGCGGTCCCGGCAACTTCATCGACAGCCTGTTCGGCAACAACCAGACGCTGCCGCCGCCGAGCGCCGACCTCGGTGCGCCGTCCGGCACCTTCCGCACCGTCTGCGTCCGCACCTGCGACGGCGGTTATTTCCCGGTGTCGTTCGCCACTTACCAGGCACGGTTCCAGGACGACGAGAGGACCTGCAAGGCGCTTTGCCCGGCGACGGAAGCGACGCTTTTCACCTACCGCAATCCCGGCGAGGACATCAACCAGGCCGTCTCGATGAGCGGCCAGCCTTATTCGTCGCTGCCGAACGCGTTCAAATTCCGCACCGAGTTCAACCCCTCCTGCGCCTGCAAGGCGGCGGGCCAGACCTGGTCGGAAGCGCTGAAGTCGGTCGACGACAGGGCCGGTGTCGAACAAGGCGACATCATCGTCACCGAGGAGAGCGCAAGGCGGATGCAACAACGCGCGCAGCCGAAGGGCACGGCACCGCCGCCCAAGAAAGGCGCAGCGCCCGCCGGCACCGCCGCCGCGCCGGCTGCAACAGCCGCCCCTGCCGAACCGACGGCTATCGCCGCGGACAAGGACAAGGTCCGCACGGTGGGCCCGACCTTCATCCCGCCGAAGCAGTAGGCGCGCTTAGTCTCACTGCGTTATCACCGTTAAACCCTCATCCTGAGGAGCCCGCAAAGCGGGCGTCTCGAAGGATGAAAGCCCGGCTGGCGCAGCAGCGTGGCTACATGGTTCGAGACGGCGCTGACGCGCCTCCTCACCATGAGGACTTACGCAGTAGAATTACCCCTCGAACGCTTCGGCCGAGGCGCGGCCAGCGCGCGCGACCAGCTTCTCGTCGGGTGCGGGCAACGCCTTGCCATTGTCGCGGAAGCGATTGGTGATGGGATAGCGGCGGTCGCGGCCAAAGTTCTTTTCCGTCACCTTGACGCCAGGTGCTGCCTGCCGGCGCTTGTATTCGGCAACATTGAGCAGCCGGTCGATCCGCGTCACCACGTCGGCCGGGAAACCGGCCGCGATGATCGTGGCCAGCGGCTCTTCGCGCTCCACCAGCCGTTCGAGAATGCCGTCAAGCATCTCGTAAGGTGGCAGCGAATCCTGGTCGGTCTGGTTTTCGCGCAACTCCGCCGTCGGGGGCCTGGTGATGATGTTGACCGGGATGACTTCGCCCGAAGGCCCCAGCGCGCCGTCCGGCTTCCATTCGTTGCGCAGGCTCGACAGCCGGAACACTTCGGTCTTGTAGATGTCCTTGATCGGATTGAAGCCGCCATTCATGTCGCCATAGATGGTGGCGTAGCCGACCGACATTTCCGACTTGTTGCCGGTCGTCACCACCATCGCGCCGGTCTTGTTGGAGATCGCCATCAAGAGCGTGCCTCGGGTGCGCGCCTGCAAATTCTCTTCGGTAATGTCGCGCGGCAGCCCGGCGAAGGGTTTTGACAGGATCTTTTCGAACCCGTTGACGGCGTCCGCGATCGGCAGCACTTCGTAGGGAAAGCCGAGCGCCTTCGCGAGTTTTGCGGCATCGTCGAGCGATACCTGCGCAGTGAACCGGAACGGCAGCATCACGCCGCGAACCTGATCGGCGCCGAGCGCGTCGACCGCGATCGCCGCGCACAGCGCGGAATCGATGCCACCGGAGACGCCGAGCAGCACGCCGGGAAATCCGTTCTTGCGGACGTAATCGCGCAAGCCCAGCACGCAGGCCGCGTAGTCGCCCTTGTCGCCCTCGACCAGCGGCGCCACGGGACCAGAGCAGCGCCAGCCGTCGGCGCCCTTGGTCCATTGCAGCGTGACGATGCTCTCTTCGAATGCGGGCAGTTGCGCCGCGACCGACAGATCGGCGTTGAGCGCGAACGACGCACCGTCGAACACCAGCTCATCCTGCCCGCCGATCTGGTTGAGATAGACCAGCGGCAGACCGCTTTCGGTGACGCGGGCAACCGCGATCGACAGCCGCAAATCGTTCTTGTCGCGCGCATAGGGCGAGCCGTTCGGCACGACAAGAATTTCCGCCCCGGTCTCGGCGAGGCATTCGACGACGTTCTCGTATTCCTCGGACTCTTCGAGCCAGATGTCCTCGCAGATGGGAACGCCGACCCGGACGCTGCGGACGGTGACTGGCCCAGCGGCCGGGCCGCGCGCGAACAGCCGCTTTTCGTCGAACACGCCGTAGTTCGGCAGGTTCGCCTTGAAGCGCAGCGCTGCGATGCGGCCCTGATCAAGCAGCGCGCAGGCGTTATAGAGCTTGCCGTCCTCGACCCAAGGCGTGCCGATCAGCACCGCCGGACCGCCGCCCGCGGTTTCGCGCGCCAGTTCTTCGACGGCGGCGCGGCAGGCGGCCTGGAAGGCGGGCTTGAGCACGAGATCTTCCGGCGGATAGCCGCAGATGAACAGTTCGGGCAGCACCAAGAGATCGGCGCCGTCGGCCTTGGCCTTGTCACGCGCGGCGCGCGCCTTCGCGGCGTTGCCGGTGACATCGCCCACGGTCGGGTTTAGCTGGGCCAGCGAAATTGTGAACTTGGGTTCGGTCATGGGAGCGATGGTGCCTCGCACAAGAGCAAACTGCAAATGCTCGCTTCAAAGCGTCTTCAAGCGAAGCGGGTGCCGGTTCGCGTGAAGAAAACGCGTCAAAACAAAAGCTTAGATATGCGGTTCTGATCCGGATCAGTACCGCATATCTAGAACGCGCCTATGCGTTCGGCGATGGCAAACAGCCAGAACGCCCCGGTCATCAGCAGCGCGACGCCGACCGCCGCCGACCCCATGTCCTTGACCCGCCCGATCTGCGGATCGTGGTCGGTGGTGAGCCGGTCGGCGAGCTTCTCGATCGCGGTATTGAGGATCTCGACCACGAGCACGAACGCCACCGCCGCGACCAGCTCAACCCGGCGCATCACGCTCGCGCCGACCAGCCACGCCAGCGGCACCGACAGCATCAGCGCGAACAGTTCTTCGCGGACAGCCTGCTCCGACCGGATCGCAAACGCCAGCCCGTTACGCGTGTTGATGGTGGCCCGCCAAAGTCGCAGCAAGTCAGAGTCCCGCTGCAGCCGGCATCGGTTTTTCCTTGCCCGTCCGTTCCTGCTTGAGCAGCTCGGCGATCAGGAAAGCCATGTCGATCGATTGTTCGGCATTGAGGCGCGGATCGCAAACCGTGTGATAGCGGTCGTTGAGGTCCTCGTCGGAGATGGCGCGGGCGCCGCCGATGCATTCGGTGACGTCCTGCCCGGTCATTTCCAGATGCACGCCGCCGGCATAGGTGCCTTCGGCGGCATGGATGGCGAAGAAAGACTTCACCTCCGACAGCACGCGGTCGAACGGCCGGGTCTTGTAGCCCGAGGTCGAGGTGATGGTGTTGCCGTGCATCGGGTCGCAGGACCAGACGACGACGCGCCCTTCCCGCTGCACGGCGCGGATCAGCGGGGCCAGATGGTCGCCGACCTTGTCGGAGCCGAAGCGGTTGATCAGCGTCAGCCGGCCGGGCTCGTTGTCGGGATTGAGGATGTCGATCAGCTTCAGCAGCTCGTCCGGCTTCAGCGACGGGCCGCATTTCAGGCCGATCGGGTTCTTGATGCCGCGGAAATATTCGACATGGCCATGGTCGAGCTGGCGGGTGCGGTCGCCGATCCAGATCATGTGGCCAGAGGTCGCGTACCAGTCGCCGGTGGTGGAGTCGACGCGGGTGAAGGCCTGCTCGTAACCCAGCAGCAGCGCCTCATGGCTGGTGTAGAAATCGGTGGCGCGCAATTCGGGATGGCTTTCGAGATCGAGCCCGCAGGCGCGCATGAAGTTCAGCGCGTCCGAGATGCGATCGGCCAATTCCTTGTACCGGCGCGACTGCGGGGAATCCTTGAGGAAACCGAGCATCCACTGATGCACGCTTCCCAAGTTGGCAAAGCCGCCAGTCGCAAACGCGCGCAGCAGGTTCAGCGTCGCGGCCGATTGCCGATACGCCATCAACTGGCGCTGCGGATCGGGAATCCGCGCTTCCGGGGTGAAGGCGATGTCGTTGATGATGTCGCCGCGGTAGCTCGGCAGCTCGACGCCGTTGATCTTTTCCGTGTTCGACGAACGCGGTTTTGCAAATTGCCCGGCAATGCGGCCGACCTTCACGACCGGCAGCGCGCCGGCATAGGTCAGCACGACGGCCATCTGCAGCAGCACGCGGAAGAAGTCGCGGATGTTGTTGGCGCCGTGCTCGGCAAAGCTCTCGGCGCAATCGCCGCCTTGCAGCAGGAAGGCTTCGCCCGCAGCGACCCGCGCCAGCGCCTTTTTCAGGTTGCGCGCTTCGCCGGCAAACACCAGCGGCGGAAACGTGGCGAGCTGCGCCTCGACATCGGCCAACGCCTTGGCATCGGGATAATCGGGCACCTGCAGCACCGGCCTGGTGCGCCAGCTATCGGGCGTCCACCGCTCGGACATGACGTTAACTCCTGAGCAAAAACCGCAACTTACCGGCGGTTATGAAGGCCGGGTTATACACAGGCCGCGGGCCGACCGCCAGTTAGATTTCCGGTAGCCCCGACAAGCCCTTGCGGCAAAATCCGAATTCGCTTCTGTTATGCCGCCCACTAAACCTTAGATGGAGTAAGCGGTGGCCGACCCGGGGCTGGACGACGTTTTCATCGACGATATCACGGTGCCCGCGACCGACAGATATCCTCTTGCCGCGACGCTGTTTCTGCCCCGCGGGGCCATGCGCCATGCCGTCCTGATCAATTCAGCGACCGCCGTTCCCCGCAAGCTCTACCGGGGCTTTGCCGGCTATCTCGCCCAGCGCGGCTGCGCCGTCCTGACCTACGACTACCGCGGCACCGGCGACAGCCGGCCGCAGGCGCGGACCGGCAACAAGCCGAAATCGCTGGCCGGCTTCAAGGCCTCGATGTCGGACTGGGCCGCACTGGATATCACGGCGGCCGTCGGCTGGATGCGCGAGCGCTACAAGGCGCTTCCTTTCGCCTATGTCGGACATTCGTTCGGCGGTCAGGCGTTCGGCCTGTTGCCGAACAATTCGGAGGTTTCGCGCGCGCTCTTCATTGCAGCCCAGGCCGGCTACTGGAAACTGATGACGGCGCCAGAGCGCTACCGCGTCTACGCCATGCTGAATTTCGTAGGCCTCCCCCTTACCCGCGCGCTCGGCTACATGCCGGGCAAGGCCGGCCTCGGCATGGACCTGCCGAAGGATGTGTTTCTGCAATGGGTCAACTGGGTGATGAGCCCGCGCTATCTGTTCGATTCCAGGCTCGACGAGTTGCAGAATTTTCCGGAATACCAGGGCGCGTTGCGCGCGCTCTGCATGTCCGACGATCCCTGGGCGACGCTGCCGGCGGTCGAACTGCTGTGCTCGGGATTTACCTCGATCAAGCCCGAGATCATCACGGTGACGCCGGCCGATACCGGCGTGAGCCGGATCGGGCACATGGGATTCTTCCGGCCCGAACATCGCGACACGCTGTGGCGGGGTGCGGCGGAGTGGATCGAGGCTGGGTAGTAGCCGCAGTCGTCGCTGCGAACGCAAGGGACCCATAGCTACCGGCTTTCTGCAGCGGCTTGTGGCCGCTCCCGCGGGCATGACGGGATACTTCGCACCGCAGAAGCAGCTTGATCCAGATCAATCTGGATCGGCTTTGGTTGCCGAAGGATCCGGCGGTCCAGAGAAGGGTGGCGGGGAAATCCCTCGGCACACAGCATCCCGCTTTGGAGGGATGGTTCAAATGGCCGTTGAAACGAACAAGGCCTCTTCGCACCATTCGGGGCACAGCCTCTCTGCGCTGAGTTTGGCCGCCCTTGGCGTGGTTTATGGCGATATTGGCACAAGCCCGCTCTATACGTTCAAGGTCGTGCTTGGTGCCGCGGGTAAGCATCCTGCGCCAGAGGCCGTCCTTGGCTCGCTGTCGCTGATTGTGTGGACGCTCATCGTCATCACGACGGTAAAGTACATCATCCTGGCGCTCCGAATGGACAATGAAGGCGAAGGTGGCGTTCTCGCCTTGATGGCGCTGCTGAGCCGGAAGCCGGGACGGCGCTTCATGTTGTTCATCGGCATGTTCGGCGCGGCGCTGGTATACGGCGACTGCGCCCTCACGCCGGCGATCTCGGTATTGTCGGCATTGGAGGGGTTGCACGTCATAGCGCCTGAACTCGACCGCTTCGTACTGCCGGGGACCGTGGCAATTCTCGCCGCTTTGTTCGCCGTGCAGCAACGTGGGACGGCCCTGCTCGGTCGATTCCTGGGGCCGGTCATGGCGACCTGGTTCGCGGTGCTCGCCCTGCTCGGCCTGTGGGGGATCGCACAGTATCCGGCCGTGTTATACGCCCTAAATCCGGTGCTGGGCCTGCAGTTCCTGTTTTCCGGTGGTGGCAACGTCATGCTGGTGCTCGGCGGCGTGTTCCTTTGCGTCACGGGGGCGGAGGCGCTCTATGCTGACCTCGGCCATTTCGGCCGGGCGCCGATCCGGCTGGGCTGGTGCGTGGTTTTCCCGGCGCTGGTCCTCAATTATGCGGGGCAAGCGGCGATCGTGCTGGCCGGCGGGCAGGTCGACGGAAGTCTCTTCTTCCGCCTCTGCCCCGCGCCGGTGTTGCTGCTGCCGCTGGTCATACTCGCCACGATTGCAACCGCCGTCGCGAGCCAGGCCGTCATCACGGGCGCCTTCTCGATGACACGCCAGGCGATCCAGTTGGGCTTGCTCCCGCGACTGCGAATCGTCCAGACGTCGGCCGGTGGATTTGGCCAGATCTACGTGCCCGCGGTGAACTGGCTGCTGATGGCTGCAACGCTCTCGCTCGCCATCAGCTTTCGAACCTCGGAAAACCTGGCCGCCGCCTATGGAATCGCGGTGTCGGCGGACATGGTGCTGACAACCTTCCTGCTTTCGATTGCCCTGCGCGAGATTTGGGGGTTGCCGCTGGCGGCAGCGATCGCAATTGGCGTCGGGTTTGCCACCGTGGAGACGGCCTTCCTATCCGCCAACCTGTTGAAGTTTGCCGACGGCGGATGGGTGCCTGTGCTGCTTGCCATCGCGCTCTTCGCGCTGATGCGGATCTGGCAAACGGGCAGCGCCGCGGTGCAGACACAGGCAGATGAAATGCAGATTCCGGTCGGCGATCTCGTAGCGCAGATCGACAGCGGCGAGATACGGCGCCTGCCGGGCACCGCTGTGTTCGTGGCGCGGATCTCGCGCGACATCCCGCCGATTGTTGTCTGGCACCTCAGACACATTCGCGCGCTGCACGGTACAATCGCGATCCTAAATGTTGTCACCGAGATGATCCCCTACGTGGCAGAGGAGAAACGGTTAAGGGTGCGCCAGATCGCCCCGCAGGTATGGCGAAACCGTGTTCACTACGGTTTTATGGAGCAGCCCGATCTCCCAGCCTTGCTGGAGCGCGCGCGCGCAGAGGGCTACCCGATCGATTCCTCCAGGCTGACTTATTTCATCGGGCGTGAGACGGTCGTCAGGCGCAAGGATGGCAAGGGGCTGCCGTGGCTGGTAGTGATCGTGTTCGCGTTCATGTTACGCAATTCGAGCGAGGCGATCGACTACCTTCACCTGCCGAGGGATGAAGTCGTCGAGATTGGACGACAATTTGCGATTTGACCCCGCGGCGTGACGCCAAGTTTTGACGACGATCAGTCACTCGCCAGCGCGCTGTTCTATATGAGCTTTGTTACGCTGACACCGACTGGCTACGGCGACATCGTCCCAGTGCATACGTTGGCGCGAAGCCTGTGCAACATCGAAAGCGCAATCGGACAACTTTATCCGGCGACGCTTTTAGCAAGGCTTGTTACCCTCGAAATGACAAGTCCAAGCCAATAACTCACTCTGGAAGCAAGTTACTTTTCGATCCGAAATCGAACCGTCCTGGTCTTCTTGTCCGCGGATTCTTCGACTATTTCAAAATTCCCCACTGACGCTCGCCTTAGAAGCGCTTCACGGGTGCGTGCAGTCGATGATGAAACGTATCGATACGTTCCGGAAAACGACCCGCCACTTGCCTTGATTTCACGCTCCGGCACGTGTTGAAACGACATCGGGTATGGCTGCCTGGCGCCAACGCACTTGAATTCGATTCCGCTGCACTGAATCGTTTTGTTGCAAGTCGCCTTTACCTCGTTGATTGGCGTATCGTTGTAACCAGGTGGCAACTGGTACTCGAAGACAGTGTCGAGTGTACCGGTACAGCTTCCGATTGGCTTGAACCGAAAATTGACGGTCACAGTCGTTCCAAGAGGTCCTGGAGCGGATACGTATAAATCATGCTGGGTGATTGGCAGTACATAACGCCCCGCCAAAAAAACCGGTTGCGCCGTTGAGGACGTGGAAGACAGGACAATAGCCAAGATGGCACAAACGATCATATGCATCTCGCACCCCACGGAGATTTCGCGCGTAAGGTATGCCCATCTTCTCGGGGGAGCAACGGCTGCACAGCGGGTGCCGCTCAGCAGGCGATGCGGCCGATGGTCTCCGCCGAGCGCATGAATTGCGCCCGGACGGGGAAATTCGAGAATCCCGCGAAAGTTCTTGCCGATCCTAATCCGAAATAGCTGCGTACGCGCAGCGTAACCCACCCTGCGCGCCGTTACGCGCTCAGGCGGGCGTTCCCATGATGTACGGCTTCAGCATCGCGTACATCATGCTGTGCGTCGGCGTGGGCACACCAAGCTGACGGCCGAGTTCGACGACCTTGCCGTTGAGCCAGGGCAGTTCGAGCCGGTTGCCGCGATCGAGATCGAGCGCCATCGACGCCTTCATGGCCGGTGGTGCATGGCCGATGAAATCGAGAATCTTGTCCACCGCGTCGGCCGGTAGCGCCACTCCCTTTGCTGTGCCGACCGCGAACACTTCCCGCAAGGCGGCCAACATCACCGGACGAATGTCGGGATCATCCCTCAACTCGCCGAGCGGCCGCCGCGTCGCCGCCGTGATCCCGGCATTGGTGGCAAGCAGGATGAACTTCATCCAGAGTTCGGTAACGATCTGCTCGCTCAAGGTCGCGTCGAAGCCGGCCTTCTGGCAGAGCGCGAGAAAATCCTCGCCCCGCCGGCTGCGCTTGCCGTCGAGCTCGCCGAAGATCATGCGCATGAAGGTGCCGACCTGCTGAATCACGCCGGGCGCGATGATCGACGCGCTGATTTGCGCGACGCCGCCCATGACGGCGTTGCGGCCCAGGATCGGAAGCAGCCGCTCGGCCGCGTCGATGCCGTTCTGCAGCGGGATGACTGCGGTGTCGGCGCTAACCAGCGGCTTGATCGCTTCGCCCGCGCTTTCGACGTCCCACAGTTTTACGCAGAACAGCACGATATCGACCGTGCCGATTTCGGCGGGATTGTCGGTCGCCTGTGTCGGCACCAGACGGGTGTCGCCGCGCGGGCTTTGAACCTTCAATCCGTCGCGCTTCATGGCGGCGAGATGCGCGCCCCGCGCAACGAACGTGACGTCGGCGCCGGCCTTCGCCAGCGCCGCACCAAAGCCCCCTCCGACGCCGCCGGCGCCGACAACTGCAATCCGCATGAGGTGTTCCTGACCGGTCAAATTTGTAGGATGGGTGGAGCGCAGCGATACCCATCAATTTGCATTCGGGGAAAGCGATGGGTATCGCTTCGCTCCACCCATCCTATGTACCGAGCGCCTAGGTTACTTCCCGTAGCTGTAAAACCCCTGCCCGGTCTTGCGGCCGAGATGTCCGGCGGCGACCATTTCCTTCAAGAGCGGCGCGGGGCGGTATTTCGGATCGTTGAAGCCTTCGTAGAAGACCTCCATCACCGACAGCATCGTGTCCAGACCGATCATGTCGGCCAGCGCCAGCGGGCCGATCGGATGGTTGCAGCCGAGCTTCATGCCGGCATCGAGATCTTCCGCCGTGGCGATGCCTTCCTGCAGCGCGAAGATCGCCTCGTTGATCATCGGGCAGAGGATGCGGTTGACCGCAAAGCCCGGGCTGTTCTTCGCCGTGATGGATACCTTGCCGATCCGTTTCGCAAACGCCTCGGCCTTGGCATGCGTATCGTCCGACGTCTGCAGGCCACGGATCAATTCCAGCAGCGCCATCAGCGGCACCGGATTGAAGAAGTGCAGGCCGATGAAGCGGTCCGGCCGGTCGGTGGCCGCGGCGAGCTTGGTAATCGAGATCGAGGAAGTGTTGGTGGCGAGCAGCGCCCGCGGCTGCAGTTTTGCGCAGAGATCCTTCAGGATCTTGACCTTCAGATCTTCGTTCTCGGTCGCCGCCTCGATCACGAGATCGCAGGTGGAAAACTTGGCCGTGTCCGTGCTCGTCGTGATCCGCGCCAGCGCGGCCTGCCGGTCGGCGTCGGTCATCTTCTGCTTGTTGACCAGCCGCTCCAGGCTGTTCGAGACCACCGACATGCCGCGGGTGAGCGCGGCATCGGAGATATCGGTCATGACGACGGGAAGACCGGCGGCGGCACACACCTGCGCGATCCCGTTGCCCATCGTGCCCGCGCCCACGATACCAATCTGCTCAATCATTGCTCACACAACTCCGTTCCTGAAGGCTGGGTTACATCGTTAGCAGAGCGCGGCGGGCACTGGTAGTCCGGACCGTTAATACCGACGCGGGCTCGAAGGTCGGCCTGGGCGTCCCGAAGCCTAAAATTACCGCACGGTCCCCCACCTCGATTTCGGAACAATCCGGGAGAGCCGGCCTTACCTATTCGAGCATGAAAATTCAGCCGACGAGACACGCTTATGAACGCCCTTCCCGTTGATCGCGCGCTAAGCATCTACGAGACCCTCGCCGACCGCTCGGTGGTCAAAGGTACCAGGGAGCGCCTCTCGAAGCACCTGATGAAGATGTATCTTGAAGGTGAAAAAGACCCGCACCGGCTGACGGTCCACGGGCTGGCGTATCTTCGCGATTTCGATCGCAATATTGATTCACGAAACTGAACGGCGGCTAGCGTCGCAGCATTCACTCGTCATTCCCGGCCTCGGCATCCACGTCCTTGCATTCCGACAGCGCGAAAGACGTGGATGGCCGGGACAAGCCCGGCCATGACGGAAAGCGCGCTAGCTCTTCAGCGCAGCGCGCTGTTTTCGCAGCGAGTTCCGGCGAGAGATTTTCGCCTTCACCGCATCAACCTGTTCCGCTCTCGACCGGCCTTTTTGCGGCAAGCGTTTTTGAACCTTCATTTCCGGGGTTGCCGACGGCATCAGCGGCAGCGTGGGTTGCATCGAACCAAGCTGAAGCGGCTGGGTTCGCATCGGTCCGGCGGATGATGGTCCGGGTTTCGCCATATCCATCAACGCGTTCGGGCGCAATTAGTTCAATCGGGTAGCCCGCATGAGCGGAGCGATATGCGGGAGAGAACAACCCGGATGTCGCTACGCTCATCCGGGCTACAAAAGTGTCCCTACTCCGCCGCCTGCCTCACGTGGCGCGATGTCGGCGTCCGCATGGTTACCAGCTCTTCGGCGGCGGTCGGATGCAATGCGATCGTCGCATCGAAATCGGCCTTCGTCGCCTTCATCTTCACGGCGATGGCGACCGCCTGGACGATTTCGGCAGCGGCATCGCCGACGATGTGACAGCCGAGCACACGGTCCGTGGCGCCGTCGACCACGAGCTTCATCAGCACGCGGGTGTCGCGGCCGGACATCGTCGCCTTAATCGGGCGGAAATCGGCCTTGTAGATGTCGACGTGGCTGAACGCCGCGCGGGCTTCGGCTTCCGTCAGGCCCACCGTACCGACTTCGGGCTGCGAGAACACCGCGGTCGGGATGGTGGCGTGGTCGACCTGCACGGCGCGCTTGCCAAACACGGTGTCGGCGAAGGCATGGCCCTCGCGGATCGCCACCGGGGTCAAATTGATTCGGTGGGTGACATCGCCGATGGCGTAGATGTTGTCGACCGAGGTCTTCGACCAGCCATCGACGGCGATGCCGCCGTTCGCCGGGTTAATGGCGACGCCGGCCTTCTCGAGCCCGAGATTGGCGATGTTCGGGTGCCGTCCGATCGCGAACATCACCTTCTCCGAGGCGATGCTCGAACCGCTCGACAGATGGGTGGTGAATTCGTTGCCGTGCCGGTCGACCTTGTCGATGGTGCAGCCGGTAATGATGGTGATGCCCTGCTTCTCCATCTCGGCGCGCACGTGCTTGCGGACGTCCTCGTCAAAACCGCGCAAAATGTTGTCGCCGCGATAGACCACGGTGACGTCGGAGCCGAAGCCGGCGAAGATGCCGGCGAACTCCAGCGCGATATAGCCGCCGCCCTGGATCACAATGCGTTTGGGCAATTCGGCGAGGTGGAACGCCTCGTTGGAGGAGATGACGTGCTCGATGCCGGGGATTTCCCGCCCGTGGTTGGGCGCGCCGCCGGTCGCGATCAGGGTGTACTTTGCGGTGACCTTTTCGCCGGTCATCAGGCGCAGCGTGTGGGCGTCTTCCAGCACCGCGCGGGTCTTGACGATGCGCGCGCCTGATTTCTCGACATTGGCGGCGTAGATGCCTTCGAGACGCGCGATCTCCTTGTCCTTGTTGGCGACCAGCGTAGGCCAGTCAAAGGAGACTTCCGGGATGGTCCAGCCGAAACCGGCGGCGTCCTCGATATCGTGGCGAACGTGCGAGCCGATCACGAACAGCTTTTTCGGCACGCAACCGCGGATCACGCAGGTGCCGCCCATCCGGTATTCCTCGGCGACCATGACCTTGGCGCCGTAGCCGGCCGCGATGCGGGCGGCGCGAACGCCGCCCGAACCACCGCCGATGACGAACAGATCGACGTCGAACTCAGCCATGGTCAGCCTCAGTTTGCGCGAGTGGCGAATAGCGAATGGTAGGCTTATCCGGTTGCGCGCGTTCCATTCGCTACTCGCTATTCGCAATTCGCCAGCTTAGATATCCTTGCCGCGCTTCTTCATCTCGGCGCGGAACTGGCCGTTGATGGTTTCGGCAAAGGCCTGTGCCCACTGGTTCATATAGGACATGCTGAACTGGATGGCGCGGGGCTCGTTCGTAAGCAGCTTCTGGCCGAGCGGCGACTTGTAGAAGTTGACGAGATCCTTCAGCTCCTGCTCGGTGAACTCGTTAGCGTAGACCTGCGCCATGCCGTCGCCGATTTCCTTCTCGCGGCCGGCGAGATTCTTGGCCACGATCACGGCGACCTCGTTCAGGTCCTTCTGATAGTTCAGATTGCTCTGCATCAGCACGTTCTTGGTCTGCTCGACGAGATTGGGAACGGCGTTGGCGTACATCGCGCTCGCGTTCTTCATCGTCAGGATTTCCTTGGCGGCGGCGAGCGCCGCCGGCGAAGCGGGCTTCAGTGGCGTGGCCGCGGGCGCTGCGGGCGCGTTCTTCTGCTGCGCCTCGGCCGGAATGGCGGTCAGGGCCAGTCCCATGGCAAGGCCGGCCGCCGACAAAATCCGTGAAAGGCTCTTCATTCTGATTTCTCCTCGATTACCGGCGTTACCGCCGCTCAACTACGCGAATTCCCTGCGCACCTGCCAGGATGGCGGTGGTGGCCAGGCCAATGAACAACCCGTGTTCGACAACACCCGGGATCAGGCTCAACAGGCCCGCCAGACGCGGCGCATCGGCGATGCGCCCGAGATGGGCATCGACAATCCAGTGGCCGCCATCGGTGACAAAAACGTGGCCGTCCTTGCCCTTGCGGAGCCCCATTTGCCCGGAAACGCCGCTTTGGGCAAATG
>Ga0307499_10000287_pt1 | contig 18725 bp, 18 predicted proteins | sample 13_S_MG_FD_201363 | JGI IMG/M metagenome (GOLD analysis project Ga0307499, IMG submission 201363) | Soil microbial communities from Populus trichocarpa stands in riparian zone in the Pacific Northwest, United States - 13_S | ecosystem: Environmental > Terrestrial > Soil > Riparian zone > Trees... | reverse complement strand
AGCGCCGGGGTACGGCCGGTCGGCGGGCCACCCGGACCACGGCCGCCGGGCGGCCCGGCCGGGGTGCGGCCAGTGGGTGGGCCACCCGGGTCCCGGCCGGCCGGGGGTGCGCCGCGGGGCGGGGGTGGGACCGGGGTGCGGGCCGCCGGCGGGGCGGGGCGGCCGGGGGCGGCCGGGGGCTCGTCCATCAGTTCGGGGAGCGGGGTGCCCCAGAGGACGTGCCGGCGCAGGACGTCGTACTCCTCGTCGGTGATCTCGCCACGCTGGTACATCTGCTTGAGCAGGGTCAGGTCGTCCTGCGACGTCATCTGCCCTCCTCGACCCGCCCGGCCCCGCCCGGCTGCCCAGCACGCCCGGGAGAGCCAAGACTAAGGGCGGAGCCAAGACTAAGGGGCAGCCAGGACCGGGGCGCGGGACCGGGGGTCAGCCGGGGGCGAGCGGGTCGAACGGCGGGATCTCGTCGTCCGCCCGGTCGGCCGGGCGCGGCCGGCGGACGGCCAGGCTGGTCAGCAGCCCGACCGCGCCGACCACGATCAGCAGCGCCGGTAGCGCCCAACTGCGAACCGGGTGGCCCGGCACCGCCGACAAACCCCAGATCGCGGCGGCACCGACGAAGAACAGGCCGAAGATGAAGGAGAGCAGGTCCGGCTCGTGCCTACGCACGGGACACCTCCACGTCGCCGAGGTTGATGTTCAGGATCAGTTCGAGCCGGCCGCCGCCGACCCCGTCAGCCCCGTTGTCGGTGATCGCGCGGCTCACCCCCGCGCCGTCGTCCTGGAGGCCGAACAGGTTCAGGTCGCCGACGCCGGCGTGGGCCCGGACCGTCACGTCCACGTTCGGCGGCAGCGTGATCCGCAGGTCGCCGAGCCCGACCCGGATGTCGCTGCGCACGTCGGCGTCGGCGAAGTCGACGCCGCTCAGGTCCAGGGTCATCGAGCCGCCACCCAGCTCGTACCGGTTGTGGACGTCGGCCAGGCTGGTCGGCGCGTAGACCCGGTCGCCGATGCCACCGTGGAACATCACCTCGGCGCCGCTGGACGCGATCAGCGCGACGGTCAGCGGCAGGCCGATCCAGACCAGCCAGCGGGCCCGGCCGAGCAGCGTGCCGAGCAGCAGCCCGGCACCGATCACGACGAGTGCCAGCGCCAGGTAGTGCCGGACCCTGAAGTCGTTCGCACCGGCCGCGTCGAGCAGGCCGAGGATGCCGAGGGCGACGGCGGTGGCGCTCAGCGTCAGCCGGCCGAGCAGGGACGGCTCGCGGCGCTTCGGCGGCGGCGCGGGCGGTGCCACGTACGTGTACGGCGGCAGCGTGCCGGGGCCGCCGAGATCCACGGTCAGCCCGAACTCGCCGCTGCCGCCGGGCGCCGGGACGCCGGTGGCGAGCGGGGTGGTCGGGTCGGCCGGGACGGTCGCCCCCGGTGCGGCACCGGGCGGCACCGTGGACTGGCCGGTACCGAACTGGGCCGTGCCGAACTGGGCCGTGCCGGACTGGCCGGTGCCGAACTGGGCCGTGCCGAACGCGGCAGTGCCGGACTGGCCGGTGCCGAACTGGCCGGTGCCGAACTGGCCGGTGCCGAACTGGGTGGTCGGCTGGAAGTCCGGAGCCGGGTACGGGGGCGGGTAGCCGGGCGGCGCGCCGCCGGCCCGGCGGGTGGAGCGGCGGCGGCCGGCCGTGTTGCGGAACAGCAGCACCCCGCCGACCACGAGCAGCGCCAGCAGCGCCACATCGCCGCCGTCCCCGATGTCACCCCGGATCAGCAGGATCCCGAGCAGCGCCGCGGCGACCGCGAGCAGCACCCCCTCGACCGACCCGGCGGCGTTGCGGCCACCGCGGCCGAGCAGCGACTCGGCCGGCGAGCCGGACTCGTCCTGGTCCGGCAGCAACAGCCAGCCCACCAGGTAGGCGAGCAGCCCGGTCCAGCCGAAGATCGGCAGCGCCAGCACCGCGAACAGCACCCGGAACAGCACCGGGTCGACGCCGAGGTGCTCGCCCAACCCGCCGGCCACCCCGGCGATCATCCGGTTCCGCCGGCTGCGCACCAGCCGCGTCCGCCCCCGCCCGGCCGCGGCCGGCCCGGCCGCGGCCGGCCCGGTTGCCTGCGGTGGCGCGGCCGGCGCCGCGTACCCGCCGGCCGGCGTCGCACCGCTCCACTGGGCACCGGTTCCGGTGCCGCCGGGCGCACCCGGCCACGACCCGCCCGGTGCCGGCGCCGCTGGGCCCGATCCGCCGAGCGGCGCCGTAGCGCCAGCGGCCGCCGGCTCCGCCCCGGCAACCCCGGGCGCACCGGCGACCGGCCCGCCAGCCGGCGCCGGACCGCCGGCGGCCCCCGGCTCCGCCAGCCCGACCGCTTCCCCCGGCCCGACCGGCCCGACCGGCTCTCCCGGCCCGACCGGCTCCCCCGAGCCGACCGACGTCCCCGGCCCGACCGCTTCGCCCCGCCCGACCGACTCCCCCGAGCCGACCGGCGTCCCCGGCCCGACCGGCTCCCCCGGCCCGACCGGCTCCGCAGGGCCGACCGGCGTCCCCGAGCCGACCAGTTCCCCCGAGCTGACCGGCTCCGCAGGGGCGACCGGCGTCCCCGAGCCGACTGGCGCCGCCGGGCCGACCGGCTCCTCGGAGGCGACGGCGGGCGGGGCGGTGGTGGGCTCGGTGGCCAGGACCTCGGTGCGGTCCGGGTCGGCCGCTGGTGGGGTGGACCCGGCGCCGGGGGCGCGAGGGGGCACCTCGCCGGCGCCGGGCGGTTGCGGGGTGTCGCGGTCGTCGTCGTGCGTCATGCTTTCGATCCTGGGCCGCACCACGGGCTCGGGGTATAAGGGATGGCCCTGAGGGCACCCTGGTCTTTCGGTGCTGGCCGCGGGCAGAAACCGGGGACGTCCCGCGTGGTCGCCGGTGCGTACGGCGTGTGACGATCGACGCGGTGACCTGGGTAGCGACCGAGGTCAGGGCGTCCAACCGAGGAGGCGGACCAATTCCGGAGAGTGCGGCACCGCCGCGGCTGCACCGGTCCGTGGACGGCCGCGTCGTCGCCGGCGTGGCCCACGGGCTGGCCGAGCAGCTGCGGCTGAGCCCGCTCACCGTGCGGATCGGGTTCGCCGTGCTGTGCGTGTTCAACGGGTTCGGCGCGGCGTTCTACCTGGCGCTCTGGGCGGTGGTGCCGCTGGCGCCGGTGGCCGAGCGGCCGGCGGCGCGCGGCCGGCGGGTCGGCGACATCGGCCGGCTGGCCGCGCTGGCGCTGCTGGTGGTCGGCGTCGGGCTGCTGCTGTCCGGGCGGCAACTGGTGCGCAACAACGTGCTGCTGGTACCGCTGCTGGTCGGCGGCGCCGGGCTCGCGGTGATCTGGCGGCAGGCGGACGACACCCAGCGGTCGCGCTGGCTGCGGATGTCCAGCCGGATCGGCGGGGTCGGCAGCGACCAGTCGAAGCGGGCGGCCGCGGTCCGGATCGGCGGCGGGATCGCGCTGGTACTCGTCGGGATCTCGCTGTTCCTGGTGCTGGCCGGGCAGCTCAGCGCGGCCCGCGACGCGCTGGTGCCGATGCTGGTGGTGCTGGTCGGGGTCGGGCTGATCACCGGGCCGTGGTGGTACCGGCTGGTGGCCGACCTGAGCGAGGAGCGGCGGGAGCGGATCCGGTCGCAGGAGCGGGCCGAACTCGCCGCGCACCTGCACGACTCGGTGCTGCAGACGTTGGCGCTGATCCAGCGGCACGTGAACTCGCCGCGCGAGGTGGCCCGGCTGGCCCGCGGCCAGGAGCGGGAGCTGCGGGCCTGGCTGTACCGGCCGGAGGCGCGGCAGGAATCCCGGTTCGCCGCGGCCATGGAGGGGGTCTCCGGCGAGGTCGAGGACGCCTACGCGGTGCAGGTGGAGACCGTGGTGGTCGGTGACGCCGAGCTGGACGACCGGCTCGGGGCGATCGTGCAGGCCACCCGGGAGGCACTGGTGAACGCGGCCCGGCACGCCGGGGTGACCGAGGTCTCGCTGTACGCGGAGATCGAGCCGAACCTGGTCACCGTGTTCGTCCGGGACCGCGGTGTCGGGTTCGACCGGGCCACCGTTCCGGACGACCGGCACGGGGTGGCCGGCTCGATCATCGGCAGGATGGAACGGCATGGTGGCACAGCGGCGATCCGGAGTACCCCCGGCGCCGGGACCGAAGTGGAGCTCACAATGACCCGGACCCAGCAATGACCGCCCCGGTCGCGCCCCGGCCGCTGGTGCGGGTCTTCCTGGTGGACGACCACTCGATGTTCCGGTCCGGGGTACGGGCGGAGCTCGCCAGCGCGGTCGACACCGTCGACATCGTCGGCGAGGCCGGCACGGTGGCCGAGGCGATCGAGGGCATCCGCCGGTCCACCCCGGACGTGGTGCTGCTGGACGTGCACATGCCCGACGGCGGTGGCCAGGCGGTGCTGGAACGGGTCCGGCCGGTGCAGCCGGATGTCCGGTTCCTGGCGCTCTCGGTCAGCGACGCCGCCGAGGACGTGATCGGGGTGATCCGGGCCGGCGCCCGCGGCTACGTGACGAAGACGATCTCCGGCGCCGACCTGGCCGCCGCGGTGCGCCGGGTGGCCGACGGGGACGCGGTGTTCTCCCCCCGGCTGGCCGGTTTCGTGCTGGACGCGTTCACCCAGCACCCGCAGACCCCGGTGAGCGACCCCGAGATGGACCTGCTCACCCAGCGGGAACGCGAGGTGCTGCGGCTGCTGGCCCGGGGCTACGCGTACAAGGAGATCGCGTCCCAGCTGTTCATCTCGGTCAAGACGGTGGAAACGCACGTGTCCTCGGTGCTGCGCAAGCTGCAGCTGTCCAACCGGTACGAACTCTCCCGCTGGGCCACCGACCGCCGCATCATCTGACCTACCTGATCAGCCACTGGTTGGTGTCCCGGCCGGTCCGCTGCACCGTGATCCGCACCGGCCGGCCGTCCCGCGCGCCGGGCCCGGCGGCTTCGGCCAGCGAGAAGTGGAAGTCGATCGAACCGGTGCAGCCGGCCGAGGCCAGCAGGGCGCCGGCCGCGGTCCGGAAGGTGAGCACCACGCCGTCCACGCACTCGGCGGTCCACGACACCTGGCCGCGCACCGGGGTGACGGTGAACGTGCCGGTCGCCGCCCGCTCCCAGCCGTTGTACCGGTTCGTCCGCCAGACGTCCGCCATCGGCAGCCAGTTCGGCCCGCTGGCGACCAGCAGGCCGAACGCCCACAGGCCCGCGGTGCCCGGCTCGACGGTCAGGTTCGAGATCGGCCCGGTCTCCGTGAGGTAGCCCTGTAGCAGCACCGTGCCTTCCACGCTGGTCAGTGCCAGCGCGCCCTCGTAGCCGTCGCCGACCTTCGTGTAGCAGGGCACCTGGTAGGTCAGCCCGTTCTGGTTGGTGACGGTCAGGATGCCGGGCTCGGCGCAGTGCACCACGAGCAGGTACGAGCGGCCATCCGGGGCCCAGAGCGCCCCGAACCGGCGCGGCTCACCGTTCAGCAGCCCGCTGGCGAGCGGCTCGTAGCCGCTGACCACCGGCTCGACGCCGGACCGGTCGAAGTACGGCGGCGCGGCCAGCGCGGACGGGCGCGGATCGGGGTGGCTCAACCGGGCGACCGGGCCGGCGCCGAGGACGCCGATCGCGGTCAGCGCGGCCAGTCCGCCGGCCAGGCCGGCAACGCGGCGGCGGCGGATGCCGGCGACCCGGCCACGTACGGCGGCCACCCGCTCGGGGTTGTCCGGGCTGGTGCTGACACTGTCAGCCAGCAGGGTGCGGACGTCGTCCTCGATCTGGGCGGTCATCGCACTCCTCCGGCGGTGTGGTCGAACGCGGCGTTGCCGTCCCGGTCCGGCTTCCGGGTCGGCGCGGGCGGGGCGGCGGCCAGGTCGGGGTTGCGGCGCAGGCTGGCCAGGGCGCGGGCGGCGCTGCTCTTCACCGTGCCGGCGCTGACGCCCAGGGTGGCGGCGATCTCCGCCTCGGACATGTCCTCGTAGTAGCGCAGCACGATCACCGCCCGCTGCTGCCGGGGCAGCCCGGCCAGCGCCTGCCACATGCTCTCCCGGGCGTCGACGCCCTGGGTCTGGTCCGGCGCGGCACGCTCGGGCAACTCGCCGGTCGGCCGCTCGGCCCGCCACTTGCGCCGCCACCAGGTCGCGTAGGTGTTGACGATGGTGCGGCGGACGTATCCCTCGGGCGGGCCCTCGATCCGGCGCCAGGCGAACCAGCTCTTGGCCAGGGCCGTCTGCAGCAGGTCCTCGGCCAGGCCCCAGTCTCCGGTCAGCAGGTACGCGGTGCGCAGCAGGCCCTGCGAGCGGGCCGCGACGAACCCGTCGAACTCACCGCGATCAGCCATCGGTCGGCCCCTTCTCTTCCGTTGCCGACTATGACCAGTCGGAGCGGGCCCGGGGTTGTCAACCGGTCAATCGAGCCGGATCAGTCAGTCGAGCGGCACCGGGGTGAAGTGCCAGACGTGCGGTGGTCGCGCGTGCAGCGCGGCCTCGCCGGCCACGGTGACCGGGGTGTCCCGCCAGCCCGGGCCGGCGGCGGCGGCCAGCGCGGCCTCGTCCCGCCAGCGGGTGATGGCGACCAGCCGCGGGTCGGTGGCCGAGTCGGCCCGGTAGAGCTCGCCGCCGGCGAAGCCGTCGGTGGCCGCGAGCGCCGGCCAGGCGGCGGCGACCAGGGCGGCGAGGTCGTCCAGCCGGCCGGGACGGGCCCGCGCCTCCCACATCCGGGCGATCACCCCGGCGCCCCGATCACACCAGCACCGTGGTGACCGGCAGCGCCGAGTCGGCCGGGATGTCCAATGTGGACGGTTTGGCGCCGGCCTGGACCAGCCGGGCGCCGAGGGCGGCGACCATCGCGCCGTTGTCGGTGCACAGACCCGGCCGGGGCACCCGCAGCCGGATGCCGGCCCGCTCGCACCGGTCCGCGGCGAGCGCCCGCAGCCGGGAGTTCGCCGCCACCCCGCCGCCGATCAGCAGGTGCTCCACGCCGTACCCGTGGCAGGCCCGGATCGCCTTCGCGGTCAGCACGTCCACCACCGCCTCCTGGAACGAGGCGGCCACATCCGCGACCGGCACCGGCTCACCGGCCCGCTGCCGCGCCTCCACCCAGCGGGCCACCGCGGTCTTCAGCCCGGAGAAGGAGAAGTCGTACGCCGAGTCGTGCGGGCCGGTCAGCCCGCGCGGGAAGGCGATCGCGGTGCTGTCGCCGTCCCGGGCCGCCCGGTCGATCGGCGGGCCACCGGGGAACGGCAGCCCGAGCAGCCGGGCCACCTTGTCGAACGCCTCACCGGCCGCATCGTCCACAGTGGACCCCAACGGGCGGACGCCGGTGGCCAGGTCGTCCACCAGCAGCAGCGAGGAGTGCCCGCCGGAGACCAGCAGGGCCAGGCACGGTGCCGGCAGCGGGCCGTGTTCCAGCTCGTCCACCGCAACGTGCGCGGCCAGGTGGTTCACCCCGTACAGCGGCCGGTCGAGGGCCAGCGCGTACGCCTTCGCCGCGGCCACCCCGACCAGCAGCGCGCCGGCCAGCCCGGGGCCGGCCGTGACCGCGATCGCGTCCACATCGGACAGTCGCAGCCCGGCGGTGGCCAGCGCCCGGTGCACGGTCGGCACCATCGCCTCCAGGTGTGCCCGGGACGCCACTTCCGGCACCACCCCGCCGAACCGGGCATGACTGTCCACACTGGACGCGACCGCGTCGGCGAGCAGGGTGCGGCCGCGGACCAGACCGATGCCGGTCTCGTCGCAGGACGTCTCGATGCCCAGCACCACCGGACTGCCCAGGGCGTCAGCCATGCCGCACCATCACCACCGCGTCCGTCCCGCTCGGCTGGTAGTACCGCTTCCGGATGCCGGTCGGGACGAACCCGTGCCGGGCGTACAGCCGCTGCGCGGCCGGATTGTCCGCCCGCACGTCCAGCAGCACGGTGCCGGCGCCGCGGTCGGCCGCCGCCGCCAGCAGGTCGCGCAGCAGCGCGGTGCCGACGCCGCGGCGCTGCTGGTCCTTGCGGACGCCGAGGACGAGCACGTGTGCCTCGTCCGCGATCACACCGAGACCGCCGTACCCGACGAACCGCTCGCCGGCCGGCTGGGCCGGATCCTCGGCCACGATGTAGTACCGGCTCTCCGGCTGCGCCAGCTCGGACCAGAACGCGGCCTCCGACCAGGACTCCACCCCGAACAGCTCGCGCTCGGCCTGCATCACCGCGGCCAGGTGCCACCAGCGCATCGGCACGATCACCAGCCCGGCCGGGCCGGTGCCGCCGGGCGGGGCGGTCATGCCGGCATCACCGCCTTGCGGTGCCCGGGCTCGACCGCGTCCGGGCGGCGCAGGTAGAGCGGGGTGAGCGGGTCGGCCGGAGCGCCGGCCAGCACCCGGTCGCGGGCCAGCGCGGCCAGCGCCAACGGGTCCGGGTGGTCGACCGCGAGCAGCGGGCCGGGCAGCTGGTCGGCGTAGAGGCGGGCGCCGGCCCCGGACATCGCGGTGACCTGGCCGGCGAGCAGCTCGGCGACCTCGGCCGGACGGGCCACGGCGGGCTCACCGAGGCGGCTGCCGTGCTGGTCGTAGACCGCCCAGTAGATCTCGCGGCGGCGGGCGTCGGTGGCGGCCAGCAGCCGACCGCCCGGCCCGACCTGGCCGGCCACCGGCAGCGCGACCGCGTCCAGCGAGCAGACGCCGTAGACCGGCACGCCGGCGGCGTCCGCCAGCGCGCCGGCGGTGACCAGGCCGACCCGCAGCCCGGTGTACGGGCCGGGGCCCAGCCCGGCGATCACCGCGGTCAGCTCGCCGGCGGCTCGACCGGCCCTGGCCAGTGCCGCGGCGATGGACGGGGTCAGCAGCTCGCCGTGCCGGCGGGCGTCCACGGTCACCTCGGCCGCCAGCAGCCGCAGCCCGACCGCCCACCCGGCCGGACCGGCCGGCGCGATGGCCGCCGGGCCGGACGCCGCGGTGCGGGGGATCTCGATCAGGGCGGTGGTGACCGCGGGGGTGGCGGTGTCGATGACGAGCACCAGCGCGGCTTCGGGCACCGGCCGAGGGTAGGCCATCCCGGTGCGCCGGCGGCCGGGGTGGCAGCGCCCCACAGCCGGCCCAACACCGCCTCAAGCCGGGACCAACAGGGGCAGAAGCACCCGCCGATGCCTGCGGCGACCGCAACGGCGGTTACCGTATCCCCCATGCGCGGACGACTGGTACTGGCGGGCATGTGCGCGCTGCTCGCCGCCGCATGCTCCTCGACCGTCTCCGGACAGGGCACCTTCGCCGGCCCGGCACCGACCGGCAGCGGGCCTGGCGGCGGCACCGGGAGCGCCGCCCCCAGCGGCTCGGCCAGCCCGTCCGACCCGGCCGACACCGGCACGAACCCGCCGGGCCAGGGCGACCGGCAGGCGCTGAGCTGCCGTGGCGCCAAGATCATCTCGCCGACCGGCTCGCCCTACTGCTATCTGATCCCGGCCGGCTTCGTGGACGTGACCAGCTCGGTCACCGTGGACACCAGCGTCGGCAGCGAGAAGTTCCGCAGCGCGGTCGCGGTGGCCGACCGGGATCTGATCATCGTGACCGTCTACGAGCTGCGGCTGGACACCGACGAGGTATCCGACAGCGCGCTGGAGACGGAGCTGAAGACCGTGCTCGGCCAGCTGACCAGCCAGGGCTTCCAGTTCGACAGCACCACGGCGAAGCGGATCACCGTGGACGGCGCGCGGGGATTCGGCTACCACGCCCGGGAGAGCAAGAACAAGCTGCAGGCGGACGTCTACTTCAGCTTCAAGGGCAAGACCGAGGTCGAGATCAACTGCCAGTGGCAGCAGCGGGCCGCCGACGTGCGGAAGGCCTGCGGGGCGATCCTGGACTCACTGCAGATCAAGTCGATCAAGTAGCTCGGACAGCCCGGCCAGCCGGCCGGCCCAGCCCACCCCGGCCGGGACGATTTCGGCCAGCCGGCTGTCCGTGTCCTCGTCCCCGGCCGGGCGGCTGAGCCGGATCTCCAGGTGGGCGTCGGTGAGCTGGTCGACCAGGCCGGCACCCCACTCGACCACGGTGACCGATTCCGCCAGCGCGGCGTCCAGGTCCAGGTCGTCCACCTCGGCGACCGAGCCGAGCCGGTACGCGTCCACGTGCACCATCGGCAGCCGCCCGCCGCGGTGCACCCGGGCGATCACGAACGTCGGCGAGGTGACCGGCCCGGCCACCCGCAGCCCCAGCCCGATGCCCTGGGCCAGCACGGTCTTCCCGGCACCCAGCGGGCCGGTCAGCAGCACCAGGTCGCCGGCCCGCAGCAGCCCGGCCAGCGCCTGGCCCAGCACCCGGGTGTCGGCCACCGCCGGCAACCGGACCACCGCCGCCGGCCGCACCGCGGCACCGGTCCGCACCGGGCCACCGCCCGGGCCGGCCCGCCCGGGCGAACCCCGGCCGCCCGGCTCGCCCGGCGGGGTTGGGCCCGACGGGCCCGGGATCAGCATGTGGGCGCCGCTGCCAGCAGGCTGGCGATCAGCGCCAGGTCGGCGCGCAGGCCGGCGATCGGCTCCCCGTTCGGGCCGTACCGGATCGCCGCGGACGGGTGGTACGTGACGATCACCCGGCGGCCGGCGACCTCGTGCACCCGGCCGCGGGCGGCGGCCAGCGTGCTGCCGGAGCCGAGGAACCAGCCGGCGGCGGTCCGGCCGAGGGCGCAGACCAGGCCGGGGTGCAGCAGCTCGAGCTTGCGGTCCAGCCAGCCGCGGCAGCGGGCGATCTCGGCCGGCTTCGGCGGCCGGTTGCCCGGCGGCCGGCACTGCAGCACGTTCAGCACGGCCAGCTCGGCCCGGTTCAGGCCGGCCTCGGCGAGCAACTCGTCCAGCAACCGGCCGGCCCGGCCGACGAACGGGCGGCCGGCCTTGTCCTCGTCCGCCCCCGGCGCCTCCCCGACCAGCACCAGCGGCACCCCGGGTCGCCGGTCGGCGCCTGGCGCACCGGCCGCCGGCCCGCCGGCCAGGCCGACCCCGGCCGCCCCGGCCCCGGTGGCCGCGGCTCCGGTCACCCCGGGCCCGGTGGCCGCGGCCCCGGTCACCTCGGCCCCGGCCGCCCCGGCCCCGGTGGCCGCGGCTCCGACCGCCCCGGCTCGGGCCGCCGCGGCTCCGGTCGCCCCGGCTCCGCCGCCGGCCGCCCCGGTGAGTGCGCCGCTGACCGCCCCGGCTCCGGCCGGCCAGCCAGCCGGGTGGTCGCCGACGACCACCGTCATCCGGGTGGCGGCGAGCTCCGGGCAGGCGGTGCAGGTGGCGGCGGCGGTGGCCAGCTCGGCCCAACTCGCGCAGCCGGCGGCGGCCTGCGCCACCTCCAGGGAGCCGGGCACCAGCCGCACCCGCGGACCACCCACGCCCGGGCCGTGCGGCCCGATCGCACCAGCCACTCGCTATGCCTTTCGCCGTGAGGACGGGCGGCCGGACCCGCGGGCCGCGCGGTGCAGGAACGTCCGCAGCCGCAGGTTGACCGCGGTGGGCCGCTCCATCATCGCCAGGTGGCCGGCGCCGGAGACGACCAGCAGCTCGGCGCTGGGCAGCTCGGCGGCCATCCCCTGGCTGTGCGCCAGCGGGGTGAGCAGGTCGCGCTCACCGACCACGATCAGCGTTTCGACGGTGCGCAGGTGGCCCAGCGCGTCCAGCTTGTCGTGGTTGTTCAGGGCCGGGTAGAAGTCGGCGATCACATCCACCGGGGTGGCCGCGATCATTCCCCCGACGTACTCGACCAGCGCCGGGCTGACGTCCGGCGAGCCGAAGCTGTACCGGCGGGTGAGCAGCCAGGCGATGTCACTGCCGACCCGGCGGCCGCGCTCGATCAGCGCGGCCCGGCTGCGCATGCCGCGCAGCAGCAGCGGCAGGATCGGCGCGCGCAGCTTGGCCAGCGCCGCCGGCAGGCCCAGGCTGACCTCGGCCAGCCGCCCGGTGGACGTGGACAGCAGCGCCACCCCGACCACCCGCGGGCCGAAGTACTCCGGGTGCGCCTCGACCAGCGCCATCACGGTCATCCCGCCCATCGAGTGGCCGACCAGCACCACCGGCCCGGTCGGGGCCAGCTCGTTGAGCACCACGTCCAGGTCGCGGCCGAGCTGCTCGATGCTGGCCGAATCGGCCGGGCCGTGGCCGGACCGGCCGTGCGAGCGCTGGTCGTAGAACACCATCCGCAGCCGCGGGTTGCGCATGTCGGCCAGGCCGCGCCGCTGGTAGTGCCAGGAGCCCATGGCCAGCGTGTAGCCGTGCACGAAGATCACGGTCAGCGGCGCGTCGGCCGGTCCGACCTCCTCGACCGAGAGCGGCACCCCGTCGCCGGTGGTGACGGTCCGGCTCCGGTCGGCCGGCAGCCGGCCGAACGGCTCGTCGGACTCCGGGTCCGGCCCGCGCCGGATCCGCCCGATCGCGTACCGCTCGGCCGCCAGCCCGACCGCGGCACCGGCCGCCACCAGGCCGGCCGCGCCGGCGACCAGCCCGGCCCGGCGGGCGACCGGCTTCACCGCGGCACCCCGGCCGCGGCCCGCCACGGCATGCCCGCGGGAGGGACCCGGCGGCCGGGCCGGGCCACCGCGACGCCCGGCCCGGGCCGGGCGTACCGCCACCGCCCGGGCCGGCGCTGGCCGGCGCGGTGCCGGCGGGCCGGGCCGATCATGTGCCGAGGCCGGTGTGGGTGCGCGGGACCCGGACGCCGACCCGGGTGACGATCTCGTAGGAGATGGTGCCGAGCACTTCGGCCCAGTCCTGGGCGGTCGGCTCACCGGCGGTGCCGGGGCCGAAGAGGACGACCTCGTCACCGGCGGCGATGGCGTCGTCGCCGACGTCGACGACGAACTGGTCCATGCAGACCCGGCCGCTGATCGTCCGGCGGCGGCCGCCGAGCAGCAGCGGGCCGCGGTTGGTGGCGTCCCGCGGCACACCGTCGGCGTAGCCGAGCGGGACCAGCGCCAGGCCGGTCTCCCGGTCGGTCGTGTAGGCGTGGCCGTACGAGATGCCCGACCCGGCCGGGACCCGCTTGGCCAGCGCGACCCGGGACCGCAGCGTCATCGCCGGCACCAGGCCGAACTGTGACTCGTGCGGCACCGGGCTCAGCCCGTATACGGCGATGCCGGGGCGGACCAGGTCGAAGTGCGCGTCCGGCCGGGTCAGCGTGGCGGCCGAGTTGGCCAGGTGCCGCAGCTGCGGCGTGACGCCCAGGCCGGCGGCCACCGCCAGCGCGTCCCGGTACGCCGCCAGCTGCCGGTCGGTGGTCGGATGGCCGGGGGCGTCGGCGTGCGCGAAGTGGCTCCAGATGCCGACGATCTCGACCTCGCCGCCGGCCGCGGCCTTGGCCGCGGCGGTGACCAGGTCGGGCCAGTCGGACATCGCCGCGCCGCCGCGGGACAGCCCGGTGTCGGCCTTCAGGTGCAGCCGGGCCGGCCGGCCGGCGGCCCGGGCGGCGGCGACGATCTCGGCCACCGCCCACGGGGCGCTGGCGGACAGGTCGACCCGCTGGGACACCGCGGTGACCAGTTCTTCACCCGGAGTAGCCAACCAGCTCAGGATCGGCGCCTCGATGCCGGCCGCGCGCAGCGCCAGCGCCTCCTCCAGGAACGCGACGCCGAGCCAGGCCGCCCCACCGGCCAGCGCCGCCCGGGCGGACGGGACCAGGCCGTGGCCGTAGCCGTCGGCCTTGACCACGGCCATCACCGCGGCCGAGGTGCCGGCCCGCAGCGTCGCGACGTTCTGCCGGATCGCATCCAGATCGACCCGCGCCTCCGTCCGCAGCATCTGGCCAGTCTCCCAGACCGCGTTCCGGCCGCCCGCCGACGGCCGCCCCGCTCCCGACCAGGCGGATCAGCCGGGGCGCAGGACGGCGCGCAGGGCGGCGGGGAGGGCGGCCAGCACGGCGCCGGAACTGGTCGGGGCGTCGCCGGCGGCCAGTCGGCCGGCCACGCCATGCAGGTAGGCGGCGGCCGCCACGGCCGCGGCCGGCTCCACCCCGCCGGCCAGCAGCGCGCCACCCAGACCGGAGAGCACATCGCCGCTGCCGGCGGTCGCGAGCCAGGCGGTGCCGGTCGGGTTGACGTAGGCGGTGCCGTCCGGGCCGGCCACGACCGTCCGGTTGCCTTTGAGCAGGACGACCGCGCCGAGGTCGGCGGCGGCGCGGCGGGCGGCGCCGATCCGGTCCGGGCCGACCGCGCCGGCGACCCGGGCGAACTCGCGGTCGTGCGGGGTGAGCACGGTCGGGGCGGTCCGCCGCCGCAGCGCGTCCGGCCGGCCGGCCAGCAGCGTGATGCCGTCCGCGTCGACCAGCACCGGGACGTCGCTGGCCAGTACATCGGTGAGCAGCGCGGCGGCGGCGCCGTCGGTGCCCAGCCCCGGCCCGGCCACCCAGGCCTGCACCCGGCCGGCCTCGCTCGGCGGGCCGGCCGCGATCACCACCTCCGGCCAGCGGGCCCGCACCGCGTCGGCGGCGCTGCCGACGTAGCGCACCATCCCGGCGCCGCCGTGCACGGCGGCGCCGGCGCTGAGCACCGCCGCCCCGGTGTACTGGGCCGAGCCGGCGACCACGCCGACCACGCCGCGGGTGTACTTGTCCGAATCGGCGCCGGGGCGGGGCAGCAGCGCGGCCACGTCGGCCCGCTCCAGCACCCGGACGGTGGCCGGCGGCAGGTACGGCCCGAGCCCGATGTCGACCAGCCGCACCTCGCCGGCCCGGTCGGCGCCGGCACCCACCAGCAGCCCTGGCTTGAGGCAGCCGAACGTGACGGTCAGGTTGGCGCTGAACGCGGCGCCGGGCACCGCGCCGGTGTCCGCGTCGACGCCGCTGGGCAGATCCACCGCGACCCGGAGGCCGGCCGCGCCGGCCGCCTCGGCCAACTCCGCCGCGTCCGGCCGCAGCCCGCCGCTGCCACCGATCCCGACGATCCCGTCCAGCACCAGGTCCGCGCCCCGGACCAGCGACACCGCCGCCGGCCCGGCCGCGGCGCCGGCTCGACCGCCGGCCCGGCGCAGCGCGGCGAGGCCCCCGGCGTGGGCCCGGTCCGGGCGGAGCAGGACGGCGCTGACCCGGGCGCCGCGGGCGGCCAGCCGGGCCCCGGCGTAGAGCGCGTCCCCGCCGTTGTCGCCGGCGCCGACCAGCAGCGCCACCCGGGCGCCGTAGACCCGGTCCAGTAGACGTCCACTGTGGACGGCCAGGCCGGCGGCGGCGCGCTGCATCAGCGCACCCGGCGGCACCAGCGCCAGCAGTGCGTCCTCAGCGGCCCGGACCTCGGCCACCGGCCAGGCGTACCTCACCGGGAACCCACCCATGCGTCGACCATCCGCCCACCCTCCCATGGTCGCCCGGGCCGGAACCGGGCCGCTGGAAGGGGCCGATCCGGCGGTCAGCAGAGCGGGACCTGCCAGATCAGCCGGCGGCCGGCGGCCGGGTCCGCGGCCACGGTCAGCTCACCGCCGAACCCGGCGGCCTGGTCGGACAGGTCACGCAGCCAGTCGCCGGTCGGGCTGTCCTCGACGTCGTCACAGACGGTGACCGCGAGCGTGTCGCTGGCCACCACGGTGACGGCGACCGTGCTCGCGCCGCGCCGGACCACGTCCGAGACCGCCTCCCGGACGATCTCCACCGCGCCGTCCGCGATCTCCGGCGGGACCAGCGCGTCCAGCGGGCCGTCCAGGCGCACGCTCGGGTTCACCGTGGTGCAGGCGGTGGCCTCCTCGACCGCGGCGAGCAGCCGCTGCCGCAGCTCCGGATGATCTTCGTCGGCGGACGCCTGCAGCGAGTGGATGGTCTCCCGGGTCTGCTTGATGGTGGCGTCCAGTTCGTGCGCGGCGTGGTCGAGCCTGGCCCGCAGGTCGGCCGACTCCAGCCGCCGGCTGACGGTCTCCAGCAGCATGCCGATCGCGAACAGCCGCTGGATCAGGTTGTCCTGCAGGTCGACCGCGATCCGCTCGCGGTCCTCCAGCCGGGCCAGCCGGCGCTCGGTCCGCTGGCTCTCGGCCAGGTGCAGGGCGAGCGCGGCCTGCACCGCGAAACTCTCGGTGACCGCTGCCGACTCGGCCGAGAAGGTGGCGCCGCCGGCCACCCGGGCCACCATCAGCGCGCCCAGGGTGGCGCCCTTGCTGGCCAGCGGCACCGCCACCGCCGGGCCGAACGCGGCGCCGGCCAGGGCGGCCGGCGGCGAGGACCGGAACAGGTCGTCCACCTGCATGCTGACACCGTCCCGGAAGGCCAGCCCGCAGACCGAGCCGGCCACCGGTACCCGGGTGCCGAGCAGGGACTCCGGCTGCAGTTCGTCGGCGGCGCTGATCGCGGCCACCACCAGCGAGCTCTGCCCGCTGCCGCGCTCGGGCACCAGCAGCAGCGCGCAGTCCGCGCCGGCCAGTTCCCGGGCCCGCATGGCGATCATCGGCAGCACCCGCTCGGACGCGCCACCGGCCAGCAACGCGGTGGTGATCTCACCGGCGGCGACCAGCCAGCGCTCCCGCCGCCCGATCTCCTCGCGCAGCATCTGCTCGCGCAGCGTGGCTACCGGGCTCTCGCCCTGGGACGGCAGGTTCACCGCGTCGCCGGTCCGCTGGCCGTCGATCATCGCTCCATCCGTTCAGCTGAACTGGATGCCTGATCCGGGCGGCCAAGCCCGCCGCGCCGTGGCACTGATGGCCTCTTCACAGAGAGTAGCAACTAATGAACAATGCGTGCATGACAAGTGAGGGCAGCGGCGGACCGCCGGGCGGATCTCCGGGTGGGTCCACCCCGATTCGGGTCTTTCTCCTGGACGACCACGAGTTGGTCCGCCGCGGCCTGCACGATCTGCTCAGCGGCGAGTCGGACATCGAGGTCGTCGGCGAGGCCGGGCTGGCGGCCGAGGCGCTGCGCCGGATCCCGGCGCTGCTGCCGGACGTGGCCATCCTGGACGCCCGGCTCCCGGACGGGCACGGCGTGGACGTCTGCCGGGACATCCGGTCCAGCCACCCGGAGGTGGCCTGCCTGATGTTCACCTCGTACGACGACGACGAGGCACTGCTGGCCGCGATCATGGCCGGAGCGTCCGGATACGTGCTCAAGCAGATCCGCGGCACCGACTTCGTGGACGCGGTCCGCCGGGTCGCCGCCGGCCAGTCGCTGCTCGACCCCGCCGTCACCCGGACCGTGCTGGCCCGGGTCCGGCAGACCGAGCACCGCGAGGACGACCCGCTGGCCGCGCTGACCGAGCAGGAGCGCAAGGTGCTGGAGCTGATCGCCGAGGGCCTGACCAACCGGCAGATCGGTGAGCGGCTGTTCCTGGCCGAGAAGACGGTCAAGAAGTACGTCTCCAGCCTGCTGGCCAAGCTCGGCCTGCAGCGCCGGGCCCAGGCCGTCGCCTACGCGGCCAGCGTCACCCGCCGCTGACCGCGGCCCGCCCGCGGTCCACAGCCCGCCCGCGGTCCGCGGTCCGCCCGCGGTCCACGGCCCGGGCCGTTGCGGCCCGGGCGGGCCGGCGGTCACCGCGATGCCAGCGGCACTTCCCAGGTCAGTACCGTTCCGCCGGCCGGGCCCGGGCCGATCTTCATCAGCCCGCCGAGCTCCTCGGCCCGCCGGGCGATGTTCGCCAGCCCGCCGCGGCGCAGCACGGCCGGGTCGACCCCGATCCCGTTGTCGGAGACCTCCAGCAGCAGCCCGGTGCCGTCGGTGCGGGCCTGCACCTCGACCTCGCTGGCCTGCGCATGCCGGGTGATGTTGGTCAGCGCCTCGCGCAGCACGGCGGCGAGGTGGTCGGCGATCGGGTCCGGCACCACGGTGTCCAGCGGGCCGTCCAGGCGGACCTGGGGTTCGGTGCCGAGCAGGCCGGCCGCCGTGGTGCACAGGCTGAGCAGCCGGGCCCGCAGCCCGTCCCGGCCGACCAGCGGGGAGCGCAGCGAGAAGATGCTGCGCCGGATCTCGGTGACGGTCCGGTCCAGGTCGTCCACGGTGCGTTCGAGCTTGCTGACCAGCTCCGGCGAGTCGAGGGTGCGGGTGACCGCCTGCAGGCTGAGCCCGGCCACGAACAGCCGCTGGATGACGACGTCGTGCAGGTCGCGGGCGATCCGGTCCCGGTCCTCGAGCACCGCCAGCCACTCCCGGTCCCGGTGCGCCCGGGCGAACTCGACCGCGAGCGCGGCGTGCCCGGCGAACATCGAGGCCATCGCCAGGTCGGTGTCACCGAACCCGGGCCGGCCAGCCAGCCGGGTCACCAGCAGGACGCCCAGCGGCCGGTTGCCGGCGGCGAACGGGACCAGCATGGACGGCCCGTCCAGCCCGGCGGAACCGGCCAGCCCGGCGGAGCCGATCCCCGGTTCGACCGCGGACCGGGGCGGCAGGCCGGCCACCGGGCCGGCCGCGGGCGAGCCGGCGGACAGCTCGACCGCCGGCGGGGTCAGCCCGGGGGCGGGCGGCGGTGCGCCGACCAGCAGCCGCGGTTCGCCGGTGCGCTGTACCTCGCTGATGTGGTCGGCGAACTCGGACACCGCCAGGTTGCCCAGCCGGTGCCCGTTGTCGCCGGCCGCGGCCGGGACGGCCAGCTCGCCGGACAGCACCGCCGGGGCCAGGATCGCGGCCACGTCGGCGTCGGCAACGTCCCGGGCCCGGTAGGCGACCAGCTCCAGCACCCGCTCGGACGAGTCGCTGGCCAGCAGCGTGGCCACCACGTCGGCGGACGCCTCCAGCCAGCGCTGCCGGGTCTGCGCCTCGTGCCGCAGCGCCGCGGTGGAGATCACCACGCCGGTCGCCGCGCTGATCGGCATCAGCGCGGCCTCGTCCTCGGCGGTGAACC
>Ga0307499_10000286_pt1 | contig 18773 bp, 17 predicted proteins | sample 13_S_MG_FD_201363 | JGI IMG/M metagenome (GOLD analysis project Ga0307499, IMG submission 201363) | Soil microbial communities from Populus trichocarpa stands in riparian zone in the Pacific Northwest, United States - 13_S | ecosystem: Environmental > Terrestrial > Soil > Riparian zone > Trees... | reverse complement strand
CGAGACCGAGCGCTCGCCGGGCTTGCCGTCGTTGATGGTGACGACGCGGCGGCGATTGATCCCCCACGGCACTTCATGTTCGTTCTTGCAGGCCGTCACGCAGGCGTTGCACTCGATGCAACGGTCGGCATCACAGAGAAATTTGACGCGAGCCATGATCTATTCTCCTCTCACGCCGATTGGATCTGACACAGGGTCACTTTGCCCTCGTGCATGCCGGTGACGGGGTCGTAGCCGTAGGACGTGATCGTGTTGACGCTTTCGCCCAGCACGATCGGATCTGCGCCCTTCGGATATTTGCCGCGTTGGTCGACGCCCTGGAACCAGCCGCCGAAGTGGAACGGCATGAACGCCACGCCCTTGCCGACACGGTCGGTGACGAGCGCCTTGACGCGGGCCTTCGAGCCGTTCTCGGGGCCGAACACCCAGACCCAGCCGCCGTCCTTGATGCCGCGCTCGGCGGCATCCGACGTGTTGACCTCGACGAACATGTCCTGCTGCAATTCGGCGAGCCAGCGGTTCGACCGCGTTTCCTCGCCGCCGCCTTCGTATTCCACGAGGCGTCCCGAGGTCAGGATGATCGGGAATTGCTTGGCCAGCCCCTTGTCGACCGCCGCTTTCTGAACGGAGAAACCGAGATTGGCCATGCGGAACTGACGCCCGTCCGGACGCGTCGGGTATTTCGCGACCAGATCGGGCCGCGGGGTGTAGATCGGCTCGCGATGAACCGGCACGGGATCGGGCAGATTCCACGCCACCGCGCGGGCCTTGCCGTTGCCATACGCCATCACGCCATGCTCCAGCGTGACGCGGATGATGCCGCCCGACAGATCGACCGCCCAGCCGACGCCATCGGGATTGTTGCCGCCGATCTTGTTGATGGTGGCCAGTTCGTCCGTAGTGAGATCCTTGTCCCAGCCGAGCTTCTTGAGCAGGCCGTAGGTGAACTCGGGATAGCCGTCGGTCAGTTCCGACCCTTTGCTGTAGGAGCCCTCAGCCAGCAGATTGACGTTCTTCACCGAGCCGTCCGGCTGCTTCTCTTCGTACACCACGCCGAAGCGGGCGCGGAACGTACCGCCGCCGTCCTTGGCGTGAAGGTTGGTGTTGTAGAGCGTATGCGTGCCCGGATGCTTGATCTGCGGCGTGCCCCAGCACGGCCACGGCAGGCCGTAATAGTCGCCGCCGACCTCGGGTTCGTCCGCCTTGGCGCGCAAGGTCACCAGGTCGAACTTGCCCTGGTTCTTCATGTGAGCCTTCAGCCGTTCCGGCGACTGGCCGGAATATCCGGTCGAGAAACCGCCGCGGTTGATTTCGCGCAGCAGGTCTTCCGGCGATGGACGGTTGTTCTCGACCTTGATGTTCTTGAACATCCGGTCGGCGAAACCGAGCTTCGTCGACAGCCGGTAGATGATCTCGTAATCGTCCTTCGACTCGAAGATCGGCTTGACGATCTGCTCGCCCCACTGCAGCGAGCGGTTGGAAGCCGTGCGCGAGCCCGAGGTCTCGAACTGGGTGCAGGCCGGCAGCAGATAGGTGCCGTTCTTGCGGTCCGAAATCGCGGCGAAGGTCGTCGGATGCGGATCGGCGACCACGAGCAGTTCGAGCTTTTCGAGGCCCTTCACCATTTCCGTCATGCGCGGCACGGTGTTGCCGCCGTGACCCATGATGACCACGCCCTTCACGACATCGCGCTGGTCGACATCGTCGGGGTTGGCCAACGTCGCATCGAACCAGCGGGTCCACGGGATGCCCGGCAATTCCATGTTCTGCTTGCGGGTGCGCGCCGGACGGCCCGACTTCGCCGGCACTTCGTCGAAGCGCGCCTGCAGATAATCGTACTCGACCTCCCAGACGCGCGCCCAGTGCTTCCAGGCGCCTTCGACCAGGCCGTAATAGAGCGGCAGCGTCGTGATATCGAGGCCGATATCGGTCGCGCCCTGCACGTTGCAGTGGCCGCGGAAGATGTTGGCGCCGCCGCCGAATGTGCCGACATTGCCGGTCGCCAGCAGCAGGTTGCAATACGCCCGCACGTTGGCGGTGCCGACGGTGTGCTGGGTGCCGCCCATGCACCAGATGAAGGTCGAGGGTTTTTGCTTGGCGAAGGTCTCCGCGACCTTCTTCATCTGTTCGCCGGGAATTCCGGTGACGCGCTCGACTTCCTCCGGCGTCCACTTCGCAACTTCGGCGCGGATCTGGTCCATGCCGTAGACGCGTTGCTTGATGAATTCCTTGTCTTCCCAGCCATTGTTGAAGATGTGGTGCAGCATGCCCCAGATCACCGCGATGTCGGTACCGCCGCGGAACCGGACATATTCGGTCGCGTGCGCGGCAGTGCGGGTGAAGCGCGGATCGAGCACGAACACGTTGGCGCGATTGATCTCCTTGCCGGTCAGGATGTGCTGCAGCGACACGGGGTGCGCTTCAGCGGCATTCGAACCCATGAAGACGATGGTCTTCGAGTTTCTGATGTCGTTGTAGGAATTGGTCATCGCGCCGTAGCCCCAGGTGTTGGCGACGCCGGCGACGGTGGTGGAGTGGCAGATACGGGCCTGATGGTCGATCGAGTTGGTGCCCCAGAACGCCGCGAACTTGCGGAATAGATAGCCGCCTTCGTTGGAGAATTTCGCGGAGCCGAGCAGATAGACCGAATCGGCGCCCGACTTGGCGCGGATTTCCATCATCTTGTCGCCGATCTCGTTGATCGCCACGTCCCACGAGATCTTCTGCCACTCGCCGTTGACCAGCTTCATCGGATATTTCAGCCGACGGTCGCCGTGCACCAGTTCGCGCACCGACGCGCCCTTGGCGCAATGCGAGCCGCGGTTGATCGGGCTGTCCCAGGCCGGCTCCTGGCCGACCCAGACGCCGTTCTGCACTTCGGCGATCACGGTGCAGCCAACCGAGCAATGCGTGCAGATGTTCTTTTTGATTTCCGTTGGCGCGCCGACGATCTTCGGCCCGGCCTGCGCCTTGCGCACCGAGCCGAGCGGCATCAGCCCGATCGCCGCTCCTGCACCCGCAGCCAGACCGGAGCGTCGCAGGAACGTGCGGCGGTCGAGAACGCCTGACGCAAGACCGGCGGCGATGCCCTGCAAACGCGCCCTGCCCGCGGATCCGTCTTTTCGCTTCATCAACATGTGCGTTGTCCCATCAATAGCGATTGACGCGATAGTAGTTCTTGACGTGATCGGTTTCCTTGTAGCGCGCCTTGACGCGCTCGGCCTGGGACTCATCCGCGGCCGCCTCGCCGCCGGTGAGCGGCACAACGGCCGCTGCCGCGACCGCCGAACCGCCCATCAGAAACAGGCTGCGCCGATCCACCCCCGTGGCCCGTGACTTGCCCTTGCCGTCAGATGGCTTGCTCATTGCGATTTCCCTTCTCACGTCGCCTTTCGCCGTCACTCGGACAGCGTGAAGGCCTCGGATTCCAATTCCATGAAGACGCGGCCGGTGCGGCCGACGGCGCGGTAGAAGCGCGCCGATTGCGACATTTCCAGATCGGCGAACATCCGCGCCGCCCACGGCTTGAGATGCCGTTCGAAAAAGCGCGCCTGCTCGGCGAACTCAGCCTCGAAGTCGTTGCGTGCGAGGCCTGCCATCACCTCGAGCAGGACAGCAATGTGATCTTCCGGCTCCCGCGAGGTACCGGCGCGCTCGATTCCAAGCGCATTCAGGTCATCGCGCACCCGCGCCAGCGGGCGCTCGTGAAGGAAGCCGGTCAGATAGTAGGAGGCATAGGGCAACAGTTCGCCACGGCCGAGGCCGATGAAAAGATCGAAGAATTCCTTGCTGACGGCGCGATCATCGGTCGCCGCTGCCGCCGCAGCGAGCTCGATATGCGCCATGCCGAGATCGGACGCGTCGCCTTTGAGCGTCGCCACACGCTTGAGCGTGTCGGCGTCGGGCGCCTTGCCGAGCAGCAAGGACAGCAGGCCGTATTCCGCGGCGCGCAGTTGATCGATCTCATCGATCTCGGTGTTCGATTTCACCTGATCCTCGGGTGGTCCGTACAGATCGGGACGAAGAACAAAACGATTCACGCGCGTCAGCGCCTCCACGGCGAGAACGCGTTCCGCGGGAATGCGCGACCACGCCGAAACCGACGGCTGTGCAATGCCCAGTTCCCGCGCCAGCGACCCGACGCCACCCGCTGCTTTGATAGCTAGTTCCAGCCCGGCATCACGCATGGTGCTACCGATTCTCCCCGCACTCGCGCCCGCCCGTGTCCCCGAGCAAACAAACTTAGAACTGGAATTATTCCAAGTAGGGAATTTCTAACATAGGCTGTGCCTATGTCCGCAGAAACTTTTGTCTAAACAATCGGTTTTGCGGTGCCATGACGTCGCAGTGGTTGCTGCGGCGCAACAGATTGAGTCAATTGAGACTTCTCTATCGACTCGGGTTCGCCGACATCGCTGTCGGCCATTGAAACGCCTTCTGTTTCTGACGCAGCCGGCTCATTCGAGTGTCTGAGAGACTGTTCCGGGAAATCTGGCTGCGGTTTCGCCGGCAGATTGCGTTCGGACGGCTCTCCGGGGGAATGCGCCGCCTCATCTTCAAGACAATTTGCATCGAAATTTGTCGTCTCGGCTGCCGGTTCGCCCATGATCTGCGACACCAGCCGCGCGACATCGACGCCTGCACCAAGTTCGCCGCCGCCGGGTACCCCGCCCGGTGCGTTCCAGTCATAGGCATATTCAAGCGCTGGATTGACGTAATTGCGAATCGCCGGGTCGAGCGCCCAGGATTTTTGCAAGGCCGCATTCCGCAAATGTTCGGGAACGCCTTTGCGCAGAAATGCGGTGATATCGGTGCTTCCGGTCAGTTCCTCGAGCTTTGGCAGGGTTGAGAGATCGAATTCCGGCTCAATGTCTTCGCTTTGCGGAGCGGGCGAGCCGGCCGATGCAACGCTTTCGCCGGCAGGATCGTCCGGCTTCGGCTCCGGCTGTTTTGCCTCCTGCTTGCGCTGCGACCATCGCGCCAGAAAGCCTCGATCGGCTTCGTCCGAACCACTCATCGGCGTCTCGTTCCCTCATCCGGCCGTCCGTCGGGCACGCGCGGTCGCTCGCCAGCCGCGCGATCCCGCTTGCGCTTGTGGAACACGCGCTCGACATGGAAGCGATCGACAAAGGCTGCAATCCATGACGCGATCTCAGGCGGCATCGGCACGGTGCCGATCACATCGCAGCCGCTTTCGAACATCGCCTCCCCTTCGGTCGGGTCGGCGGTCACCTTGGTCAGCTCAAGCTCGGCGCCGCCGTCCTGGCGCCGCAACGCGACCCAGATCCGCGGCGCGCCGTCGGCAAGGTTATCGCGATAATTCGCCGTTTCCGAGCTGAACAGATCGATACTGGCCGCGCCCGCATAATAGGTCGTGACATCGGCCTCGGTGGACAGCGCGGTCCACGGCGCGGTGGCGGGCACTTCATCCAGGATCAGCGCCGGTGACCACAATTCGTCGATCCAGGGATTGTCGACCGAACGGCGTCGCACCACGACGCCAACCTCGCGGGAAGCTTCGTTTATGGCCATTCCCGATCCTCTCTTCGGCGGATCATGTGACAGAAGCGGCCGCCGCCAGCGGCAAGCCGGCGACCAGATTTTGTGGCTTTAATCTTACCACCTTGTCCGCGCCCATGGCGAGGATGAGGTAGACGGGCTTGTCGCCGACCCGCTCGTCCACCAGCCGCGTATCTTCGAAGCTCAGGCGCATCAAGGCCACGATGCGCTCGGCAACGCCACCGTCAAACCGCTCGCCGCGCCACAGCGCATTGCCGATCCGCGTCGCCTCGCTGTCGAGGCCGACAAACCAGCGCCAGTCGCGATCCTCGATCGAGGCTGTTGTTTCGACGCTGACGGTAACGCCGAGCAAATGCGCGATCCAGCGTTCGATGACCCGGCACAGCCCGGCGCGCGCCTTGGCGTTGCCGCCGAGATTCATCGCCATCGCGTGCGCGTCCGATCGCGACCAGTAGGTCCAGGCGTTTTCGTCGTCCATCACGTCCATCTCGCCAAAGGACTTTGGCTGTTGCAGCATGGCCGTCAGCGGCGACGAATGCAGGTCGTGCTGGGCATGCTGCTCCGCCTCGACCACTTCCGCATCGGCCAGCAGCAGCGTGCCGTCGTGAACGGCCGCCAGTTGGCTGCGATAGAACAGCTCCGCCGCGCGCAATACATAAGGGTCGTCGCAGCCTTCGAGCGCGTTACGCAGGATCAGGTGGCACAATTGCGACAGAAAGATCGGCGGCAGGTCACCGGCGCCCTTTCGCGAAAGCGCCACATAAACCGCCTCCAGCGACGGCGCCGCCAGCAGCCGGTCGCGGAAACTCATCATAAAGGACCAGTTTTCGCGCGCGTCGGGATCGGCCAGTCGCGCAATGTCTTCGCTTGATACGGCGCGCAGCGGGTCGGCCATCAGGCTCGCATGCAGATCGCGCTCGGCGTCGCAGGCATCCGCCGGCGGCATCAATTCAGGCCGCGCCAGATAGGCCATGATGAGTTCGGGCGTCGCGACCAATCCGCCATGATCGGCGCGGCGCGTGAGGTGATGGCCCGATGCGACCCAAAATTCTCTCATGTGCGATCCGTCGCCCCGGCGTCGACCCCGATCAGCCCGAGAAGATCGACCTCTTCGGCGGGTTCACCATCGCCTTCGACCTCATGGAAGGTAAAGGCGCTGGCATGGGCGTGCAACCGGTCGGCATCTGCGGCAGCCGGGCGGGCTTTAAGCGTGCGAAAGCGTTCGCGGATTTCGCCGTTTTCGACGCTGCGCTGCACGGCGAGCAGCGTCTGCGGCGGATGTTCGCACAGCGAGCCAGCGAATGCGATCTCCTCCGCGGCGGCAAGACGCGCCGCCTCGATGTCAGGCGCCCCGAATTTCTCCATCAACTGCCCGGCGAGCCGCTCGATCATCGCCTGCCTTTCGGCTTCCGTCGCTTCGGTGACGATGGCAAGCGTCGACCAGCCGAGACTGTCGATCCCGAGAAAGCCCGAACGGAGCGCCACGCGCTGCTTCTGGCCGAGTGTGGCCGGATCCCGGTTCCAGAACACGAAGGCGCCGGAAACCGCCCATTCGCCGGGTTCGGCCGCCCGCTCGAAGACGAACGTGTCCGACGGGTCCAGCCTGATGGTTCGCGGAAACTTCAACATGTCCGCCTCATCCGAATTTCGGACCGCGCGCCTGCGCATCATACCAAGTGGCGCGTCCAAGCGCATCCACAAGACTATCCCGCGCGGGCGCTCCGCCGCCGGCCGGCAGGCTGACCAAGAGGTCGCCGTTGACGTCGATGCCGCGCCGCTCGCCGGCTTTGCTTTTGGGGAGCCGCTCCAGATAGTCCTGCGCGATCGCCTCGAAGCCGCGCTCGTTCCAGCGGTCGAACGCGGTCATCAGGTGGCGGGCAAAACTCTCGATGATCGCATCGGTCTCGACCATCTCGAAACCTTCACCCAGCAACGACACGCCCGAGGCCGCCTGCACCTCCGGGACATGTGCCATGTCGGCGGCGCGCAGGATCACGCCGAAAACGAGCCATTCAGGTATGCCGTCTTCGGTGCATTCGGCCGGCCAGCCGAGCCGGCCACCGCCGAGCAACCCCGCATCGAAACGGATCGCATCGGGCCAGTCGAACGTGACCTCCCGCTCCGGCGGACAATGGGCGGCGATCGCATCGGAAAGCGCGTTCATGCCGGCAAAGAATGCCCGGCGCGCCGAGCGTAGCGGTTCGTCGGGCTCGAGCACCACCGCGAACTCGACCAGATCGTAGCGGCGCACCCACACCAGTGTCCCGGCGCCGGCCTCTGGTGCGATCTCGCAAGCCCGGGCAAAGGCATCGCCGAGTTCGCGCAACGCGACCAAAGTATAACCGGGGGGCAGATCGAGCGTCTGTTCCGTATCCCCTGGACGAGCGATCACGAAGAACTATTCCCTCATTGCTTCAAAGCCCGCGGGTGTATGCTATCCCGCGCAAGGTGGCGGCGCGAGCGGCCTTTGTGTCTTGCAGATGTCCGCCCGAGCGGTTACCGCAGAACTGCGGGATAAAGCAACCGCCCGCTTAATGCATCGGGTCCAAGGTATTTCAAAATGAGTGCGGCGACGTCTCGCCTCCTGATTTGCAGTTGCGAGAAAACCATGCCGCTCGACGCGGAAGCGATCGGTCGTGGCTGCAGCGCCAGGCGCACGCAGGCGAACCAGCTTTGCGGCCTCGACCTCGACCAGTTCAAGAAGGCGCTCGCTGAAGGCGCGCCGATCACGGTTGCATGCACCCAGGAAGAGGCGCTGTTTCGGGAAGTCGCGGAGAGCACTCCGCAAGCCCAACTCACCTTCGTCAATATCCGCGAGACCGGCGGCTGGTCAAAGGATGCTGCCGCGGCGGGACCAAAAGCCGCAGCGCTGATTGCCGCAGCGGGCGAAGAGATGCCACCGCTCTCGCTGGTGACGCTCGAAAGCAGCGGCGTTGCGCTGATCTATGGCCGCGACGAGATTGCCGTCGAGGCCGCACAGCGTCTCGCCGATCGTTTGGACATCACCGTGCTTCTCACCAGGCCCGGCGACGTGGTCCCGCGCCGAACCAATGAATTTCCCGTTCTCAAGGGCACTATCCGGAACGCCCGCGGACATCTCGGGCAGTTCGAACTTGCGATCGACGATTATGCGCTGCCGACGCCTTCCTCGCGCGCAAAGCTCGTGTTCGGGCCTTCGCGCAACGGCGCCACCTCGACCTGCGATCTTATCCTCGATCTCTCGGGTGGCGCTCCCTTGTTTCCCGCGCATGAACTGCGCCCTGGCTATCTTCGCGCCGATCCCCGCGACAAGGCTGCCGTCGAGCGCGCGATCGCGGATGCCGGCGCGCTGGTCGGCACTTTCGACAAGCCGCGCTTTGTCGATTTCGAGCCGTCCCTGTGCGCGCATTCGCGCTCGTCCATCACCGGATGCACGCGCTGTCTCGATCTGTGTCCGACCGGCGCGATCGCGCCAAACGGCAACGCGGTCGCGATCGACGCCAATGTCTGCGCCGGCTGCGGCTCCTGCGCTTCCGTCTGTCCGACCGGCGCGGCATCCTATGCGCTGCCGAGCGCCGACGCCCTGATGCGGCGACTGCGGACGCTGCTGCAGACTTACCGCAAGGCGGGCGGAAGCGACGCCGTGGTCTTGTTTCACGACGGCGAACATGGCGAGGGCATCATCGATGCGCTGGCGCGGTTCGGCGAGGGCCTTCCGGCCAATGCGCTGCCGCTGCGCGTCAACGAGGTGACACAGCTCGGCCCAGAACTGATCGCCTCCGTCTTTGCCTATGGCGGCAGCGGCGTCGCGCTGCTGACGCGCGCAAAACCCCGCCACGACATCGCGGCACTGCGCCGCGCGGTCGAAACCGCGGATCGTGTCGTCAGCGCGCTGGGTTTCGGTAGTGGCATCATTCGAATCATCGAGACCGACGATCCGGACCAGTTGCGCGCCATGCTGGATGCCGCCCCTCGTGGCGTCGCCACGCAAAAGCCCGCCGGTTTCGTGCCGCGCGGCGCGAAGCGCGGCGTGCTGGAGACGACCTTTCGCGAGCTTCACCTCGCCGCGCCCGCGCCGGTCGATGTCGTGCCGCTGGCGCCGGGTGCCCCCTTCGGCACAGTGAAGCTGGATGTCGACGGCTGCACGCTGTGCCATGCCTGCGTCACCGCCTGCCCGACCGGCGCGCTATCGGACAACCCTGATCGCGCGATGCTGCGCTTCACCGAGAGTCTCTGCGTGCAATGCGGGCTCTGCGAATCCACCTGCCCCGAGAAGGTCATCAGCATCGAGCCGCGTCTCGACTTCCAGGCCTGGAACACGCCACAGCGCGTGCTGAAGGAGGAAGAGCCGTTCAACTGCATCGGCTGCGGCAAACCCTTCGGCACCAAAAGCTCGATCGACCGCGTGCTGGCAAAACTCGGCGAGAAGCACTGGATGTTCCAGGGCGCCAACGCCAGGCGGCTCGACGTCGTCAAGATGTGCGCGGACTGCCGTGTCGAAGCGGTCGTGAACGAGAGTTTCGATCCGCATGCGGCGCCGCAGCGCCCGCCGGTCATGACGACGGAAGATTATCTGCGCGCGCGCGATGTGAAGAAGGACGATCCGCTTGGATCGTAAGCAACCTGTGTCCACACCTCCTCCAGGTCTCCAAGCCCGCGCGACGTCGAAAGCGGCCGGCATTCCCGGCGTCAAGCATGTCATCGCGGTCGCCTCCGGCAAGGGCGGCGTCGGCAAATCCACCACCTCCTGCAATCTCGCGCTCGGCTTTGCCGCACTCGGACTGAAGACCGGCATTCTCGACGCCGACATTTACGGGCCGTCGCAACCAAAGCTGTTCGGGTTACGCGGCAAGCCACGGCAGATCGGCCCGCGCATGCTGGAGCCGATGGAGCGTTTTGGCGTCAAGGTGATGTCGATCGGCTTTCTGGTCGAGGAAGATAACGCCATGATCTGGCGTGGGCCGATGGTGATCTCGGCGATCACGCAGATGCTGCGCGAAGTCGCATGGGACGATCTCGACATTCTCGTCGTCGACCTGCCGCCCGGCACCGGCGACGCGCAGCTCACCATGGCGCAACAGGCGCCGCTGGCGGGTGCGATCATCGTCTCGACCCCGCAGGACATCGCCCTGATCGACGCGCGGCGCGGCATTGCGATGTTCCAGAAGGTGAGCATTCCGATCCTCGGCCTGATCGAAAACATGTCGAGCTTCTGCTGCCCGACCTGCAACCATGTCACGCCGATTTTCGGCCATGGCGGGGCGCGGACCGAAGCCGAAAGCCGCGGCATTCCCTATCTCGGCGAAATCCCGCTCGACATGCAGATCCGCCAGACCTCCGACGACGGCCGCCCGATCGTCGCGATCGAGCCCGACGGCGTCCATGCAAAACATTACATCGGCATGGCACGCGAGATCTGGACGGCGATCGTCACCGGCGCGGCGCACCGGCCGCCGCCACGCATCGTCATCGAGTAGACGCGGGGTCGGCGTTCACGGGCTCATGAAGACTGCGTCGATCCGTTCTGTTCCGCCGACAAGGCCGAGTGCATGCAATTCGTCGCGGTGCAGGTCGACGATGAGAATGCACAGGATCACGAAAAGAGCGGCGGCGGCGAACACCAGAAGCCGCGAGACGGAACTATCGGCCGCCTCGCGTTGCGCGGCCGTTTGCTCCGGAGATCGGCTCCAGAGCGGTGCCATCAAAGCCAGCAAAGCATAGAGCATCGCGATCTCTTCTCTTTGCGTCGCGCTCTGGAGCGTAGACCTGCCTCTGGCCGTTGTCGAGAATTGTCCCGCAGGGCATCATGCCACACCTACAGGTAGATTCGGCCAGCGCCGCGAGCTAACGCGCCTCCTCGAAACCGCCAAGTGCCGCGGTGAGATTGGCGCCGAGGATATCGGACAGATAACCTCCCTCCTGCACGAAAACGGTCGGAAGCCCAAGCCGCGCGATCGCAGCGCCAATGCGCCGGAAGCCGGCCGTCGTCACCGCAAGGCCGGCAAGCGGATCGTGCTCCGAGGCATCGAGGCCGAGCGCCACCACGAGCGCACCGGGCGCGAACGCGCGGATGGTTTTCTCGGCCTCACCCATCGCCTCTATATAGGCGTCATCGCCGGTGCCCTTCGGCAACGGAATGTTCAGATTTGCGCCCAAGCCGGGTCCCGCGCCCCGCTCATGCGCATATCCCCATACATACGGATAGTAGAAGACGGGGTCGGCATGGATCGAAACCGTGAGAACGTCTGATCGTTCGTAGAAGATGCCCTGCGTGCCGTTGCCGTGATGCACGTCGACATCGAGAATAGCGACCCGCTCGTGCTTCAGCTTTAGTTGAGCCGCCGCCACTGCGCTGTTGTTAAGAAAGCAAAATCCGCCCGCGAGATCGCGATAGGCATGATGACCGGGCGGCCGGCACAGCGCGTAGGCCGCGTCTTCCCCGTCCATCACGAGTTGGGCCGCGGTTACGGCAACATCGGTCGCGGCACAGGCCGCGGCCCAGGTGCCGGGACCGATCGGGCATGCCGTGTCGGCTGCGTGCCAGCCGAGCCGGCCGACAATGTGGGTTGGGTAAGTGGCGGCGTTGCGAACCGGATGCACGTTGGCGATCATTTCGGGGCCGGAATCGCCAAGCGCGCTCCAGGCGTCCCACGCCTCCTCCAGAAAGCGAAGATATTCGGGGCTGTGGATCCGCGACCTCGGGCCCTGGCCGAAAATGGTCGGCGCGACCAGATCGTGCCTGCCGGCCTTCAGTCCTGCCAGCAAGCGATCGGCGCGCTCGGGCTGCTCGGTGGTGCGCTGGACGACGCCCCGCACCAGGAAAAATTGCGGATCGTGGCTGCGATGCAGTTCGGTGTAGACGGCCTTCACACGGTTACTCCGTTGGTTGGAAACAAGATCCCGCTCGGGGGTGCGACATTTCCGGCTGGCGGCGCGAGCTCCCGCACCAGTTTGCCGACTTCGCGCCAGGCGTGACCGATATGATAATCGACATACGCGGTGATGCGCTCGGGATGACCGGCCTCGATCGCGGCAAGCAGCGGCTCGTGCGTCCGCGCGATCTCATGCGGATCGTCGTACAGGCGGCCGATCAGTCCGATCACCATGCGCAGCTCTGCCGCGAGATCATCGAACAGCCGCAGCAGGCGCCTGTTGTCGGCAATTTCAAAGATCAGCCGGTGAAAGCGATAGTCCTCCTCCACCTGCCGCGCCGGATCGTCGAGATCGGCAGTCTTGTGCAGAACGTCGATTTGCCGCCGCAGCACGTCGCGCGACTGGGGCGTGAGATTCCGCGCCGCCAGCACGCCGGCGTGCCGTTCGATGCAAATGCGCAAATCGTAGATCTCGTCGATGTTCCTGATTTCGAGCTTGCGCACGAAGAAGCCTCGCCGCGGGCTTGCGACCAGCAACCCCTGCTTCTCCAGCAGCCGCGCCGCCTCCCGTACCGGGGCGCGGCTGACGCCTAGTTCGCGGGCAATGCCTGCCTCCACCACCTTGGAACCGGGTGGCAGCCGGCCCTGAACAATGGCCTGCATCAGCATACGGGCGATCTGACCGACCAGATCGCTATCGGCAAGGGCCGGTAATCCAACAGGAAGCGACATAGGGCGCATCGGCTAAACCCGCGTCATCTGGTGATCATTTTTTAATCGTCGATTGTCGACACTTTAATCTTGTCCAAATGCTGCGCCGCACGCAAGCTGAAAAAATTGAAAATGGAAGAAGGCGGAAATGACCAGCGCAGCCCACAACACCGCAAAGGCATGGCCGGCAGCAGCAGACCAGACTCTCCAGACCCGGATCGACCTCGCAGCCGCGTACCGGCTGATTCACCGGCTCGGTCTCGACGACAGCATCTACACTCACATCTCCGCCCGGCTGCCGGGCCGGCAGGACCGCTTCCTCATCAATCCCTATGGCCTGCGCTTCGAGGAAGTCACGGCATCCAACCTGGTGACGGTCGATCTGGACGGGAACGTCATTGATGACCCGATGGGCCTCGGTATCAACCCGGCCGGCTTCACGATTCACAGCGCGATCCATGCCGCGCGGCACGATGCGATCTGCGTCCTGCACACGCACACGGTGGCCGGCATCGCCGTTGCCTGCCAGAAGCGGGGCCTGTTGCCGCTCAATCAATGGTCGCTGCAGTTTACCGACAGCCTCGCCTATCACGACTACGAAGGCATCGCGCTCGATCTCGATGAACGTTCACGCCTCGTCGGCGATCTCGGCGACAAGTTCGTGATGGTGCTGCGCAATCACGGCATGCTGACCTGCGGGCGCTCCGTCGCCGAGGCGTTCAAGCTGATGCACAATCTGGAACGCTCCTGCCGCGCGCAACTCGCCGTGCAGTCGTCCGGCGCCGAGGTCATCGAGTTATCCGCGGGGGTCGCTCGCAAGACGGCCGGCCAATACGCCAGCTTCTACGACGCGATCGAAACCAATGGCGTGCCGGACAGCGAATGGGCCGCCTTCAAGCGGATGCTCGAGCGTACCGATCCCGATTTTGCGAACTGACAAACGTAACCGCTCAGCCCGGTAGCGCGCCGGCCTGCCTTTTTGAACGAGGTATGTAATGTCCAAGCGTAAGATATTGATGAGCTTTGCCGTGCTTTGCATGCTGAGCACCGCGGCAGTGGCCGAGGGACCAAAGGCAGGCGGCGTCGTCAATGCCGTGATCCAGCCGGAGCCGCCGAGCCTGATGGTTGGGCTGGTCCAGAACGGCCCGACGCAGATGGTGGCCGGCAACATCTATGAAGGCCTGCTGCGCTACAGCCCCAAACTGGAACCCCTGCCCGGCCTCGCCGAGAGCTGGACGGTCAGCGAGGACGGCAAGACCTACACGTTCAAGCTGGTCAAGAGCGCGACCTGGCATGACGGCAAGCCGTTCACCTCGGCGGACGTCCTTTTCTCGATCGATTTCCTGAAGCAAACCCACCCACGGGCGCGCGGCAATCTGGTGCAGCTCGACAAGGTCGAGGCTCCGGATGAATCGACGGTCGTCTTCACGCTGAAGCAGCCGTTCGGCCCCTTCATCGGCATCTTCGAGGTCGGCTCGCTGCCGATGATTCCGAAGCACATCTATGAAGGCACCGATTTCAAGACCAACCCGGCCAACAACACGCCTGTCGGCACCGGCCCCTTCATGTTCAAGGAGTGGCAGAAGGGGTCGTTCATCCGCCTGGTCAAGAATCCGAACTACCACGTCAAGGGCAAGCCCAATATCGACGAGATCTACTGGCACGTGATTCCAGACGCCGCCGCGCGTTCGGTCGCGTACGAGACCGGCAAGGTCGACGTGCTGCCGGGCGGCTCGGTGGAAAATTTCGACGTGCCGCGCCTGAGCAAGCTCAAGAACACCTGCGTCACCGGCGCCGGCTGGGAGTTCTTCAGCCCGCATTCCTGGCTCTGGCTCAACAACCGCGCAGGACCCACCGCGAACAAGAAATTCCGTCAAGCGCTGATGTTTGCGATCGACCGCAACATGGCCAAGGACGTGGTCTGGAACGGCCTTGGCAAGGTCGCCACCGGCCCGTCAGGCTCCGCGATCAAGTACTACACCGGCGCGGTGCCGAAATACGATTACGATCCGGCCAAGGCCAAGGCGCTGCTGAAGGAAGCCGGCTACAACGGCGAGAAGCTGCGCATGCTGCCTTTGCCCTATGGCGAGACGTGGCAGCGCTGGGCCGAAATGGTTCGCCAGAACCTGCAGGACGTCGGGATCAACGTCGAGATGGTCGCGACCGACGTCCCCGGCTGGAATCAAAAAGTCAGCGAGTGGGACTACGACATCGCCTTTACCTATCTCTATCAGTATGGCGATCCCGCGCTCGGCGTCGGCCGCAACTATATCTCCAGCCAGATCGCCAAGGGCTCGCCGTTCAACAATGTCGAAGGCTATTCGAACCCCGAAATCGACAAGCTGTTCGCCGACGGCGCGGTCGCCTTCCCCGATGCGGCGCGCGGGGAGATCTACGCCAAGGCGCAAAAGATTCTGGTCGAGGACGTGCCTGTGGCGTGGATGCTCGAACTGCAATTCCCGACCATCACCCGCTGCAGCGTCAAGAACCTGGTCACGACCGGGATTGGCGTGAACGACGGCTTCCGCGACGCCTGGATCGAAAAGTAATCGCGGACGCACCGGGCGTCAGTCCCCAAGCCTGACGCCCGGATATCGCGCCTCCAACGCAATCGGCCGAACATGATTTCCTTCATCGCCCAGCGGATCGCGAAGGCCATCGTCGTCCTTCTCGCGCTCGTCGTCCTCAACTTCTTCCTGATCCGGCTGGCGCCGGGCGATCCGGCGCTGGTGATGGCAGGCGAAGCCGGCGCAGGCGATCAGATTTTCCTGGCTCAGCTGCGCGAGAAATTCGGCCTCGACCAGCCGCTGCCGGTGCAGCTGTTTCTTTATGTCAAAGGCATCCTCAGCCTCGATCTCGGATTCTCGTTTCGTCAGCAGATGCCGGTCGCAACCCTGATCCTGCAGCGCCTGCCGGCGACACTGTTGCTGACCGGGACCGCGTTTGCGATTTCGCTGGCCTTCGGCATCGTGTTCGGCGCACTGGCCGCGCGCTTTGCCGGCACCTGGGCCGACACCGCAATCACGGTACTGGCGCTGGTCTTCTACGCCACGCCGCTGTTCTGGGTGGCGCTGATGGCGATCCTGCTGTTTTCGGTCACGATGGATTGGCTGCCGAGCTTCGGCTACGAGACGGTGGGCGCAAACTATACCGGGCTGACGCACGTCCTCGATGTCGCCGCCCACCTCGTCCTGCCCGCGACGACCATCGGCCTGTTCTTCATGGCCACCTATGCCCGCATGACGCGCGCCTCGATGCTCGAGGTCAACAGGCTCGACTTCGTCAAGACCGCGCGCGCCAAGGGCCTGTCCGACACGGTGATCCAGCGCCGTCACGTGCTGCGCAACGCGCTGTTGCCGGTGGTGACGCTCGCAGGTCTGCAGGCCGGCACGCTGGTCGGCGGCGCTGTTCTGACCGAGACCGTGTTCGCGTGGCCGGGTATCGGCCGCCTGATGTACGAAGCGCTGCTGCAGCGCGACTACAATCTGCTGCTCGGCGTCTTCGTCGTCTGCTCGGCCATGGTGCTGGCCTTCAACCTGATCACGGATCTTGTCTACCGCTCCGTCGATCCCCGCATCGAGTTCGCCTCATGAGACAGGTCTGGCGAATGCTGTTGCGCAATCCCGGCGGCATGATCGGCGTGGCGATTCTGACGATTGCGATTGCGGTTGCGCTGGTTGGTCCGTTGCTGTTTCCGACCTCGCCCTGGCGCATGGTACAGCGGCCGTTCCTGCCGCCGTTCACCATGGCCAACCTGCCGCTCGGCACCGACGCGCTCGGGCGCGACGTGATGGCGGGCATCATTTACGGCGCGCGCGTCTCGCTGCTGGTCGGCCTGATCTCGACGCTGGCATCGCTGGCGGTCGGCATCCCGCTCGGCGCGGCGGCCGGATATTTCGGCGGCAAGATCGACGACGCCTTGATGCGCTTCACCGAGTTCTTCCAGACCGTCCCGAGCTTTGCGCTCGCAATCGTGCTCGTCGCGATCATGCAGCCCTCCATCGTGTCGATCGTGGTCGCTATCGCCATCGTCAGCTGGCCCCCGGTGGCGCGGCTGGTGCGCGGCGAAGTGCTGTCGCTGCGCACGCGCGAATATGTCCAGGCGGCGGTCGTGACCGGCCAGACCAACTGGTGGATCATCTGGCGCGAGATCCTGCCGAACGCGCTGTCGCCCGTGATCGTGCTCGCCTCGCTGATGGTCGCAACCGCGATCCTGCTGGAGTCCTCGCTCTCCTTCCTCGGGCTCGGCGATCCCAATCTGATGTCGTGGGGCTACATGGTCGGCGCCGGCCGCACCGTGATCCGCCAGGCCTGGTGGATCACGGTATTCCCGGGCATCGCCATTCTGGTCTCGGTGCTGGCGCTGAACCTGATCGGTGAAGGCCTCAACGACGCACTCAACCCTCGCCTCGCCAAGGGAGGGCGCTGAGCATGAGCGTCGTCATCAGGAACCTGAAGCTGGCGCTGCCGCCCGGTGGCGATCGGCCTTATGCCGTGGACGGCGTTTCGTTCGAGCTTGCCGCCGGCAAAATCCTCTGCGTGGTCGGCGAATCCGGTTCCGGCAAGTCGATGTGCGCGCATGCGCTGATGGGCCTGCTGCCGGAAACGGTGACGGCTGAAGCCGGTGAGATCCTGTTCGAGGGCAAGAACCTGTTGTCGCTCAGCCCGGCGCAATGGCTGGCGCTGCGCGGTCGCGGCATCGCCATGGTGTTCCAGGAGCCGATGACGGCGCTCAATCCGCTGATGCGCATCGGCGACCAGATCGCCGAAATGTTCGAGGCGCATGATCTCTTCACGCCAAAGCAGCGCCGGCAAAAGGCCCTGGCCTTGATCGGCGAAGTCGGCCTGCCCGATCCTGAACGCGCGGTGCGCGCCTACCCCCATCAACTATCCGGCGGCCAGCGCCAGCGCGCGATGATCGCCATGGCGCTGGCGCTGGAGCCGGCCGTACTGGTAGCCGACGAGCCGACCACTGCCCTCGACGTCACGACGCAGGCGCAGATCCTCAAGCTGATCCGCGACCTGCAGCGCCGCCGCAACATGGCCGTCATGTTCATCACCCATGATTTCGGCGTCGTCGCCGAAATCGCCGATCGCGTGGTCGTGCTCCAGCACGGCAAGGTGGTCGAACAGGGCGCGGCCGATGACGTGCTGCTGCGCGCCCAGCATCCCTATACCCGCGCCTTGCTTGCCGCCGTTCCCACCCTGCAGCCGCCGCCGCGGACGCCCCTGCTCGACCGCAACAAGGCGGTCGAAGTGATCGGCCTCGGCAAGACCTATGTCAGCGGCGGCGGATGGTTCCGCGCCGAACGGCGCGTGCAGGCGGCCAGAGAAGTCAGTTTTGACATTTTTCGCGGCGAGACGCTCGGTCTGGTCGGCGAATCCGGCTCCGGAAAATCGTCTGTCGCGCGCCTCGTCATGCGGCTGATCGAAGCCGACGCCGGCACCGTCCGTATCGGCGACGTCGATCTCACCCGGATCAAGGGAAAGGCGCTGCGCGAGCAGCGCCGCCGCATCCAGATGGTGTTTCAGGATCCGTTCGCCTCGCTCAATCCGCGCCGCAAGGTCGGCAACATCATCACCGATGGACCGATTGCGCATGGCGTCGATCCGGCGGCGGCGCGAAAGCGTGCCGGCGAACTGCTCAGCCTGGTCGGCCTCAATGCGAGCGCGATGGAACGCTTTCCGCAT
>Ga0307499_10000285_pt1 | contig 18806 bp, 13 predicted proteins | sample 13_S_MG_FD_201363 | JGI IMG/M metagenome (GOLD analysis project Ga0307499, IMG submission 201363) | Soil microbial communities from Populus trichocarpa stands in riparian zone in the Pacific Northwest, United States - 13_S | ecosystem: Environmental > Terrestrial > Soil > Riparian zone > Trees... | reverse complement strand
GCACGTTCCACGGCGCCTCGACCGGCTGCACGTTGCCGGCCGCGTCGGTGGCGCGCGCCAGCAGTTCGTACCGGCCGGGCTCGGTGACCGTCCACCGCCAACTCCACCAGCGCCACGTCCAGTCACCCAGCGGCGGTATGAACATTTCGGCCGCGGCCCAGGTCGCCCCGCCGTCGCAGGACACCTCCACCGCGGTGACCGGGCCGGTGCCCGACCAGGCTCGCCCGGTCAGCTCGTGCTCGCCGAGGTCGACGAACCGGGTCCGGGACATGAAGTCCGGGTACCCGGGCGGCACCATCAGCGCGCGCGGCCGGATCCGGGTCACCGGCTCGCCGTCCTCGCCAGCGGCGGCCTTGACGCGGTACGCGGCCGCGTTCTGGAACCCGGTGAACGCCGTCGTCGTCACCGTGATCGACTGCAGCCACTTGACCTGCGCCATGCCGTACCAGCCGGGCACGATCAGCCGCGCCGGATAGCCGTGCTGCACGGGCAGGGCGAGGTCGTTCATCTCGTACGCCACCAGGACGTCCGGGCCGAGCGCGTCGGCCAGCGACAGCCCGCGCTGGTAGAACTGCTCCACCCCGCGCTCCACCCCGCGGTCGGCGCCGGTGAACACGACGTCCACCGCGTCCGGTGCCACCCCGGCCTCGGCCAGCAGCGTGGTGAGCGGCACGCCGGTCCAGTACGCGGTGCCGACCGCCCCGGTCAGCCACGGCTGGCTCACCGGACGCGGCTGCAGCAGGGCCCGGCCGTTGCCGGCGCACTCCAGCGTCACCGGCACCTTGTGCGCGCCGCGTGCCTGCAGGCCGGCGAGATCCAGCTCCAGCGGCGTACGCACCGCGCCGTCCACCCGCAGCGTCCACATCCGCGGGTCGATGGCCGGCATGTCGTAGTGGGTCAGCACGTAGTGCAGGCCCACCGGGGTCACGTCGTACCGCAGCGCCTCCAGCGGCATGGCGTGGTTGCGCGCGGCGAGGCCCAGCTCGTCCAGGCCGATGCCCTCGCCGTCGGCCGCCACCCGGGCCCGCGTGCTGTACTCGGCCGGAACTGTCACCAGCGCATCATGCCAGCGGCTCGGGCCGCCCGGAGGCGGTGTCGGCGCAGCGGCCGTCGGCCGCGCCCAACCGGGCTCCGGCTGTCATCAGGGCACCGCCGCCGCTGGGCAATATCGGCCGGCAGGAGCACGAAACGTTTCGTGAATGTTAGCGTTCGCAGGTGTGGCTGGCGGCGTCTCCCTTGTCCGGTCTCCGGTCCGGCCGCGGCGTCGGTGGCCGCCGGCCAGGTGAGCCGGCCCGGCCGGCCGCGCCGGTGCAGCGCTGGCGCCGGGGCGCTGCCGCGGGCCGGTCGCGAGCGGCCGGCTTCGGCGGGTGGCTGCGCCGTAGACTTGCCGCGATGACGGCTGGGCGGGTCGCGGGTGGGCGCCGTCGGCGGGACGGCGCGACCGTGGCGAGCATCGCCCGGCTCGCGGGCGTATCGGCGCCGACGGTGTCGCGCGTGCTCAACGGCCGGTCCGGGGTGGGCCTGGGCACCCGGCAGCGGGTCGAGGAGATCCTGCGGGAGCAGGGTTACCGGCGGCCCGGCGCCGGCGATCCGGCGCCCGTGCTGGAACTGCTGTTCCACGCTCTGGACGGGGTGTGGGTGCTGGAGATCCTGCGCGGGGTGGAGCAGGCGGCCCGGGAGTACGGGCTGGCCGTGGTGGTCACCGAGATGCAGGGCCGGCTCACTCCCGGCAAGGCCTGGATCGAGCAGGTGCTGACCCGGCGGCCGACCGGTGTGGTCGCGGTGTTCGCCGAGCTCACCGCCCAGCAGCAGGTGCAGCTGGCGAGCCGGGCGATCCCGCTGGTGTTGCTGGAACCGCTCGGCGAGCCGCGGCCCGAGACGCCGGCCGTCGGCGCGGCGAACTGGTCCGGCGGGTCGGCCGCGACCCGGCACCTGCTCGACCTCGGCCACCGGCGGATCGCGGTGCTGCCCGGGCCACCCGAGTGGCACTGCTGCCGGGTCCGGCTGGACGGCTACCGGGCGGAGATGGAACGCGCCGGGGTGCCGGTGGACCCCGAGCTCGTCGTCACGTCCACCCTGCTGGAGGAGGACGGGCTGCGGGACGCCCGCACGCTGCTGCGGTTGCCGGACCCGCCGACCGCGATCGTGGCGTCCGGCGACCTGCAGGCGATGGGTGTGTACGAGGCGGCCCGGGAGGCCGGCATGCGGATCCCGGCCGAGTTGAGCGTGGTCGGGTTCGACGACCTGCCGTTCACCAGGTGGACCGGGCCGCCGCTGACCACGGTGCGCCGGCCGCTGGAGCGGATGGGGGCGACCGCGGTGCACCTGGCGCTGGCCAGCGCCCGGGGCAAGCCGGTCGAGGAGATCCGGGTGGAGCTGGCGACCACCCTGGTGATCCGGCAGAGCACCGCCGCCCCGCGCCGCTGACCCGTACCGCTCCGCGCCGGGGCCGGTTCGAGCGAACCCTGCTGTCGCATCATTGCCGACAGGCTGCTGAAATCTTAAGCTACATTCTACGAAACGTTTCGGGCCGGCATGACCCGGCACAGCACCCGGACGGCTCCAGTGCGGCGGATGGGCCACCCCGCTACAGATTGGAGACGTCGTGCGTACCCCCATCCCCATCGCGCTCAGGTCCGCGGTCGCCGCGGTCGCCGCCGCCGCGGTGGCCGCCGGTGCGGTCGTCGCGCTGGATCCTTCGGCGGCCGGTGCCGCACCGTGCCCGGCGCTGCCGTCGCCGCTGCCGGCGCCCGCCTCGCTGCCGGCGGTCGGTGCGTTGCCGGATCCGTTCGCGCTGTTCGACGGGACGCGGATCGCCAGCCCCGCTGACTGGGCCTGCCGCCGCGGGCAGCTGGCCGAGCTGATCCAGACCTACGAGTACGGGCACCTGCCGCCGGCGCCGAGCAGCGTCACCGGCACCCGCACCGGCAACACGCTAACCGTGACCGTGCAGGCGAACGGCCGGACCGCGGCGTTCAACGCCACGCTGCGGCTGCCCAGCGGCAACGGCCCGTTCCCGGCCCTGATCGAGTTCAACCCGCTGGCGGCGGCCGCCACCACCCGGGGGTACGCCGAGGTCCTCATCAACCCGCCGGACATCGCGGCCGACAGTACCGCCAAGACCGGCGCGTTCTGGACGCTCTACAACGGCACCGGTGCGGACACCGGGGCGCTGCTGGCCTGGGCCTGGGGCGTGTCCCGCACGCTGGACGCGTTGCGCGCGGTGCCGCAGATCGACCCCACCAGGGTCGGCGTCTCCGGCTACTCCCGCTACGGCAAGGCGGCTGTGGTCGCCGGCGCGTTCGACGAGCGGATCGCGCTGACCGTGCCCGGATCCTCGGGCACCGCCGGGATGGGCAACTACCGCTTCTTCTTCACCAACAACAGCAACGACGAGAAGCTGGAGGACATCCTGGGCGCTCCGTACTGGTTCACCCAGCGGTTCGCGACGTTCCGCAACCAGGCCACCCGGCTGCCGTTCGACCAGAACTCGGTCGTGGCGCTGGTCGCGCCGCGGCCGCTGCTGGCCACCAGCGGAACCGAGGGCTCGGACATCCGGACCAACCCGCAGGGCTCGGGTCTCACCTTCCGGGCCGCCCAGCTGGTCTACCAGTTCCTCGGTGCCCGCGACCGGATCGGCATCGCCTACCGGCCCGGCGGCCACCAGATCGACCTCAACGACTTCAACGCGATCATGGACTTCGCCGACAAGAACCTGAAGGGCCTGCCGGTCTCCCGCACGTTCGACAGCGTGCCGTTCCCGGCCCCGACGCCGGCCCAGATCCCGTGGACCGTCCCGAGTGGACAGACGAGCACCCCGCCGGTGACCAGCACGCCGCCGGTCACCACCACACCGCCACCGCCGACCGGTGGGTGCGCCGCGGCCTACCAGGTGGTCAACAGCTGGCAGGGCGGGTTCCAGGCCAACGTGACCGTCACGGCAGGCGGTTCGGCGGTCAACGGCTGGACGGTGCGGTGGACGTTCCCCGGCAACCAGGCGATCACCCAACTGTGGAACGGCACACCGCCGCCGGCCGGACCGAACATCACCGTGCGGAACCTCAGCTACAACGCCGCGATCCCGGCCGGAGGCAACACCACGTTCGGCTTCACCGCCACCGGTAACGGCAGCCCGGTACCGGCCCCGCCGACCTGCGCCAGCCCCTGACCGTCCGCGCACCGGACCACCCCTGACAGGAGGCACTGATGACCAGAACGAAGCGAGGTCTGGCGAGCGTGGTCGCCGGCGCGGTCGCCGTGGCAGCAGCCGCGCTGGCCTACGTCGGCACCGCGGCTCCGGCCGCGCACGCCGAGTCCAACGGCGGCACCCGGGTCATGCCGCTGGGCGACTCGATCACCGACGGGGTCACCGTCTCCGGCGCCTACCGCACCGGGCTGTGGCAGCGGCTCGCGTCCGGCGGGTCCCGGGTGGACCTCGTCGGCACGCTGTTCGGCGGCCCGGCCGCGCTCGGCGATCATGACCACGAAGGCCACTCCGGCTGGCGGATCGACATGATCGACGCCAACATCGTCGGCTGGCTGCAGACCGCCAACCCGCACACCGTGCTGCTGCACATCGGTACCAACGACGTGCTGCAGAACAACAACGTGGCCGGCGCGCCGAACCGGCTCTCCGCGCTCATCGACAAGATCACCAACACCGTGCCGACCGCGGAGGTGTTCGTCGCCACGATCATCCCGCTGGCCAACGCCGGCCAGGAGAACGCGGTCCGCGGCTACAACGCGGCGATCCCCGGCATCGTGCAGAGCAAGGTCAGCGCCGGCCGGCACGTGCACCTGGTCGACATGCACGCCGCGCTGACCGCCGCCGACCTGGCCGACGGCGTCCACCCGAACGCCGGCGGCTACGACAAGATGGCCGCGACCTGGTTCGCCGCGCTCCGCTCAGTGCCCGGCAGCATCGGCCCGACCACCCCGCCCAGCACGCCGCCGACCAGCCCGCCGACCACCCCGCCGGGCAGCCGGGCGTGCACGGCCACGTACACGGTCGTCAACCGGTGGCCGACCGGCTTCCAGGCCACCGTGCAGGTGACCGCCGGCGGCGCGCCGATCAACTCCTGGACGGTCAACTGGACCTTCGGCAACGGCCAGACCGTCAGCCAGTTCTGGAACACCGCGCTCATCCCGAACGGCCCGGCGATCACCGCCCGCAACCTCAGCTACAACGGCAGCCTGGCCGCCGGCACCCGCACCGAGTTCGGCTTCACCGCCAACCTCAGCGGCACCGCCAACAGCATCCCGGCCGTCGCCTGTACCGCTGGCTGAACGCACCCGGCAGGTGGGGCGGCGGCCCGCCGTCCCACCTGGCCGACGTTCCAGCGACCGAACCACGATCGCGGGCTGTGGCCGGCGCTCGAAGGTTCCCGATCGCCCGCTCCGTGACGACTGCGGGTTCTCAGTCCGGGCTCTCGTACTGGCGGACCGCCCGGTCGATGCGGCGGTCGGGCACGATCCACATGATTGCCGCGCCGACGAAGCAGGCCACGGCGATACCGACACCGACGTGCCCGCTCCGGTCGATCGCCAGGGCGCTGAGGATCCCGGCGAGGTAGAACGCCGGCGAGATCTTGCCCTTGATGTCAGCGCCGACGGCCTGCCGCAGCGCCGACTCCGGGCCCTGCCGCCGGATGATCACCGTCTGCAGCACGAAGTAGGCGGCGGCCGCGCTGAGCAGGTTCAGACCGTAGACGACGACCGGGGTCTGCTCGAATTTCGATTCGTCCATCCAGGCCGTGGTGAACGGGAACAGCGACAGGCAGAACAGCAGCGCCAGGTTCGCCCACAGCACCCCGCCGCTGACCTGCCGTACCAGGTGGAACATGTGGTGGTGGTTGTTCCAGTAGATGCCCACATAGACGAAGGTGAGCAGGTATGTCAGCAGCCCGACGCCGGTGGTGTGGACGAGCGCGGAGAGGTCGTGCCCCTCGGGCACCTTCAACTCCAGCACCATGATCGTGATGATGATCGCGAGCACCCCGTCGCTGAATGCTTCCAATCGACTGGTCCGCACCGCGGCACCGCCTCTTTCTCCGATACTGACCTGAGCTGGTCGGCTCAGCGGCGGAACAGCAGGTCCAGGTCGATCCGCAGCGGGGCCGGCGTCCCGACCTCGACGACGCCCGCACCCTCGATCATCACCTCGTAGTCGCCCGCGACGAGCAGGTAGCCGGTCAGGGACACCGGCGGGTCGAGGTCGACGATCCAGTAGTGGCCGATGCCGGCGTCGGCGTACTCCTTGAGCTTGGTCACCCGGTCGGTCCGGCCGGTGCCAGGCGACACGATCTCCACTGCCAGCACGACATCGGCCGCCTCGACCCGGGCCGGGTTCCGATCCGCGACCGGTGTCGGTACGACGACGACGTCGGGCACCCGCACCGTGGGCGGGAACCCCGCGTCGATCAGCACCTCCACGTCGGGAGACGCGGCCAGGTTGTCGGGGAGTTGGCGGTCGAGTTCGGTGGCCAACCGGGCCATGACCCGCTGATGCAGGAAAGCGGGACGCGGTGCCACGAGCAGAACTCCCTCGACGAGTTCAACAAGGTGGGTGGTGTCCGCCGGCATCGCCTCCCACTCGGCGAGTGTGAGCAGATGATCGGGCCAGGTGACCATGCTCATCGGCCTCGCCCTCCCCGGCTGGTGTGCCTCTCGCGGGTGGAGTTTACGGGGGCGGGAGAGCCGCGCCGGCCTGGCTCGCCGGGCGGGCGGCGGTGAACAGCAGCGCCGGACACCCCCGAAGCGGCGCGGCCCTTCCCGGTGCTGGCTGCGCCGGGAAGGGCCTGCTTCGGGTCAGGGATCAGGGGTCAGCCGAACGCGGCCAGCCCGTGCGGTGTGCCGCGGCCGGTGGGTGCGTCGTAGCCGGGTAGTCCGGTGCACAGGTAGTCCTCACCGCAGAACCCGTTCGAGCCGCCGACGACGTCGTAGAACGCCGAGGCCGGCTTGGCGTAGATCGAACCGCCGGTGACCCGCTCCGGGTGCCCGGTGGAGGCGATCACCCCGGCGATGAACGGCGACGCCGCGCTGGTGCCGCCGACGATCAGCCAGGTGCCCGGGCCGAAGAGGTACGTGTCGTAGACGGCCAGCCCGGTGTCGGGGTCGGCGACCGCGGCGACGTCGGCGGTGGTGCGCATCGGGCAGTTCGGGTCGTGCTGCCAGGCCGGCTTGTCGTACCAGGCCGAGCAGCCGCTGCCCGCCCCGGACCAGGCCTGCTCGGTCCAGCCGCGGGGATTGCCGGCCCGGGTCAGGGTGGTGCCGCCGATCGCGATGACGTTGGGCAGTACGGCCGGCCAGGACGGGATGCCGAACCCGAAGTCACCGGAGGAGGCCAGGATCGGCACCCCGGGGTGGTTGTTGTACGAGCCCTCGAACGGCTGCAGTCCGTTGTTCTCGTCGGCGCCGTAGCTGTTGGACACCACCGAGGCGCCCAGCCGGACCGCGGTGTCGGTCGCCGCGGCCAGTGCCTCGAACGAGTTGTCGTCGCCCTCGACCAGCAGCAGCCGGCACGTCGGGCACGCCGCGGACGCCGCCTGCAGGTCCAGGGCCGACTCGATCGCCCAGCCGAAGTCGCCGGCCGGCAGCGGGCTGGGCGCCCCGTCCTGGTTGACGATCCGCAGGCAGCCGCTGGCCACGGTGCACGCCGGCAGGCCGAAGGTCTGCCGGTACACCGCCAGGTCGGCCTCCGCGGTCGGGTACCCGAACGCGTCCACGATCGCGATCGTCTTCGTCGAGGTCCCGGTCGGCAGGTTGTACGCCGACGCCAGGTCGGCCGGCCCGTACCCGGCCGGCGGCGCCGCGGCCGTTGCCCCGCGGCCGGTCCGGGTCGAGGGCCGGTACTGCGACAGGCACCGGGCCCGCCCCGACCCAGCGGCAGCTCCGCAGGACGGGTGGAACCCGGGCGCGATCTTCCCGACCGGCTGGCCGACGGCTTTGATCGGCGTGGCCGGTGCCGCACCGGCGAAGCCCACCGGGGCCAGCGCCGCCACGGTCAGCACGCCCGCAGCTGCCAGCGCCAGCCGGCGCAACATCCTGCGCATTGTTCCTCCGTTAGGCACCGCTGCCTCCAGTGGCGATCGTGTACGGCTGCTGCACCGTCTGGCTGATCGTCGAGCCGGCCGCGTCCGTGGCCTCGACCCGCAGGACGATCGGACCGGCGGCCGACCGCGGGTTGATCCAGGTCGCCCGGTACGCACCGGCCCCGAGGCTCCGGGTGGCCGCTCGCGCCCAGGTCCGGCCGCCGTCGAACGACACCGAGACCCTCGCCGAGCTGACCGTTATCGCCGGCCCGAACGCGGTGTGCCCCACATCCAGCCGCAGCGACGCCGGGCCCGGCCGCATCGCACCGGACAGGTTGGTACCGAGCCGGTAGTTCAGCGTGAGCAGCGAGAGCGCCGTGCAGGCGTCGCCCAGCTCGAAGTTCTCGTCGAGACACAACGCCGTGTCCGGGATCGTGTTCGTGGCCGAGTGTTCCGAGGTGAACGTCCACTCGGTGTGCGACACCGGTGACAGGCCGAACCACGGCGCCTGCCGGGTCTGGTCGTAGACCAGCCGGTAGGGCGCGGCGCCGGCCGGCACCGGGACTTGAACATCGGTCACGTCCTGCTCGTCGGCGAGCACCGTCGACCCCGACAGCAACTGGAGCCGGCTGGTCGAGACCACGCCCGGTTCGTCGGGGAAGTCCAGGCCCCCGAAGTGGTCCGGCGTGGAGTCGGTGACCGGCACGAGGGACAGGTCCAGCAGATCGAGGTTGCGGCAGGCGTTGCAGTCCAGCAGCCCGAGGGTGGTGTTGAACGGAACCGTGAAGTCCGGCACCAGCGGCTGCCGGAACCACTCCTCCGTGTAGTGCGCCCGCGGCGAGTAGGTGCGGTTACGGACGCTCTGGAAGAAGCTGCCCAGCGGCCGGTCGGTCGCCATCTGGGCGAGGTGAGAGTAGACGAAGTCCGGCCGGGCGGTCAGGTACTGGGTGTGGACCTGCGGCATGTCCAGCGGCCGGAGAACGCCGAAGTCCCAGCCCAGCCACGGCACGCCGAGGTCGGTGAACACCGCGCCGGTCAACCGGTGCTCGCTGTAGTACACGTGCGTCACCGTGGCCAGCGAGCCCGGCGACACCACGTACCGCTGGCTCCCGATCGCGCCGTCGCTGGGGTACTGCACCCGGTAGCTGTACGACGCGGCGGTGCCGGCCGGCGAGGTCAGCTCACCGCCGGCGTAGAAGCGCCGTACGCCCACGGCCGGGGCCGGCGCCGGCGAGACGTACAGCGGGGCCGTCCCGGCGTCCAGCAGGAAGAGGTCGCCGTTGTCGCCGTCGGAGCCGCGGAAGTAGCCGACCTTGGCGTCCTGCAGGTCGGCCGGCCGCGGCGTGCGGAACGAGACCTGGCTGGTCGCGGTGCGCGCGTCGACGACCTGGGTGGCCGCACCGGCCACCTCGAAGTCCGACATCGCCATCCGGAGCTCGGTGAGGGTTTCCCCGGTCGCGTCGAAGACCGGGTAGAAGAACGTCGCGGCGTAGTGACCGGCCGGCACGCTGACCCGCACGTCGCCGTCGACCACCACCGGGGTCGCCGCGAACTTGCGGGCGTCGTCCACGTTCACCACGTCGAGCAACCCGAACGCCGCGGGTGCGCCCTGCGGGTCGAGCACCGGCAGTCGCAGCGTGAACATGGGGAAGCGCGGGCTGGCCACGGTCGCGGGGCCGCGGCCGGCGTACCGGATCGAGGTGACCGCCCCGTACAGCCGCCGGTCGCCGGCCCAGTGCGCGGCGGCGTCGGCCGCCCGCTGGGTGTCCAGCGCGGCGCCGAACTCGGCGGCGCTGCCCGCGGTGAGGTACCCGTCGCGGGCCGCGGCGGTGCCGGTGCCGGTGAGCGTCACCCCGGGCGGCGCGGTCTGCGTGGCACCCGCGGCGTAGCTCACCCGCACCGGGATCCGGCCGTCCGGGTTGTCCCGCACCAGCGCCGACACGTCGAACAGCGCCAGGTCCAGGCTGCGCCCCAGGTACGGCACCGCACCGGCCGGCAGCACGTACAGGTCGCCCCCGATGCGCCGGGTGAGGTACGAGTCGCGCCGGCCCGACCGCGGCTCGACGGCCGCCGTCTGGTGGCCGTCCGGCCCGGTGCTCAGCAGGATCCGCTCGCCGGTGACCAGCGTGATCACCTTGGCCGAGGCCACCACCGGGTGCGCGGAGCCGGCCGCCGGCGCCGACCGCGCGACATCGGGCAGCGCGAGCCCCGCGAGGACGGTCGCCGTGCACGCCGCTCCCGCCAGCCTGCGACGGGTACGTCGTCGGCGGGTGACCACGAACTGTTCGGCCGAAACCAATGGAACCTCCTCATGATCGGGCGGCCGCGCCTGTCGCGGCCGCTCTGCGTGGGCACCGGGGCAGCGCGCAGCGCGCCGGCCCGGCGACAGTTACCGGCAGGCGGGGGACGGCGGCGTCACCGCGGTGGGCGCCGGCGGCCGTGGGTCCTTGCCGGAGCCCGGGATCCCCGCGGGCCCCCGGTCGGTCCACTCGTACGCGCGGACCGTGACCGTGCCGTGGGTGTCGGTGTAGCTGTGCACCAGCGACGTCGCCGGGTCGATCACCAGGACGATGCGGGCGGCTGCCTGGTGCGGCAGGGGCTTCTCCGCTGGCGGGGGCTCGATCGGGATGACCAGCTTCTCGCCGCCGGTGACGGGGCCGAGAGGCTCGATACCCGGCAGCGCGGCCAGCGCCTGGAGCGCCGCGGTGCGCACCCCGGCCGGTGCCGGGACGTCGTACAGCAGTCGGGTCAGCGCCAGGCTGGTCCCGCTGGGCAGCCGCGCAGGGTCGTACCCGCTGCACCGCAGCGAGCGGGCGATCCAGTTCCGCAGCGCGGCGGGGTCTTCCGGCAGCTGCTGGAGCTGCCGGAACGTGAGCTTGTCGCCGGCCACCCCGAAGCCACCCGGGAGGCCGATGATCGACACCTGCCGCCCGGCCGACACGGGCACCCACATGACGCCGTTGCGCTCGGTCCAGCTCTCCAGGACGGGCTGGCCAGGGCTGGACATGACGACGTGCCAGTACCGGCCGACCCCGTCCGGCCGGGACGCCGCCGTGGCGGCGGCCGCCAGCAGGAGGTCGCGGCCGGAAAGTTCGGCCGGCGAGCTGCTCTGCCGCGTCCCGCCGAGCACCTGGGACGGTCCGGCGGTTCCCGGGGCTGGGCTGCCGGCGCCCATCGGCACCGCCACCGCCGCGGCCAGCCCGACGGTGACGGCGGTCAACCCGGCGCGCCGGCGAACGGGTCGCGACCGGCGGACCACGCCGGAGCCGCGCCTCGTGCCGCGCCCGGCGTCAATCCGCTCCTGCAGCTGGCGCCGCCCCCGGTGGGCCGCCTCCTCGGTCAGCTCCGGCCGCGGCAGCACAGCCCGCACCAGCTGCACGTCATCCATCGAGATCCTCCTGGTCGAACGCGCCGTGCACCTTGGCGCGGGCACGACTGAGCCGGGAGCCGACCGTCCCGTAGGAGATGCCGAGCGCCTCGGCCACCTCCTGGTGGCTGAGCTGGCCGAGCGCGACCAGCAGGAGCACGTCCCGCTCACCCGGGGACAGCGCCGCCAGCGCCCGGGCCAGCCGCGGCTGCAGCCGCTGGGCGGCCACCGAGGCGACGACGCGGCCCTCGTGGCTGTCCATGGCCGGGTCGCAACCCGCCCGCGCCAGCGCCGCGTAGTGCCGGGCCTCCCGGCGGCGGTGCCGGGCCACCAGGTTGGTGGCGATACCGAACAGCCACGGCCGCAGCGCGCCGCGTTCGGGGTCGAACCGGTGCCGCTGGTCGAACGCCACGCAGAACGTGTCGGCCGTGACGTCCTCCGCGGAGGCCCGGTCCAGCCGCCCGGCCACATACCCGTAGACGTCCGCGGCGTACCGGTCGTAGACCGCCGTGAACAGCTGCGGGTCCCGCCGGAACGCGACGGCCAGCTCGGCGTCGGACGCCGGCGGGTCCGCCTGGGCGGTGGTCTCCCTGCCTGGACTCATGCGGTTTGGGCCCTTCACCTGCGAGGCGGCCAGCTTCACCTGTGCTTCGCCGAATGACCGGATCTCTTTCCGGGGTCAGCGTCCGCGAGCCGGTCCGCCGCCACCGCCGGCGCCCCGGGCCCAAGCCCAGGCCCACACGTCGACCTCTTCGTCCCGGCCGACCAGGCCCAGGTCCGCGTCGACGCGGCCATCGCCGCCGGGGGACGAATCATGACCGGCAGCGCCCCGGGTCGTCGCACGGTCGCCGACCCGGAAGGGAACGAGCTCGACATCCGCTGTCGCTGACCACGCCCCGGGCCCCGTCGCCCGGGGCCGGCGCGAGCGGGCGGTACCGCGCGGCGCCGGCCGTCCGGCAGTTCGACAACCCCGTTCCGGCCCGTGGGCGGAGCCGTAGGTCTCAACCCGACAACGAATGACCGCAAACGTATGCGGGGGCCTCCGGCAGGAGTACGGTCCGGCTGCCTGAATCCGCGCAGCGACCCCTCGTCACGCGTCCGGTTGTGCCGGGCCCGGGTGGCCGCGAGCGCGGCCGAGGGAGGCGATCGCGGTCGAGCGGCTCGATCGCGGAGGCACTGTCGACCCAAGGAGCGTGGGATGACGATCCGTCTCAGGTGGCCTGTGCTGGCGGTCGCGACGACCCTGCTCGTCGCGTCCTGCGGTGGCGGGACCGAAGCACCGCCGGCGGCCACGGCGGGCACCGCGACCACGAGCTGTGCGAGCAAGGGTCCGCTCACGATGTGGGAGCGTTCCGGCGGCAACAAGGAAATGGTCGACCTGCTCGTCGCGGCCTGGAACACGAAGAACCCGGACTGCGCGATCAAGCTCACCTACATCCCGCACACCGAGATGGTCGGCAAGATCGCGCAGGGCATCGCGTCCGGGCAGGTGCCGGACCTCATGGGCATGGACCTGATCTACGCGCCACAGTTCGAGAAGGCCCAGCAACTGGTCGACATCACCCCGCGGATCCAGGACTGGACCGAGCTCAAGACGGCCAGCAAGGGCCACATGACCGTCGCGACGTACCAGGACAAGGTCTACGGCGTTCCGCTGTACGCCGACGTGTCCGCGCTGTTCTACAACAAGGATCTGTTCGCGCGGGCGGGTCTGGACCCGGACAAGCCGCCGACCAGCCTCGCCGAGCTCCGTACGTACGCCGACAAGATCACCGCGCTGGGCGGTGGGGTACACGGGTACTACCTGCCGGGCAACTGCGCGGGCTGCAACATCTTCACCGTCGGCCCGTTGATGTGGGCGTCCGGTGCCAAGATCGAGGCGGCCGGCCCGGGCGACGAGCCGCTGGTCGGCGAGGGCGTCAAGCAGGTGCTGGAGTTCACCCGGGAGATGGTCAAGTCGGGCAACGTCGCGCCCGGCGCGCGGACCGAGAACGGTGAGACGTTCCACCTCCAGTTCGGCTCCGGCAAGGTCGGGATGATGGGCACCGGGAACTTCAACATCACCCTCGCCCGGCAGCAGAACGCGAAGATGAAGTTCGGCATATCCCTGCTGCCCGGCGTCACTCCGGGCTCGTCCGCGTCGTTCATCGGCGGCGACCTCGTCGTCGTCCCGAAGGGCAGCAAGCGGGTGAACGACTCGGTGAACTTCATGAAGTTCCTGATGTCCGACGAGGTACAGGTGGAGGTCTACGCCAAGGCGCTCAACCTCACCACCCGTTCCGACATGGCGGACAACAAGTACTTCCGGGCCGAGCCGCTGGTCCGGGATGTCGCCAAGGCGCTGACCGTCGGCCGGACGCCGTACACGTTCACCTTCTTCGAGCAGATCAACTCACCGCAGGGCCCGTGGCTGAAGATGCTGCAGCGTGCCTACTACTCCGAGGACAGCCTCGACACGGTCATCGCCGACGCCAAGACGGCGATGAAGAAGATCGCCGTGTAGCCGGCGGCGTCCGCTGGTTGTCGCGTCCACCAGGGCGATCCCGCCCTGGTGGACGCCCACGCCGAGGCGCTCGGCGTGGCGGAGTCCGGGGAGGGCCGATATGTACCGCAGCAGGCGGCGCCGGCTGGTCGGGTTCGCCTATCTGGCACCGGCCCTGATCTTCGTGCTCGTCTTCACCGTGTACCCGCTCGGGCAGATGGTCTGGATGTCGTTCAACAACTGGTCGCTGATCACTCCGCCGCGGTACGTCGGGCTGGACAACTACCGGCAGGCATTCGACGACCACCAGTTCTGGGTGTCGTTCCTCTTCACGGTGAAGTACACGCTGATCATCACCCCGATCCTGATCGTCGGCGGCTACCTGCTCGCGTTGCTGACCTCGTCGAACGGCCCGTTACGCCGGGTCACCAGGACGGTGGTCTTCGCGCCGGTGGTGATCGGTCTGGGGGTGTCGAGCCTGCTCTGGTACTGGTTGCTGAGTCCCGACTCCGGCCTCGTCAACCGCGCCCTGACCGACGTCGGTGTGATCGACAAGCCGGTGCTCTGGCTCGGCGTGAACGCCAACACGTCCAACTTCGCGATCATCGCCTCGGTGACCTGGAAGGTCATCGGCTTCGGGATGATCCTCTTCGTCGGCGCGATCCAGGCGATCCCCACCGAGATCACGGAGGCGAGCCTGGTGGACGGCGCGAGCTACTGGCAGCGGGTCACCCGGGTGATCGTGCCGCTGACCCTGCGGACGGTGCTGCTCGTGACGCTGGTCAGCGTGATCGGCTCGCTGCTGGCGTTCGACCAGTTCTACATCATGACCGCCGGCCAGCCCGGAAACGAGACCGCGACGTCGGTGTTCTACGTGTATCTGAACTCGTTCCCGTACCTCAAGCTCGGGTACGGCGCGGCGCTGTCGATCCTGCTGGCGGTGACGATCCTGGCCCTGACCGTGGTCCAGCTCCTCATCACCCGCCGGAGGGAGGCATGAGCCGCCTCCACGAAAACGCTCCGCGCCGAGGGGTTCGGCCCGGCCGGGCCCGCTACCTGGTGGCCGCGGTGTGCCTCGCGATCTGCGTGGTGATGCTGCTGCCGCTGGTGATGTCCTTCCTGGCCTCGGTCAAGCCGCCGGCCGAGGCGGCCGCCACGCCGCCGACGTACCTGCCGCACGGCCTGAGCTTCGACAGCTACCGGCGGTTGTGGAGCTACCAGCAGGGGTTGCCGGCGTACCTGCTCAACAGCCTGGGCACCGCACTGCTGGCCATCGCGATCACCCTGGTGCTCACGGTGCCGGCCGGGTACGCGCTGGCGCGGTTCCAGATCCCGGGCAAGGAAGTGATCTTCGTCGTCCTGCTGGTCGCGCTGATCGTGCCGTACCAGGCCCTGCTGACCCCGATGTTCCTGATGTTCGTGCACCTCAAGCTGACCAACACGCTGCTCGGCCTGGCGATCGTGCACGCGGTGATCCAGCTGCCGTTCAGCCTGTACATCCTGCGGAACAGCTTCAGCGGGGTGCCGCGGGAGCTGGAGGAGGCGGCGGTGGTGGACGGCGCGTCGTCCTGGCAGGCGCTGCTGCGGATCTTCATTCCGTCGGTCTGGCCGGCGATCGTGACCGTCGCCCTGTTCGCGTTCATCATGTCGTGGAACGAGTTCCTCGGCGCGCTGGTGATGATGAGCCGCGGCGACCGGTTCACGCTTCCGCTGATCCTCGCCGCCGCCCGCACCGAAACCAGTCTCGGCGGTACCGACTGGGGCATGCTCCAGGCCGGCATCGCCATCTCGATGGTTCCGTGCATCGCGGTCTACCTGCTGCTGCAGCGGTACTACGTGTCCGGGCTGATGAGCGGAGCGGTGAAATGAGCGTCGGCGTCGTCCTGCCCACGGCGGCCGCGAAGACCCGGCTGCGACCGCTGGACTCACCCCAGCCGACCGTCGCCGGCGGCTTCTGGGCCGAGCGCCTGCAGGTCAACCGCAGCCGCACGATCCCGCACGGGTTCGACCAGCTGCGCGGCACCGGGACGCTGGACAACCTGCGGTTCGCGGCCGGCGGCGACGGGCAGTACCGGGCGCTGGCCGACACCTCGGGCGCCACGTTCCCGTTTCTCGACTCGGACGTCTACAAGTGGCTGGAGGCGGTCGGCTGGGAGCTCGCCCGGGTCACCGCGGCCGGGGGCACACCCGCCCCGCCGGCCGGCCTGCTCGCGGCGGCGGACGAGGCGATCGGCATCGTGGCGGCGGCGCAGCGCCCGGACGGGTACCTCAACAGCTACGTCCAGCTCCTCGGCGGCCAGGTGCACCACGACCTGGCCTGGGGCCACGAGTTCTACTGCGTGGGTCACCTCATCCAGGCGGCGGTCGCCTGGCACCGGGGGCTGGGCGACGACCGGCTGCTCGCCGTCGCGGTCCGGGCCGCCGACCGGATCGAGCGGGAGTTCGGGCCGTCCGGGCGGGACGGGGTGGACGGGCATCCCGGCATCGAGATGGCGCTGGTGGAGCTGACCCGGGTCACGGGTGAGGGCCGGTACGCCGCGCTGGCCGCCCGGATGCTCGATCTGCGCGGCCACGGGCTGCTCGGAGCGGGCCGGTTCGGGCCGGCGTACTGGCAGGACCACGAGCCGGTACGGCAGGCCGCCACGGTCGCCGGGCATGCCGTGCGGCAGCTCTACCTCGACTGTGGCGCCGTCGACGTCGCGGTCGAGCTCGGGGACACCGACCTGCTCGCCGCGGTGGGGGAGCGCTGGCGGGATCTGGTGGCGACCCGGACGTACCTCACCGGCGGGATGGGCAGCCGGCACCGCGACGAGTCGTTCGGCGACCCGTTCGAGCTGCCACCGGACCGGGCCTACACCGAGACGTGCGCGGCGATCGCCAGCGTCATGCTCGCCTGGCGGCTGCTGCTGGCAACGGGCGAGGCGCAGTACGCCGACGCCATCGAGCGCGCGATGTACAACGGGGTCCTGTCCGGCATGTCCCTGGACGGCACCCGGTTCTTCTACGTCAACCCGCTGCAGCGGCGAACCCACCGGGCCTGGGAGCCGGCCGGCGGTGGCGGGCGTGCCACGTGGTATCCGTGCGCCTGCTGCCCACCGAACCTGATGCGCCTGCTCAGCTCATGGCCGCAGTACCTGGCCAGCCGGGACGAAGCCGGCGTCCAGATCCACCAGTACGCCAGCGGGCAGATCACCGCTCGGGTGGCCGGCGGGACCGTCCGGCTGGCGGTGCGCACCGACTATCCGTGGCACGGTCGGGTGGCGGTGCAGGTTCTGTCCACACCGGACGATCCGTGGACGCTGTCGCTGCGGGTACCGGGTTGGTGCCCGGACGCGACCCTCGAGACGCCGGACGCCGCGGCCGCGCCGGTGCGGCCGGGTGCGGTCGAGCGGCACCGGCGCTGGCGGCCGGGGGACACCGTGGTGCTCGACCTCGATCTGTCCGTCCGGGTCACCGAGCCCGACCCGCGCGTCGACGCCGTGCGCGGTTGCGCGGCCGTGCAGCGCGGCCCGCTCGTCTACTGCGTCGAGTCGGCGGACCTGGCGCCGGGTGCCGAACTCGAAGACCTGGAGTGGGACGGGCACCGGCCGCCGGCCACCGTCGGGCGCCCTGATCTCGGCGACTCGGCGGTCGGCATCACCGTCCCGCTGCGCAGCCGGACCGCGGGCACCACGGATCTGGCCGCCGCCGTCCCGTACTTCGCCTGGGCCAACCGCCAGGTCGGTGCGATGCGGGTGTGGCTTCCCCGCCGGCCGTGACCGCCGCCGGGTGTCCGGGTGCCCGGGTCAGCCCGGCTGGTGGGCGGGGGGCGGGGGCGCGGTCGACTCGCGAACGATCAGCGACGGTGCGAACACGTCAACGGTCGGATCCCGGCGGGCGCTCGGATCGCGCGCCAGGCCGATCGCCCGGTCGACCGCGTGCCGGATGATCTCGGCGATGGGCATCCGCACCGTGGTGAGCGCCGGAACCGTGTGCGACGAGATCAGGATGTCGTCGAACCCGACCACGGACAGGCGTGCCGGTACCACCGCCCCGAGGCTGTGCGCGGCGTGCAGCACGCCCACGGCGACCAGGTCGGTCGAGGTGGCGACCGCCGTGGGCGGCTCCGCCAGGCGCAGCAGGCGGCTCAGTGCGTCGGCGCCGCCGGCCAGCGTGTTCGGGCACCGCTCGACGTAGCCGGTCGGCACACCGGCCAGCCGCTCCCGCATGAAGTCGACGTACGCCTCCTCGCGGACGTTGTACATGCCGGCCAGGTGGGCGCTGACGAACGCGATCCGCCGGTGCCCGAGGGCCGCCAGATGCGCCAGCCCGGCCTGCACGCCGGTCCGGTCATCGGCGTCGACCGCCGGGTACTCGAGCGGGCCCGTCCCCTGCCAGAGCGCGACCACCGGGACGTTCGCGGTCCGCAGTTCGGCCAGGAACTCCGGATGCTCCTGCATGTCCCCGAGCAGGATGATCGCGTCGGTGTGCCGGGTCTCGAACACGGCGGTGAGTGAATCCGGTTCGCCGCGACGACCATGCACGTGCCCCAGGACCACGTTGTACCCGTGTGCCATCGACTCGACCACCAGGGCCTCGATGGCTCCGGCGATGAACGGGTCGCTGAAGTCCCGGACCACGGCGCCGATCAGGTTCGTCGGCGCCCCGCGCAGCCCGCGGGCCAGTGGATTGGCCCGGTAGCCGAGCCGGCGCGAGGCCTGGATGACCCGCTCCCGGGTGGTGGAGGCGATCGGCACGCTGCTCGGGGCGTTGTTCAGCACCCGGGACACGGTGCTCTGCGACACCGCGGCCGCCGCGGCGATGTCGCGCATGGTCACCGCGGGCCGCCGGACACCGGACGGCACCGGGCGGCCGGCCCGGCCCGAGCCGTCCTCCGGCGTGGACCGGGCACCGCGCGGAGTCTCCGACATTTGCTGCAAGGCTAGCA
>Ga0307499_10000282_pt1 | contig 18869 bp, 20 predicted proteins | sample 13_S_MG_FD_201363 | JGI IMG/M metagenome (GOLD analysis project Ga0307499, IMG submission 201363) | Soil microbial communities from Populus trichocarpa stands in riparian zone in the Pacific Northwest, United States - 13_S | ecosystem: Environmental > Terrestrial > Soil > Riparian zone > Trees... | reverse complement strand
GGCCGGACCGGGCTATCAGCCGGCCGCCCGGATCAGGGCATCGGCCGGACGATCAGATGCACCGGCGCGGACGTCGCCACCGTCCCGCGGTCGTCGTAGCCGGTCGCGGTGATCGTGAACGTGCCCAGCGGAAGCGGGTACCACTGGACATTGAACGGGACGGTCGTGGCGGTTCCGAAGAGGACACCGTCGACGAAGAAGTCGATCCTGGTCACGGTCCCGGGGAAGCCGAGGGTCTCGGCCCGCAGCAGCGTCACCTGGCCCTCGCGCATGACGAAGTTGTCGGTCGGGCTGGTGATCATCGGGGTCGGCGGGAACGGGTGGTCGCCGCAGCCGGTGATCCGCACGTCGGTGGGCGCCGGGTTCGGCCCGGACACCGCGCCGACAAAGCCGATCATGGTGCTCGACCCGGTGGGGATCCTGGCGTTCCAGACCTGGCTCACCGCCGTCACCGCCCGGCCGTTCTGCGACCACCGGGCGCTGAATGCGGTCGCCAGCCGCTGGGTGACGCTGGGGAACGTGAAGTCGATCTGCCAGCCGTTGGTGGCCGGCCCGTCGTTGGCAATGGTGATGTAGACGACGAAGCCGGAGTTGAATTCAGCGGTAACCGCGTAGTCCACCCGGCAGCCCGGCTGGGCCGCGGCGGCCGGCCGGGCGGGTAACCCGGCCAACACGGCGGCACCGAGGAGTAGGGCGGTAGAAACTGCGACGGATCGCCAGGCACGGTTCGGCACGGCGTTCTCCCTTGGCTGGGCGGGACAGGGCTGGCGCAAATGCGCCAGCGCGCGGAAGTCGCCGCTCACGCCACGCAGTCATATCGTAGAAACACACTCCGCCACCGCCATAGCGCCGCCCGAGTGACCCGGGCCGGGAACGCCCGCAGTCAGCACCGGACGAATTCGGCTGGCGGACCGTTCAGGCCGAGATCGGCCAGGCGGGTCGGTTTGGTTGAGGTGACCACCTCGGCTCGGGGCCGGTGGCGCCGGCCCGGCTCGGGCCGGCTGCTGGTGGTCGGCACGCCGGCCGCCACGGCGCGGCGGGCGTCGGCCGGCGTCCCCCGGGCCGACATCCGGTATTGGTTGCCCCGGAAAGTGAACCCGGGGTTCCGGAAACGCGACTGAGGGGTTGTGGTTGGCCGATCGAGGTTGGACCCCGGTCGGGCCGGGGCACGGACCGCTGCGGTGAGCGGTCCGCCCGGGTCCGGCGCGCCGCCGGCCGACCGGGACCGGGCGCTGCTGGCCGCGGTCGCCGGCGGCGACGAGGCCGGCCTGCGCGGGCTGGCCGACCGGCACGGCTCGAGTCTGCTGGCGTACCTGACCGGCCTGGTCGGCGACCCGCCGCTGGCCGAGGAGGTGCTGCAGGACACGCTGCTCGCGGTCTGGCGCGGCGCGGCCGGGTTCGTCGGCGGCTCCACGGTGCGCACCTGGCTGTTCGCGGTGGCCCGCCGGCGCGCGGTGGACGCGCTGCGCCGCCGCGGTACCGGTCCGGCCACCGACGACGACGGGGTGCTGGCGCAGCAGCCGGACCCGGCCGCCGGCCCGGAACGCCGGCTGCTGGCCCGGGCGGATCTGGACCGGGTGGTCGCCGCGATCGGCGGGCTGCGCCCGGCGCACCGGGAGGTGCTGGCGCTGGCCTGCGTACACGAGCTGTCCGGCCAGGAGATCGGCGCGGTGCTGGGCGTGCCGGTCGGGACCGTGAAGAGCCGGCTGCGGTTGGCCCGGGCGGCCCTCGGCCGGCTGCTGGAGTCCACACAGGACGGTGACGGCGATGGCTGACCGGCTGGACCCGGGGCATCCGGGACACCTGGACGAAGCGGAGTTGGTAGCCGTGGTGCTCGGTCGGGCCGGCCCGACCGACCGCGACCACCCGCGCGCCTGCCCGGCCTGCCGGGACCGGCTGGCCGAGTGGTCGGCGGTCCGCGCCGCCGCCGTGGTGGTCGCGGCCCGGCCGACCCGACCGGTCCCGGCGACGCTGATCGATGAGGTGCTGGCCGCGGCCCGCCGGCCGCCGCCGGCCCGCGCGCCCGTCCCGGCGGTCCGGCCCGGGCCGCGGCTGGCCTGGGCCGGTCGGCTGCTCGCGGCCCAGGTGCCGCTGCTGCGGCGCAGCCTGCTCGCCGCGTCCGGGCTGATGTTCCTGCTCGGCGTGCTGGTGGTGGCCACCGGCCGGTCCGGCGCCGGGCTGCTGGCCGCGGTCGTGCCGGCCGCCGCCGCGGTCGGGCTGGCCCTGCTGCACGGGCCCGAGGTCGACCCGGCGGTCGAGCTGACCGCGACCACCGGCACCTCGCCGCGGGTCGTGCTGCTGGCCCGGCTGGTACTGGTGCTGGCGCTGGATCTGGTCCTCGCGCTGGCCGCGACCGCGGTCGCCCGGCTCGGCTCGGCCGACGTCGCCTTCGGCGCGCTGGTGACGAGCTGGTTCGGGCCGCTGCTGCTGCTGTCGGCGCTGAGCTTCGCGCTGGCCGTACTGACCCGGCCGGCGATCGGGATGGCGGTCGCGCTGGGCCTGTGGCTGCTGCGGCTGTCGGCGCTCTGGCCGGAGACGGAGTTCGGCCGGTTGCCGCTGGCCATCGACCGCCTGGACGGCTTCGCCCGGGTCTGGAACACCAGCCTGCCCACGATCGCGGCCGCGCTGGCCCTGATCGCGCTCACCCTCGCGGTGACACCGAGACGAATGAGGTTCGCCGGATGACAAGTGTTGGGTTCGCCGGCGCCAGCCGCCTACTGCGGCACGACCCGCGCCAGATGACCAGTGTTGGACTCGCCGGCGCCGGTCGCCTGCTGTGGCATGGCGCTCACCCTTGGGGCGGCGCCGAGACGGATGGGGCTCGCCAGCTGACAAGTGTCGGGTTCGCCGGATGAGCACAGTTGGGTTCGCCGGTGCCGGCCGCCTGTTGCGGCATGACCTGCGCCGGGCCGGCGGCGCTGGCCCTGACTGCGCTCACCCTCGCGGTGACGCCGAGAGGTTCGTTGGATGACGACCGTTGGACTCGCCAGCGCCGGCCGCCTGTTGCGGCATGACCTGCGCCGGGCCGGCGCGGCGGCGCTGCTGGTGCCGCCCGGGGTGCTGGCCGCCGGTGCGCTGCTGGTCGGGCTGGCCAGCCGGGACGGCGGCAACCGCGAGACGGCCGTGGCGTTCGTGCTCGAGGCGCTGGTGCCGCTCGGCGCCGGGGTCGCCGCCGGCAGCGTGCTCGCCGCCGAACAGGCGATGGAGCTGCAGGCCAGCGTCCCCGCCCGGGTGGCGACGACGGTACTGCGCCGGGTGCTGCTGGCCCTGGCCTGGACGGCGGCCTGTGCCGCGGTGGCCACCGCCGGGGTATACGCCGCCGGCTGGTGGCGGCCGGACGGCGGGCTGGCCGCGGCCGAGCTGGCGTGGCTGGCGCCGGCCGCGGCGCTGGCCGGCCTCGCCGTCGCCGCCTCGGCACTCGCCGGCAGCGCCGGGCTGCCCACCACCCTGGTCGTCGCCGTCTGGTTCGGGCAGGAGACGCGTGCGGCCTGGTTCGCCGGGCACCGGTGGGCGCAGCCGCTGTACCTGTTCCCGCATACCCGGGACGTCGTGGCCGCCGACCGGCTGGCCGCCAACCGGATCGTCCTGCTGGCCATCGGCGCGGCCGGGCTCGCGGCCGGCTGGCTGCTGCTGCACGCCGAGGAGCGGCTGGTGACCGGCACGTCCGGCCGGTCGGTGGGCCGGCGGTGGGCGGCCCGGCCGCCCCGCCCGTCCACAGTGGACCCGCCGGGCCGGCCCGGGCTGGGTGCCGGCCGGGCGGCGGTGCTGCTCGGCGCGGCCCGCTACGAGCTGCGGATGCAGCTGAGCAAGCGGTCGCTGTGGATCGCCAGCGGACTGCTCGGCACGCTTTTCCTGTGGGAGGTGCTCAGCCTCCGCCGCGCCGAGTCGAGCCCGGTCGGCAGCACGGCGCAGAACGTCGCCGGGTATGCCCTGTCGCTGAACCTCTACGCCGGCGCGATCTTCGGCTGCCTGCTGGCCGACCGGCTGATCCGGGACCGCCGGCTGGGCGTCGTCGAGCTGCTCGACGCGACCCCGGCCGGGTTCCGCGCCCGGCTCGCCGGCAAGTACCTCGGGACCATCGCCGCCTGCCTGGTGCCGCTGCTGCTGATCTGGGTCGTCGGGCTGGCCCGGCTGGCCACCGAGCTCCCGGCCGGCGCCACGTTCGGCGCCGGCGTGGCCGCGTTCGCCGTGATCGAGGTCCCCGGGCTGCTGTTCGTCGCGGCGCTCGCCCTGGCCGGGCCGACACTGCTCGGCGGCCCGCTGTTCCGGGTGCTGTTCGTCGGCCTCTGGTTCTGGAGCATCCTGCCGGCCGATGTCCTGCCCGGCCCGTCGGGCACCCTGCTGACCCCGTCCGGGGACGTCGCCCGGACCGGCCTGTTCGGCATCGGCGGCACGTTCACCGCGCTCAACCACGAGGTCGCGTCCAGGGCCGACGCGGTCACCAGCATCGGGCTGGTGCTCGGCGCCGCCGCGCTCGTACTGGCCGCGCTCGCCGCCCGCGAGACCCGGCTGCGCGCCCGCTGACCGCCACCGACACCGACACCACCCAGGAGACACAGTGGACATTCACACCAGCCGGCTGACCAAGCGGTACCGGTCCGGCGTCGCCGCGCTGGCCGGCCTCACCCTCGACATCCCAGCCGGGATGTACGGGCTGCTGGGCGCGAACGGGGCCGGCAAGACCACGCTCATGCGCATCCTGGCCGGGGTGCTGCGGCCCACGTCCGGGACCGTCCGGGTCGGCCCGCACGACCTCGGCACCGCCGCCGGCCGCCGCGGCGTCCGGCAGGCGCTCGGCTACCTGCCGCAGGAGCTGGGCCTCTACCCGGACCTGACCGCCCGCGGTTTCCTCGACTACATCGGGCTGCTCAAGGGCGTCGGGCCGACCGCCCGGCGCCGCGAGCAGGTCGCCGAACTGCTCGCGCTGACCGCGCTGACCGAGGTCGCCGACCGGAAGATCGGCGGCCTCTCCGGCGGCATGAAGCGCCGGGTCGGCATCGCGCAGGCGCTGCTCGGCGACCCGGCGCTGCTGATCGTCGACGAGCCGACCGCCGGGCTGGACCCGGAGGAGCGGATCCGGTTCCGGAACCTGCTCGCCCACCTGGCCGGCGACCGGACCGTCCTGCTGTCGACGCACATCGTCGAGGACGTCGCGTCCACCTGCCGCCGGCTGGCGATCCTGTCCGCCGGCCGGCTGCTGTACGCGGGTTCCACCCAGGGCGTGATCGACGCCGCCCGGGACCGCACCTGGACCGTCCAGCTGCCGGTCGGCGTCACCCCGCAAGGAGACCTGCGGGTCGTCTCGGCACTGCAGCACGGCGACGGCGTCACCTACCGGGTGGTGTCCAGCGGTGCCTACCCGGTCGAGGGCGACCCGGTCGAGCCCACCCTGGAAGACGGCTACCTCGCCGTCGTGCACGGCACGCAGGCGGCCGCGGCGGACCGGACCGGAGCCGCCTGAGCTGGCGCCCCCGAACCACCAGCACCGTGCCGGCGGTTGCGGGGCCGGTGCGAGCCGCCGAGCGCAGGCAGCGCCAGACCCTGCTCGCCTCGGCACGCGGGCCGGCGGGCGGATCGGCGGAACCTGGCGGAGCGTGCGGCGTTGGGTGATACGTGCGGATCCTCGCGGCGGTGGGCGTGGTGGTGGCGTTGAGTGGCTGCGCCGGTCGGGAGGCAGCCAGCGGGGAGTCGGGCGGCGCCGCGCCGCTGCGCGGGTTCGGGGTGCAGGTCGACCAGGCGGTGTCCGCCCGGGTGCCGATGGTGCACCTGAAGACCTGCGGGCCCTGGGGCTGCCACGACCAGGACGTGCCGCTGTCGATCTCCGGCCCGACCAGCGCGGCGCCGTGCGGCACCGGATCGCAGTCGGCCGACACGGCCTGCGGGGTCGTCCACCTGCCGGGCCCAGGGCCGGGGTACGGGTACGCGCCGGTGCCCGGGCTGACCCAGGAACCGGTGACCGTGCGGGTGACGACGCCACCCGGGGCGCCGGTCCGGTTGGACGCCCGGCTGCGGGTGCAGCCCCGCCTGGTCTGCCCGGGCCGCGCCGGCGCCGCGGCCGACAGCGCCGGGCCGGGCCAGCCGGCCGGCACCTGCGCCGGCGGTGCCCCGCAGGCCCAGCTGCGGATCGCCGCCGACGGCACGGTCAGCCAGTCACGGTAGGGCCCGGCTGAGCACCCGCAGCCGATCAGCCGACGGGTGGAACGAGGGCCGCGCCGGGCGAGTCGGAGCCGGCATGGGTGCTCTGCCGCTGACCGGGTTGCTCGCCGCTGCGCTCTGCCTGCCGCTGGCCGGCTGTGAATCCGGGCCAGGCGAGCCGAAAACCGTCGCGATCACGACCTACCACGGCCTGCCGTCCGGGATCCGGCCACCGACCCTGCCGACGATGCCCGACGCGGTCGCGGTCCTGCAGCCCGGTGATCGGCTCGCGCTTACGTTCTGGGGCAGTGGATCCTGTCCGACGCTGCCGGTCGCCGTCGACGTGGTCAGCCGGCACGAGGTTCACGTCACCGTCGCCGACCCGCACAGCGGGGCCTGCACCGCCGACTACGGGCCGACGACCAGCGTCGTCCAACTCGACGGCACCCGCGTGGACACCACGACCGACCTCGTCGTGAGCCTGTCCGGCCGGCCCGGGCCGGGGTCGACGCTCATCGCGCGCCCGCCCCGCTGACCCGCCCGGCGCACCGGCCCGAACTCTCGGAAGACCGGGAATGGGCCGGCCGCGAATACCGGGAATTCGGACCGGCAGAGACCGGGAATGGCGACCGGGACGACATTTCGAAAACTGACCCGCCACGGTTCCCGCGCGCCTAGGCTGTGCCGACGCTGAGACAAGCGCCGGGGTTTACCTGCGCGGTCCGCGATGCCTTCTATGACATACGACCGGGGGATCCAATGACGTACGAACACGGGCCGACGCCCGACTACACCACATACATCCCGCCGCCGAGTACACCGGCACCCGACCGCTTCACCATCGCATTCGGCCGGGTGTTCCTCGGCCCGCAACGCAATTCCCGGCAACGCCGGGCAGTCCGCGCGGCCCTGATCACCCTGGGCGCGCTGACCATCGTCGGAGCACCGGCAGCAGCCGCCGCGCCCGCCCCGGCGCCGGCCGCCCAGCCCGCCCCGGCGGTCACGATCACCGAGACGGTCACCCAGACCGTGACCGCGCCGGCCGTCACCACGACCGTCACCGTGACCGCGCCGCCGCCGACCAGCACCAGAGCACCCCAGCCACCACGCACGACCCCAGCGCCGCGGTCCACCGCACCGACCCGGCCCACGACAACCCACGCTCCCCCGCCACCGCCACCGCCCGCCGCGGCCTACTACCCGAACTGCGCGGCAGCCCGGGCCGCCGGCGCCGCACCGCTGTACCGGGGCGACCCCGGATACCGGGCCGGGCTCGACCGCGACGGAGACGGCATCGCCTGCGAGTAGCCGGTGCCGGCTGATCCGGCTCGGGTCCATCCGCACTTGACCAAAGTGGACACTTCTCCCCCGCTGGCATGGCAACGTAGATCGGTCATCACATCCGTGGGGGGCGTCATGTCAGATCCGAATCAGGCCATCGCCGCATCGTTCGTCGAGCCGAGAGGGATGATGCGGTCCGTTGTGGGCGGGGTCGCCGGTGGGCAGGTCGGCGGTCTCGTCGGCAACGTCATCGGGTCCGCCGCCGGGCCGGCTGGCGGCCAGGGCGCCACGCCGCTGCAGAAGGGCCAGCTGGGGTACCTCGCGGTGTACCCGGCGCAGTTGGTGCTCTTCCGCGGCAAGCGTGGCGCGTTCAAGCCGAAGCCGACCGACGAGATCGTCGTGTCCGCGCCGCGATCGGCGGTCCGCTCAGCCGTGATCAACAAGGGCAGGATCGGCGCGGTGCTGGAGATTGCCTTCAGCGACGGGTCGTCCTGGCAGTTCGACGTCGTCCGGGTGAACCTGAACAGCGCGCAGCGGGTAGCCGGCGCCCTCGGCTGAGCGAAGCGGGGCCACCCCGGCGGCTCGGCGACCGCCGGGGCGGCTTCCCCGAGCGGTGCGGGTGGCCAGACCGGTCAGGAATCGAGAAGCGTTGGCGGTCGAGCCGCACCTAGCGTGGCCGGCATGGACATCACCACCACGACTTCAGGAGTGACCGTGACCGGCTCGTCCACCAAGGGGATCAAGACCGTGCTGCATCCCGTTGCCGACCTGGCGAAGGCCAAGGAGGTGTACGCCGCCCTGCTCGGCGTCCGGCCGCAGACCGACGAGTCCTACTACGTCGGCTTCGAGACCGAGGGCCAGCACATCGGGCTGGTGCCGGGCGGCGGGCCGCAGGGCATGACCTCGCCGGTGGCCTACTGGCACGTGCCGGACATCGAGGCGAAGCTGGCCGAGGTGACCGCCGCTGGTGCCACCGTGCAGGAGCCCGCGCACGACGTCGGTGGCGGCCGCCTGGTGGCCACCGTGCTCGACCCCGACGGCAACGTCCTCGGGCTGCTTCAGGACCGGTGACAGCCGGGCCTCGCTCCCGCGCTCAGCGTCGTCGCGACGCCCGGCATCGGCCGGTGCCGCGCTGCCGCCAGAGCGGGGGCACCGGTGCTGGCCAGCGCCGACCGGCTTCGACCGCCTGCGCCGGCCCCGCCGGGCCGCTGGACTAGCGTCAGCCGGGCGGGCGTTACACCACTCCCGTCGACAGTTGCCGCTACCGCGGCGACGAAGCAGACCGGACGTACCGACCGCGCCAGGCGACGCCGACGGAGACCGCGAACGGGCGGCCCCGCCTCACAGATGGAGACACGATGAGCAAGGCCACCAGGACGGACCCGCAGCCGCCTGCGCTCGAGGTTGCCAGGAGCCACGATCTGATCCGGGTGCAGGGCGCGCGCGTCAACAACCTCAAGGACGTCAGCGTCGAGCTCCCGAAGCGCCGGCTGACCGTGTTCACCGGCATCTCCGGCTCCGGCAAGAGCTCGCTGGTGTTCGGCACCATCGCCGCGGAGTCGCAGCGGCTGATCAACGAGACCTACAGCACCTTCGTGCAGGGCTTCATGCCGACGCTGGCGCGGCCGGAGGTCGACGTACTGGATGGCCTGACGACGGCGATCATCGTCGACCAGGAGCGGATGGGCGCCAACTCCCGCTCCACCGTCGGCACCGCCACCGACGCCAACGCGATGCTGCGGATCGTGTTCAGCCGGCTCGGCAAGCCGCACATCGGCTCGCCCAACGCGTACTCGTTCAACGTCCCCTCGGTGCGGGCCAGCGGCGCGATCACCGTCGAGCGCGGCGCCGGCCGGACGAAGACCGAGAAGGCGACCTTCACCCGGCTCGGCGGCATGTGTCCGCGCTGTGAGGGGATGGGCGCGGTCACCGACTTCGACCTGTCCGCGCTGTACGACGACAGCTTGTCGCTCAGTCAGGGTGCGCTCACGATCCCCGGCTACAGCATGGACGGCTGGTACGGCCGCATCTTCAGCGGCGCCGGCTTCGACATGGACAAGCCGATCCGCAAGTACACCAAGCGGGAACTGCAGGACCTGCTCTACAAGGAGCCGACCAAGATCAAGGTCGAGGGGATCAACCTGACCTACGAGGGGGTGATCCCGAAGATCCAGAAGACGCTCCTGGCCAAGGACATCGACACGCTGCAGCCGCACGTCCGCGCCTTCGTTGAGCGGGCGGTGACGTTCACGACCTGCCCCGAGTGCGACGGCACCCGGCTCAGCAAGGAGGCCCGGTCGTCGAAGATCGAGGGGAAGAACATCGCCGAGGTCTGCGCGCTGCAGATCAGCGACCTGGGTGACTGGGTCCGCGGCCTGGACGAGCCGTCGGTGGCGCCGCTGCTGTCCGGGCTGCAGCACCTCCTCGACTCGTTCGTCGAGATCGGCCTGGGCTACCTCTCGCTGGACCGGCCGTCGGGCACGCTGTCCGGCGGCGAGGCACAGCGCACCAAGATGATCCGGCACCTCGGGTCGGCGCTCACCGACGTCACCTACGTGTTCGACGAGCCCACCATCGGCCTGCACCCGCACGATATCCAGCGGATGAACGACCTGCTGCTGCGGCTGCGGGACAAGGGGAACACGGTGCTCGTGGTGGAGCACAAGCCGGAGGCGATCGCGATCGCCGACCACGTCGTCGACCTCGGCCCGGGCGCCGGTACGGCGGGCGGCACCGTCTGCTTCGAAGGGACCGTGGCGGGGCTGCGGGCCAGTGACACCATCACCGGCCGCCATCTCGACGACCGGGCGGCCCTCAAGGAATCGGTGCGCACACCCACCGGCACGCTGGAGATCCGCGGCGCCAGCACGCACAACCTGCGGGACGTCGACGTCGACATCCCGCTCGGCGCGCTGGTGGTGGTGACCGGTGTGGCCGGGTCCGGAAAGAGCTCGCTGATCTACGGCTCGGTGTCCGGCCGGGACGGGGTGGTGTCGGTCGACCAGGGCGCGATCCGCGGCTCGCGGCGCAGCAACCCGGCGACGTACACCGGGCTGCTCGACCCGATCCGCAAGGCGTTCGCGAAGGTCAACGGCGTGAAGCCGGCGTTGTTCAGCGCCAACTCCGAGGGCGCCTGCCCCAGCTGCAACGGCGCCGGCGTCATCTACACCGACCTGGCGATGATGGCCGGCGTCGCCACCACCTGCGAGGACTGCGAGGGGAAGCGGTTCCAGGCGGCGGTGCTCGACTACCACCTCGGCGGCCGTGACATCAGCGAGGTGCTCGCGATGTCGGTGACCGAGGCCGAGGAGTTCTTCGGCGCCGGCGAGGCCCGGACGCCGGCCGCGCACGCCATCCTCGGCCGGCTCGCCGACGTCGGACTCGGCTACATCAGCCTCGGCCAGCCGCTCACCACGCTGTCCGGCGGCGAGCGGCAGCGGCTCAAGCTGGCCACCCACCTGGCCGACAAGGGCGGCGTCTACGTGCTGGACGAGCCGACCACCGGCCTGCACCTCGCCGACGTCGAGCAGCTGCTCGGCCTGCTCGACCGGCTCGTCGACGCGGGCAAGTCGGTCATCGTCGTCGAGCACCACCAGGCGGTCATGGCGCACGCCGACTGGATCATCGACCTCGGCCCGGGGGCCGGCCACGACGGCGGCCGGGTCGTGTTCGAGGGAACACCCGCCGACCTGGTCGCCGCCCGCTCCACCCTCACCGGCGAGCACCTCGCGGCCTACGTCGACGGCTGACCCTCGGGGATGACCAGACCGATCAGGAATCGAGAAGCGCCGGGCCCCGGCCGCACCTAGCGTGACCGCCATGGACCTCACCATTTTCACCACCGTCCTCCCGCACGACGACCCGGAGGCATCCCTGGTCTTCTACCGCGACACCCTCGGCTTCGAGGTCCGCACCGATGTCGGAGCCGGCAAGATGCGCTGGATCACGGTCGGATCGACCGACCAGCCCGGCACGTCCGTCCTGCTGGCGCCACCGGTCGCCGACCCTGGCGTCACCGCCGACGAGCGCCGCACCATCGTCGAGATGATGGCCAAGGGCACCTACGGCTGGATCCTGCTGGCCACCGCCGACCTCGACGGCACCTTCGACAAGGTGCAGGCCGGCGGAGCCGAGGTCGTCCAGGAGCCGACCGAGCAGCCGTACGGCGTCCGCGACTGCGCCTTCCGCGATCCCGCCGGCAACCTGATCCGCATCCAGGAGCGGAGCTGAGCCGGCGCCCGCGGGGCGGAACAGCTAGCCCGGGCCGGCCGGGAGCGCGCTGTCGACCAGGACCCGGGCCGCGCCGGCGGACGAGCCGGCCGGGCTCTGCGCGCCGAACATGCGGGCCGCCGCGAAGGCGCCATCCATGATCAGGATGAGCTGCTCGGCCAGCAGCTTCGGGTCCGGCGCGGCCGCCTCCTCGGCGAGCTGGCACAGCCGGGCCAGCACGGCCCGCTTGTGCTCGCGGGCAACCTCGTGCGCCGGGTGGCCCGGGTCGGGGAACTCGGCGGCGACCTCCTGGAAGGTGCAACCCAGGCAGCTGGTGTGGGTTGCCAGCCGCTGGATCGCGTCGAACACCGCGACCAGCCGGTCCCGGGCCGGCGCCGACCCGGCGACCGCGGAATCGAACCACTCCCAGAAACCGTCGTTCGCCCGCTCGAGATGGGCGACGATCAGCTCATCCTTGGACGGGAAGTGCCGGTAGAGCGTCATCTTGGCCACGCCCGACTGCTCGATGATCGTGTCGACGCCGACCGCCCGGTACCCGTCCCGGTGGAACAGCCGGCTGGCAGTGGCGAGAATCCGCTCCCTGGCGGGCGCCGCGGCAGCCGATGCCGCGTCGTTTTCCATGCTGCTACCCCTCAACGCGCGGTAGATAGACCAGTCAGTCCTGTCCCGATCGGGCACCCTGCGCCGCCAGGTTACCGTCGAACACCATCGAAATGTGATCAAGGGGATGAGCGATGCGCTACCGGCCGGCCGGCGCACGCCCGGCTCAGATTGCGGCCCTACCTGGCCCGGATCAGCGGCTGATGGCGACGTTGAAGTGGGCGGTGCCGAGGACACCGTAGAGCCGGACCCAGAGCGTCAGGTACATCTCGGTCGCCCGGGCCGCGGAGATGTCACCGAGATCGACGACCCGCTCGGCGGGCCACCCGAACTCGCCGAGCAGTTCGACGGTCTGCACCTTGGCGGCCGGGTCGTTGCCGCAGATGAACACGACGTGGTCACCCGGCAGCAACTCCGGCTGAACCATCACGTCCGCGTTAATCGTATTGAGCGCCTTGACCACCCGAACGGCCGGGAACATCAGCTGGATACGTTCACCGAGGCTGTCCGTATTGCAGACCAGCAGCGCAAACGAGGGGAGCTCGCCCAGGTCGATCGGATTACTGATGTCGATGAGCAGCTTGCCCGCAGTGTGCTCGACTCCGGCGGCGGTGAGGACCTCGACGCTGTGCGCACCGACCGTGCAGTTGACCAGGACCTCGCCGAACTCGGCAGCGTCCCGAAATGTGCCGAAGCTTGCGCTGCTACCGGCCTTCTGCGCCCAGGCCACAGCGGCCGGGTTCGCCGCCGTGCGGGATCCCATCCGGACCTCGTGGCCGAGGTCGACCAGCCTGGTACCGACCGCGTGACCGACCGTGCCGGTGCCGAGTACACCGATCCGCATTCCTGCTTCTCCTGTTATCCGAATTGAGTCGTCGCCGCCGCGGACAGGGCGACGGCCGAAGCCACCGCGACTTTAGCAGTGGCCGGCTGCGGTGCGGCATTGGTGGTCTGCGCAGGCTTTCCGGGGCGGCGAAGAAACGATTCGGTGGCGACATTGTTCCGGCCGATCCCGGTGCGACCGGGCTGGTCCGGGCCCGGACGATCCGCCGGCACGACCGACATCAGTCACTCTTGGTAGTGTGTCGTGCGTACTCGGTAACGAGGGCGACGGTCTTCGGCGCGCCGGTGCCGGGGTGACGGGGGTTCGGACATGCCGGGGCTTGCTCGACCGTACGTACCGCCCTCCCGAGCGGGGTCCGCCACCGTGGCCGGCGGCAGCCGGCGCGGGACGGGGACCCAGCAGGACCGGGCGGCCGGGCGGGAGTCGGCGCTGGCGGATGTGCGGTCGGCGCTGTCCCGGACGGCCGGCGCCCGGCTGGCGCGGCGGCGGGACTGGCACAACCGCGCGGTCCTGGTCGGTGCGGACCTCGGCGCGCTGCTGCTCGCCGCCAGCCTCGGTCTGCTGACCGGCCCGGCGCCGGCGCTCACGGTAGCGCTGGTGCCGGCCTGGCTGCTGGCACTCGGGGCACGGGGCACGTACAAGCGGCACCAGGTCGGGGCCGGCACCGCGGAACTGTCCAGGGTCTTCGACGCCTCGGTGCGGATCGGGCTGGTGGTCACGGCCGTCGCGTACCTCGGGCGGGTCGAGAGCGCCCGCGGCACGGTGCTGGTCACCCTGCCGGTCGGCACCGCCGTGCTGCTGGCGGTCCGGCTGACCATGCGCAGTGTCCTGGGCCGGGGTGGTCGGGACGGCCGGTTCGGCTACGGCGGCCGTCGGGTGCTGGCCGTCGGTACCGTCGGCGACATCCTGCACCTGATCGACCGGGCCGGGCACAGCCCCGGCACGGGGTTCCGGGTGACCGGTGCCTGCGTGCCGCAGTACGCCGAGGCCGATCGCCGGCAGCCCGGCGGCCGGCGCGGATCCCGGACCCGGGCCAGCTACGAGCAGCAGGCCGGCGACCGCCGCGCCGACTCCGACCGCCGCGCCGAGGTCGCCGAACTGCTCGCGGCCGGGGTGCCGGTGCTCGGCAGCCCACGCGAAGTGCTCACCGCCCTGGACACCACCGCGGCCGACACCGTGGTGGTGACCGGGCAAGGCGTGTTGAGCCGGCACGCGCTGCGCCGGCTGGCCTGGCAGCTCGAGGGCACCGCGGTCGAGCTCTACGTCGCCTCGGCGCTCAGCGACGTCGCGGTGCCCCGGATCACCCTGCAGGCGCTGGGCGGCATGTCCCTGCTGCACGTCCACGCGCCGGTGCTCGGCGGCCCGCGGCTGCTGCTGAAGTCCGTGCTCGACCGGCTGCTGGCCGTGCTCCTGCTGCTCGTGGTCGGCCCGGTGCTGCTGGTGCTGGCGGTCCTGGTCCGGTTCGACTCGCCGGGGCCCGCGCTCTACCGGCAGGAACGGATCGGCCTGGCCGGCCGCACCTTCTCCTGCCTCAAGCTGCGCACGATGCGCCTGGGCGCGGACCGTGAGCGCGTCGACCCGCAGGGACAGGAGCAGACCAACGAGGTCCTGTTCAAGCTCCGCGCCGACCCGCGGGTCACCGGCGTGGGCCGGGTGCTGCGCCGGTACTCCCTCGATGAGCTGCCGCAGCTGCTGAACGTGCTCGGCGGCTCGATGTCGATGGTCGGCCCGCGGCCGCCGCTGCCCGCCGAGGTGGCGACCTACGGCAACGACGTACACCGCCGCCTGTTCGTCAAGCCCGGCATGACCGGACTCTGGCAGGTCAGCGGACGGTCGGACCTGACCTGGGCGGAGTCCGTCCGGCTCGACCTCTACTACGTCGAGAACTGGTCCCCGACGCTCGACCTGTCCCTCATCGCCCGCACCGTCACCGCCGTACTCCGCGGCCGCGGCGCCTACTGATCGCAGCCCGCACGCGGGAGGGGGTGAGCGCGGTGCCCGGGCCGGCCGGCAGCCCGGCCGGGTCTCGACCGAAACACCGATCCGGAAAGGGATTCCATCATGCGAGCCACGTTGATGTACGGCGCCGGGGACGTGCGGGTGGGAACCGTGCCCGACCCGGCGATCCAGGACCGCACGGACGCGATCGTGCGGGTGGTGCGGACCTGCGTCTGCGGCACCGACCTGCATCCCTACCGCAACAGGACGGCGGACGAGCCGGCCACGACGATGGGGCACGAGTTCCTGGGCACCGTCGAGGACATCGGCCCGGACGTCACCGGGCTGGCGACCGGCGATCTGGTGGTGGCGTCGTTCGCCTACCAGGACAACACCTGTGACTTCTGCCGGGACGGCGTGCAGACCTCCTGCCGCCACGGTGGATTCTTCGACGCCGCCCAGGCCGAGTACGTGCGCGTGCCGCAGGCGGCGGGCACGCTGGTGAAGCTGCCGGTCGGCGCGGACTCGGCCCTGCTGCCGTCGCTGCTGACCCTCGCCGACGTGTACGGCACCGGCTACCACGCGGCGGTCCGCGGCCGGGTCAGCCCGCAGACCACCGTGACGGTGATCGGGGACGGTGCGGTCGGACTGCTCGCGGTGCTGTCGGCGAAGCAGCTCGGCGCCGAGCGGATCATCCTGATGGGCCGGCACAAGACCCGCGCCGACCTCGGCCGCGAGTTCGGCGCCACCGACGTCGTCGCCGAGCGCGGCGCCGAGGGCATCGAGCGGGTGCGTGAGCTGACCGGCGGCGACGGCACCCACACCGTCCTGGAAGCGGTCGGCTACCGGGAGGCCTACGACCAGGCCGTCGGCGTGGTACGGGTCGGCGGGGTGATCAGCCGCGTCGGTGTGCCGCAGTACGACGAGGCGCCGGTCGGCTTCCCCAGCCTGTTCGGCCCCAACATCACGCTGACCGGCGGGCCGGCCCCGGTCCGCGCCTACATCGACCGGCTGCTACCCGCGATCCTCGACGGCACCGCCGACCCCGGCAAGGTCTTCGACCACACCCTCAGCCTGGACGAGATACCCGACGGCTACCTGGCCATGGACCGCCGCGAATCCATCAAGGTCCTGGTCACACCCTGACCCCGGCCGGCCGGCCGGGCGGGCGGGCGCCGGCGGTGCCGACTCAGAAGCCGGCCAGGAGCAGCAGCCCGGCGACCACGAGACCGGCCTCGACCAGCAGGACGAACAGGCGGTCGCCGATGCGGCGCAGGACCTTCCTGCCGACCCACGCGCCGGCGAGGGTGGCCGGGGTGAGCGCGGCGCCGTAGAGCAGGACCCGGCCGGTGAGCAGGTCACCGGCCCCGTACGCGGCGGTCTTGGTCAGGTGCATGGTCAGCGCGGCGGCGGCTTCGGTGCCGATGTAGGCCGCCCGGGTCAGCCCGTAGGCGAGGAAGAACGGCGCGGTCAGCGGACCGACCGAGCCCAGCAGCGCCGAGCCGAGCCCGGACGCCGCGCCGATCCCGGCGAACGCCCGGTCTCCCGGCTTGCCCGGATGCGGGTTGACCCGCCGCCAGCCGACCACGCCGAGCAGGAAGACCCCGAGCACCCGCTTGAGCGGGCTCAGCGGGGCGTGGGCCAGCAGCACCGCGCCGGCCACCGCGAACGGCACCGCGCCCAGCGCGAACCATCCCACCAGTGGCCAGCGCAGCTCGCGGCGATTGAGCCAGACCCGGCTGCCGTTGCTGGACAACTGGGTCACCGTCAACATCGGCACCGCGAACCGCAGCCCGAACAGCGCCGTGAACACCGGCAGCAGCAGCACCCCACCGCCGAAGCCGGCCACCGCCGACAGCAGCGCCAACCCGAACGCCGCCGCCGAGGCAACCAGCAACGTCACGAACACACGCTCACGTGCCACTCCCCCACACCCGCCGGGCCCGGGTCGGCCGCCACCGCGGCGGCCGCCGCCGTCCCGCTCCTCTGCCCCGCGTCCGGCGAACCGGCTCGCCCTGGCCTGGACGGTAGCGGCCGGCGCCGACGGATCGACGCCGGTGGGCCGGACCCAGGACGGCGCCGGGCCGACCCCGGCGGCATTGCGGGCGATACTGAAATGAATTAGTTTCAGGAGACGCTCGTACCGGGTCTGCGGGGAGACGGCTGATGACGTCACGACCGGCTGCAACCGACCGGATCCAGCCCGACCGGATCGACGACGTCGACCTGCTCGTGGTCGGCGGCGGGATGGCGGGGCTCACCGCGGCCGCGGTGGCAGCCACCGAGGGTGCCCGCGTCGTGCTCGTGGAGAAGGGCGAGCACCTCGGCGGATCGGCGATCTACGCCGGGTTCGCCTGGACCGCGCCGTCGGTCGACGTGCTGCGCGAGATCAACCCGGATGGCGACCCGGAGCTGGGCCGGACGCTGGTCGGCGGCTTCGCCGAGGGCGTCGACTGGATCCGGTCGCTTGGCGTGGACTGCCGCCCGGCCGTGCCGGTGCTGCGCTACGGCCGAGGTCACCAGTTCGACACCCAGCACTACCTCACCCGGTGCGAGCAGCGGATCCGGCAGCACGGCGGCCTGATCTGGACCCGCACCCGGGCGGAGTCGCTGCGGATGGACGGCGCGGCGGTCACCGGCGCCACCGTGCGCCGGCCGGACGGCGGGCTGTCCCGGATCCAGGCCCGGTGGACCCTGCTGGCCAGCGGCGGCTACCAGGCCGACCCGCAACTGCGGGCCGCGCTGATCCACCCGCAGGCGGCCGGCCTGCAACTGCGCGGCAACCCCGGCAGCGAGGGTGACGGCCTGCGACTCGGCCGGTCCGCCGGGGCGGTGTTCGGCACCGACGGCGCCGGCTTCTACGGGCACCTGATCCCGGCCGGGGTGCCGCTGCGCGACCCGTCCCAGTACGTCGACCTCGCGCTCTACTTCAGCGAGCACGCCCTGCTGTTCAACCGCACGGGCGAGCGCTTCGTGGACGAGACGCTCGGCGACCACCTCAGCACGATCGCCCTGGTGGCCCAGCCGCAGGCCCGCGGCCTGCTCGTGGCCGACGCCCGGACGCACCGGGACTGGATCACCCAGTCCTATGTGGACGGAGGCCCGGCGGTGGACAAGTTCGCGCTGGCCAGCCGGCTGGGCGCCCGCTGCGCCGTCGCCCACAGCCTCGACGAACTGGACGACATGCCGGCCGAGTGGGGCTACCCCGGCGCGAAGATCCGGGCCGCGATCGAGCGGCTGAACAGCACCCCCGACGAGCCCGACCGCACCAGCCCGGGACGCCGCCACGACCGGCCACCACTCACCGAACCGCCGTACTACCTGCTGGAAGCCGCCCCGGCCATCACCTTCACCCTCGGTGGCCTGCTGATCGATCCGGCCGCCCGGGTGCGGTCCGCGGCTGGCGGCCGGGTACCGGGCCTGCTGGCGGCCGGTGCCGACGCCGGCGGCCTCTACCACCAGGCCTACGCCGGCGGCCTGGCCGCGGCCCTCGTCTTCGGCCGGGCCGCGGCCCGCACCGCCACCGGCGCGCCGGCACCGAGTGACTCCGGCGTCGGGGTGGCGGGCGGTACGGCCGTTACTCGCCGGTCGTGCCGTCGATGAGCTCGCGGATGATGTCGGCGTGGCCGTTGTGCCGGGCGTACTCCTGGATCTGGCCGATCATCGCCCAGCGGATGTCGATGGTGTTGCCGCGCTTGGTGGTGAAGGTGGCGGCCGGGTCGACCGCGGCGGTGATCGCCCGGGCCCGTTCGCACAGGGCCAGGTAGCGGTCCACGTCGGCCTGCAGGCCCTCGCTGCGGTCCAGCTCCCAGTCCCAGTCGACTTCCTCGCCGTCGTAGTA
>Ga0307499_10000280_pt1 | contig 18938 bp, 15 predicted proteins | sample 13_S_MG_FD_201363 | JGI IMG/M metagenome (GOLD analysis project Ga0307499, IMG submission 201363) | Soil microbial communities from Populus trichocarpa stands in riparian zone in the Pacific Northwest, United States - 13_S | ecosystem: Environmental > Terrestrial > Soil > Riparian zone > Trees... | reverse complement strand
ACAGCGTCGGCGCGTGGGAGCCGTCCGCGGTGCGCTTCCCGGGCGGCATCGGCGAGGTCCTCGACGCCATCCGGGCGGCCGGGATGGTGCCGGGGCTGTGGCTCGAGCCCGAGGTCGTCGGGGTGCGCAGCCCGCTGGCGCGGTCCCTGCCGGCCGAGGCGTTCTTCCAGCGCTCCGGGGTCCGCCAGGTCGAGCACGACCGGTTGCACCTGGACCTGCGGCATCCGGCCGCGCGCGGCCACCTCGACGGGGTCGTCGACCGGCTGGTCCGGGAGTACGGGATCGGGTACTTCAAGCTGGACTACAACATCAACCCGGGGGTCGGCACCGACGTCGGCGTCGACAGTCCCGGCGACGGCCTGCTGGAGCACAACCGCGCCCACCTCGACTGGCTCGACGGCGTGCTGGACCGGCACCCGCGCCTGGTCCTGGAGAACTGCTCGTCCGGGGCGATGCGGATGGACCAGGCGATGCTGTCCCGGCTGCAGCTGCAGTCCACAAGCGACCAGCAGGACCCGGTGCGCTACCCGCCGATCGCGGCGGCCGCACCGGTCTCGATGCCGCCGGAGCAGGCGGCGAACTGGGCCTACCCGCAGCCGGACATGGACGCCGAGCAGGCCGCCTTCACGCTGTGCACCGGCCTGCTCGGCCGGCTCTACCTGTCCGGGCGGCTGGACGCGATGACCGCGGCCCAGCACGGAATCGTCGCCGCCGCCGTCACTGTCCACAAGAGACTGCGGGCCGACATCGCCGCGTCGGTGCCGCTGTGGCCGCTGGGGCTGCCCGGCTGGGCCGACGGGTGGGTCGCGCTCGGGCTGCGGACCGCGGAGCGGGCGCACGTCACCGCCTGGCGCCGGCCGGGAGCGCCCGAGCGGGTGGCGCTGCCGGTGCCGCGGCTGCGCGGGCGCCGGGTCCGCGTCGACGTGGCGTTCCCCGCGGGCCTGCCGCGGTGGCCGGCCGAGTGGGACGCGGCGGCCGGCGTGCTGCACCTGCGGGCCACCACCGGACCGCCCTCGGCCCGCACGTTCACGCTCACCCCGGAGGACTGACCGGACGACTGAAAGGCGCCGCCCCGCCCGTCCCCGCCGGGGCAGGCATACCCGAACGGAGTGGTTCGATGAAGAAGCTGCCACTGACCCTGGCCACCGCCATGGTCGCGACCCTGCTGGCCGCGTGCAGCGACAGCACCGCCGGCGGCGGTGGGAGTGCGGCCGCGCCGGGGAGCTGGCCGGACCCCACCGCGAAGCTCGACGGCGTGACGCTGACCGTGTGGACCGCCCAGAACAGCACCGACACGGCCAAGTCGGTGATCAAGGCCTTCACCGCGGCCACCGGGGCCAAGGTGCAGACCGTCACCGTCCCGGACCCGTACGAGCAGGGCGTGCAGACCAAGGTGGCCACCGGCGACAAGCCCGATCTCGCCTTCTGGCAGCCCACCGCGAGCCAGCTCACCGTGCTGCAGCCGGCGACCAACCTGCAGGTGCTCGACGACGCCCCGTGGCTGGACAAGCTCGACCCGTCGGTCCGGGACATCACCGGGCTGCTGGACGGGAAGCGCTACGGCGCGCTGATCACCACCCCGGCGGTGGAGGGCGTCTACTACAACAAGAAGGTCTTCGAGCAGGCCGGGATCACCGGCACGCCGAAGAACTTCGACGAGATGATCCAGGTCGCCCGGACCCTCAAGGGCAAGGGCGTCACGCCGTTCTACGAGGCCGGCGGTGACCGCTGGCCGACCCAGTGGTGGGTCCAGGTCCAGCTCGCCGACGCGGCCAAGGCCGGCTTCTGGGCGAAGGTCAACAAGAACGAGGAGGGCTTCGAGAGCCCGGTCGTCCTGGACGCGATCAAGAAGTACAAGAGCCTGGTCGACGAGGGCCTGTTCAACTCCGACCTGAAGACCGCGACGTTCGAAGACCAGGGTGACGCGCTGCTGGCCGGCAAGGCGGCCATGGTCATCCAGGTGAACAGCTACCTGAACCAGTTGCAGGCCAAGACCTCCGGCCCGGCCGAACTGGACCAGAAGGTCGGCTTCTTCCCGATCTCCCCGTCCGGCAACGTCGGCACCGCCATCCCGGACCAGAGCAACGCGCTGGTCGCCTTCCGCACCGGCGACGCCAAGCGGGAGGCGGCGGCCCGGCAGTTCCTCGCCTACTGGATGGGGCCGGGCTACGCCGACTTCGTCGCCGCCCGCGGCACCGTGTCGCTGGAGACCGCGGTGCCGACGCCGGGCAACGTGCCCAAGATCGCCGTCGCCATCCACCAGTCGCTGGCCAACTCGGTCGGGTCGTTCCAGTCGCTGGCCATCGCGAACCCGGACCTCTACCTGAACCTCGCGGACATGCTCTACGGCAAGAAGACGCCCGAGCAGGTCGCCAAGGCCACCCAGACCCAGTTCGCCCAGCTGGCCAAGGCGCAGGGCGCGGCGGGCTTCTGACCCAGGAGTGGGGTACCGGGCCGGCCGCGGGGCCGGCCCGGCACCGGCGGGAGGACACGATGACCGACTCGACCGCGCAGGTCGCCACGGCGCCGGCCGCCGCCGCCCGGCGCGCCGTCGCCGCGCCGCCCCGCGGGCGGCGCCGGCCGCCGGCGCGGGGCCGCACCCGGGGTACCCACCCGACCGCCTTCCTGGTGCCGGCCTTCGTCATCATGGCCGTGTTCTTCTTCCTGCCGACCCTGTTCAACTTCATCTACCCGTTCACCGACTGGTCGGCGTTCAAGGCGGCGATCCACCCGGTCGGGTTCAGCAACTTCCACGCGCTGCTGGCCGACGGTTCGCTGCTGGCCAGCCTGCGGGTCACGCTCGTCTACGCGGTGCTCGTCGCGATCGGCCAGAACGTGTCCGGGCTGGTGCTCGCGGTGCTGCTGGAACGCGACACCCGGGTGAACCGGTTCGCCCGGGTCTGCCTGTTCATCCCGGTGCTGATGTCGGCGCTGGCCGTCGGCTACCTGTTCCAGGCCTTCCTCAAGCCGGACGGCGCGCTGAACGGCCTGCTCGGGGTGCTGTCCGGGCACGACGTGCGGATCCCCTGGCTGGGCAGCACGACGTGGACGATCGCGGTGGTGGCGCTGGTGCACTCCTGGAAGTGGATGGGCCTGTCGATGCTGGTCTTCCTGGCCGGCCTCAAGACCATCCCGGACGACGTGCTGGAGGCCGCCCGGATCGACGGTGCCGGCCCGTGGCAGTCGTTCTGGCGCATCCGGTTCCCGCTGCTGGCGCCGGCGATCACGTTCAACGTCGCCACCGCCCTGCTCGGCACGATGAACGGGTTCGACGTCGTGCAGGCGACGACCGGCGGCGGCCCGGCCCGGACCACCGAGGTGCTCAACATCTTCATCTTCCGCACCTTCGGCCAGGGCCTCTACGCCCAGGCCACCGCGATGAGCCTGGTGCTGTTCCTGGTCGTCGTGCTGGTCGCCGTGCCGGTCGTGCAACTGCTGCGCCGGCGGGAGGACGTGCGGTGAGCGGAGTGGAGCGCAGCGGCGTCTGGACTGAGGCAACGCGCCGACGAAGTCGCTGCGCGGGGCCGAGGGAAGACGTCGCGTCTGGCGCGCAGCGCAGCGAACCGGAGACACTGTGAGGGGGTTGCGCCGGCTGCAGCCGGTCGCCGCGCTGCTGGTGGTCGGCGTCCTGGTCGGGATACCGCTCTGGCTGGTGATCGTCACCGCCGCGAAGTCCCGGGCCGAGGCGCTGGACCCGGACCTCAGCCTGCCGGCGCACTGGCAGCTGTTCCAGAACCTGCGCGACGCGTTCACCCAGGGGCAGGTCGTGCGCGCCTTCGGCGGCAGCGTGCTGGTGGTGGCGCCGTCGGTGCTGGGCGTGCTGACGTTCGGCTCGATGGCCGCCTGGGTGCTGGCCCGCCGCGGCGGCCGCGGCAACGCGGTCGTCTACGCGGTCGCGATCAGCGGGATCCTGCTGCCGCCGGCGGTCGTCACCGTCGTCCTGCTGCTGCGCCAGCTGGGCCTGGCCGGCACGGCGACCGGGATGATCGGTGTCTACATGGGCATGTACATGTCCACGGTGATCTTCTTCGTCACCGGCTTCATCCGGACCATCCCGATCGAACTGGAGGAGGCGGCCCGGATGGACGGGGCCGGGCCGGCCACCGTCTTCGTCCGGATCATCCTGCCGCTGCTGCGCCCGGTGCTGGCTACCGCGACGATCCTGATCTGCCTCTACACCTGGAACGACGTCTTCTACGCGTTCTTCGTGCTCGGCGGCGGCCACACCCGCACCCTCCCGCTCAACCTCTTCCAGGTGGCCAGCGCCGGTCTCTACCTGAACAACTGGCACCTCATCTTCGCCTACGTCATCCTGATGAGCCTGCCGCTGCTGGTCGTCTTCGCGATCGCGCAGCGCAAGATCATCTCCGGAATCACCGGCGGGGCGGTCAAATGACGGAGGTGGCGCAGACCGTGCGCGAAGCTGTCGCGGCCGCCGGGTGACGAGCCAGCCCGCGGCCGGGGCGGCCCGCTGGGTGCCGAGCATCCGGGACGTCGCCGCCGCCGCCGGCGTGTCGCACCAGACGGTGTCCCGGGTGCTCAACGGCCATCCGAGCGTCCGGCCGACCACCCGGGCGCTGGTCCTGGAACACATCCAGGCGCTGAACTACCGGCCCAACCGGGCCGCCCGCACGCTGTCGTCGGGCCGCAGCCGCACCGTCACCGTGGTCACCGCCAACACGACGCTGTACGGCTACGCCCGCACCCTGCAGGGCATCGAGGAGGCCGCCCGGGGCAGCGGCTTCGTGGTCAGCATCCTGGTGGTCGAGTCGGCCCGGCCCGAGGCGGTCCGGTCGGTGGTCGAGCACACCGCGGACCCGAGCACCGGTGCGGTGGTGGTGATCGCCTTCGACGAAGCCGGCGAGCGGGTCCTGCAGGAGCTTCCGGCCGGGATGCCGGTCGCCGCCGCCACCGAACCGGCCCTGCCGGTGCCGCCCGGCGTGCCACATGTCTGGCTGGACGACCGCACGGCCGCGCTCGAGGCGACCAACCTGCTGCTCACGCTCGGGCACCGGACCGTGCACCACGTCCCGCTGCCCTCGGCGGTGCGCACCCACGGCCGGACCGAGGGCTGGCGGGAGGCCCTCGTCGCGGCCGGTGTCCCGGTTCCCCGGCTGCCGGCACCCGGCTGGGACGCGGCGGCCGGCTACCGGGCCGGCCGCGTCCTGGCCCGCCGCGGCGGCGTCACGGCGATCCTCTGCGGCAACGACGACCTGGCCATCGGGGTCCGGCGGGCGCTGCACGAGGCGGGCCGGGAGGTGCCCCGGGACGTCAGCCTGGTGGGCTTCGACGACGCCCCCGGCACCGCCTTCGCGACCCCGGCGCTCACCACGGTCGCGATGGACTTCCTGGCCCTCGGCAGCACCTGTTTCCGGGCCGCCCGGGCCGCGCTGCTCGGCGAGCCCATACCGGTCGCCACGCTGGCCACCCCCCGCCTGGTCCTGCGCGAGTCGGTCGCCGCACCTCCCTACCGCCCGCCGGGCGGCTGACCCGGTCGCCCGCCCGGCTGGTGAGATCTTGTCCAGGTGCCCCCTGGATGGTGCGGGCCGCGGGCCGCGATGGTGGGATCACAGCGGGCCGGTCCGGGCCGGGTGCCGCCGGAGATCACGACGCGCCTGCCCGACCGCTGACCGGCCACCGACCCGGCACCCGCCGGCCCGCCCACCCGGGCCGGCGGCCAGCAAGCGAAGGAGGACCGATGGCGACAACCGACGACCCGGCGGCCGACCCGGCCGGGGAGCAGCGGGAATCTAGCGACTACGACGTCATCGTGCTGGGCGGCGGGTCGCCGGGCGAGCACTGCGCCGGCGCGCTGGCCGAGGGCGGGCTGCGGGTCGCCGTGGTCGAGCGGGAACTGGTCGGGGGTGAGTGCTCGTACTGGGCCTGCATCCCGTCCAAGACGCTGCTGCGCCCCGGCGAGGCGGTGCGGGGGGCGCTCGACGCCGCGGCCACCGGGGCGGTCGACGTCGAGGCGGTGTTCGCCTGGCGGGACTTCATGGTCTCCGGCTACTCCGACGCTGGCCAGGAGACCTGGCTGGCGAGCAAGGGCATCGCCCTGCTGCGCGGCAGCGGCCGGCTGGCCGGCACCGGGGCGGTCGAGGTCGACGGGGTGCGGCACACCGCGCGGCACGTCGTCCTGGCGAACGGTGCCGAGCCGATCGTGCCGCCGGTCCCGGGCCTGCGCGAGCTGCCGGGCGTCTGGGGCAGCCGCGAAGCCACCAGCATGCGGGCCGTCCCGCGGCACCTGCTGGTGCTCGGCGGCGGGCCGGTCGGGGTCGAGCTGGCGCAGGTGGTGCGCCGGCTCGGTGGCGCGGCGACCCTCGTGCACGGCGGCCCGCACCTGCTCTCCCGGGAGCCCGCCCCGCTCGGCGAGGCGCTCGGGGAGGTGCTGCGCCGGGACGGCATCGAGGTCGTCCTCGGCGCGCACGCGACCGCCGCCCGCCGGGCCGGCGAGGACTACGTCCTGGTCCTCGACGACGGCCGGGAGCTGACCGGCGACCGGCTGCTGGTGGCGACCGGCCGGCGCCCGCGGGTGGCCGGGATCGGCCTGGAGACCGTCGGCGTCACGGCCGGCAGCCACGGCGTCCCGGTCGACGCCCGGCTGCGGGTCGGCGAGCGGCTGTGGGCGATCGGCGACGTCACCGGGCTGTGGCCGCTCACCCACGTCGGCAAGTACCAGGGCGAGGTGGTCGCCGCGAACATCCTGGGCGAGCCGCGGGAAGCCAACTACGACGCCGTGCCGCGGGTCGTCTACACCGACCCGCAGGCGGCCTCGGTGGGCGCCACCGAGGCCCGGTTCAGCGCGACCGTGCCGGTGTCGGGGGTGGCCAAGACGGCCACGTACACCCGCGCCTACGCCGAGTCCCTGGGCTTCCTGACGCTGCTGTCCGACGGCGAGCGGCTGACCGGGGCGTACGCGCTCGGCCCGGAGGCGGGGGAGTGGCTGCAGCAGGCGACGCTGGCCATCCGGGCCCGGGTGCCGCTGGCCGTGCTGCGCGACACGATCCAGCCGTTCCCCACCTTCTCCGAGATCTACGTGGCCGGGCTCGCCGCGCTGCACGGCCGGATCGCCGCGGCCGGCCAGCCGGCCACGGCCGCGCGCTGACCCACCCGGCCGGCGCCGCGGCCCGCTGCCGACGGCGCCGGCCAGGGGGTTGACGGTCCGTGATCTCCCGCCTAGGTTGACCAAACTGTATGCAGTTTGGCGTGGCGACCTACGCGCGTCAATGGCCCAGGCGGGAGGGGAGCGGCATGCGGCTTGCCGGCAGGAGGGTCCTCATCACCGGGACGGCGGGTGGTCAGGGGGAGGCGGCGCAGGCGATGTTCGCCCGGGAGGGTGCTCGCGTGGTCGGCTGTGACGTGCAGCCGGGCGCCGCCGAGCGAACCGCGTCGGTGCTGCGGGACGCGGGCTACGACGTCACCGGGCACACGGTCGACCTCAGCGACGCCGACGCCGCCCGCGGCTGGATCGACGGCGCCGCGGACGCCCTCGGCGGCATCGACGTCCTCTACAACAACGCGGCCGGCTTCGGCTTCGCGCCGTTCGCCGAGATGACGCTCGACCTGTGGCGGCACGTGCTGAACGTGGAACTCGACATCGTGTTCCATACCACCCAGCCGGCCTGGAAGTACCTGCTGCGGTCCGGCAGCGCCTCGATCATCAACACCGCGTCGATGTCGGGTATCCGCGGTATCGCCCCACTCGGCCAGGCGGCTCACGCCGCTGCCAAAGGTGGCGTCATCGCGCTGACGAAGACGCTGGCCGCCGAGGGCGCCGCCGACGGCATCCGGGCCAACGCCATCTCGCCGGGCTTCGTCAAGACGCCGGCGACCGACGCGGCGGTGGGCGACGAGTTGCGCGCCTTCCAGATGAGCATGCACCTGATCCGCCGGCCCGGCCTCGGCGACGACATCGCCCACCTCGCGGTCTACCTGGCGTCCGACGAGTCCACCTGGGTCACCGGGCAGAACTTCTCGGTCGACGGCGGCGTGTCCGCCGGCTTCCGCTGACCGCGGCACCGAACGCCTGACGACCGGGCGGTTCCCGGTCAGCGTGGCGGGGGGCCGCCGCGGCGCGGTGCCGCGGCGGCCCCGGGAGCAGGGTCGTCCTGCGGTCAGAAGGTCGGCGCGTCCGGGTTGGCCGGCAGGCCGGTGCTGGAGCCGATCCGGGTCAGGCCGAAGCTGCCGCCGCCGTCGGCGCGCAGCGGCGGGATCGCCGGCAGCGGCACGGTCCGGGTCACCCGGCCGGCGAGGTCGACGACCTGCAGCGGGAGCGGCCAGCTGCGGCTCCGGTCGGTCCCGCCGGCCAGGGTGATCAGGTGGCCCTGGTCGTACCAGCCGAGGAACTGGCTGCCGGCCGGCAGTCGCACCGTCCGGCGAACCGCACCGGTGCGGGCGTCCGCGACCTGCGCGGGCCCGCCGACCTCGTTCTCCGCGGTGAGCACCATCGAGGTGCCGTCGGGGGAGAACGCCTCCTCGGCCCACAGGCCGCGGTTCGCCGGCAGCGTGCGGATCGCGCGCCCGTGCAGGTCGTACAGCCGGATCCCGGTGATCGGCCATGATCCATTGTGGGCGGTCCCGTTGGCGCAGGCGCAGACGGTGATCGCGATCGCACTGCCGTCCGGGGTCCAGACGCCGCGCGAGCCGAACCCGTTGGGCACGTCGGGCACCGGGGTGAAGGACTGCACCCGGGCCGACCCGCCGTCGACGAGGACGAAGCCGTTGTTCTCCGGCCGCGAGCTCCCGGTCTGGGACAGTCCGCTGGGCCCGCCGCTGAGCAGGATGCGCCGGCCGTCCGGGGACCAGGCGCCGGCGCCGTCGTACCCGGCGATCCACTGCACCTGCTGGTTCGCCACGTCCAGCACCCCGCTGCGGGCCGGGTACGCGACGCTGCCGTCGCCGTCGCGCACCAGCGCCCGGGTGCCGTCCGGCGAGGGCAGCACGTCGCAGTACGGCACGCTGACGAAGCGGCCGGTGGCGCGGTCCAGCAGCAGGGAGTGCTGCCCGACGGTGCGGCCATGGCTGTCGACGGCGACCCCGGTACAGCTGTAGGCGCTGACCACGTGCGGCTCGGCCGGAGCCGGTGCGGGGCGGCCGGCCGCGGTCACCCGGGCACCGGGCGCGCCGCCGGCCGGCCCGGTCCAGGCGGTGGCGGCGAACACCGCCGCGGCGGTCACCCCGGCGACCCCGGTCGCGGCGGCGGTCAGCCGGACGGCGGCGGCCCGGCGGCCACGCCGGAACACGCGCGCGGCGAAGTCGGTGGTCGGTGGCGCGCCGGCGCCTAGGCGGGCGAGGGCTGCGGGCAGTTCGCGTTCGAGCTGGTCGGTCATTGCCAGGTCTCCTGGACTGTTCGGGTGTCGAGTTCGGGGCAGAGCTCGCGCAGCCGCCGCAGCGCGCGGGTGGTCTGGCTGCGGACGGTCGCCTGGGTGCAGCCGAGGATGTCGGCGATCTCCTCGTTGGGCCGGTCCTCCAGGTAGCGCAGGATCAGCACGGCCCGGTGCCGGGGCGCCAGCCGGCGCAGCGCGGTGGTCAGCGCGAGGCTCAGGTCGACCCCGGCGGTGTGGTCCTGCCCGGCGATCTCCGGCAGTTCGGCGGTCGGCGTCTCCCACGGCCGGCTGCGGCGCCGCCACCAGGTCGCGTACTGCCGGTACATGACCGTGCGAACGTACGCCTCGGGCTGGCCGGTGCGCAGCCGCGCCCAGTGCCGCATCGACCGCGCCAGCGCGGTCTGCAGCAGGTCCTCGGCCTGCTGCCGGTGCCCGGTCAGGGCCATCGCCGCGCGGGACAGTGCCGCCGACCGGCTCTCGACGAATGCGGTGAAGTCCGCCCGCGTCTCAGCGTCCATCGGCTCTCCTCGGCTTCATGCCCCTACTAACCGCGGGCGGCCGCCGGGTGCTGCTTGCCGGGCGGCAGCCGGTGGCTGTTTGCCGGGCATCAGCTGCCTGCCGGGCCGGGGCGGCCGGCTGTTGCCGGCCGGGTACAAGCAGCAGCGCGGCCGGCGCCCGGGTTCTGTACCAGCGTGATGAATCCTCAGGTACCGAAGATGCGGAAGAGACTCAAGGTGCTGGCGTTGCCGCTGGTCGGCGTCGCCGTGGCGGCCGCGGCTCTGGTGGTGCCCTCGTCGCCGGCGGGCAGCGCGCCGGCGCACCCGGGCCGGCCCGCGCCGCGCCCGCTCCATCCGGTCAGCGTCACGCTCGTCACCGGCGACCGGGTCGTGGTCGGCGCCGACGGCACCGGCCAGGCGTCGGTCAGCCCCGGTCCGGGGCGGGGCCGGATGACCTTCCAGCAGGCGCGGGACGGCCGCGGCCACCTACTCGTCCTGCCGGCGGACGCGTTGCCGCTGCTGGCCGCCGACCGGCTGGACCGGCGGCTGTTCGACGTCACCGCGCTGGTCCAGCAGGGCTTCACCGACGAGCGCAGCGCGGCCCTGCCGCTGCTGGTCGGTCACGCCCGCGGCGGCAGCCTGCCGGCCAGCGCGCGGGCCGGCGACACCCGGGTGACCCGGGCGCTGCCCCGGCTCGGCCTCACCGCGGTGGCCCAGCCGCGGGACCGGGCCGGCGACTTCTGGCGGTCGGTGCGCGGCTCCGGCCCGCGGCCGCGGGCGCTGGCGACCGGCATGACGAAGCTCTGGCTGGACGGCCGGGTGCGGGCCGCGCTGGACCAGAGCGTGCCGCAGATCCACGCGCCGGAGCTGTGGCAGCAGGGCACCCGGGGCGCCGGCGTCCGGATCGCGGTGCTGGACACCGGCTACGCCGCCGGCCATCCGGACCTGGCCGGCGCGGTGGTCGCGGCCCGCGGCTTCACCGCCGCCGGGCCGGCCGCGGTGGCCGACGACAACGGGCACGGCACGCACGTCGCCTCGATCGCGGCCGGGCGGGGCACCGCGTCCGCCGGCCGCTACACCGGCACCGCGCCGGAGGCCAGCCTGGTGGTCGGCAAGGTGCTCGACGGCGACGGCGCCGGCTTCGACGACCAGATCATCGCCGGGATGCAGTGGGCCGCGGTGGAGCAGCACGCCCGGGTGATCAACATGAGCCTGGGCGGCGGCCCGACCGACGGCACCGACCCGATGAGCCAGGTCGTCGACCAGCTCACCGCCGAGACCGGGGCGCTGTTCGTGATCGCGGCCGGCAACTCCGGCGCCGACCGGACGGTGGGCAGCCCGGCGGCGGCGGACGCCGCGCTCGCGGTCGGCAGCGTGACCAAGCAGGACGAGCTCAGCGGCTTCTCCAGCCGCGGCCCGCGGCTCGGCGACGACGCCATCAAGCCCGAGATCGTCGCGCCCGGCACGGCCATCATCGCCGCCCGCGCCGCCGGCACCCCGCTCGGCGACAACGACCCGGTGGACGACTCCTACACCCGCCTGAACGGCACGTCGATGGCGAGCCCGCACGTGGCCGGCGCGGCCGCGCTGCTCGCCCAGCGGCACCCGGACTGGCGGGCCGGCCAGCTGAAGGCCGCGCTGATGGGCGCCGCCACGGTGCTGCCCGACCTGTCCGTCTACGCGCAGGGCGCCGGCCGGCTGGACGTCGCCGCGGCCGCCCGGCAGACCCTGCGGGCCGACCTGGACAGCGTCGGCTTCGGGCTGCTGTCCTGGCCGTACGCGAACGCGCCGGACCGGACCAGGACGGTGACGGTCAGCAACGACGGCGACGCGGCCGCGGTGCTGGCCACCGGGCTCGACGTCACCGCGGGGTCCGGGGCGGCCGCCCCGGCCGGCCTGCTGTCGGTCAGCCCGGCCACCCTCACCGTGCCGGCGCACGGAACCGGCACGGTGACCGTCACGCTGCGGCCCCGGGTCGCCGTCCCCGGCCTCTACAGCGCCCAGCTCACCCTCACCCCGGCCGGTGCCGGCGCGGCCCCGCTGCACTTGCCGGTGGGCGTCCACGCCGAGACCGAGGCGTACGACCTGAGCATCCACTCGATCGCCCGGACCGGTGCCGCACCCGGCCCGAGCCTGCTGGTGGTGGCCCGGCCGGGCGACCGGGCGGACACCTTCGTCGCGGTGACCGGCCCGGACGGCAGCGCCACCGTGCGGGTGCCGCCCGGCCGGTACGACGTCCTGGGCCACCTGACCGAGCCGGTGCCCGACGGCGCGGAGTCGCCGCTCAGCAGCGTCGCCCGGACCGGGGTCACGGTCACCGCGCCGACCGCGGTGACCATGGACGCCCGGGCCGCGGCACCGGTGGCGGTGGCCGTCGACGAACCCTCGGCCCGGCCGCTCTACCGCAGCCTCGGGCTCGCCGACGCGACCGCCGGCGTATCCGCCCAGGGCCCCGGTGACCTGCGCGCCTACGCCGCCACCGGCCCGGCGCCGGGCCTGCGGTACGACACCCGGGCCACGCTGGCCCGGCCGGAGGCCACCCTGACCGTGGCCGGCCCGGATCCGGTCGACCCGCCGCTGGAACCGCTGGCGGTGGCCCGGACGGTTCCGGGCAGCAGCGACCACCGGGTGGTCGACGGCGGCCAGGGCCGGCCGGAGGACCTGGCCGGCATCGACGTGCGGGGCCGGATCGTGTTGCTGCGGTACGCCGACGACGTCGCCGCCGTCCCGCCCCGCAGCCAGGTCGCCGCGCTCGCCGCGGCCGGCGCCGCCGCCGCGATCTACCCGCCGTTCCCGACCACGGCGTTCGAGTTCGGGAACTTCATCCTGACCGATCGGCCGCTCCCGATCCCGGCGTACGTCACCAGCGGCACCGGGTTCCAGCGGCTCGCCGGCCTCGCCGCGGCCGGCCCGGCCACCGCCCGGCTGGCGATCAACCGGGCCAGCCCGTACGTCTACAACCTGGTGTTCACCGCCCGGGACCGGCTGCCCGGCGGCACCACCTACCGGCCGCGGAAGGACCAACTGGCCCGGGTGGACGCCAGCTACCGGGCACTCGGCCGGCCCAGCAAGGCGGCCGTGGCGATCGCCGTCACGGACCCCGCCCTGGTGCTGCCCGGCGAGTTCGACCTGCGCGGGGTCGGGGTGGACCTGCCGATGACCCGCACCGAGTACCTCACCGGCGGCGCCTGGCGGACCGAGGTCCGGCTCGGCGGGCTGGGCGAGGCCAGCCAGGCGACCGAGGGCACCTTCCAACCCGGCCGGACCTACCACCCGGAGTGGAACGTCGCGGTGCTCGCGCCCAAACTCGACGGGGACCCCGCGCTGGGTGGGCAGCCGGCGGTGGCCCGCGCCGGCGACGACATCTTCGCCGACATCTCCTCGCTGTCCGAATCGACCCCCGGCCGGTTCGCCCGCGCCAGCCGCACCCACGACCAGGGTGAGATCGGGCTGCGGCGGGACGGCGTGGAGCTCGGCACGTTCAGCGCGCCGGCCGCCTATCCCGACAGCGGTGGCTGGACGGTGCCGGCCGATCCCGGCGACTACCAGCTGCACCTGCTGCTGCGGCGGGACGTGCCCGGCTGGAACCTGACCACCGGGCTGAGCACCACGTGGACGTTCCGGTCCGGGCACGTCGACGGCGACGAGCAGGCGCCGCTGCCGCTGCTGCAGGTCGGCTACCGGGTGCCGCTGGACGCGACCAACGCGATGCCGGCGCGCCGGCCCAGCGGGTTCGAGCTGGCCGTCACCCGGCAGGCCGGCGCCCCGGCCGCCGCGGTCACCGGGGTGCGCTGCGCCGCCTCGTTCGACGACGGCCGGACCTGGCAGGACCTGACCGTCCGGCGGCACGGCGACGGCTGGCAGGTCGACCCGCCGCGGGGTGGCTCGCCGGGCGGGTACGTGACGCTGCGGGTCACCGCCGCCGACGCCGGCGGGAGCCGGGTGGACCAGACGATCACCCGCGCCTTCGCCTTCAGCTGAGGGCGGGCCGGGCGGCGCCGCGCGGCCAGCGCGGCACCGCCCGGCCGGGCCGTCGCGGCCGCGTGCCTGGCCGGCCGCGGTCGCGTCTGGGATCATGCCGGCCAGGTGGGCGTAGCGGCCGGCCCGACCACCTCCCGACCTACGGAGGGAGCGCTGCCGATGACGACCGGCGGGCAGTGGCTGGTGGCGGTGGTGATGGCGGTCGGCCTGGCCGGCGTGTTGATACCGGTGCTGCCCGGGCTGCTGCTGGTCTGGGCCGCTGGTCTGGTGTGGACGGTCGCGGACGGCGGGGGCGCCGTGCGGTGGACCGTGTTCGGCGCGCTGACCGTGCTGCTCGTCGGCGCCACGGTGGCGAAGTACGCGCTGCCCGCGCGGATGGCGGCCGCCCGCGGCGCGCCGATGACCACGCTGCTGATCGGCGCCGCGGGCGCGGTGGTCGGCTTCTTCGTGATCCCGGTGGTCGGCGCGCTGATCGGCGCGGTGGCCGGGATCTACCTGGCCGAATACAGCCGGCTGCAGGACGGGCGGGCGGCGCTGGCGGCCACCCGGGCGGCCCTGGTCGCGATCGGCATCGGCGTGCTGATCGAGCTGGCGGCCGGCGTGATCATGGTGTTGACCTGGCTCGGCGGGGTGCTGGCGACCTAGCCGGGCCGGTGCACGGTCCCAACGTTGCGCTTGCTCGGGTCGGGCTGCCGTGCACATGCTCGCGACACCGGTCTCCCGCAACCCGGCCCACGACCGGTCGCCGACCTGACCTGGAGCACGACATGCGGAACGCTGCGCGGCTCAAGCTCTACCAGTTGCACGGTCCGGCCACCGACTTCGCGGTCGAGTCCGGGCTCGCCTCCGGTGACTGGTTCCGCAGCGACGTTCCGCGCCGGCGGATGAAGGAACTCATGCGCCGGTCGGACGGGCCGGCACTGCGCGACACGGCGCTCTGGCTCGGGCTCGCGGTGGCGTCCGCGGCGGCCGGCATCGTGCTCTGGGGCACCTGGTGGGCGGTGCCGTGCTTCGCCGTCTACGGCGTGCTCTACGGCTCGGCCTCGGACTCGCGCTGGCACGAGGCCGGTCACGGTACGGCGTTCAAGACCCGGTGGCTGGACCAGACCGTCTACCAGATCGCGTCGTTCTGCATGATGCGGAACCCGACGCTGTGGCGCTGGCAGCACACCCGCCACCACACCGACACGCTGATCGTCGGGCGGGATCCGGAGATCGCCGCCATGCGGCCGGCCCGGCTGGCGCGCATCCTGCTGAACCTGCTCGGGATCGAGGCCGTGCCGATGGCGCTGAAGGGGATGGCCCGGCACTCGCTGGGCCGGCTGACCGCCGACGAAGGCACGTTCATCCCGGACAGCGAGCGGCCCAAGGTCGTCCGCACCGCCCGGATCGCGCTGACCATCTACGCCGGCACGGTGGCGGCCGCGGTGGCCTTCGGCAGTTGGCTGCCGCTGGTGCTCATCGGCGGGCCCCGGTGCTACGGCGCGTTCATGCTCATGGTCTACGCGTTCACGCAGCACGCCGGCCTCGGTGAGAACGTGCTGGACCACCGGCTGAACACGCGCACCGTGCGGATGAACCGGGTCAACCGGTTCCTCTACTGGAACATGAACTACCACATCGAGCACCACATGTTCCCGATGGTCCCGTACCACCAGCTACCCGCACTGCACGAGGAGATCAAGCACGACCTGCCGGCGCCGTACCCGTCGATCTGGGCGGCGTACAAGGAGATCGTGCCGGCCGTGCTGCGGCAGCTGCGCGATCAGACCTACTTCATCAAGCGCGAGCTCCCCCCGGGCGCGGCGCCCTACCACGGCCCCGTGGACGGACTGCTGCCCGACCCCGTCGTCGCCTGAGGAGGCCGTCTCGTGACCACGTGGGTGCAGGCCTGCTCGATCGACGACATCGACCTCGAGGACGTCATCCCGTTCTCGGCCGCGGGTCGGGACTACGCCATCTACCGGTCGGAGAACGGCGATTTCTTCGCCAGCGACGGGCACTGCACGCACGAGCGGACGCTGCTGTGCGACGGCCTGGTGCTGGACGGCGCCATCGAATGCCCGCGGCACAACGGCCGGTTCGACTTCCGGACCGGCCGCGCGCTCAGCCCGCCGGCGATCGTCAACCTGAAGATCTACCCGGTCAAGGTCGAGGATGGCCACGTCCACATCGACGTCGACGGCTGACCTCGCCGGCCGGCGCCGATCAGGCGACGCAGAACTCGTTGCCTTCGGGGTCGAGCAGCACTACATGGCCAAGGTGCTCGCCGTAGAACTCGTCGCGGACGCGGGTCGCGCCGGCGGCGACCAGTACGTCCACCTTCGCGCGGATGAGCCGCTCGCGTTCGACCATCTCCCAGGGCGGCTCGCCGGCTACCCGGATGTCGATGTGGATCCTGTTCTTGGCCGTCTTGCCTTCCGGCACCCGGAGGAAGCCGATCGCCGGGCCGGTGTGGTCCGGATCGATGATCGAAGCGCCGTCCTCGTTGTCGTACCCGGGTTCGGCCACGTAGCCGAGTGCCAGCGCCCAGAACGCCGCCAGCCGGTGGGGCTCGGCAGCGTCCCCGCCGAGCGTCCAGTGAGTTGCCATGCCGGCACCCTATTCGGTGGCCCGGACGGCACCCGGCTCCGCCGCGGCGGCCAGCAGCCGCTGCCCGAGGGTGCGCGCGGCCTGCTGGAGCTCCGGGCACCGCACGATCCGGTACGACGCCGGGATCGCCGCGAGTTGCTCGGCGTACCACTGCGGGTTGTTGGTGCTGCCGACCAGGCGGGCGGTGCCGGCATCGATCGGCTCGAGCCGTCCGATGGCGCGGGGGAGGCATCGGGCCAGGGTGTCGACCGGCGCGTCGATGACGACCTCGACGTCGAAGGCCCAGCCGACGGCCAGATGCTCCTCGAGTACGGCGACCGGGTCGAGGTCGGCGGGCGGGCTGAAGGTGCCGTCGAGTAGGTCCACCCCGCGGACCCGGTCGATCCGGTATGCCCGCCGGGCGTCCACGGCGTGGGACCGGCACAGCAGGTACCACCGGCCGTGGCGGACCACGACCGCCCACGGGTCGACCTCGATGACCAGCTCCGGCCCGGCCTCGGGGCGGTAGGCCAGCCGCACCTGCTCGCGGTTCGAGCAGGCCTGGACGAGGGTGGCCGTGGTCGCGGGGTCGGGCCGGGCGGCGCTGCGGTCGGGGGCGGGCGCCGTGGTCCGGCGGACCGACTCGGCCTGGGCGGCCACCGGCTCCGGGAGCGCCCGCATGATCTTGCCGAGCGCGCCGCCGACCGGGCCGGTGGGATCGCCGGCGTCGTGGTGGCCGTCGAGCACCGCCATGACCAGGCCGAGGGCCTCGGCGGCGCTGAACATCAGGGGCGGCAGCCGCAGGCCGCGGCCGAGGCGGTAGCCGCCGTAGGGCCCACGGACGGACTCGATCGGGATGCCGGCCTCGCGCAGGATGCTGACGTACCGCCGGGCTGCCCGCTCCGAGATGCCGAGCTTGTCGGCGAGCCGGTCCGCGGTGATGCCCGGGCTGCCCTGGACCAGTTCGAGGGCCAGCAGCGCCCGTGCTGTCGGGCTCGCGGCGGGGTCCACAGCACTCCTCGCAATCCGGATGCGGAACGTCCGGAATGGAATCTAGCCTGCGCAGGGCGATCGAGGACACCGTTCTGACGCGACTGCCTGCCGGCTGGCCGGGCTGGGGCTGGCGGTGCCCCAGCCAGCTGTAGTCGGGCGTGGCCCACCGCCGAGCGGCCGCGTTCCGGCCTGCCGGCCGGTGGCCGCGCGGCGGTATTTGGCTTTCCGGTGCGTCGGGCCGTGTCGACAATGGCCCGATGCCCGGCCGCCTGCATGCCGACGAGGTCGACATCGACGTCGCCCTGGCGGCCCGGCTGATCGCCGAGCAGCTGCCGGGCTACGCCCGGCTCCCGCTGCGCCGGATCGCCTCCGGGGGTACGGACAACGCGGTGTTCCGGCTCGGTGCGGAGCTGGCGGTGCGGATGCCACTGCGACCGGGCGCGGTCGACGGCGTCCGCAAGGAGGTGCGGTGGCTGCCGGTCATCGCGCCGCACCTGACGTTGCCGATCCCCGAGGTGGTGGCGATCGGCGAGCCCGGGGCGGGCTACCCGTTCCCGTGGGCGGTGCTGCGGTGGCTGCCCGGCCAGGACGCGCTCACGGCGCCGTTCCGGTCGCTGGCCGACACGGCGGTGGCGCTCGGGCGGTTCGTCGCCGAGCTGCAGTCCATCGACGTGGCCGGCGCGCCACCGCCCGGCGCCGAGGGGTTCTCCCGCGGCCTGCCGATCGCCGGGCGCGACGCGGTCTTCCGGGCCTCGCTGGCCCGGTGTGACGGGCTCGTCGACGTCGCGAGGGTGGCGGCGATCTGGGACGACGCGCTGAGCGCCCCGCCCTGGGACGGCCCGCCGGTGTGGCTGCACGCTGACCTCATCCCGGGCAACCTGCTGGTCCGCGACGGCCGCCTCGCCGGCATTCTCGACTTCGGCACGATGGCCACCGGCGACCCGGCGTACGACGTCACGCCGGCCTGGCACCTGCTCGACCAGGCCAACCGCCGGACCTTCCTCGACCTGGTCGGCGCCGATGCCGCCACCCGCCGCCGGGCCCGCGGCCTGGTCGTCTCCGGCGGCGTCATCGCCCTGCCCTACTACCTCGACAGCAACCCGGCCATGGTCACCACCGCCCGCCATGGCATCGCGGCGGTCCTGTCCGACCCGGACTGAGGCCGATCCGGTCGAACTGGGCCACGGGTAAAGCAATATCGGCGTGTCGGGTTTACAGCCTATGCGGCACCCGGTATGGCCGAAGACTGTCAATTCCCATTGATCGGGCTGGATGTGATGATTAATGGCTAAGGGACGACTTCTTTGGGGGCCTCGACGCGCACGCCGCGTGCGCGTGGCGAGGTGACCGGATAGCGGAGGGGCTGGATGCCTGACGAGCTGCCTGACCGGGGTACTGACGGCGGCGACGGGGCCCGTGCCGAAACGCCGGCCGCACCCGCGCCGCCGGAGCAGCCGGCCCAGGTTGATACCGCGCCCCGGGCGACCGAGGTAGCCGCCGCGGCTGGCGAGAGTCCGCCGCCGGCCCAGGTTGATACCGCGCCCCGGGCGACCGAGGTAGCCGCCGCGGC
>Ga0307499_10000279_pt1 | contig 18950 bp, 14 predicted proteins | sample 13_S_MG_FD_201363 | JGI IMG/M metagenome (GOLD analysis project Ga0307499, IMG submission 201363) | Soil microbial communities from Populus trichocarpa stands in riparian zone in the Pacific Northwest, United States - 13_S | ecosystem: Environmental > Terrestrial > Soil > Riparian zone > Trees... | reverse complement strand
GATCGGGCACGGCGACCCGGCCATGATCCCGGTGCGCAGGCTCGTGAGGTCGTAGGACTCGAAGTTCTCCAGGCCCAGCTCGGCGATGAACATCGTCGGCACCCCGTAGAGCGAGGTGCAGCGCTCCTCGGCGACCGCGCGCAGGGTGGCCGCCGGGTCGAAGCCGGGCGCCGGGATCACCATGCAGGCGCCGTGGCTGGTGGCGCCCAGGTTTCCCATCACCATGCCGAAGCAGTGGTAGAAGGGCACCGGGATGCAGACCAGGTCGTACTCGGTGTAGCCGCAGAGCTCCCCGACGAAGTAGCCGTTGTTGAGGATGTTGTGGTGCGACAGCGTGGCGCCCTTCGGGAAGCCGGTGGTGCCGCTGGTGTACTGGATGTTGATCGGGTCGTCGGCACTGAGGGTGGCCTGCCGCTCGGCGAGCGCGGCCGGGTCGGCCGCCCGGCCGGCGGCGAGCAGCGCATCCCACCCAGGGTCGCCGATGAAGATCACCTCGGCCAGCTCCGGGCAGTCCGGCCGCACCTGGCCCACCATGGCCCGGTAGTCGCTGCCCTTGAACGCCGGCGCCGACACCAGCAGCCGGATGCCGGCCTGGTTCAGCACGTACCCCAGCTCGTGCGTGCGGTAGGCCGGGTTGATGTTGACCAGGATCGCGCCGATCGCCGCGGTGGCGTACTGCACGACGATCCACTCGGCGCAGTTCGGCGCCCAGATGCCGACCCGGTCGCCGGTGCCGATGCCACGATCGAGCAGGCCGAGCGCGCAGGCGTCCACCTCGGCGGCGAGTTCGGCGTAGCTGTACCGGCGGACGGTGGCCGGCCCGGTGCCCCGGTCGATCAGGGCCGGCCGGTCCGGGAAGGCCGCGACCGCCCGGGCGAAGTTCGCGCCGATCGTCTCGCCCAGCAGCGGGACGGCCGAGACACCGGATGCGTAGGACACGGACATCGGGCCTCCCGCGGCAGTGCCGGACCGATTCCGATCCTGCCCCGCCCCGCCCGCTTGCGCCAGCGGTCGGCGGCGTTCGGTTACCTGCCGGCCCGCCCGGCCCGGTCCGTCCAACCGGGACGGTCAGGGGGCGGGGCAGTGGCCGCGCTGGTTGATCTCCACCGCGCGGCCGTCCGGGTCCTTCACCACCGCGCGGCAGCCCCACCGGCGGGGCTGGTGCGCCAGCAGCAGGGGTGCGCCGAGCCGGGCCAGCGCGGTCAGCGTCTGGTCCAGCGAGTCGACGTAGACGCCGGGGAAGGAGCTGCCCGCCTCCCGCCAGGCCAGCGCCCGGTCGGTGACCGCCTCGGCGTCCAGCACCGCGAAGTGCACCCCGCCCAGGTCGGTGGCGGCGTGCTCGTAACCGTCCCCGTGATCCTCGACGGCCAGGTCGATACCGACCGCCCGGTAGAAGTTGGCCGTCTGGGTGACCCGGCCGCTGAACAGGACCAGCGACGCAAACTCGACCATGCGCCCTTTTCTACCCGGCCGGATCTGCCCCGGCAATCAGCGCGCGGGTCAGCTGGACGGCGGCTACCCGCGGCCCTCGAGCGCGGCCCCTGCAACCGGCTCGGGCGCCGGCCCGGCGCCGGCTCAGGCGTCGGGGTCGTGGGTCAGGTTGGGGCGGTCCGCGGCGGTGGGGTGGCGGTAGGTCAGGGCCTCGGCGGGCAGCGGGAGCTGGACGTCCTCACCGAACGGGGACAGGCCACCCTGCACCTCGGCGGCGAACTCGCTGACCGGGATCCGGCCCGCCGGCACGACGTTGGCCCGGCCGGACCCGCGCCCGGACCCGCGCCCGGATCCGCGTTCGGATCCGCGTTCGGAATCCCGGTCGGACCCCCGGGATGACTTGGCGGCCATGGCCCACCTCCCTACGGCGTGGATCAGTCTCCCGCACCAGCCCGGTGTCCGGCCAGCCCACCCGGCCGGCGCCGCCGCCGCGGCGCAGGTCAGGGCCGTACATCCGGCCTGTCCATGACGCACTGCGACGGGTATGCACGTAGCGCTTGCGCCTGGCGGCAACGAGGAAGAGCATGACTCGATCCGAGTATCGTGCGGCCGGTCGATCTGATCGTGTTCGCTACATAAATGCCGCTTTGCCCCGGAGCGGAGGAATGACCGCCGGCCAGGAGCCTTCCGTGCCGCCGGACTCGCGGGTCCGCGCCCAGCTGGCGCCGGACCGCCGGGTCGTGGCGCCGGGCTCGGCTGCCCGGCTGACGCTGGTGGTGGACAACCACGACCGGCGCTCCCGGGCGGTCCAGGTGCAGCTGGGTGGGCCGATGAGCCGGTACTGCCGGCCCCGGCTGTGCACCGTCGACCTGCTCGCCGGCGAGCAGCGGGAGGTGCCGATCGAGGTCATCCCGCTGTCCACCGGGCCGGAGGGCGGGCACGAGTACGAGCTCACGGTCACCGCGACCGACCTGGTCAATGGCGAGTTCCTGGACCGCTCCAAGGCGCGGCTGGCGGTCGAGCGGCGGCCGGCGCTGAAGGCCCGCTCGGTCGGCCGGCACCGGACGGTCGACAACAACCCGGTGACGCTGCGGTTCGTCGCGTACAACGCCGGCAATGTGGAGCTCCGGGTCGAGGTGTACGCGGTCGACTCGTACTGGTGGATCCGGGACACCCCCTGGCAGCGGTCCCGGGACCGGGCCGGCTCGGTCCGCAGCGGCATCGACTCGATCCTGGCCGACCCGTTCGCCGGCGACCACCTGAGCCCGGGCGAGCACTGGACGGTCGAGCTGCCGGCGCTCGCGCCGCGGTTCCCGATCGGGCTGGGGCCGCGGCGCTGGCTGATCCCGATCGGCGTCCGGGCCGCCGGCTGGTCGCCGGAGTGCGTGTTCGTCGAGCTGGACCAGCTCCCCCGCACCGTGCTGCCGGTCCGGGTGGCCGCGCTGGGCGCCGCCGTCCTGGTCGCCCTGCTCATCCTCGTCGGCCTCATGGTCTGGCTCGCGACATAGCCGGCGACAGCGCCGGCGGGCGGTTGGTCGAACGCGCGGCGGGGCGGCCGGCGGCGACGACTACCGTGGTAGGGATGACCAGCACCGGCCCGCGCAGCCTGACCGACTGGCTGCGGTCGCGGGCCGACGAGGAACTCGCCGAACTGCTCCGCGCCCGGCCGGACCTCGCCATCCCGGCGCCCGGCGACGTCGGCACGCTGGCCAACCGGGCCGGCATCCCGTTCTCGGTCCGCCGGGCGCTGGAGGAGCTGGACGCGTTCACCCTCACCGTCCTCAGCGGCCTGGCCCTGGCCGCCGACCGCACCGGCCCGGTCGCCCGCGCCGAACTCGCGGCGGCCGTGCCCGGGGCACCGCCGGCCGCGCTGAAGGCGGCCCTGGCCCGGCTGCACAACCTGGCGCTCACCTGGGGCGACGACCCGATCCACGTGACCGGCCCGGCCCGCGACGCGCTGGCGCCCTACCCGGCCGGGCTGGGCCGCCCGGCGCGGGCGCTGTTCAGCGCCGCCACCCGCAGCCAGCTCGCTCCGGTGCTGGCCGCGCTCGGGCTGGCCGACGCGCACCAGCCGGCCGCCGGGGCCGCGCTGGCCGAGGTGTTCGCCGACCCGGGCCGGGTCGGCGCGCTGCTGGCCCGCTGCGGCGAGCCGGAGCGGGCGGTGCTCGGGCAACTGGCCGCCGGCCCGCCGGTCGGCACGGTCCGGGACGCGCTGCGCCCGGTGTCGGCGGCCGGCGCGGACTCCCCGGTCCGCTGGCTGCTCGCGCACGGCCTGCTGGTCGCGATCGACGCCAACACGGTGGAGCTGCCGCAGGAGGTGGGCCTGGCGATCCGCGGCGCCGCCCCGCTCGGCTCGCTGCGGCTGCAACCGGAGCCGTTGCCCACCACCAAGGCGGACGCCCGCGGCACCGACGCGGCCGGCGCCGGCCAGGTGCTGACCGTGCTGCGCCAGCTGGAAGACCTGCTGGACGGGTTCGCCGCCGACCCGCCGGCGGAGCTGCGGTCCGGCGGGCTGGGCGTCCGTGAGCTGCGCCGCACCGCCAAGGCGCTGGACACCGACGAACCGACCGCGGCGATCTACCTGGAGCTGGCCAGATCCGCCGAACTGCTCGACACCGGTGGCCCGGAGCCGGTCTGGCTGCCCACCCAGCGCTACGACGACTGGCAGGCGCTGCCGGTGGCGCAGCGCTGGGCCCGGGTCGCCCGGGCCTGGCTGGCGATGACCCGGCAGCCCGCGCTGGTCGGCCGCCGGGACGACCGGGGCAAGGCGTTCGCCCCGCTCTCGATCGAGGTGGAGCGGACCAGCGCGCCCGGCACCCGGCGCCGCGTCCTCGGCGTGCTGGCCGACCTGCCGGCCGGCACCGGGGTGCGCTCGGCCGAGGACGTGGCCGCCCGGCTGGCCTGGCTGGCGCCCCGGCGCGGCGGCCAGCAGCCGGACGTGGTCGCCGCGGTGCTGGCCGAGGCGGAGCTGATCGGGGTCACCGGCCGCGGCGCGCTCACCTCGTACGGGCGGCTGCTGCTGGCCGGCGAGGACCCGACCGTCAAGCTGGCCGACCGGCTGCCCGAGCCGGTGGACCACGTGCTGGTACAGGCCGACCTGACGGTGATCGCGCCCGGCCCGCTGGAACCGGAGCTGGCCCGGGAGATGGCCGCGGTGGCCGACGTGGAGTCGGCCGGCGGCGCCACCGTCTACCGGGTCACCGAGGCCACCGTACGGCGCGCGCTGGACTCCGGCCGGGCCGCCACCGAGCTGCACGAGCTGTTCCGGCTGCGGTCCCGGACGCCGATACCGCAGGCGCTGACCTACCTGATCGACGATGTGGCCCGCCGGCACGGCGCGCTGCGGGTCGGCACCGCGTCGGCGTACCTGCGCTGCGACGACGCCGCGCTGGTCGCCCAGGTGCTGGCCGACCGGCAGGTGGAGGGCCTGCGGCTGCGCCGGATCGCGCCGACCGTGCTGGTCAGCAAGGCCGCGGTCAACCGGGTGCTGGACGTGCTGCGGCAGGCCGGCTACGCCCCGGTGGCCGAGTCACCGGAGGGGGCGGTGCTGCTCAGCCGTCCCGAGGCGCGCCGGGCCAGCGCCCGGATCAGCACCACCCGGGTGATGGCCGAGCCGCCGGTGCCGAACCGGGAGCAACTGGTCGAGGTGGTCCGGGCGATGCGGGCCGGCGACAAGTCGCTGCGCGAGGCCCGCCGGGTCAACTCGGCCGGTCCGCGCGAGGGCGGCGCCGCGAACCTGGCCGACATCCCGAACCTGACCACCGCGGCCACCCTGGGCCTGCTCCGGGAGGCCGCCCGTGAAGGCCGCCGGGTCTGGCTGGGCTACGTCAACGCGCAGGGCGCGGCGTCCCAGCGGATCGTCGAACCGTCCTCGATCAGTGGCGGCTACCTGCACGGCTACGACCACCAGCGGGAGGAGCTGCGCACCTTCGCGCTGCACCGGATCACCGCGGTCGCCCTGCTCGGCGAGGACGGCGGCCACCTCCCCGACGCCGGCACCGCCGACGCCTGACCGGCTGACCACCGAACGGCTGGCGGCTGGCCGCCGCGGCTCAGCCGCGGGGCGGCGCGGCGCTCAGCCGCCGGGCGCGGCTCAGCCGCCGGGCGGAGCAGCTCAGGCGCCGGGCGCGGCTCAGCCGCGGGGCGGGGCGGCTCAGGCGCCGACCGCGTGCGCCACCACGGCGGGCGCGGACAGCGCCCGGGCGGCGGCCAGCGAGCCGGCGATCTCGAAGTCGGCCACCGGAACCGGCCGGCCGAGCAGGAAGCCCTGCACGTGGTCGCAGCCGAGCGCGGCCAGCTTCTCCAGCTGGCTGAGCCGCTCGACGCCCTCGGCGGTCACGGTCAGCCCGAGCGCGTGCGAGGTCTCCACGACCAGCCGCACCATCGCGGCGTCCGCGTCGCTGGAGTCGATCCCGGCGACGAAGCTGCGGTCCACCTTCACGTCGTCCACGGCCAGGTCACGCAGCAGCCGCAGCGAGGAGTACCCGGTGCCGAAGTCGTCCAGGGACAGCCGGACGCCGAGCGCGCGCAGCTCGGCCAGCCGGCGCGCGGTCACCCCGTAGTCGGTCACCGCGGCGGTCTCGGTCAGCTCCAGCCGCAGCGCGGACGGCGGCACGCCGTACCGCTCCAGCACCCCGGCCACCTCGCCGACCAGGTCGGAACCGACGATCTGCTGCGCGGACAGGTTCACGCTGACCGGCAGCGGCACCCCGCGCAGCTGCCAACGGCTGGCCTGCTTCGCGGCGACGTCCAGCACCAGCGTGCCGATCGGGATGATCAGCCCGACGGTTTCCGCGTACGGGATGAACTCGTCCGGGGAGATCAGCCGGCCGGTCTCGTCCTGCCAGCGGATCAGTGCCTCGGCGCCGACCAGCGCGCCATCACGGAGCCGGTGGATCGGCTGCCAGTGCAGGTACATGCCGCCGTTGGTGATCGCCTCGCGCAGCCGGCGGGTCATCGAGAGCTTGTCCACCGGGCGGTCGGCGGCCGGGTCGTACAGCTCGGCCCGGCCGCGGCCGCGGCCCTTGGCCCGGTGCATGGCGCTGTCCGCCCGCCGCAGCACGGCCTCGGCGCCGTCGCCCGGCTCGTCCACCACGCAGACGCCGACACTGGCCTGCAGCAGCAGTTCGTGCCCGCCGAGCCGGACGCCGTGCGCCAGCACGTCCAGCAGCCGCTGCGCCAGCGCGACCGCGTCCGCGGCCGCCGAGTCGACCGGCAGCGGCCCGATGACCACCGCGAACTCGTCCCCGACCAGCCGGCCGACGTGGTCGGCCGGGCCGAGCGCGGCCCGGATCCGGCTGGCCGCCTCGACGATCAGCGCGTCGCCGACCTCGTAGCCGAGGCTGTCGTTGATGTCCTTGAGCTGGCCGAGCTCGATCTGCAGCAGCCCGAACGGGGCCTCCGCGGTCACCCCGGCCAGCCGCCGGGTGACCTCGTCCAGCACCCACTGCCGGGTGGGCAGGCCGGTCAGCGGGTCGTTCATGGTGGAGTGGGCGAGCGCGGCGGCCAGCGAGGCGAACAGGTCCCAGGCCGAGTAGTGCACGGCGCGGCCGTCCGGGCCGGCCACGGCGACCTGGTCGCCGGCCGAATGCGGGCCGGACAGCAGCCGGCCCACCGCGTCGGCCAGGGTCAGCCCGGCCGGCAGCACCTGGGCGGTGCCGGCGCCGGCCTCGCCGCCGAGCCCGGCGGCGCCGTCGATCTCGGCGGCGCCGTCGAGTTCAGCCGTACCGTCGAGCGCAGCCGTGCCGGCGGGCCCGGACGTGCCGGTATCCCCGACCGACGCGGGACCGCTGGGGACGTCGGCCGGGGCGGGGCCGTTGGGTTTATGTGGACCGAACGGCACCGGTACGCCCCCGATCGCTGGGCGCGCAGGTGCCCCGGTCGCCGATGTGGACACGTCGATCGGGGTCAATGATGCGACCAAGTCGCCGAGCGTACGCAGCAGACGGCCCTCCGCGTCGTGCAGGGCAGCGGCCCGCAACGCCGCGTCCAGTGCGACTGCCACGCTCAGGCCCTCCCCCCTGCTCGTGGGCAGGATCCGCGCTTCGGCGCCCGAAGGCAACCGACTGCGGTAAACACTCGGTGTACCAAACGTTGGGCGCAAGCGATACCGGAACGGGCCTGGTGCCTCCGGTGGCGGGATGCAACCGGCGCCCGGACGCGTTGGACACTAGGCCTGTCGCCCGTACCAGAGCCATCGGAGGATCAACACCCTGTGACCGACGGCCCACTGATCGTCCAGTCTGACAAGACGCTGCTGCTCGAGGTCGACCACCCGGTCGCCACCGAGGCGCGTGCCGCAATTGCCCCGTTCGCCGAGCTAGAACGGTCGCCCGAACATGTCCACACGTACCGGCTGACGCCCCTGGGGCTGTGGAACGCACGCGCCGCCGGGCACGACGCCGAGCAGGTGGTCGACGCCCTGGTTCGTTACTCACGGTATGCGGTGCCGAACGCTTTGCTGGTCGATGTGGCCGAGACCATGGCGCGTTATGGTCGGTTACAGCTAGTGAACTCGCCGATCCACGGCCTGGTGCTGCAATCACTCGATCGGGCGGTGCTGGAGGAGATCCTCCGGCAGAAGAAGATCGCTCCGCTGCTCGGCGGCCGGATCGATCAAGACACGGTTCTGGTACATCCGAGCGAGCGCGGCCGGCTCAAGCAGGCCCTGCTGAAGGTCGGCTGGCCGGCGGAGGACCTCGCCGGCTACGTCGACGGCGAGGCGCACGCGATCGCGCTGGACGAGCGTGGCTGGTCGCTGCGGCCCTACCAGCAGGAGGCGGTGGAGAACTTCTGGGCGGGCGGCTCCGGTGTCGTGGTGCTGCCCTGTGGGGCCGGCAAGACCCTGGTGGGCGCCGCCGCCATGGCCAAGGCGGGGGCCACCACGCTGATCCTGGTCACCAACACGGTGGCCGGCCGGCAGTGGAAACGGGAGCTGATCGCCCGCACCACGCTGACCGAGGAGGAGATCGGCGAGTACTCCGGCGAACGCAAGGAGATCCGTCCGGTCACGATCGCCACATATCAGGTGATGACCACCCGGCGGAAAGGCGAGTACCGGCACCTGGAGCTGTTCGACAGCCGGGACTGGGGGCTGATCGTCTATGACGAGGTGCACCTGCTGCCCGCGCCGATCTTCCGGCTCACCGCCGACCTGCAGTCCCGCCGCCGGCTCGGGCTGACCGCCACGCTGATCCGCGAGGACGGCCGGGATGGCGACGTCTTCTCGCTGATCGGCCCGAAGCGGTACGACGCGCCGTGGAAGGACATCGAGTCGCAGGGCTGGATCGCGCCGGCCGACTGCACCGAGGTCCGGGTCACGCTGACCGACGCGGAGCGGATGGAGTACGCCACCGCCGAGCCGGAGGACCGGTACCGGGTCGGCGCCACCGCCCGCACCAAGCTGCCGGTGGTGCGCCGGCTGGTCGACCGGCACGCGGCCGACCAGGTGCTGGTCATCGGTGCCTACCTGGACCAGCTGGAGACCCTCGGCGAGGAACTGGACGCGCCGATCATCCAGGGCTCCACCACGAACAAGGAGCGGGAGCGGCTCTACGACGCGTTCCGCAAGGGCGAGGTGAACACCCTGGTCGTCTCCAAGGTGGCCAACTTCTCGGTGGACCTGCCCGAGGCCGCGGTCGCCATCCAGGTCTCCGGCACGTTCGGCTCCCGGCAGGAGGAGGCGCAGCGCCTCGGCCGGGTGCTCCGCCCCAAGGCGGACGGCCGCCCGGCCCACTTCTACACCGTCGTCGCCCGGGACACCCTGGACCAGGACTACGCCGCGCACCGCCAACGCTTCCTGGCCGAGCAGGGCTACGCCTACACCATCGTCGACGGCGACGACATCCTCGGCCCACCCCTCCCCGAGGTCACCTGACCCGCCCCACCCCGGGGCAGCCCGCTCAGCCGGCCGGCGCCTGGCCGGGACGGTCAAGTTGCACCATCATCTCGCGCAGCTCCGCCGCCAGGTCGTCATCGAGCTCGCCCATGATCTCGTCAACCATCGCCAGCAGCTTCTCGGCCGCGGCCCGATCACCGATCCGGCCTGCGGCGATGGCGGCGCCCAGCAACGCCCTGCCCTCATTGCGCCGGTTGCCGAAGTTCTGGAAAACCGGAAGGGCAGCCTCGAACTGGGCGCGGGCGCGGGCTGGCTCGCCCGTGTCGAGGAGTGCCTGTCCGACCGCGCACCTGGCCCAGGCGGCGCTCCATGGGTCGGCGATCGAGGCCAGGATGTCCCGGCCGCCCTCCGCGTCGCGCAATTCCGCCGCGAACTCGCCGGTGGCTCTGCGGGCAGCCGCAAGGCTCAGCAAGGTCATCCCCTCGCCACGCCGCTCACCGGTCCGGCGGAAGACCGCCAGTGCGTCGAGCAGCGACGGCACCGCGGCAGCGACCCGACCCAGTTCAAGCAGCACGATCCCGGCCTGTCTGAGGCCAAATCCCTCGACCCATCCGTCCTGCACGGTCCGGCCCAGCTCGGTAGCCCGCGTATAGCAGGTCAACGCCTCTTCCCGGTGCTGCAGCAGCCAGTGCACGTCGCCGAGGCCAAGGTAGCTGCAGGCCGCGCCATAGCTATCGGCGGACCGCTCCGCTGCAGCCAGGCCGATTCGTTGTATGGCCAGCCATTCCGCCCAGTACTGACGAAGCTCGAACAACGGGTACATGGCAGCTGGCAGTCGCCAGGCGAGGCTCAGTTCACCGCTCGCGCTCGCGTCCTGGACCGCCTGCACGAGATTGGGCCGTTCCTCCTCGAACCAGGCCCAGGCCTGGTCCACCGTCCGGAAGTCGGGCGCACGGAGGGTCGGGCCGCCCGCCGCGGCGCCGACCGTGTGAAAGGAGGGTAGGACGACCCGACGAGCGGCTTCGACCGCTATCAGGTACCAGGCGAGCATCCGGCGCCGGGCGACCGACCGCGCCGCCTGCGGCTCGTCCGATCGCGCCATTTCGGCCGCATACTCCAGCAGGAGGTCGTGGTACTGGTACCGGCCGTCCAGATTCTGCAGCAGGTGGGAGCCAGCCAGACTCTCCAACTGCCGGCCGGCGTCCGCGCTGTCGATGCCAACCAGCGCACTGGTGGCCAGAGCAGAGAAGCTCCGACCGGAATGCAGGGTTAGCAGGCGGAAGGTTCGCGCCAGCGCTGGGCTCAACGCTCGGTAGGACGAGGAGAACACCGCGCGGATGTCGATGTCATCGTCGTCGATCGAGGAGAAGCGGTCCAGCCGGGCACGTTCACCTTCCAACTCCGCTACGAAGGACGCCAAGCTGCGCCAGCGTTGGGTGGCGATCCGCTCCGCAGCGATTCGCAGTGCCAGTGGAAGGTGGGCACAGAGGTCCGTGAGCCGAGCCGCGGCCGCCGCCTCTTGATCGACTCGGCTGTGACCGATAACCCGCCGAAACAACGTCAGGGACTCCTCGGCCCGCAGCGTACTCAGCACGACCCGCCGCGCTCCATCGCGGGCGACCAGCCCGGAGAGCGAACTGCGGCTGGTCAGGACAACGAGACAACCCATCGACCCGGGCAGCAGCGGGCGGGTGTCCGCCGCCGTTGCGACGTTGTCGATGACCAACAGCAGCCGCTTCCCGGCCAGCATCGAGCGGAACATCGCCGCGCGCGCCTGCACGCCCGTTGGCAGCTGGTCCGGCGGTACGCGCATGGAACGCAGCAGGGAGTCGAGCGCCTCATCCGTACCTATGCCCGGCCGGCTGCCGTGGCCGCCAAGATCGATGTAAAGGTCCCCGTCCGGGAACTGATCCCGGATCCGATGTGCCCAATGGACCGCAAGCGCCGTCTTGCCGACGCCAGGCGGGCCGGCGATCGCGGCCACCACAAACCCGGCGTCGACCTCACCAGACAGCAGGCCGTCCAGTTCAGCCAGTTCGACGTCACGGTTGACGAAGTTGGTCACATCCCGGGGCAGTTGGCGTGGGACGGCTGGTAAACCGGTCATCGGCGACCCGCCCAGCGGGCCGCCAATGTGTGGCAACAAAGAGACAACACGTCGGTCAAGCGCTCTGCTCGAACATCAGATCGTCAAAGCTGCGGGCGAACTCACCGAACGGCACCGACATCTGAACCGCTCGGTCGCGCCAGGCGATGGCCGCCCGAACCCGCTCCGGGCTGTCTGTCACCTCACCCCAGTCGAATGAACCGTCCGGACCGTAGGCGAGCGCGACGAGCCGCCGGGCATCGAAGAGCCAGAAGTCGTCGCGCGGCAGCTCCGGCGGCCAAGATTCCTCGTCCAGCGGAACTATCCGAACGTCCTCGCCCGCACTGACAGCGTCACGGTACGACCAGGCACATTCGAACCGGATGTAGTCGGTCAGCGGCTTCCGCACCAGGTGCACACGCTGGAATCTCTTTCCCATGGCCGTGCCCGCCGCTACCTGCTCGACCCAGGGTCCGATCCCTGACGGCACGCGACGCGGGCGGCCAGTAATGAAGCGCCGATAATCGACCCGCTCATACTCGACAGCGTACGACTGCAACGTCTCCAGCCGGAAAGCGGTCCACTTGAACTCCTGGAACTGTCGCGCGAAAATGGGATCATTCAGTGACATAAATTTGGTAGCCAACGGTCGACCACCCTATTGTCGCCCGGTGTACCGTGCTATCGCCGCTAGCACTACTTCCGGCGCTATTCGCACCGCAACCTCACCTGGTAGCACGTTCTCCAGTTCCGCGACCGTGTCCGCGTCTACGAGATACCCCTGCACCACCAACTCGCCACTCTCGGCGACATACACGGTAGGGCACCCTTGCCCGCCCGACCCCGCATCTTTGTACAACTTCACGAGCTTCATGAGTCCTCCCAATTCACCGACGGCCCAGACCGTCGCCTGAAAGCAGAAGTGTACGAGATGTGATACTGGACAAACAAGAGGCTTGGGCTAGGAGACGCCATATGTTGCGAATTAAGGGCATACATGCCGACAAGGCAACGCCGGCCAGTCGCTGGCGATCTGGCTGGGTCCGATCGACTGCAAGCAAAGTTTGGCCGCGAGCCGGCCTGGTGGCGGTCGTTAGTATAGCTACGGTTATGTTACTGCTGGGGCCGATCGCCTGGTGGGTCGGCGGCACCACGGTCAGCCAGATACAAGTGCCGGCAGAGCGAGCAGCCGCGATCAATGCGGTCCGCCAGACCGTATTGGTCGCCGCTGCGGGCACCGCGACGATTCTCGGCCTAGCAGTGAGCTTTCGCACCTATCTATCCGGGCGGCGCGCGCAATTCTCCGGCCGCTATGCCACGTGTGTCGGGCTGGTCGCGTCCGATCGGCTAGACGAACGGATCGGCGGCATCTTCGCCTTTGAGCACCTGATGCGGGAGTCGACTGCGGAGCATGCGGCCGTCGTGGCGGTCCTCGTCGCCTTCATCCGGCGCCGGGCGGCCCGGGGGGAGGACGCCAACCCGCCATCCCGCCTGCCGTTCGATCCGCCTGCGCCACCGACCCAGCCGGCAGACGTGCAGTCCGCCCTCCTGGTGCTGGCTCGGCGCCCGGCACAGCCCGAACAGGTACCGGTGGACCTCAGCCGGCTCGACCTTCGGGGAGCGGTGCTGTCGGCGGCCGGGCTCGACGGGGCGTGCCTGAGTGCGACGCTGCTTGACGACGCCGACCTGACCGCGGCCCGACTGCGAGGCGCCGATTTGACCGGTGCAAGCCTGGCCGGGGCGAGCCTGGCCGGCGCCGACCTGCGCGGCGCCAATCTCGCCGGAACGGACTCGACCCGAGCCGACTTCACCGCGGCCGACCTCACCGGTTCCGTCCTGCGCGAGGCACGGCTGCGTTATGCGATCTTCGTCCACGCCAAGGTCGTCGGCGTGGACCTGGCCGGCCTCGACCTGACAGAGACGGACTTGGCGGACGGTCTCAACGACGGTCGTTAGCACTGATGCAATGAATACGAGAAGTCCAGAAGAAGCTGAGACTTCGCACGAATTGAACGTCGTTCTCGTTTCGACAGTAGACTACATCCGCGTAGTCCGGACCGGACTGTCGAGCCCCCCATTTACGTTTGAACCGGGCGAGCGACGCTGTTCCGGTATATCCGAGATGGAGTCGACGCAGCCCCCGGGTCCGGCACAGCTCAATCGCCTCGGCCATCAGTCGGTCCTCGATCCGCGCGCCGGGATAGCGCTCCGAGAAGCTCGCAACGAGTACGGCGTCGGTCGACGTCGGCATCGCCAGGACGCCGAAGCCACAGCAGTTGCCGTCCCGCAGGATCTCCAACAACTCCACGTGACCATTGCGTACGTACGCCGGCAAGCCCGTAGCGGCCGACACAGAAGGCAACCCGATAGGCCTGGTACGCACCCATTCCTCGATGAGCCGAAAATGATCCGCAGTAAAGTACTCGGCGCGCCGGACGGTCGCACTAAGGCCCTTGTTCGCCGCCGCTCGGATTGCCTTCCGCGCCTCCGGCAGTCCGACCAGATCATGCCCCTCGATATCCAGCGAGAACGCCCCACCATAGCGCCGGGCAGAATCGTCGCTGGATAGCCGCAGGCGGTGGCCGCGCACCATGATTTCGGCGCTGGCCTCAAACTGCCCCCAGATGTGCAGAAGGTCTGGCGTCCGCCAAAGGGGGAGCTCGTCCAGCGCAGCACAGACCTGGCCGACCGACAACTGGCGGCCCGGCTCGTCAACCGGGAACGCCGCCAGGTTGACAGCCCGACCGTCGTAGTAGGCCAGGCAATTTCCCACCAGGAACGGCTCGCCCAGATAACAGGCGGGAAAGGCCCATTCGTGATCATAGATCGAAAAATTGACCCTGACATGAGCTGCCTCATCGTGGCTGAGCACAGCGCCTCCCAAGTTGAGCCAGCCACGAAGATACCGAGTCGGTCCTGCCGGCCGGACCGGCTCGGCCGATAGTCGCACGCCGTGTCCCAGCGTCAGCCGAGGGAGACGGACTCGCTCACCGGATCGCGGCCGGTACCGCGGACGTCCGGGGCGCCGAGGCGGGCCGCGTCGGCGGTGCGGTCGTCCGGCATCCGCTGCGACTCGCGCTCGGCCTCGACCCGGGCCCGGTAGTGGGCGACCTCGCGGCGGACCGCGGCGGCGTCCCAGCCGAGCACCGGCGCGACCAGTTCGGCCACCCCGGCGGCCGAACTGACGCCGCGGTGTGCGGTCTGCACCGAGACCCGGGTGCGGCGGGTCAGAATGTCGTCCAGGTGCAGCGCGCCCTCCGCGGCGGCCGCGTACCAGGCCTCGACGGTCAGGTAGTCCGGTGCTCCGGCCAGCGGCGCGGCCAGCGCGGGACGCTCGTCGATCAGCGCCAGCACCTCGGTGGCCAGCGTCCCGTACCGGTGCAGCAGGTGCTCGACCCGGCCGACCGGCAGGCCGTGCCGGCGGGCCAGCGACGCCCGGTCGGCCCACAGCCGGTCGAAGCCGCGGGCGCCCAGCAGCGGCAGCCAGCGGGTGCGGCTGGCCGGCGCCCAGTCCAGCCCGGCGGCCCGTACCGCGGCGTCCACCAGGTCGGCGGCCATCACCCGGTACGTCGTGTACTTGCCGCCGGCGATCAGCACCAGCCCGGGCGCCGGCGCGACCACCGCGTGCTCCCGGGACAGCGCGCTGGTGGCGTCCGACTCGCCGGACAGCAGCGGCCGCAGGCCGGCGTACACGCCCTCGATGTCGGCCGTGCGCAGCGGCTCGGCCAGCACCTGGTTCACCTGGTCCAGCAGGTAGCGGATGTCCCGGCTGCTGGCGGCCGGGTGGGCCCGGTCCAGCGCCCAGTCGGTGTCGGTGGTGCCGATGATCCAGTGCCGGCCCCAGGGCAGCACGAACAGCACGCTGCTCGGGGTGCGCAGGATCAGCCCGGCGCCGCCGCGCAGCCGCCCGCGCGGCACGACGAGGTGGATCCCCTTGGACGCGCGCACCCGCAACCCGCCGGACCCGGTGCCGGCCGGGCCGCCCAGCATGGTGCCGACGTCGTCGCTCCACACCCCGGTCGCCGCGGCCACGCACCGGGCCCGCACCTCGATCTCGGTGCCCGATTCCAGGTCGCGGGCGACCACCCCGACCACCCGTTCGCCGGACCGCAGCAGCCGGGTCACCCGGGCGCTGGACACCGCCGCCGCCCCGTACGCCGCCGCCGTCCGGGCCAGCGTGAGCGTGTACCGGGCGTCGTCCACCTGCCCGTCCCAGTACTTGATCGCGCCGGCCAGCGCGTCCGCCCGCAGCGAGCCGAACTCGGCCACCGCTCCGCGCCGGGACAGATGCCGGTGCCGGGGCAGCCCGCGCCCGGCCGAGCCCACCCCGACCAGCCCGGCGAGCAGGTCGTAGAGCGCCACCCCGGCGCCGTAGTAGGCGCGTTGCCAGTGGTGCGGCACCGGCAGCACGATCGGCACCGGCCGGACCAGGTGCGGCGCGAGCCGGCCGAGCAGCAGCCCGCGCTCGGCCAGCGCCTCGCGCACCAGCCCGAAGTCGCGCTGCTCGAGGTACCGCAGCCCGCCGTGGATGAGCTTGCTGGACCGGCTGGACGTGCCGGCGGCCCAGTCTCGCGCCTCGACCAGGGCGACCGACAGGCCGCGGCTGGCCGCGTCCAGCGCGGCGCCGCACCCGGTCACCCCGCCGCCGACGACGACCAGGTCGAACCGCTCGCTGGCGAGCCGACCCAGGTCGTGCCGGCGGCGGTCCGGGTCGAGCCGGCCCGCCGACCCCGACGCAGTCACCAGACGTACCCCCCGTGCCAGGACTTGTTGTCCGATAGTCGACAGTAGCGCCGAGGCCCGGGCCGACCAGGCGCCGGGGCCGGGGCGGCGGGAGGCCGATGAGACCGATCCGGACCCAGATCAGCCTCGCCGACGGCCGGGCGCTGTACTACTACGACGAGCGGCCCGGCGCCGACCGGACCGCCCGGGACCAGCGCGACCTGCCCCGCACCGTCACCCGCTCGGAGATCCGCTGGGACCCGGTGCACGAGGAGTGGGTGGTGATCGCCTCGCACCGGCAGGACCGCACCTTCCTGCCGCCGCCGGACGAGTGCCCGCTGGACCCGTCCCGGGACGGCCGGCACACCGAGATCCCGGCCGCCGACTACGACGTGGTGGTGTTCGAGAACCGGTTCCCGTCGCTGTCCTCCGCCGTCGCCGAGCTGACCGGCTCGACCGACCACCCGCTGTTCACCCGCCGCCCCGGGATCGGGCGGGCCGAGGTGGTCTGCTTCACCAGCGACCACGCCGCCGCGTTCGCCAGCCTGCCGCCGGAACGGGCCGAGACGGTGATCGAGGCCTGGGCGGACCGCACCGCCGCGCTCGGCGCCCGGCCCGAGGTGGCCCAGGTGTTCTGCTTCGAGAACCGGGGCGAGGAGATCGGCGTCACGCTGTCGCACCCGCACGGCCAGATCTACGCGTATCCGTTCGTCCCGCCCCGGCTGCAGCGCGCGCTGGACGCCGCCCGCCGGCACCGCGACCGCACCGGCGAGTGCCTGCACTGCGCGCTGCTGGCCGCCGAGCGGGCCGCCGCGGACCGGATCGTGGCCGAGACCGAGCACTGGACCGTGCTGGTGCCGTACGCGGCCCGCTGGCCCTACCAGGCACACGTCTACCCGCGCCGGCACGTGCCGGACCTGCCGGCGCTGACCGAGCCGGAGAAGGCCGACCTGGCCCGGGTCTACCTCGATCTGCTCGGCCGCTTCGAGGCACTGTTCGACACGCCCACGCCGTACATCGCCGGCTGGATCCAGGCCCCGGCGCACACCGACCGGGACATCGCGCACCTGCACGCCGAGGTGTTCTCGATCCGCCGCGCCGCCGGCAAGCTGAAGTACCTGGCCGGCAGCGAGTCCGGGGTGGCCGTCTGGATCAACGACGTCACCCCCGAACAGGCCGCCAGCCACCTCCGCACCGCCGGCTGACCCGACCGCCCGCCAATCGACCGGCTGAGGGTCGGCTCCGGGTGCCGGGCCGGTGCCGCGCCGGTGCCGGGCCGATCAGCCGCGGATGCTGGGCCAGGCGAGTTGGGCTTCGGAGTCGGCGACCGGCCAGACGGTGACCGGCAGCCGGTGCTGGATCTGGATCACCGACATCTGTTTGGCCACGTTCTTGCCGGTCGAGTCGAACCGGATCGAGCCGAAGAAGGTGCCGGTGTCCAGCTTGGCCATCGCGTCGCGGACCTTGTCCGGCTCGATCGAGCCGCCCCGCTCGATGCCCAGCACCAGGGTCAGGCAGGCCGCGGTGGCGGCCGCGTTGTGGTACTCCGGGGTGACGTTGAACATCGCCCGGAACGCGCCCACGTACTCGCCGGCGGTGCCGAACCATTCGTCCCGGCCGCCGGTCCGTGGCGTCCACTGGGTCGAGCTGATCACGTTCTCCGCCTGCGCGCCGAGCTTCTCGACGAAGTCCGGGGTGGGCGGGGCGACCGTCTCGGCGATCCCGCCCGGCGGCCTGATGCCCAGCTCCCGGGCCTGCTGGATGATCGCGACGCCCTCGACGAGGTGCACCGAGCCGATGATCACGTCCGGATTCGTCGGCTTGATCTTTTTCAGGCTGGCCCGGACGTCGTCCGAGCCGCTGGGGAAGTACTCGGTGCCGACCACGGTCAGCCCGTGCCGCCGCGCCTCGGCCAGCCCGCCCGTGGTCACGGTCTTGGAGAACGCGTCGTCGGCGGACAGGAACGCGACCGTCTCCGGCCGCGGGGTGGCCAGTTGGACCAGCGCCCGCACGATCGAAGCGGCGTACGTGCTGGCCGGCGAGACCACCCCGAAGGTGCGCCGGTAGCCCTTGGCGAAGATCTTGTCGTCGGAGCCGGCGGCGTCGGCCAGCACCTGCTGGTTGCGCTCCACCACCGCGGCCACCGCGGTGTTCGCGGCCGAGCCGTACGGGCCGAGGATCAGCTTGATGCCTTCGGTGTTGAACTGGTCCACCAGAACGGTGGACTTGTCCGGCTTGGAACCGTCGTCCCGGTACCGGATCTGCAGCCGGTAGTGCTTGCCACCGACCGGGACGCCGCCGCGGCCGTTCACGGTGGCCACGCACAGGTCGTAGCCCTGTTTGGTGAGCTGCCCCTCGGCCGCCAGCGACCCGGTGAACGACAGCGCGCTGCCGAGAATCAGGGTGTCGCCGTCGGTCGCGCTGTCCGGCTTGGCGGTGGAACCGCAACCGGCCATCGCCAGGGCGAGCACGGCTGCGCCGACGAGACATCTTCTGGTGGAAGCCACCGACCATCGCCCCTCGTGGCGTCACCCGCGCCAGCGGGCCCGATTCGACCACTGCGCAAAGTGACGGTCATGTCGTCACTGCCCGCATCGTGGCGCACCTCGGCGTGAGCCGGACGGTTTTCGGCAAAGAGCACCCGAAGCAGGTCAGAGGCGTGGCACCGGTGCGACATCGGCTCGGTCGGAGCTATCCGGGCGCTTCGACCGGGTCCAGATCCGGTCGCCGTGCGTAATCATCTTGGCTTCCCGACATCTACAGTCGATATCGACGCCGATGTCCGGAAAGTCGAGCCGGACCCGGGCCGGGCCGGGCATGCGAAAGGGGCGGCCCCAACCGGGGCCGCCCCTTCCGAGAAGTGCGTCGGACTCA
>Ga0307499_10000278_pt1 | contig 18957 bp, 15 predicted proteins | sample 13_S_MG_FD_201363 | JGI IMG/M metagenome (GOLD analysis project Ga0307499, IMG submission 201363) | Soil microbial communities from Populus trichocarpa stands in riparian zone in the Pacific Northwest, United States - 13_S | ecosystem: Environmental > Terrestrial > Soil > Riparian zone > Trees... | reverse complement strand
CGGGCGCGGGCGGCCCCGCCCGCCGGGCCGCCGGGGCGCTTCGCGGCGACGTAGGCCAAACACTGCCAGCACCGCCGGGAGATCGAACGGGGGAATTGGAGGCGCCGCCTCGGGAAGAGTGCGGCGTCTTCGGCGTTTGGGCGCCCGGCGAGGATGTGGCCAAGCTCACCTACTACGGGCTGTATGCGTTGCAGCACCGGGGGCAGGAGGCGGCCGGGATCGCCGTGTCCGATGGGGCGGCGCTGGTCGTCTACAAGGATCTCGGGCTGGTGGCTCAGGTCTTCGACGAGCCGACGCTGAGCAGCCTGCGTGGGCACATCGCGATCGGGCACACCCGGTACTCCACCACCGGGTCGTCCACCTGGGAGAACGCGCAGCCGGCGTTCCGCACCACGCGGGCCGGCACCGGGCTGGCGCTCGGTCACAACGGCAACCTGATCAATACCCTGGAGCTGGCGGCCCGGGCCGCGGCCGAAGGCATGCTGGACGGGGCCGACCGCGGCGGCGCGCCGACCACCGACAGCGACGTGATGACCGGCCTGCTCGCCGCCCGTCCGGACCTGTCGGTGGAGGCCGCCGCGCTGGAGGTGCTGCCCACCCTGCAGGGCGCCTTCTCGCTGGTGTTCATGGATGAGCACACCCTGTACGCGGCGCGCGACTCGCACGGGTTCCGCCCGCTCGTGCTGGGCCGGCTCGACCGCGGCTGGGTCATCGCCAGCGAGACCGCCGCGCTGGACATCGTCGGCGCCTCGTTCGTCCGCGAGATCGAGCCCGGCGAACTGATCGCGATCGACGGGGACGGGCTGCGCTCCGAGCGGTTCGCGCCGCCGCACCCCAAGGGCTGCCTGTTCGAGTACGTCTACCTGGCCCGGCCGGACACCACCATCTCCGGCCGGAACGTGCACGCCGCCCGGGTCGAGGTGGGCCGCCGGCTGGCCGGCGAGCACCCGGCCGACGCCGACCTGGTCATCCCGGTGCCCGAGTCGGGCACGCCGGCCGCCATCGGGTACGCCGAGGCGTCCGGCATCCCGTACGGGCTCGGGTTGGTCAAGAACGCGTACGTGGGCCGCACCTTCATCCAGCCGTCGCAGACCATCCGGCAGCTCGGCATCCGGCTCAAGCTGAACCCGCTGCGGGACGTCCTGCGCGGCAAGCGGGTCGTGGTCGTCGACGACTCGATCGTCCGCGGCAACACCCAGCGCGCGCTGGTCCGCATGCTGCGCGAGGCCGGGGCGATCGAGGTGCACGTGCGCATCTCGTCACCGCCGGTGAAGTGGCCCTGCTTCTACGGCATCGACTTCGCCACCCGAGCCGAACTGGTCGCCAGCGACCTCGACATCGACGGGATCCGCCGCTCGATCGGCGCCGACTCGCTCGGCTACGTCTCGCTGGACGGCCTGGTCGCCGCGTCCGAGCAGCCGCGTACCCGACTCTGCCGGGCCTGCTTCGACGGCGAATACCCGATCCCGCTGCCGGAGCCCGCGCTGATGGGCAAGCACGTACTCGAAGGCATCGCGCAGCGGGTCGAACCGGTCGAGCGGACCGGTGAGACGCCGACTACCGCGTTGCCGCGTGGCTACGGAGCCGAGGATGCGCTACTGCGCCCGTGACCCAACTCACGCCGGTCAGCACAGGTTCGGCTGACCGGCGAGAGTGGTCTGACGATCTCAGTCGGCGCGATCGTCATAGTCCTCGTCATCATCGTCGTGATCGTCCGTACTGGACGAACGCGCCGACTGGCCGTCGCTTCCGCCAGCCAGCTCGCGCTGCAGGGCGGTGAGGTCGGTGTCGTGCGCGCTGTACTTCAGCGCACGGGCCACCTTCTGCTGCTTGGCCTTGGCACGGCCGCGCCCCATGGCTCGACCCCCTCGCACGAAACAACGGGGCCGGCCTGCTCAAGGCGGCCCCGGCGGTGTGGTCATCGTCGTGTGACTACGGTACAGCGCCGGACGGGGTTAGGGCACGTCGCCAGACGACGGTCAGGCGGGTCGTCGCTCAGCGGAATTGCCCACTCGCTCAGCGGAGCAAGATCGTACGCAGTCGCCCGACTTCGGCCATCCGTCGCTCAGCCAACCGGTCGGCGGCGACCGCCGGCGGCACGCCCTCCTCGGCGGCCAGCGCGAAGATCCGCCGGGTGGTGTCGAAGATGCCGGTCGCCTTGGCCCTGGCCCGCTCGAAAACGAAGCCCTCGATCTCGTCCGCGACCTGGATGACGCCGCCGGAGTTCACCACGTAGTCGGGCGCATACAGGACGCCACGGTCCTCCAGCAGCTTTTCGATGCCGGGGTGGGCCAGTTGGTTGTTCGCCGCGCCGCAGACCACCTTCGCGGTCAGCGCCGGCACGGTGTCGTCGTCCAGCGCCGCGCCGAGCGCGCACGGTGCGTACACGTCCAGGTCGGACGTGATCAGCGTCTCGGTGTCGCCCGCCACCTCCACCTCGGGGTGGCCGGCCCGGGCCCGCTCGATCGCCTGCTCGTTGACGTCGGTGATGATCACCGCGGCGCCGTCGGTCAGCAGGTGCTCGACCAGGTGCCGGCCGACCTTGCCGACTCCGGCGACGCCGACCCGCCGGTCGCGCAGCGTCGGCGCCCCCCAGAGGTGCTCGGCCGACGCCCGCATGCCCTGGAAGACGCCCCAGGCGGTCAGGATCGAGGAATCGCCGGCCCCGCCGTGTTCCGGGGACCGCCCGGTCACGTAGCGGCACTCACGGGCGATGATGTCCATGTCGGCCACGTCGGTGCCGACGTCGCAGGCGGTGATGTACCGGCCGCCGAGGGACTGCACGAACCGGCCGTACGCCCGCAGCAGCGGCTCGGTCTTGTCGGTGCCCGGGTCGCCCCAGATGACCGCCTTGCCGCCACCCAGGTCCAACCCGGCCAGCGCGTTCTTGTAGGCCATGCCGCGGGCCAGGTTCAGCACGTCGGCGAGCGCCTCCTCCTCCCGCTCGTACGGGTAGAAGCGGGTGCCGCCGAGGGCCGGGCCGAGCGCGCTGGAAAAGATCGCGATGATGGCTCGCAAGCCGGACTGCCGGTCGTGGCAGAAGACGACCTGTTCGTGTTCGGCGGCGAAAACGCTCACTGTGGCTCTCCTCGCTGCGGGTGGATGGGCCAGACCTTCGTGGGGTCGCGCCCGGGGGAGCCGGTTAGGCTCCACCGACTCACAATAGGGCGGGTACCTCGCACCACGGCTGGATCTCGGTCGAGAAGATCGGCGGCCGGACCGGGCCGGTGTGGCCTGCGGCGAAGGGGTCCGTGGCACCATCGACCGGTGAGCCCTCCGTACGCCGCCGAACTGCGCGTGTACGAGCCGCTGTCGGCGTTTCCGACGGCTGAGCGGAAGCGATGGGAGGCCTTCGTGGCGTCCGGGTCGGCGGTGTCCGCTCGGGACGGTCAGCGCCGGGAGCGGCAGCTCGGGCTGCTCGTCGCCTGCCGGTCGCAGCCCCGGGTGCCCCGTCCGGGCGAGTTCGGCGAGTACGCCTACCTGCTCAGCAGCCACTCCGGCCTGGTCATCTGCCCGTGGCGGACCGAGCTGCGCAGCTGGGCCGCCGCCGCCGAGCTGGGGTCGGTGCTGCCCGCCGAGCTGGCCGAACTGGCGCTACCCGGGGCCGAGGCCGAGCTGGCCGGCGCCGAGCACGAGCAGTGGCTGGCCAGCCATCCGCAGGCCCGGGCGCATGTACTGACCAGCCGCTGGGTGGTGCCGGTGCGCTGGTTCCTGCCGTTCCACCGGGATGAGCGGCGGCTGCAGCTCGGCCCGCCGGCACGGCCGCCGACCGGCAGCGCCGAGGCCGCCACCGCCGACGCGGCCGCCGAGCCGGTGGTGGCGGCGGTCACCGCGCTGGGCCGTTCCCTGGTCTACCGCACCGAAATGGCCCAGGCGAGGCGCCGGATGGCGCGCGCTTTGGCGGTACTGCGGCGCGCGTTCGACGCAGGGCCGGTAGTCGGAGCGGTCGAGTCGCTCGGACGCTGGCTGGAGGAGTTCCATCCGCGGTCGATCGTGGAGCTCGACTACGGCGGCATCGTTGACCTGCGTTCGGACGCGGAGCTGAGGGCGGACGACTCCGTCGGCGACGTCGCCGAGGCGCTGGGCGCGGTTGCGGACGGCGACGCTGACAACGCAGCGCGTGCGTACGACCGGGTGATCGAGCGCTGGCGCATAGCGCACCGGGTCGAATCGGCCAACTGAGCGGTCGCGACCATCCGGACTGACCAGGACCACATGGTCTAACCGGGTCATTTGATCCATGGGGGAGAATGGTGCAATATGGGTGTTGGTCGGACCTCGACTGGAGTGTCCGACTGTGGCAGAAGGGACGAGCCATGACCACGCGTCAGACCACCGAAGCCGAACCGCTCCTCACCCCGGCTGAGGTCGCCACGATGTTCCGCGTAGACCCCAAGACCGTGACGCGCTGGGCCAAGGCCGGCAAGCTCACGTCGATTCGCACCCTCGGCGGCCACCGCCGCTACAAGGAGTCCGAGGTTCGGTCGCTGCTTGACGGCAGCGGTCCCCAGAAGAGCGACTCCTAACCTCCCGGCCGTCCTGGCCTCGCCTGGGCGGCCACGGCTCCACCCTCGACGTCCGCCAGCGCCGAGCCTCTCCGAGGCCGGCGCTGCTTGCGTCTTGGGTGAGTCATTGGGGGGAAGTGCGCGTCGGCACAGCCCACCGGTACGAGCCCCGCGCCGTTGCTTGTCGGCACGGTGTGTGGAACAGCGGCGATGCATGCCGTACTGGACGAGGCCGCAGCCACCTGGCTGCGGCCTCGTTCGTTCGGTGCTGGAGATCGACGCCGCGGCGTACCCGCTGGCCGCGGGCGTGTCCCGGATCGTGCCGGCGGATGTGCCGGCCGATTTCCGGACGCACGGCTGGCCCGCGAGATGGGTCGGGTGGCTGCCCGTACCGGGTGCGCCGCCGGCCGGGGCCGGCCATTGTGGTCGGATGCGGATCGCCCCGGACGGGAGCCCGGTCGAGCTGTACGCCCGGTTGCCGGAACGGACCGCCGAGGCCGAGCTGGTGCACCGGCTGCTGCCGCCGGGCGGGGATGTGCTCGACCTCGGCTGCGGCACCGGTCGGCTGGCCGAGCCGCTGGCCCGGCTCGGGCACCCGGTCACCGCGGTGGACAACGAACCGGCGATGCTCGCCGCGCTGCGGGCGGCCACCGGCGTCCAGGCCGACCTCACCACGCTGGACCTCGGCGCCCGGTTCGCGGCGGTGCTGCTGATGAGCCACTTCGTGGACATGGCCGACGCCGGGTTCGTGTCGACCGTCCTCGGCGTTGTCCGGCGGCACCTGCGGGACGACGGGTTCGCCCTGGTGGAGCGGCACCCGCCGGGTTGGGTGAGTGCGGCGCAGGAGTCCGCCGGTGAACGCGACGGCGTCCGGTTCGTGCTGACCGACCTGGACCGGGCCGGTCAGGTGCTCACCGCGACGGTCCGGTACGAGTTCGACGGCGGCGCCGCCGAGCAGCGGTTCAGCGTGCGCGACCTGGACGACGCGAGCCTGGCCGACCTGGCCGCCGGGGTCGGGCTCCGCCTCGACACGGTGCTGGACGACGACGGGACTCTCGTGCTGCTCCGCCCCACGCCCGGCTAATCGAGGCCGGCCCCGGTCTCGCCGTCCGGGTTGGCGTCGTCCGGGTCGGCCAGGAAGAGCTGGATGTGCCAGCCGGCGCCGTCGGCCACCGCGTCCTCCAGGGCGATGCCGGCCGCGCGGACCCGGTCGGACGCCCCGAGCACGCTCGCCGCCGCCGCCGCCGGACTTTCGGTCACCGTGGCCACGTAGGCCCGTACCGCCGTCAGCAACTGGTCGGCGGCGGCTTCGATCTCGCTCATGCCGGCTCCGCCCCGGTCGCCGCGCCGGGCGAGGTGGGCGCCGCGGCGTGGTCCGCGCGCGGACCCGGCAGGAGACTCCAGGCGCGCTGTGTCCATGATTCGCTCGCGGGCTCGCTCATGCGGCGTGAAACTACCGGGCTGCCCACGGCCGTACCGGTGCGGTGCCATGTGGACGGTGCCGCGGCGGGCCCGGCGGCTACCGCCCGGTCGGGCGTTGTATCGCGAAATGCCATACCTTTGTCCGCGGTCCGTCCCGGCCTGATCAATCGCTACGACCCGGCTCCCGGGTAGGCGGGTAGGTGTGGTGGAGATTCGGTTGTTGGGCCCGGTCGAAGTCTGGGTCGGTGGCCGGGGGGTACCGGCGGGAGCGCCGCAGCAGCAGACCGTGCTGGCCGCGCTGGCGGTCGAGGCCGGCCGGACGGTGCCGGTGGAGCGGGTGATCGAGCGGGTCTGGGCGGAGCAGGCGCCGGCGCAGGCGCGCGAGGCGGTCGCGGTCCGGATCACCCACATCCGCCGGTTGCTGACCGAGGCCGCCACCGCCGAGCCGGCCACCGACCCGGCCGCTGGCCCGGGCGCTGGGCCGGCCGCTCGGGCCGAGCCGCCCCGGCCCGAGGACCGCTGGGTGGTCTGGCAGCCGACCGGGTACGTGCTGCGCGTCGACCCGGACGAGGTGGACCTGCTGCGGTTCCGCCGGCTCGCCACGGCCGCCGGGCGGGGCGAGCGGTCCGACACCGAGCGGGTCGCGCTGCTGGAGGAGGCGCTCGGGCTGTGGCGGGGCGTGCCGCTGGCGGGCCTGCGCAGCGAGTGGGCGACCCGGCAGCGGGACAACTGGCGGCTGGAACGGCTGGAGGCCGCCGTCGAGTGGGGCCGGGCGGCGCTGCGGCTGCGCCAGCACGCCCGGGTGGTCCCGGTCGCGCGGGAGCTGAGCGAGGAGCACCCGCACAACGAGGCGCTCGCGGTGCTGGCCGGCTGGGCCCTGGCCGCGGACGGCCGCGGTGACGAGGCGGCCGAGCACTGCGCCACCGTCGCGCACCGGCTGCGGACCGACCTCGGCATCGACCCGGGCGCCGAGCTGCGGAAGCTGCAGGACGCGGTGCTGAACGACGAGCCGCTCCCGCCGCTGCCGCCACCGCCGCCCGGGCCGGCGGCCGCCCCGGCTCCGGCCCCGGCCGTGCCGGCCCAGCTGCCCGGCGACATCCCCGGCTTCGCCGGCCGGACCCGGCACCTGGCCCGGCTGGACGGCATGCTGGCCGGGCCGCCGACCGCGGCGGTGGTGGCGGCGGTGTCCGGCACCGCCGGGGTGGGCAAGACCGCGCTGGCCGTGCACTGGGCCCACCGGGTCGCGGCCCAGTTCCCGGACGGGCAGCTCTACGTGAACCTGCGCGGCTTCCACCAGGGCGGCCAGGTGATGGAGCCGGCCGTCGCGGTCCGCCGGTTCATCGAGGCGCTCGGTGTGCTCGCCGATCAGCTGCCGCCCGAGCTCGACGCCCAGGCCGCGCTGTACCGGAGCCTGCTGAACGGCAAGCGGGTGCTGGTGGTGCTGGACAATGCCCGCGACGCCGAGCACGTCCGCCCGCTGCTGCCCGGCACACCGACCGCGGTCACGGTGGTGACCAGCCGCAACCAGCTCACCCCGCTGGTCGCCGCGGACGGCGCCCAGCCGCTCACGCTCGACCTGCTCACCCGGGGCGAGGCCACCGAGCTGCTGGCCCGCCGGCTGCCGGCGCGGGTGCAGGCCGAGCCGGCGGCGGCCGGCGAGATCATCGTCCGGTGTGCGCGGCTGCCGCTCGCGCTGACCATCGCCGCCGCCCGGGCCGAGCAGTCGACCTTTCCGCTCGCCGCCATCGCGGCCGAACTCGCCGACGCCAGCGGGCGGCTCGGCCGCCTCGACGCGGGCGACCCGGTGACCCAGGTCCGGGCCGTGTTCTCCTGGTCGTACACCGCCCTGACCCCGGCCGCGGCCCGGTTGTTCCGGCTGCTCGGGCTGCTGCCCGGGCCGGACACCTCCGCCGCCGCGGCGGCGAGCCTCGCCGGCCTGCCCGCGGCCGCGGTCCGTCCGCTGCTGACCGAGCTGACCCGGGCCAACCTGGTCACCGAGCACACGCCCGGCCGGTACACCTTCCACGACCTGCTCCGGGCCTACGCCGGTGAGCTGGCCGGCGCCGACACCGACGCCGAACGGCGGGCCGCGCTCGGCCGGGTACTCGACCACTACGTGCACACCGCGCACATGGCAGCCCGGCTGCTCGACCCGCTGCGCGACCCGACCGCGCTGGACCTCGCCGGGCCCGACCCCGCCGCCACGCCCGAGCAGCTCGCGGACGACCAGCAGGCACAGGCCTGGCTGGCGGCCGAGCACCTGGTGCTGGTCGCGATCGTCCGGCTGGCCGAGGAGGCCGGCTTCGACAGCCACACCTGGCACCTGGCCTGGGCGCTGGACGTCTTCCTCTGGCGGCGCGGGCACCGGCACGATCACGCGCTGGCCTGGCGGGCCGCGCTGCAGGCCGCCGACCGGCTCGACCAGCCGACCGCGCAGGCGCATGCGCACCGGCGGCTGGCGCACGCGTACACCCTGCAGGGCCGGTACGTCGACGCGCAGACCAACTACCAGCACGCGCTGGGCCTGTGCGCGAGCGCCGGCGACCGGGTCGGCGGGGGTCGCATCCACCTGGAGCTCTGCCTGCTCTGGGAGCGCCAGGAACGCTTCGACCAGGCGCTCGACCACGCCCAGCAGGCGCTGGCGGTGTTCCAGGCGGCCGACCACCCGCAGGGCCAGGCGCGGGCCCTGAACGCGGTCGGCTGGTACCAGACCGTCCGCGGCGACCACGTCCAGGCGCTGGCCTGCTGCACCCGGGCGCTGGCCCTCTTCCAGCAGGTCGGCGACCGCAACGGGGCGGCCGACACCTGGGACAGCATCGGCTACGCGCACCACCACCTGGCCGACTACACCCAGGCCGTGCGCTGCTACCAGCGCGCCCTGGACCTGTACCGCGAGTTCGGCGACCGCTTCCACGAGGCCGCGGTGCTGACCCACTTCGGCGACGTGTACCAGGCCGCCGGCGACCCCACCGCGGCCGGCGCCGCCTGGCGGCAGGCCCTGGACATCCTCACCGACCTGGACCGCCGCGCCGCCACCGCCGTCCGGGCCAAACTCGACGCGCTGGAACGGACCCTGCACACCAGCCCCGGCTAGCGCTGGTCGGCCTGATCCGGTTTACCTCCCAGGTTGGCTCGGCTCAGGGCGCGACCGATCCGCGCTGGACCAGCTGGCGGGCGATCACGTTGCGCTGCACCTCGTTGGTGCCCTCGCCGACGATCATCAACGGCGCGTCCCGGAAGTAGCGTTCGACGTCGTACTCGGTGGAGTAGCCGTGGCCGCCGTGGATGCGGACCGCGTCCAGCGCGATCTGCATCGCCGTCTCGGACGCGAACAGCTTGGCCATGCCGGCCTCCAGGTCGGCCCGCTCGCCGGAGTCGTACTTCCGGGCGGCGTACAGCACCAGTTGGCGGGCCGCGGTCAGCCGGGTCGCCCCGTCGGCCAGGTAATTGCCGATCGACTGGTGCTGCCAGATCGGCTGGCCGAACGAGTGCCGCTGCTGCGCGTACTTCAGCGCGTCCTCGAGCGCGGCCCGGCCGACCCCGAGCGCCCGGGCGGCCACCTGGATCCGGCCCACCTCCAGGCCGCGCATCATCTGGCCGAAGCCGGCGCCGGCCCGGCCACCGAGCAGCGACGAGGCCGGCGCCCGGTAGCCGTCGAAGGACAGCTCGCAGGCCTCCACGCCCTTGTAGCCGAGCTTCGGCAGGTCCCGGGAGATGGTGAAACCGGGGCCGGGTTCGACCAGCAGGATGCTGATGCCCCGGTGCGGCGGGTCCGCGGCCGGGTCGGTCTTGCAGAGCAGCGCGATCAGCCGCGACCGCCGGGCGTTGGAGATCCAGGTCTTGGTGCCGGTGACCAGGTACCCGTCGCCGTCGCGGCGGGCGGTGGTCCGCATCGCCTGCAGGTCCGAGCCGCCGCCGGGCTCGGTCAGCGCCATCGTCGCGCGGATCTCGCCGGTCGCCAGCTTCGGCAGGTACCGGTCGCGCTGCTCGTCGGTGCCGTACTCGAGCAGCAGCTTGGCCACCACGGTGTGCCCGCCCATCGCGCCGGCCAGGCTCATCCAGCCGCGAGCCAGCTCCTCGGTGACCATCGCGTAGCACGAGGTCGACACGGCGCCGGCGCCCCACGGCGCCGGGATGGCCAGGCCGTAGATGCCGAGCTCCTTCATCAGCTCGATCTGCCGCTCCGGGTAGGTGTTCGCGTGCTCCAGTTCGCGCACCACCGGCCGGACGTCCCGGTCGACGAAGTCGCGCACCAGCCTGACGAAAGAGAGTTCCTCGCTGCTGAGGCCGTCCACTGTCCAGCTCCCGTCCCAGCCGATCGCGTCCCGGCGCCGCTCGGGGCGGGGGTCGGAGCCGACCGCTCCCGGTGTCGAACCTCGTCACCTACCGGTCCGGACCGTACGCCGGCCGGCCGGGCCACGGCCGCCGCCGGGCGCCGGCCGCCGCCGCGCGCCGGTATGGCTACCGGCAGGATGGGCATTCGGACGGTTGACAACTGATCGGCAGAGGGAGTGGCGGCATGGCCAGCGCTGAGGTTCTGCTCGACGCGTTCAGCCGGGTCCAGGGGCTGGTGCACGGCGTTGTGGACGGCCTGACGGCGGACCAGTTGGCGTACCGGGTCGACGGCTCGGCCAACTCGATCGGCTGGCTGGTCTGGCACCTGACCCGGATCCAGGACGACCACATCGCCGACGCGGCCGACACCGACCAGGTCTGGACCGACGGCTGGGCGGACCGGTTCGGCCTGCCGTTCGGCCCGTCCGCCACCGGCTACGGGCACGGCGACGCCGACGTGGCAGCCGTCCGGGTCTCCGGCCCCGGCCTGCTGACCGGCTACTACGACGCCGTCCACGAGCGGACCGTCGGATATGTCGGCAAGCTGGCCGGCGCCGACCTGGCCCGGATCGTGGACGAGTCGTGGAACCCGCCGGTGACCCTCGGTGTCCGGCTGGTGAGCGTGATCAGCGACGATCTGCAGCACGCCGGCCAGGCGGCGTTCGTCCGCGGCCTGCTGGACCGGCGCGGCTGAGACCGCTCAGCTGGTCTTGAGGTCGCTGGCCAGGCCGTCGGCCAGCGGCGTGGTGGGCCGGCCGATCAGCCGGGCCAGGTCGCCGGAGTGGTCTTCGAGCAGGCCCTGCGCGATCGCCTGGTCGGCGCTGACCACGAAGTCGGCCACCGGGGCGGGCAGGCCGGCGCCGGTCAGTGCCGCCTTGTGCGCCTCGGGCGACAGATCCTGGTAGGCGACGTCGCGGCCGAGCACGCCGGCCGCCGCCGCGGCCAGGTCGGCGTAGGTCCAGGCGACGTCCCCGGCCAGGTCATACGTCCTGCCCTGGTGGCCCTGGCCGGTCAGCACGGCGACGGCCGCCGCCGCGTAGTCGGCCCGGGTGGCGCTGGAGACCCGGCCCGCGCCGGCGCTACCGATGATCATGCCGGAGTCGGCCGCCTGGGTGATCGCGCTGGTGTAGTTCTCCGTGTACCAGCCATTGCGGAGGAGCGTGTGGGGCAGGCCGGACGCCACGATGGCCGCCTCGGAGCCCAGGTGCTCGGTCACCGGGCTCTGCTCCGGCCGCAGCACGCTGGTGTACACGATGTGCGACACCCCGGCCTGGCGGGCCGCGTCGACCACGGCCGAGTGCTGCTGAACCCGGCGGCCGACATCGGAACCGGAGATCAGCAGCAGCTTCCCGGCCCCGGCCAGCGCCGTGCCGAGGCTCTGCGGGTCGTCGTAGTCGCCGAACCGCACCTGGACGCCGCGCTCGGCCAGATCGGCCGCCTTCTCCGGGCTGCGGACCACGGCGACGATCTGCCCGGGCTCGACCCCGGCGTCCAGCAGGCCGGCCACGGTCAGTCGTCCGAGGTGGCCGGTGGCGGCGGTTACAGCGATCATCGGTTCTCCTTCGTGAAGGTGACACTATCGAAAAGTAAGCGCGATCAGAAGGTTAGCACTGTGCCAGAGGTACTGTGACCACTGTGGACCGTGACCAGGCCGTGGCGGCAGCCGCCCCGGACAACCTCGAGTTCGACGTGTTCGTCCCGGACTGCCCGTCCCGGGAGACGCTGGAACATGTCACCGGCCGCTGGGGCATCCTCGCGCTCAGCGCGCTCAGTGACGGCACCCACCGGTTCAACGCACTCCGCCGCCGCGTTGCCGGCGTGAGCGAGAAGATGCTGGCCCAGACCCTGCACGCGCTGGAACGCGACGGCCTGGTGCACCGCGACGCCCGGCCCACCAACCCGCCGCACGTCGAATACAGCCTCACCCCGCTGGGCCGTGAGATCGCCACCCGGCTGACCAACCTGATCGATTTCGTGGAAAGCCAGATGCCCACCGTCCTGGCGGCCCGCTCCCGCTACGGCCGCTCGGCGTAATCGCGGGATACCGCACCGCCCCACCGGCCAGCGCCGTACCGTCTGCATTGGTGTTTCCACGGCTGGGAGGGACCTGCGTGACGTACGACGGGACCGGCGGTTGGCCGCAGCAACCGAGCGAGACACCCCCGCCCGCCCAGCCGACCCCGCCCGCCCAGGGCGGGTACGGCGCGGCTCCGTACGGCCAGCAGCAGTCCAGCCAGCCGCCGTCCGCCCCGCCCGGTCAGACCCCACCCGGCCAGGCTGGGTCCGGCCAGGTTCCGGCCGGCCAAGCCGGGTACGGCCCGCAGGGGCCATCCGGTCAGGCTGAGTACGGCCCGCAGGGGCCTGCTGCGGGGCAGGCCCCGTACGGGCAGCCGGCCGGGCTCGGGCAGCCGGCCTACGGTCAGCCGCGATACGGGCCCGCACCGACCGGGCCGGGCCAGCCGGCCGGCCCTGCCGGGTACCAGCAGCCGGCCAACGGCCAGCCCGGTCCCGGCCAGCAGCCGTACGGGCAACCCGGCTACGGCCAGCAGCCGTACGGTCAGCCCGCGGCCGGTCAGCCCCCGTACGGGCAACCGCAGTACGGCCAGCCGCAGTTCGGGCAGCCGCAGTTCGGGCAGCCCGGCCAGGGGCCGGCGCAGTACGGGGCGGCGCAGGGTTATGTGCCGCCGCCCTCGGCCGCCCACATCTCGCCGCAGGCGATGGCGCGCGCCTCCGGCCGCCAGTCGATGATCGCCGGCGGTGCCCTGTTCGCCGTCGGCGTCCTGATCACGGTCATCACCTACGAGTGGGCGTCCAACTCGGACTCCGGCGGCACCTACTTCGTCTCCTACGGCCCGATGATCGCCGGCGCCGTCCTCTTCATCCGCGGCCTGGTCACCTACCTCCGCAACTGAGCCGGGTCCGATGCCCGGGCGGTCGTGGCGCAACCGTGGGCCGGCGGGCGGCGGGGGTAGCGTGTCGCGGTGGTGATGAGTGAGGGCGTGCCGGCGGGGCGGGTGCTCGGCATCGAGGACGCGACCCCGCTGCTGTTCTGGGTGGCGGTGGCGCCGGGCGCGTACCTGCAGCTGGACGACATCGTGGTGACCAGCCGGGAGGTGCCGGGGGTCGGCGAGGTGACGGCGTCCGGTGTGGTCACTCAGGTGCGGGCGCGGCACGAGGGGGCGCAGTTCGCGTCCGACGTGTTCCTGATCGAAGACGGGGTGCTGCCGGCGGACGTGCAGGAGGCGGCGGAGGTCAGCACCACGCGGGTGGATCCGGAGGTGTACGTGCCGCCGCGGCCGGGGGCGAAGGTCTTCCGGGCCACCGGCGCGCAGCGGGACCAGGCACTGCACTTCGACCGGATGGATCGGAAGGTCGCGCTCGGGCTGGGCCGTGACGGCATCCCGGTCTACCTGAACTTCGAGTTCCTGGACGGGTCGCGCGGGGCGCACGTGTCGATCTCCGGAGTGTCCGGGGTCGCGACCAAGACCAGCTTCGCGCTGTTCCTGTTGTACTCGATCTTCCGGTCGGCCGTGCTCGGCTCGCGCGGGGTGAACTCGAAGGCGCTGATCTTCTCGGTCAAGGGCGAGGACCTGCTGTTCCTCGACCATGCCAACAACAAGCTGGACGGCGCGGTCAAGGACGCCTACGCCCGGCTCGACCTGCCGGCCGAGCCGTTCGCCTCGGTCGGTTTCTTCGCCCCGCCGATGCCCGGCGACAGCACCGGACGGCCGCACGTCGCCGCCCGGACCAGCGGCGTCGCCCCGTTCTGGTGGACGATCGAGGAGTTCTGCCAGCAGCAGTTGCTGCCGTACGTGTTCGCCGACTCCGACGACGAGCGCAACCAGTACATGACCGTCGTGCACCAGGTGGCGAGCCGGTTGCGCCGTAACGGCAGCACGGCCGGTGTGGACGGCGCCTGGTCGGTCGATGGTGAACTGCTGCGCACGTACGACGATCTCGTGGACTTCGTCGTGGCGAAGGTGACCGACGACGGGACCCGGCTGGACTGGGCCGGGCCGGCGATCGGCATGGGCACGGTCAACGCGTTCGTCCGGCGGCTGCGGTCGTCGCTGCGGCCGATGCGGGCGCTGATCCGGGCCGACATCACCGCCGGTACCAGCCGGCGCGTCTCCACCGAGAACCATCAGGTCACGGTCGTGGACCTGCACAACCTGCCGGAGCGGGCGCAGCGGTTCGTGGTCGGCGTGGTGCTCGCCGCCGAGACCGAGCGCAAGGAAGCGGCCGGCAGCGGCAGCCTGCTGTTCGTCATGCTGGACGAGCTGAACAAGTACGCGCCCCGGGAGGGGGCCAGCCCGATCAAGGAGATCCTGCTCGACATCGCCGAGCGCGGCCGCTCGCTCGGGATCATCCTGATCGGCGCGCAGCAGACGGCCAGCGAGGTCGAGCGGCGGATCGTGGCGAACAGTTCGGTGCGGGTGGTCGGCCGGCTGGACGCGGCCGAGGCGTCCCGGCCGGAGTACGCGTTCCTGCCGGCATCGCAGCGGATCCGGGCCACCCTGGCGCGGCCGGGCGCGATGTTCGTCTCCCAGCCGGAGATCCCGGTGCCGCTGGCGATCGAGTTCCCGTTCCCGGCCTGGGCGACCCGGGAGAGCGAGCGCGGCGCCGGGCCGTCCACTGTGGACAGCGATCCGTTCGGTGGACTGCCGCGGCCGCTGGACGACGACGAGCCACCCTTCTGAGGGCTGCGACGATGCGATTCCTGCACACCAGCGACTGGCACGTCGGCAAGGTCCTGAAAGGACACAGCCGGCTGGCCGAGCAGGCGGCGGTGCTGGACGAGATCGCCGGCATCGCCCGCGACCAGGCGGTGGACGCGGTGCTGATCGCCGGCGACCTGTACGAGTCGGCCGCGCCGAGCGCGGAGGCGCAGCAACTGGTGGTCCGCACGCTGCTGCGGCTGCGCCGGACCGGCGCCGAGGTCGTCGCGATGGCCGGGAACCACGACCACGCCGACACCTTCGACGCCTACCGGCCGCTGCTGGCGGAGGCCGGGATCACCCTGATCGGCCGGGTGCGTGGGCCGGACCGCGGCGGTGTGGTCGAGTTCACCGCCCGGTCGACCGGTGAGCCGGTGCGGATCGCGGTGCTGCCGTTCCTGTCCCAGCGGTACGCGGTGCACGCCGCCGAGTTGATCACCCAGACCCCGGCCGAGAACAGCGCGCGGTACGACCAGCTGGTGCGCGACCTGATCCGGGCGCTGACCGCGGGCTTCACCGGCGACGCGGTGAACCTCATCATGGCGCACCTGACCGTCACCAACGGGACGCTCGGTGGCGGTGAGCGGGCCGCCCAGACCATCTTCGAGTACCACGTGCCGGCGACCGCGTTCCCGGCCGAGGCGCACTACGTCGCGCTCGGCCACCTGCACCGGCGGCAGTCGCTGCCGGCGCCCTGCCCGGTGCACTACTCCGGCAGCCCGCTGGCCGTCGACTTCGGCGAGGTCGACAACAAGCCGGTCGTGCTGGTGGTGGCGGCCGGCGTCGGCACCCCGGCCGGGGTGACCGAGGTGCCGGTGACGGCGGCCCGGCAGCTGCGCATCCTGCGGGGCAGCCTCGCCGACCTGAGCGCGTTGGCCGGCAGCCTCGGGGACGCGTACCTGCGGGTGTTCGTCCGGGAGCCGGCCCGGGCCGGGCTGCGCGAGCAGGTGCAGGAGCTGCTGCCGAACGCACTCGAGGTGCTGATCGACCCGGAGTTCGCCGCCAGGCCCAGCCGGAGCGGCCCGGCCGCGGACGGCGTCGAGCGCAGCCCGGGCGAGCTGTTCGGCGAGTTCTGCGCGCAGCGCGGGGTGGCCGACCCGCCGGTCGAGGCCCTGTTCGCCCGGCTGCACGACCAGATCATCGCGGCGGAGGGCTAGGCCATGCGCCCGGTACTGCTCGATCTGGCCGGCTTCGGCTCGTTCCGCGAACCGACCACAGTGGACTTCCGGGGCGTGGACTACTTCGCGCTGGTCGGCCCGACCGGGTCGGGCAAGTCGACGGTGATCGACGCGCTGACGTTCGCGCTGTACGGCTCGGTGCCGCGCTGGGACGACCGCCGCACGGTGTCGAACGCGCTGGCGCCGACCATGACCCGGGGCACCGTGCGGCTGATCTTCGACGTGGACGGCCGGCGCTACGTCGCCGCCCGCGAGTTGCGCCGCGCCGCCAGCGGCTCGGTGAACGTGCGCAACGCCCGGCTGGAGCGGCTCGCCGACCCGGCGGCGGTCGACGGTGACACCGAGGTGCTGGCCGCCGACTCCGGCGTCACGCCCGCGGTGGAGGCACTGCTCGGGCTGCCGTACGAGCACTTCATCACCTGCGTGGTGCTGCCGCAGGGCGACTTCGCCGAGTTCCTGCACGAGAAGCCGGCCAAGCGGCAGGAGATCCTGATCAAGCTGCTCGGGCTGGAGGTGTACCAGCGGATCGGCCAGGCGGCCAACAGCGAGGCGACCACCCAGCGGGTCCGGGCCGAGCAGCTGACCGAGCAGCTGGCCGGCTTCACCGACGCGACCGCCGCGGCCGAGCAGGCTGCCCGCCGGCAGGTGACCGCGCTGCGCAAGCTCGACACCGAACTCGCCGCGGCGCTGCCGGCGCTGGCCGCGGCGGCCGCGGCGGTCGAGCAGGCGGACCGGGCGGCGGTCCGGCTCCGGGCCGAGACGGTCGCCCTGCGGGCCCTGACCGTCCCAACTGGACTGTCCGAACTGGACCAGCGGCAGGCGGTGGCGAACAGCGCGCTGCGCCGCGCGAAGGACGCGCTGGCCGCGGCCGAAGCGGCCGACACCGCTGCCCGGGAGGCGCTGGCGGCGGCGCCCGAGCGGGCCCCGCTGGAGCACATCCGGCGGGCCTGGGAACAGCTGGCCGAGCTCGAGGGCAGGTTGCCGGCCGCGCAGGGCGAGCAGCGCAGGCAGGAGGCCGCGCTGGCCCGGCAGCAGCAGCGGGCCGATGCGGCCGCCACCGCGCTCGCCGCCGCCCGAGCTGTGCTGGACGGGGCCCAGCGGGCGGATCTGGCCGGTGCGCTGCGCCCGCACCTCGAGCTGGGCGAGGACTGCCCGGTCTGCGCGCAGCCGGTGCACGCGCTTCCGCCGGCGCTGGCCGGCGTGGATCTCGACCAGGCTCAGCGCGCGCTGGACAAGGCCGAGCAGGCGGTCGACCGGCACCGCAAGGGCTGGCAGGACGCCGTCGTCGGGCAGCAGCGGGCGGCCACCGCGGTCGGTCAGCTCGACGAGCAGATCGCTGCCTTCCGGACCGCGCTGGCCGGTGCGGACGACGCCGCCACCGTCGCAACTCGACTGTCCGAAGTGGACGCGTTAGAAACGGGGCAGCGCGCGGCCGATGAGCGGCTGCGCGGCGCCCGGGCCGGCGCGGCCCGGGCCGAGCAGGCCGCCGCCGCGGTCGGCACGGACGCCAGCAGCGCCTGGACCGCCCTGGACCGGGCCCGCGACCCGTTGGTCGCCCTGGATGCGCCGGCGCTGCGGCGGGACGATCTGGTCGCCGCCTGGACCGCGCTGACCACCTGGGCCGCCCAGGCCGCGGCCCAGCGGGAGAAGGACCAGCCGGCCGCCGACCGGGCTGTCGCGACCGCCCGGCAGAGCCGGGACGATGCCGAGCAGGCGCTGCGGGCCGCCCTGGCCGCCGCCGGCGTCGTCCCGCGCGCCGGGCGCCCGCTGGCCGAGGCGGCCGAGCCGGCGGTGGCGGTCGCCCGGGAGCGCGCGGATGGCGCGTTGCGCGACATCAGGCGGCGCCGGGCCGAGGCGGCGACGGTGCAGCAGCAGCAGCGGGAGGCGACCGAGGCGCAGCGGGTCGCGAAGTCGCTCGGCCAGTTGCTGCGGGCCGACGGGTTCCAGCGCTGGCTGCTCGGCGCCGCGCTGGACGTGCTGGTGGCCGACGCGTCCCGGACGCTGGCCGACCTGTCGGCCGGGCAGTTCGAGCTCGGCCACGACGGCACCGACTTCCTGGTCATCGACCATTTCGACGCGGACAGCCGGCGGCCGGTGAAGACCCTCTCCGGCGGCGAGACGTTCCAGGCCAGCCTGGCGCTGGCACTGGCGCTGTCGTCCCAGCTGGCCGGCATGGCGGCGGCCGGTGCCGCCCGGCTCGACTCGATCTTCCTGGACGAGGGCTTCGGCACCCTGGACGAGGCCACCCTCGAAGTGGTCGCGGCGACGCTGGAGAACCTGGCCGCCACCGGCGACCGGATGGTCGGCGTCGTCACGCACGTGCCCGGGCTGGCCGAACGCGTCCCGGTCCGGTTCGCCGTGCGGCGCGATCAGCGCACCTCCAGCGTCACCCGGGAGGGGGCGTGACCGTCGCCGACCGGGCCGGGATGCGGTTCGCCGTGGACAGCTGGGATCCCGGGTACGGCAGCAGCGTGGACCTGGACGACGACCTGGCCGACTCCAGCGCGACGGTCGATCCGCAGGTGGAGCTGCCCCGGGACGGCTGGCGGCCGCTGTCGCCGCGGCCCGGCCTGCCGACCCCCGGCGCGGTGCTGTTCGTCGACGGGGTGCGCCGGATCGACGCGCAGGTGTGGATAGCGGAACCGCCCGGCACCGGGGCGGGCACCGGCGCGTTCGGCCTCTGCGCCTCGTACGCGGCGGGTGTCGTCGTCTGCAGTGGACAGTCGGCCCGGCTCGCGGTCGCGCAGGTGCACCGTGGCCTGTTCACCGCCTCCGCCGCGGCCGAGCCGGTGAGCACCA